>SPKZ01002174.1_pt1 | contig 12061 bp, 12 predicted proteins | sample 2456571 | NCBI WGS metagenome assembly SPKZ01 (sample SAMN11192286, study PRJNA482655) | marine metagenome | biome: ENVO:00000447; feature: ENVO:00000244|ENVO:00000211|ENVO:00000569|ENVO:00002023; material: ENVO:00002151; isolation source: ocean water from marine abyssalpelagic zone ...
TAGATATCATTATCGCTACAAAATATAGTACTTGTCATCAATCATTAACATCTTCGAGGTATTTAGTATGAAGCAACGTATTTTGTTTACTGTAATAATATCATTTTTCCTTTCCTCATTAATGACATTGTGGGTAACGTATATCAATCTAGGAAAGACACCTGACTTTTTAAACATGTGGGGAAATGCATTCCTGTTAGCATGGCCTGCAGCTGGCGTTATTTCGTTTATTATTTCCCCCCTAGCACAACGCATTACACATAAAGTTTTAGGGTAGCTCTGCACACGAACCCTAAGCTCTTCGGCACCATCATCTTAGTAAGATGATGGAAGGCTATTCATTAACAGACAAACCTTTGCAACGACGAATAATGATTTCACGTAACCAATTGTGACCAAGATCCTTATCTTTATTTTGATGCCAAAATAGAGTGTAAGCCATAAGAGGGAGTGGTGTTGGTAACGGTAAAATAATTAGGTCAAGCTGTGCCGCTATATCACGAGCAAAGTGGCTCGGAGCGGTCAAAACAAAATCGGTATGAGTACATAAGTTTGCCGCGTTATTGAAATCAGGAACATAAATCGCGATATCTCTGGTTAAGCCTTTTTCCGCTAATTTGTAATCCAACAACCAGCGGTCATTTTTCAGACTTCGAACTTGTATATGCCGTTGACGTAAATAGTTATCCTGATCCCAAGTTTGCTTGAGTAATGGATGATTTTTGCGAACCAGGCAACTTTGAGAGTCTTGGCACAGTTCATAACAATGAATACCTTTTGGCGGCATTAAGGTAAGTATCGCATCTTGTGGATTGAGATCTTTACCTGTGATACCAAAATCAAGCTCACCATTTCGTAAGCGTTCGAATGTCTCACTATCCCAACTTTGGTTATCAAGGATAATATTGGGAGCTTCCGCAAAAATATCACCAAGAAATTGCGGTAAGAACAGTGCATAGACATTTTCAACCACTGCCATTTTGAAGCGTCGCTGACTCGTTGTTGGAACAAATTTCTTCGGCGCCGTTAGTTGCTCAATATTAAATAGCAGAGCTTCAAGTTGTGGTGCTAAATCCAGGGCGTATTGAGTCGGCTGAATACCATATGCGGAACGAATAAACAACGGATCATCAAATTGTTCGCGTAATCTATTGAGGCTTTTGCTGACTGCAGATTGGCTTAGATGCAAGCGATCGGCAGCATGAGTTACACTGCATTCGTCTAATAAAATATACAAACACACTAACAAATTAAGATCGAGTCGTGCCAACTTATCAAAAGACATAAAACCTCATAAAATAAAGATATTCCATAGTGAAATAACTATGCTGAATATAAACCATTTCTATTCATATCTTCAAGGATTTAGATTATCAGCATTATAATCTTTTAGGAAAATGATGTGAGATTTTCAATTTCTACTAATACTCGACTTGTTGCCCTCGTGGTTACTCTCGTTCTGTTTAATCCTTTGGCCATTGACATTTATCTACCAGCACTACCTGTAATGGCTGAAGCATTTTCTGTCGACGTTACTCGGCTACAAGATACCGTGACCTGGTTTATGTTTAGCCTGGGGGTTGGACAATTGTTGGCTGGCCCATTGGCTGATCGCTTTGGACGCCGTCCTATCGCATTAGGAGGCATACTCATCTACGCTTTGAGTTCAGCTTTGGCGTATACTGCCGATACTCTAAACTTGCTATTGATGGCTCGTTTGTTACAAGGGTTTGGAGCTTGTGCAACATCGGTAGCAGCATTTGCAGCAGTGCGTGACAGCTTTGGCCCAGAAAAGAGCGGTCGTATGATCAGCTACCTTAATGGTGCGATTTGCTGTGTTCCAGTATTAGCACCACTCCTCGGCACTTGGTTGACACATCACTTTGGCTGGCGTTCTAACTTTAGCTTTATGTTAGGCTTTTCTGTCATCGCAGGTATCTTTGTCGCATTACACTTCAAAGAAACTCGCCCAGATAATACCGATGTAGAAGAAACCTTATTCAGTTTTTCACGTTATTTCTCAATACTGCGTGAACCGATTTTTTTATTTCACGCAACGTTATGCATGCTAGCTATGGCTGTAATTCTGGCTTATGTTACATCAGCACCGGTGTGGTTAATGACGACGTTAGGACTAAATATGAACCAATTTATAGTATGGTTTGGTATTAACGCCGTTCTGAATATTTTGTCATGTTTAATAGCACCTAAATTTATGGACCGACTAGGTACTCGCCGTACCCTATATGCGGGATTAATTATCTTGGTTATTTCCGGGGCTATGATGCTTAACTTGAGTGGCATCCAACAAGCATGGGCTTTTATGATACCAACGTTTATGACCTCGTTAGGCTTTGCATTTATTTTTGGGGCCTCTGCAGGTAAGGCTCTAGCACCGTTTGGTGACCGCGCAGGAACAGCTGCCGCATTGCTTGGTTTGTTTCAAATGAGTGGCGCTGGGGCAATGGTGAGCTTGACGCAACGTCTTGAGTTAACCACCCCGTTGTTATTAACATTACATATGTGGTTATTTATCCCAGGGTTAATTCTATTTTTATCAAAGCTAGGTAATAAATGGCATACACCTCAAGAAAATTGAGCAAAACTACAACCACATTTTGTAGAAGGTAATTGTAGTGGCTAAGTAATACTGGCCACCGCTTTTGATTCATTCTTATAAATTATTAGATGTGAGAAACTTTCTACGTTACTCGCATAAGCAAATGGATGGCAAATCGATATGAGTATATTGTGAGTGGTTGCGGCTATAAATTGGTTTGTCGCCGTTTGTTACATATATGCAACCTCGTAGCTTGTGGCCAGGTTTATACAACTACAAGTGTTAATCCTGTTTTGATACTCGACGGGCAGGCTAGAGCTATTTAGATATCTTAAGTCGCGGGAAGTTACCCGCGACTTAACTATCTATGTGATATTATAACTTTTTAATCGCAAATTCCGATATCGAATCAGCAAGGAAATTGACCATTTGGGGATGGTATGTATTGTGAAATACTTTCATATCCTGATTTTCTTGGTAAAAAATCCCCATACCAATATAGGCCTCTTTTGAAGGCGTGTAAAAGCGACAAGCAATTTGATAATGTTTTTCTATTATCCCTTGAACCTTATTACTATTACACTTCGCTATATCAATATATGTTGCTAGCTCTTTATATAGTGTATCCCAATCTTTATGGACTTTATCACGCTCAACATGCTCCCAGTTATTACTATTAGAAAGACTTTGAGCTTGTTCTTCACTAAGAGCTACACGACATTTATTTAAATATTCTTTACTTAATTTACTCATATTCATAATTAGTACCCCTGACGCAACAAATGTAGATACGCCTGAACAAAAATTCATTAGGGGGTAACTATTAACCCTAAACACTACAAATGAATAAAAGTAGCTTTAGAAGTTAATATTAGACCCCGGTTATAATACCGGGCAGGGAAGAAAGTAAATTAAAGAACTAACTTTCTGCGAGCCCAGTTAGTGTTAGATACAATCATCAAAAACCCCTCCTATAATAGATAAATTAGATTTAATACAAAGTGTTAACTAAGTATTAACTGGATGTAGCCGCAGTATATTGCAAGCCTTACAAATTAACAACCAATGTCAATTTCATAAATATATCGAAACCACTTTTAAAGGTCCTTTTTCTTTAGTGACATTTTAAACTTGCCTTAACAGTCATTTCACTACTCAGGTAAAAAGTCCTCTCTAACTCTTATTTTATCCCTTTAAAACCAATTTTAACCCATAATTCTGGATGGTTCATTTTGCGCTGTCTTAGTGAATATCCCTTTCGCGTCGATTCTAATTGAAATGCTTGTTTCTAATGTTTTTGTAATATGGGATACAAGTCACTATAGGAGGGAGATAGCCTTTGCATAATATCTAATCTAACCAAGGCTGGATCATAATTGAACTCACAATAGGGTTCGCGTGTGCTGTTGTGATATGACAAATTCCTCACATGAGAAAGTGTAGGGTAAATCGACATAAATGTATTGAGAATGAGTAACGGCTCTAACACACTTAGGGGCAAGTTCGGCTTAGGGCTTAAGCTTTAAAGAATAGTGTTGCATTACTTAAAATGTATCTTAAGCTGTACACCGTTACCAATACAGTAACCTTCCTATTTATTTTAATGGATTCATTTCATGTCTAGAAGCCAACGACTCTTTGACTTACTCCAACTGTTACGCTGTCATAAATACCCTGTCTCAGCAGCACACTTAGCTCAAGAACTGAGTGTAAGTGTTCGTACTATCTACCGTGATATAGCGACATTACAAGCACAAGGTGCGGAGATTGAAGGCGAAGCTGGCCTTGGTTACGTATTGAAACCGACGTTTACGCTACCTCCATTAATGTTTTCAGCAGAAGAGTTAGAAGCTCTCCTGTTAGGAGCTGATTGGGTTGGAAAACAGGCTGATGGTGAGTTGAATAAAGCCGCAAAAAACGCTATTGCTAAAATTTCATCAGTATTACCAGAAAATCACATTGTGAAGCGAAGCGCGGATATCATGCGTGTAGCTTCTATCATTGAAGTACCAGAATTAACGACAGAACTATCATATATTAGAGATGCCATCAAACATCAGTATAAAGCTGAGATTGACTATCAAGATTCTCAAGGAAATCCTAGCTCACGGATAATATGGCCTATTCTTATAGGTTTATTCCAGTACCATTATGTTCTAGTGGCTTGGTGTGAGACAAGAGATACATTTCGTAATTTTAGGCTAGATAGAATAGAACAGTGGCAGTCCCTTGAGCAAAAGTACCGACCTAATCGTCGTAATTTACTGAAAAAATGGCAGGAAATAGAAGGAATTAGTGAGAAAGAAATTCGCTACTGACAAAAACTGTCACTCACATTCATTATATTACTAACTCAATCAGTTGTACTTTTTAGGAACTTATATGTTTAAAATCGATTCCTTTGTTCTTTATGTCGAAAATATTGAAATCAGCAAAAAATTTTACACCAATACTTTTGAATGTGACGGTGAAGTTTTATCGCCAACATTTATTTCTTTCTCATTAGGCGATGGGGTTAGCGTTGAGTTAAAACAACTCGCACAAGTTTCTCCAAAAGCTCATATTACTGGTGGCGGTACAGAACTATCCTTAATGGTAGATAATTCAAAAGTATTACATCACCTTTACGAGCAATGGGAAAACAAAGGAGTTAAATTCATTCAAACTCCTGTAGAGTTGATTTTTGGTATTACATTTGTTGCGATTGATCCAGATGGACATCGAATTAGGGTCTTTACGCAGAATAAATAAAGAACGATATGCAGTGGCTAAGTAATATTGGCCACTATTTTCGGTTCATTCTTGTAAATTATGTTATGTGAAAAGCAACTCACAATCATCGCATGAACAAATGTATGGCAAACCGATATGAACATATAATTGATGAGTTGAAGCATATACGAAATGGGGCAGTTTCGGCTTAAAGTGATCACCCTAAGCCATTGATGGACATAAATGGCTTAGAGCTTATGCTTTAAATAAGACGTTTCGCATTATTGAAAGTATGGTTAAGAAATTGAACTAAAGCTAGCTTTGAACAAATTAATAGATTTATTCTGTGATATCGATGATTTCTTTAAAAATTCATACATAAGTGGAAAAATAATAATTTAAAGTGGTTAACACAAGCGTAATGAGGCAAGTCGTCTGTCTCGCTGAGAAATACTGACCATTATTATTGCATGTCACATCTCCGTAATTTCAACAACTATTATCTTAGGCTTATTCGTCGTTACCACCTTCAATATTTCCCAAATTTACTTAGCTATCCCCATTTTTAGACGTAATACCATCAGTTCTCGTCCAGATAAATGGTATAGGGCAGTACTGTACACCTCCTTAATTTGGAAAACATAATCCTAATCGAGGTTAATTACAATATTTTCGAATACCAAATAAGAGATATTTAGTGTATTTTAATGATTCAAAACAATAGTTAATCTAATCAATCCTCCGTTTATATTTGATGAACGCAATCGAGTTATAGGTAGTACATGGAACGACAGTTTTTACGTAAAAATGGAATCACCTTAGAGCAATTAAGATGTTTTGTGTGTGTTTATGAGACAAGAAGCATTACAAGTGCAACCCATACACTCGCTAAAACGCAATCAGCAGTAACATTAACACTCCAAAAATTTGAAGAAACCATTGGACAAGAGCTTTTTATTCGACGCGCTGGAAAAAATTTAGATAGGACTGAAAATGCGCAAGGAGTCTATATCAATGCGATTGACATATTAAAGCGTGTCAATACCCTGTGTAACGCAACAAAAGAAGTTGTTAGGGTTGGTATTCCCGACGACCTTTCAATGAATCAAATTATCAAGTTACAAAATTATCTATTGTCATATTTTGTGGGCCGTATGGTTACATTCACTGTGGATAAAAACTCAAACCATAAATTGCAATTTTCTAATGGAAACATTGACCTTTATTTTCATAAGAAATTAAAGGTATCCACGGACACTCCCCTATTGTACGAAGGCAGGTTCCTTTATACTTCAAAGCTAATATGGGTTAGTAAAGAAAGGATTAATGTTGACCTTATTGACTTTTTACCTTTGGTATCTTTCCACGAAGGGTGCATACCACGAGCAAGTCTAGATCACGCACTTGCACTTCTCCAAGTACCACATGAAATTATGTTTGAGTCATTCAGCTGGACACAAAATATAGAAGCAATTAAATTCGGTTTTGGCGTAGGTGTCATACTCGATAGTATGCATACGGATGATTTGGTCGTACTTGGCTCAAATGATGGTTTTCCTGAACTTTGGGATATAGATATTTATTTGATTGGTCGACAAGGTTTTAAAGATGAACGACTTGCCGACGGGTTAAGCAATCTATTTAATCGACAAACTCCGATTGAGGGAGAGTAACATCACTGATTGTACAAGAGTATTTTTCTAAAAACTCTTGTACACAAGGTTTGTAATTTGCCTCAATACCAAGTAGTAAGCTACAAAAACTCGATCCATCTTTTCGATAATTTATTGCAGTGAAGTCTACATTTGAATATATATGCTGTAAAATTATAAGTAGCTGCCCTTTCTTTTCAGGAAACTCGAACCTATAAAATTTCTCAGATTTTTTGGATGTAGTTAAGTTAGAATCACCTATCATAAATCTAAGATGAGATTTCCCTACATCTGAATCCGTCATATCCAGCGCTTTGTAACCATTTTCTCGTAAAAGATCTAATGTTGAATTAACTAACGATGTGTCGTCAACAGAGCTGAAACTTACCATTATGTTGGCTTGCTCTGAAGCCGACTTCCTGTATTTAAGCTCAGTGATATCCACCTCTGAAAGTTGGTCCACTAATTTAATTAACTCACCTTGTTTTTCAGGAATGGTTAAATACACCAATTTTTCTTTTTTTTGCCCTAAATTACACCGCTGAGCAACATATTCGAGTTTTTGAAAATTCATGTTGCTACCTGATAAAATAACGCCAATTTTTTTACCTTTTATATGATGATCTTTAAGGTATTTATATGCACCAGCTAAGCCTACTGCACCACTTCCTTCTGCAATAGCACGTGTATCTTCATGGATATACTGAATTGCTGAACATACTTCATCTTTAGAGACTGTCATGTGATCATCAATAGCATCTTTACATATCTCATAAGGTAGTTTTCCTATTTGTCCTACAGCGACTCCATCTGAAAATGAACATATACTATCCAATTTAGATATTACTTTTGCTCTCAGAGATACCCCCAGAGTCTGTGCTCCTTCAGGCTCAACAGCAATAATTTTTGTTGATGGACTAAGCGTATTCATCGCTATGGTTAACCCAGCTAAGAGGCCACCACCACCGACTTGTACAAATAGGTAGTCCAATTGTTCAACTTGTGATGCGAACTCCAGACCAATGGTCCCTTGACCACAAATAACCTCAATATCATCAAATGGATGAATTAAACTTAGATCACGAGAATCAGCTAAATTATATGCGTAACGATATGCTTCATCATAGTTAACACCATGTAAAACGACATTAGCTCCATAACTTCTCACTGCATCGACTTTTATCTTAGGAGTCGTATCTGGCATAACAATCGTAGCTGTTGTACCAAGTTCTTTGCAGACTTTCGCGACACCTTGAGCGTGGTTACCAGCAGACGCGGCAACAACACCTCGATTCAATTGTATTAAAGGAAGCGATATAATTTTCTGATATGCTCCTCGTATTTTGAATGAATTAATATCTTGTAGATCTTCACGTTTTAAATAAATGTCATTGTTAGTTTGTTTAGATAGGTTTACTAACCGATCTACTGGTGTTGGTTTTAGGTAGTCGAAAACAGGAGATGTTACAATTTTGTTGAAATAGGATTCTATTATTTGAGTTTGCATGCTGACTACCTTAATCTATGTTATTTTCGATCTGATTCGTAACTACTGGTGACAGTGCTAATTGATCAAAAACTATTCCAATTGCATTATGGATCCCCCAAACCTCTAAGTAAGGAGGCTCTTCTTCTTGAATCTTCAAGATAGCGTCATTGCGGAGTTGAGCAGCGTTAACCCAGTTAACCACGATAGGGTGACGATGATGAAAGTCGTGTTGAGGTAAATCGCCAACAAGAATAAATAGCCTAACTGGTAGATGATAAGCTAAATTACACACGTACCACATGAATAAATTATTGCGCTTAACGGGATACTGTAAGCCGCAAAATCGTCCCCAAGAAATATCAGCGTAGAAATAAGGAGTATTTTTCCTATTCTCCAAGTTTCCGTACCACAAATGTTCACTAATAATCTCAATGAATGCACTTATTTGATATAAAATTACTAGCGCCAAGAATATAAAGATAAATGCTGAGTAATTTTGTTGTTCGATAATCAACCATCCCACTAAGCAATAGTAAGATAGAGATATGGCAGTACGAATCGGCTTAGTACTGTTAATATTGTATGCTAATCGTTTTAGTATAAATTTAATGTGGAAAAGTGGGGAAACTATGCATAACCAAAAGCTTAAGCGTAATTCTTGTGCTGTCAATCCCGGTTTTACACCTGACTTAGTAAGAAAAATAAGAATTGGATCTCTTTCCGTTGCAAAACTGTCTGGCGCATGGTGTGTCTTACAGTGATCTTTTTTATAACTATGATAATCTTGACTCAAAGTAATAATTGAACAAAATTCGCCTATCAGCATATCGAATAACTCGTTACCACTTAGACGATTATGCACCGCTTGGTGTATTACTACTGCAGCTAGCCTTCGTGACATTGCAACTATGAGAAGGGCACAAACTCCTTGCACGTAGTAATTGTAAGATACTAAAACGCCGTATAGACCACCAAATAATCCCAAAATTGTAAATAAAGTATATGTACACCAATTAAAAACAGTATTTGTTGTTTTAGTTGAATGAGCTTTTCCTGTTAACCATGTGGAAAATCTATTTGGTATTAAACTATTGTCATATGAGTCTCTAATTTCTTGAGATAATTTTGGATTCACGTTGGGATTGTTTTGTATATTCATTTTAGACCTATTGGATTATTTCTATATCAGTTTCTGGATAACTTTGACAAGCTAATGGCTTTTGGCTGTAGTTTTTAAGCTCTCCAGAAACTAGTTGAAACCTACACTGACCACATACACCTGAGCCACAGTTGTGTCGCATCGAAACATTGTTCTCAATGGCAGCCTGTAATATTGTTTTTTTAGAGGTCGTCTCAAACGTTTTTTTGTTCATTGTAATAGTTACTTTTTTACCTATTAACCAACTAAGCATTTTTCATATTGCCTTTTATGTAATTGATTGAATTGTAGGTAATTAAAGATAGTAAAATCACTATCACACCAGATATCTCAATGTGGGTCAGTTTCAAATCATAAATAATTACATCTAACGAAAGAGCTACTATCGGATATACAAATGACATGATCGCTAAACTGGAAATATCTGATTTTTCATAAGCACCATAAAGAAATATGTACATAAATCCAGTATGTACTAGTCCTAAAATTATCAGGTTGTGGCCAGTCGGTATATTCGCAATGAAATTATCAACATCAACAAAATTTATGAATACGACGCATCCAATGCACAAGTGACACATGGCTATAAATGTGGGTTTTAATTTTGTGATTTTCTTTGTGTAAATTGTCGATATAGCATAAAGGGTTGCAGCTACTAGAGCGTTAATTACACCGGAAACTTTAACTTCGCTTTGTTGGATATCCCCACCTAAAACGACAATAACAAGCCCAATAAAGGCGATGACGATTAGAATTAAGCTCTCTAACTTTATCTTTTCTTTAAGTAAAAATGCACCAAGAATCATGAGAATAAAAGGCTGAGTATTGTAAATTACGGTTGTTATCCCGATGGAAAGTGTTTTATATGACTCGAATAGAAATAACCAGTTGAATACCAATGTTAGACCTCCAACGAGCAGCATTAGTAGAGTTTTAAACGTGATATCAGCTCGGTCTGGATATAACTTGAAGATCCAGACATAGCCAAATAAAAATAGAGCCCCAATTATACAGCGAACAAAAACGATGTTAGCTGAAACCTGTTGTGACTCTAATGCGAAATAACCAATCGAGCCAGAAAGAATCATCGCAATTAGCATGTATAAGCGACCTATAGTGTCTGTCGAATACTTCATTTCAATAGTGTCCTTGGTTTTGTTGAGAGGGATTTTCTAAATTGATAAGCATAACGTCTCTACGAGAAGTACCACTGGACGAGCCGATAGGAGTAACGGCATGCTTTAAAGAAGGGTCAACAACTAGACAATCCATAAAATGAGTTAACCGTATGACATTGGTCGGCATATCATCGAAACCTGAGATAACATTATCAGCTCCTAATGTATTAGCTGTAAGGTTTATTAGATGAATAAAAACAAGAGGTTCGTCATCTTGGTGTAGCCAAACAGGAGAGCTATATGAAGCCTCTCCTTCTTTGGCTTGATAGCGTATAAAGTGTATGCTGATATTGGCTGTTGCTGCGTCATTTAACTCACAATACTTTCGAATGTATGGTTCATGTTCACGAAATAAAGCCTTAAATACAGGTATGTTTAGAAGGCTACCTTCAATAGTATTAAATGAACGTGACATTCCTCCATTTAAGTTATTAGCGTTACCTGATTGAAAATAGTTCTGAGTGGAAGCTTTTAGAAGCTTACGCGTAGAGTAGTGATACTCTACTTTTAGCATGCCTCTAATTCTGACTGGAGAGTATGGGTCCAAATCAATATTATCATTGAAGAACTCTCTGAAGTCTGATATTTCATTCAATTCTAAGCTGTGGTCAGATAATAGAGCAGAACCTTTAATGAATTTAAATCCGTTTACGTATGGGTATGGAATATCCATGTGTATTTCCTTTTTGTTTGGGTATGGAAATACTATATTCATCATAAGCCTTTGAATAATTTTATTTATTTATGACTTATGACTTTTTTTAATGGGTCAGAGAGTTTAGATGAAAATGGATATGATGTAAGTAAGCATAGTTAGGCGGTGAAGCCTGATATCATCAGGCGTCTAGGTCTGCATTCCAAGGTAATAAATCACTTAAATCAGCAAATTCATCCCGTTGCGGCAGTTCTGTGAAGAGTTTTTGGAAGTATAAATACGGGTTTATATCGTTCGCACGACAAGTCATCACAATACTGTAAAGTACTGCGCTCGCGTCTGCACCATCCACTGATTGGCTGAACATCCAATTTTTACGACTTGTGGTAAATGGCCTAACATCCCGTTCGGTAATGTTATTATCAATCCCTAATTCACCCGAATTAAGATAGCTCCTCAGCTTTTCCCATTGGTTTAAGGTATAGCTAATAGCTACGCCTATTTTACTTTTCGGGGTGGCTGTTTTTCCACTTTTTCTTAGCCATTCATGAAATTGATGCAAGACTGGTTCGGCTTTTTTCACTCGTAAGTGTTGCCGTTCTTCGGGAGTTAACGATTTGGCTTTTTTCTCAATTGCGTAAAGCGATTGAATGTAA
>SPKZ01013872.1_pt1 | contig 12061 bp, 5 predicted proteins | sample 2456571 | NCBI WGS metagenome assembly SPKZ01 (sample SAMN11192286, study PRJNA482655) | marine metagenome | biome: ENVO:00000447; feature: ENVO:00000244|ENVO:00000211|ENVO:00000569|ENVO:00002023; material: ENVO:00002151; isolation source: ocean water from marine abyssalpelagic zone ...
AGGGCCTGAATCAAACAGTGGTGACTGCTCGTTGGCATCACGCTGACTTTGGAAAAAATAATAGCTGTATTTAGGTAAGCGATGAATACTCATAATACCCGAAGCTTCAAGATCATCAGCATAACCGCGGTTATAGTCAAACATTACCCAATAACTATCGGCAAATGCCGGTGTGGTTAAATTATCGTTATGCGCTTCTTGCAGGTTGCGCGCTTGTTGTAGTAAACGTGCTTCACCTGAATTTAATAACTGTCGGCTGGTTCTATCTTCTTCTTTTAGATCAGCCCAAGCATCTTGGTTAAGACCGGCATTTTGCGCGTAATATTCCCAGTCACCATATTCTGAAACATTATACGGCTTAGTCGGTGTTTGATAATGTTTTTGCCTATGTTGGCGCGCTTGTAGGTAAATATCAAATTCAGGCAACCAACCGGCAGATAAACGCGTTGGATCTTCTTGATGAACAATAGTTTTTAACTGCTCAACAAAAGGTGCTGGCATGGCAGATTCATTTAATGAGCACTCCCATGCCAGTACACTGGCGTGATTTCGATCACGGCGAATAAGATCGCGACAAGTCTGTTGTATTTGTGCTTGAAATTCAGGTGTATCCGCATAATATTGCCAGCCTAATATCGCGTCTAACAACACTAAACCTAGTTCATCGGCAGCGTCCATAAACGCTTTTGAATGAGGATAATGCGATAGTCTTACGTAATCAAACCCTGCTGATTTTATTTTTACTGCATCGCGAAAATCAGCTTGATGCGATGTGGCATAACCGACATGTGGATATTCTTGATGACGATTAACGCCGCGCAAAAAGGTTACTTCACCGTTAATTAATAACTGATGCTGAGCGTTAAATTCAAATTGTCGAATGCCAATGCGAGTTTTCTTTTGTTCTATCAATTTATCATCTAAGTAAATTTCACTAACCAGTTGATATAAATTAGGGGTTTTAGGGCTCCACAACTGCGCATTTTTGACGGTGAGTTGCTGGCTAAATTGTTTGTCGCTATGCGCTAATAAGCTGGTAACTTTATTTTCAGTTTGAGTGATTAATTGGTCAGCAAAGAATAATTTTTGCTTAACAGTAAAATCTTTATTTTCACTGTATTGATTGGCAATATGAGTTTTAACTTCAACTATAGATGCAGCGGTACTGATTTGTGAAAAAGTGACGAATACCCCGCCACTGGCAACTTTATTCGCGTGAATTTCATCGGTAATATGTAATGGATTTTTAATCAATAAATTGACATCACGATAGAGACCGCCGTAAGTATTAAAATCTAAGGTTGCAAGCGGTTTAGGCCCGATAGTTGGGTTGTCAATATTACTGAGTTTTACTTTTAGCAGGTTCTCGCCGTTAAAATTTAAATCGTCAGTCAAGTCTAAGGTGAAAGGTAAATAACCACCTAAATGCTCGCCAATTTTTTGGTCATTGAGCCAGATTTCAGCATGATTCATCGCGCCTTCAAAGCGGACAAATATTTTCTGATCTTTCCATTTTTGATCAAGCACTAATTCTTTTTGATACCAAGCTATCCCTTGCCATTGATCATTCACCACCAGCGGTTCAATTTTAGCGGTATGCGGTAAATTAACCGATTGCCATTTTTTACTATTAGTTTCGGGATCTGAACGGGTAAACTGCCACCCTTGATTTATATTAACTGTGCTGGAAACTGCGGTCGTATTGGGTGATTGAACCTGTGGCTGACTACAAGCTAACAATGTCGTTAATAACACCAAAGAGGCGATGGTTGAAAATGCTTTTAACACTGGATTTCCTTTTTTTCTTAAATACGTTTCTTAAATTCTTGTCTTGAATATCTCAATAAAAAAGAGGGCGCGATTTTACCACGGCCTCTTGCAGTAACCTAGATGTAAAATGACTATTCTAGGCTTTCAACCCATTAGAAACTGGCTCGAACACCTAAAGATAAACGTCGCCCTGTTTCACTATATGAATGGAACTGATTTTCGTGACGACCATACTTGTGTGTTGCTTCATCCAAGACATTCAAACCATTTAAATACACGGTAAAATTGTCATTAATGGTATAATTAACACTAAAATCAAGTTGCTCATAAGAGCCAACATACTGTGGTTCACCACGACCGCCATAGTTCAGACTTTGCAAGAATTCAGACCGCCAATTGTAAGCAACTCGCACCGATAGTGTTTCATTTTCATAGAAAGCAATCAGGTTGGCATTATCACTCAAACCAGGGAGAGAGAAATCAGATTCAGTAGACAATTCAGCATTACTGGAAATATCGGTATAGTTCGCTTGTACACCGAAACCACTATCAAACGTATGAATAAGGTTTAATTCAAAGCCCTCGATTTCAGCATCATTGATATTGTGCGGCCTAGTCACATGGATTGTTTCTACATCAGAAGTCAATAGTTCATGATGATTCTCAACGGTTGTTTCTGTGACAATCCAGTCTGCTACATCTTTGGTAAATACGGCAGCAGAAAGCATAGATGCATCACCATAGTACCACTCAAGTGATATATCAAAGTTAGTAGATAGATAAGGTTTTAGTTGAGGATTTGAACCATTGCCGTAACCACAGCTATCTTCGCCACCTTCTTGAACGCCATTGCCGTTACAATCTAAAGTACCATCTTTCATATTCAGCCAAGGTGCAACAGAATCCAGCACTGGGCGTGTCAATGTTTGAGAGGCCGCAAAACGCAGTTTCACGTCTTCATGTACATCAATGTTAACATTCAGGTTGGGTAAAAAATTTGAATAGGTATTACTTTCTACCGCAGAAACAAAATCACCGTCTTCAGCAAATCTAGTACGTAATATTGGTGGGTTTGGATTTTCTGTTGTTGGTGGATCGGGTACATAATCAATTAATTTTTGAATTTGACCTGATGATTCTAGCTTTGTCTCGACGTAACGTGCTCCTGCTGTTACTTCTATTAACATGTCATCCAGTTCAAATTCAAAGTTTCCTGATAAATAAAGCGCTGTCAGTTCTTCTTCAACTTCATAGCCTATTGGTTTTAATACTGACGTTAGACCACCAGCGTTATTAAAATAGGTAACAGCATCAACGCCATTTTTGAAAGTACCATCTTCACCGTTAAGCTGAGCAAGCGTGTCTGGATTTGCGAACCATGCCATATAAGCGTCAATATCGGTATAGTTATGTTGCGCATCTTCTATACCAGGCATACATTGTCCACAAACTGAACTATGTTCTGTTAGGTCTACAGGTACGTGTACCTTTTTACCTGACCGCTTATAAATCCAACCGGCATCATCATTAATGCCCCATTCCCGGTTTTGCTTATTATTTGTCGAATAATGTAAACCGAAATCGACACTTATAAGCGGCCCCATTTCCATATTATAGCTAAAATCGAATTTTGTCCCAATATTTTCAGCTTTAACATTCCAGCCTGATTCAGTATAATGTGCAGCCCGAAGTTCCCCTAAAGGTATGTCATGAGCGTTTCCGTCTGAAGAATATAACGGATAATTGCCGCCACCGCGGTAGTCATACTCTGAATAGCCAATATAGTCACTACCACCTTCCATTATCACCTGAGTGTTATAACCTTTATTATGGTTATTTGCCTCAGACCAGAAAAAGTCAGCATTTAGGCTAAGGCTATCGGTAAGAAGCCATTCTGCATTTAAACCAAGGGACGACAAATCAGTTGGCCGTTTATCTTCAAGCCAAGCCGTCGCTTGGCCATTAATACCATGTTGCAAAAACATTATATTTCGATCAGTTTCATTATCAAGAATTGGGTCTTTGCCCCCTACTGTGCCTTCATAATCCCCCGTTGGCCACCAAAACCATTGGCCACCGCCACGATATCCTTCAGATTCAACATCAAATTCTGAGTAGAGACCATCTACGGTAAACTTTAAATCATCCGAAGCTTCATATTCAACGACAAATGTTGCACTGGTACGTTTCCGGGTTTCCTCAAAGCTACTGACACCTAAAGACTGGATCATATTTACATCTTCAAGCATGCGCCAACCTCCTTCAGGTGGTCCCGACCAACTCTGCCCTTTTTTAATGGCAAGATCTCCGACTTCTGTTCGCCAGTTTTCTACAGCATTAAGCGTTTGAGATCTATCAGTACGGTTTACAGAAAACAAAACCCCTAGCTTATCATCGGCAAAAGTATTACTGATAACAGCGGAGAATTGCGGCTCCACTTTGTCATTCGTGCTGTTATATAAACCTTCTGCTTGCGCTCTGAACTGAAAACCTGGTTTTGCTAAAGGGCTTGCGGTAGTGATATTAATTGTGCCGCCGATACCACCTTCAGTTAATTTTACGGTACCAGACTTATAAACATCGACAGAACTGATCATACTTGATGCCAAAGTATCTAGACTGAAAGATCTATCAGTCGTGTCTGTGGCAAGTTGGCGCCCATTGATCAGCACAGTATTAAAGTTCGGGCCTAGACCACGGATTGACACGAACCGGCCTTCACCACCACTTCGATCGATAGAAACACCTGTTATACGCTGTAACGCTTCTGCAATGTTTGCATCTGGAAACTTACCAATATCTTCAGCCGTAATGGTATCAACAATAGTGTTAGAGTCACGCTTAGCGAGAATCGAGCTGGTTAAATTGGCGCGAATACCGGTTACTTCTATTACTTCAATATTTTTATCTTTTACATTTTCTTCTGCAAAAGCACTAGTACTACTCATTACAGTTGTTGATAACGCGGCAAGAATTGCCATTGAAACTTTGGTTCTTCTACTCATAATACTTCCCTTACAATGCATTTTATTTTAAATAAAAATTAAAGTATTCCTCATTTTCATTCGATTTATATTTTTATTTTTATCGTTAACATGCCCTTTGTTTATTTAGTCGCTTTTATTTATTGCTTTCATTACATCTGTTGCCAATAAATTATGTTTTTCTCAAAACATCCGAACTGAAATAACAGCACGAAGGCTGTAGATCCTACTCAATTTACCAATCAACTATTCTTGTAAACAGTCCCTTTTAATTCCTAAAACTAAAAGAAATACAAATTTTCATAGAAGCAACACAAATTGATTGTTTTATCTACACAAATAAAGGTAAGCGCTTTCCCTAAAAAGATCAAGCAAAACATCTCACCTATAAAAGTAGACGCTTAGCCCCCATAAATAATAGGTATAAATTAATAAATAAGAAGGTAAGCCCTTACTCTTGTATTGCGGTGATTTAAAATTCCATAAGTAAGCTTGATAAACATTCAGTAGCTAATAAAATTTTTTGTAATACAGAACAATGGTGACTTTCTCGACAAGTAAAACTGGATTTATATTTCATCCAAACATTTGTAGTTATTTACCAAGAAAAAACATCAATGGGAACGTTGCCATTTGTTTAGTAATAGTTAAGAATAGACCAATATAAAAACAAATTATTAAGAAGGTTTGAAATAACATGAAAATAATTAAACAGTTATTGGTAGCCAGCTTGTTACTGACCAATACCCAATTACTAGCCGCTGACATACCCAATTTCATTATTATATTAACCGACGACCAAGGTTATGCTGATGTTGGTTTTAATGGTAGTAAAGATATTCGAACACCGAACATTGATCGTATCGCTAACGAAGGTACAAAGTTCACCAATGGCTATGTAACTTACGCGGTTTGTGGGCCAAGTCGCGCGGGTTTATTAACCGGACGATATCAAGGACGTTTTGGTTTTGACCGTAATCCGCATATGGACCCAACTGATGTTACTTCTGGTATGCCGTTAGATGAAAAAATGATTTCAGAGGTGTTAAACCCTGTTGGCTATACTTCGAGCATTATTGGTAAGTGGCATATGGGCTCACACCCTAAACTGCATCCTAATAATCGCGGTTTTGATCACTTTTATGGTTTTCTTGCCGGTGGTCATCGCTACTTTCCTGAAGATTTAATTTATAAGGATATTGCTGAGGGTTTAAATCAAGAAAATCCAAAGAAAGCTTGGACCTCTTGGTATCTAACTAAGCTATTAGAAAATGATAAACGCATAGAAACCACTGAATACCTTACTGACGAGTTATCAAATGCTGCGGTTGAATTTATTAAACGCGAGAAGGACAATCCTTTCTTTTTGTATTTATCATATAACGCTCCTCATACGCCGTTACAAGCGAGCCAAGAATACCTCGATCGTAATCAACATATACCCGCAGGCAAACGCCGTACTTATGCCGCGATGATCACCGCTGTTGATGACGGTGTTGGTCGAGTACTCGCCACATTAGATGAACTAGGACTTGATGAAAATACCTTAGTGTTTTTCTTATCAGACAATGGCGGCCCAGAAAAGAAAAATGCCTCAGATAACGGTGAACTTAGAGGTGGTAAAGGTGAATATTTTGAAGGTGGTATCCATGTACCATTTGCCATGCGCTGGCCAGGAAGAGTACCTGCGGGTTTAGAATATAGCAAACCCATAAGTTCACTCGATATTATGGCAACCTTTGCTGATTTAACTAACGCGCCTATAGCCAAAGATAAACCTTTGGATGGCGTTAATTTGATCCCTTATGTTACTGGCGAAAATAAAGGCCAGCCGCATGATGTGCTGTTTTGGCGCAATTTTGATAAAGGTATAATAGCCACCCGCCGCGGTAATGACAAAGCGATTCTCTTTCAAAAAAACAAACATGGCCAAGAGCATTTATATGATTTAGATAACGACTTGTCTGAAACGACTAACTTGTATAAAGAAAATAAAGTGCAGTTTGAAAAACAACAACAAGAAATGAAAGCTTGGAATAATAAACTTGCTGACCAGCCTGCTTTTAAAGGCTTACTGATGGCTAAAAAATCGCATGAGCAAAAGGTCAAGGCTTACAATGAACAAAAGAAAAAGCAAAATAAAAAGAATAAAAAATAATGACTGCTACCAAAAAAGAGCAAGAAACGAAATCTTCATGTTGTGCGCCCAAAGTGGGGTGTACACCTAGCGTTAACAGACGCCAATTATTAAAGGGGCTTTGTGCTGGTATGGCATCTGCTTCAGGCCTATTTTCTATGCCCCTCTCTATGCCAGTTATGGCAGGTCCTTTCGCTTTTGATAAAAATAGTAAGATGTTAGACGTCAGTGAAGGCCCTATTCCTCTTGATAAAAAGCTTGATGCCGATTGGGTTAAGTCGCTTTATGCTCGCGGAACAGCCACCACTTATAAAGGCTGGGATCAACTTCAATACATTGGTATGCCTATTAGCGGCGTCGGCACCGGCACCGTTTACATTGGCGGTGACGGAAAGCTTTGGGTCTGGGATATTTTCAACGAAAACCATGAAGGTGTGGTACCACAAGTATTTAAATATCAAGGTTTAGAAAACGAACACGGTGAAAAAGGCATCAAAGAACGTAATGGCGCCAATTATATTAATCCACCAGCACAAACCAGCCCATGGCATTTTGAACAAGGTTTTGCTGTTGTTATTGAGCATGGTTCTATGTCTAATTCCAAGACAAAAGTTCGCCGTACTTTAGATAAAAATGGATTTAGGGATATTACCTTTAAAGGCCAAATGCCAATTGCTGATATTAGTTATCGTGACGCTGCAACGCAATTAAGCGTTGAGCTTGAAGCTATGACTCCTTATATTCCATTGGATACTGACAATTCTAGCTATCCAGCTACTATCATGCGCTATGTTTTTACTAATAATAGTGATGAAGAAATGCAACTATCTGTTGAAGGCTGGTCTGAAAACCCAGTACTTGGAGGTGAAGCAAAAGAGCATAACGCATCGCTATTAACAACTGAGTTTTCAAACAAAGCTGCCGTTGGTTTTATTGCTACATGCCAAGGTAACAACACTGCGGCTGAAAAATCAATTCAAGGTTTACCCGATTTTGGCTCGTTCTCTATGCTTTGCCTTGATGCTAACAGCACCTTAAATATTGATGCAGATTTAGCAACATTAACAACAGATTTAACCCTTAAACCAGGTGAAACAAAAGCAGTTACTTTTGTGGTCGCTTGGTTTTTCCCTAATCAAAAAGCGCTTTTCAAAGAAGAACATAAAAACATTAAACGTTGGTATGCCACTAAATATGATGATGCAAAAGAAGTCGCATTATATATTGCAAATGGTTTTGATGAGCTAACCTCTCTCACGCGATTATGGCGTGATACTTGGTATGACAGCACACTTCCCCATTGGCTACTTGAACGTTCAATCATTCCAACCAATGCGTTGCAAACCAACACATCATATCGACTCGATAATGGTCGTTTTTGGGCATGGGAAGGCGTTGGCTGTTGTGCCGGTACTTGTACTCACGTTTGGAATTATGCTCAATCAGTTGGCCGTCTATTCCCCGATTTAGAAAGAGACTTACGCGAGCGCACCGATTATGGCATTGGCTTTAAAGACAACGGCGCTATCGTTTTCCGTGGTGAGTATGGAACAAAAGACGCAACCGATGGTCAAGCAGGGGTTATTTTAAGAACTTATCGCGAACATCAAATGAGCCCAAATGCTGCATTTTTAAAACGTGTTTGGCCACAGGCGAAAAAAGCGCTGCAATACTTGATTTTAGTTGATGCTCAAGGCGGTATTCCTGATGGAATTCCACAAGGTGAGCAACATAATACCCTTGATGCAGAATGGTATGGAAAAGTCCCAGTATTAGGTTCACTTTACATTGCCGCCTTACGTGCAGGTGAAGAAATGGCTCATGTTGTTGGTGATGAACAGTTTGCAAAAGTATGTAATGAAATTTATCTACTAGGTGAAAAGAACATCTTGAAGTTGTTTAACGCTGAACATGGCTTTTTCACTCAAGAAATTGATCCTAACCACAAAGATGCTATTGGTATAGGTGAAGGATGTTATATCGACCAAGTGATGGGGCAATGGTGGGCAAACCAATTGAATCTTGGTCGTCTCTATGACGGGAAAATAATCAGAAGTGCGCTATCAAGTCTTTGGGATTATAACTTCTGTCCTGATATGGGCCCGTTTAGAGATTCTATCGAAACACCCAGTGCAAAAGGTCGTACTTACGCACTCGCTGGCGAAGCAGGCTTAGTGATGTGTACTTGGCCAAAGGGCGGTCGTGATGGCGACTGGGAAAAATATTGGCAATATGGCTATTTCCAAGAATGTATGACTGGCTTTGAGTATCAAGCTGCTGGACATATGATTTGGGAAAGTGATGAACAGCCAGATCTTCTCACTAAAGGTTTAGCCATTACCCGCGCGGTTCATGACCGCTATCACAGCAGTAAACGTAATCCATATAATGAAATAGAGTGTTCAGATCATTACGCCCGCGCTATGTCCTCTTATGGCGTATATCTGGCCGCAGCAGGTTTTGAACATGACGGCCCTAAAGGACACTTAGGTTTCAAACCTAGAATGACAAATAAAGGAAATTTCAAGTCTGCCTTTACTAGTGCCGAAGGTTGGGGATGCTTTGAACAAATTAAGGAACACAAGGGTAGCAAGATCACGATCAAGCTTCATTACGGTAAATTATCACTTACAACATTATCATTGAGATTAGGGCGTAGAAACACTGCGTCAACAGTCCAATCATCACATAGCAAAGCTTCAGTGTCGCGTAATGGCAATGACATCACTCTGACTTTTAAACAGCCAATAATATTAGCCGCTGGCGATACATTGACCATGACGGTATAGGGATCGCATTTTGAAAATATTAACGAAAGTATCAACTTTAGTAAAACCAGTTTTAGTAATACTATTTTTAGTGTTACCAGCTTTGTTAACCGGAGTATCTGCACAAGCGTCGGCACAAGAAACAAGCACCTCAGATAACAAAGACGGTTCTTGGCGCTTTATCAGTCTTGCCGATTGGCATTCTGCTGAAAAATTCATTATGGGTGATCGACATAGGGAGCATAAGGCAGCCGTTGATGAAGACATTGCTACTTTGAAATGGATGAAGCAAAAATTTGGTGGCGAGCTTATGATATTGCCTGGTGACAGCAATAGTGGCCATTGGGATACGCCAAAGTTCATTAAAAAGTTCAATGCTAAATTATCGTCTAAGTTAACGCCCAGGCAGGCAATTTTACAAGCAGGTAAACTTTGTTATGAAGGTATGATTGATACCTTTGAAAAAGGTGGCTACGACACTTTACTGATGGCAGTAGGCGATCACGAAGTGGGCGATAACCCTTGGCCAGTTGGCTCTGATGTATCCAAATATCAAGCGGAATTTAGAGAGTCATTTGCTAAAGCATTCAATTACTCTTCCGACGGAACAATGTTTAAGTATCAACAAAAAATTGGCAGTGCAAATTCAAGACCGATAGGAACAAAGTATCAAGACACTTCTTATGCCTATCTACATAAAAATATCTTGTTTGTCACCATGGATGTTTTTCATCAAGAAGATTATAAAACCGCCCTCGGTGAACAAGGAACAGTTACCGGAACCGTTGTAGGTCGGCATTTACAGTGGTTAGAGTCGGTGTTATCACAGGCTCGAAAAATATCATCGATCAAACATATCTTCGTACAGTCGCATTTGCCGGTGATATATCCGGTTCGTAAAGTCAGTAGTAGCGGCATGCTTATTGACAATGGTATTGATAATCCGTTTTGGCAGTTAATGAGAAAGTATCAGGTCGATATCTATTTTGCTGGTGAAGTGCATGCGAATACTGTCACCAAAGATCCAGATTCAGCTCTGCTACAAGTCGTTACCCGTGGCAACTTTTTTACCAACTTTCAAACAATAGATATCTCTGATGACAAAATCGAAATGACTTTATATCGTCATTATGGCGAAAAAACATCCGATGGAAATTACCGCACTGCTGGAAAGTTAATAGTCGATAAATCAAAGCAGGAAACAATTATTGAAGCGAGTGGAGAACTAGCCCTGCTTGAGCCAAAATCGCGATTATTACATTTTACCTTTGAACAAGACTTTGCCGAGGTCGAACGCCCGATCAATGGCCTAGGCGAAAAGAAAAGTAGTTATGTTGTCGATGGTAAACGTGTTGAAAGAACCATTGCAAACTTAGGCAGTTTTGGAAGTCAGTACGATGCTCTACTCCATAATGTTGAAATTGTGCTAGGTAAATATGGTAATGCTGGGCAATTTTCTAATGATTCACGAATGGCTGTTTTTGCGATGGGACCTTTGCAAGGCGAACATGCCATTGCTTATGAAATATCTTTCAAAACCCAATCTTCGAGTAATCAAATACTGATCAATACCGCGACAATTTGGGGGAATACACCCAAAGAATTTCTCAATTTATATCTAAATGATGGCCTCCCGACCGTTGCCATTTCAGCGAATAAAATGCTCAACGTTAACGCTAAAAAACTCAATGATGGCCAATGGCACACGATAAAGGTCAGTATGCCCCACGACAATAGCAAACTATCTGAGTTGATTATTGAGGTAGATGGCAAGGTATTAGAAACAACACTTACCAATGGCGATGACCGAATACGCTTTAACCAAAGTATGCGTTTTACTGTTGGCGGAAAAGGCTACAGCGGTAAGGCAATGAAAACAATTCCAGTTAAAAACTTCACTGGTTTGATTGATGATGTGTCACTTTGGTCTTTATAGAAGCCCTTATAAACATGCCCTATTAGAAAAATCAAACTTATAAAAATGGAAATTATAAAAATGAAATTCTTAATCATCGGTACGTTTTTAATCACAATCACTATTGTTATCTCCCCTTTTTCTTTGGCTGGAGAAAACAACGATAAACAAATAAAGCAAAATAATTGGCGCGCTGAACTAGCAATAAACCTACCTGTGCTTGGCCATCGTAACTTTATTGTTATTGCAGACTCCGCCTATCCAATGCAAAGCAACCCCGGTATTAAAACAATTTATACCGGCGAGCAACAAATAGTCGTGGTAAAGGAAGTAATCGCTGCCATAGAAAATGCCACTCATGTTAATGGCACTATCTATGTTGATAAAGAGCTATACCCGTTACCTTTCAAAATGCGGGAATTTGAGGTGAATTAAAAAGCATAGTTACAAGACGCTGATTCGCCGGATAAGTTATTCTTATTTAAGA
>SPKZ01007013.1_pt1 | contig 12058 bp, 15 predicted proteins | sample 2456571 | NCBI WGS metagenome assembly SPKZ01 (sample SAMN11192286, study PRJNA482655) | marine metagenome | biome: ENVO:00000447; feature: ENVO:00000244|ENVO:00000211|ENVO:00000569|ENVO:00002023; material: ENVO:00002151; isolation source: ocean water from marine abyssalpelagic zone ...
CCCCCCCCCCCCCCTCGTTACGAAGTAGTATTGGTTTTCATTTTCAAACTTACGAATCTTTAGACATCTTTAAAAAGAATATATTTGCCCTCATTACTCCCAACTCTATTTTTTTTATATATCCATGATCCATGAGTAATGAGACGCCTTTTTCAACTAAGGGTTGCGTTAAGTGCTCTTATTAAGTGATATCAAAAATAGAATACAACTTTAACGATACTCTAAGTAACTGATGCAGCTTATTATGCACCTTAGAAAACCCATAATCTCGATCATATTACCCACTATTTTAACATGGTATGCTAAAGCTCGTCGCATTAGTCGTAAATTTGCTCGTGAATATCAACGATTGCTTTTTACAGAAATTTAAAATTTTATTGACATGACCACCGTTATCCTAAGATATAGATACAGACTTAGTCAATAAAAAATACTCTTATTCACAATTACATATATACATGATAGGGATACGTTTACTCAATTTTCTAATTGTTTGTTAATGCTGTATTATTCCATCCTTTCTACCCACTGCAACATCACCGTCCTTTAAAATTTCATCTTATTTTTCGTTCTCTTGCACGTACATTATCATCATTGCGTTCGGAATTATGTCTTCTCAGTTGTGTTGTATTTTTAGTTTCATGTTTGTAATTGTTAATATTACAAAACTAATTAAAAATCATACCTTTGTTACACGTTTTTCCATCTTTTCCTAATACAAACCCATCTTCACAAGCGCATCTGTACTTATGCTTTCTCTTGTTACAAATTTGTTTGCAGCCACCATTACTTGCAGTATCACAAGGATGTACTAGATATAGGGAAATAATTCAATAAGTTGCACTATTACGGTACATTTTTAGAGTTTTATGCAATTATACATGTGACAATGTGTATATATTCCCCTCACCTTTGTTACAAGTCATTTTATCTTTGGCCAACACGAATCCAGCATGGCAAGAGCATACATGCAATTCCTTCCTCTTGTTGCAAGTTTGACTGCAGCCGCCTTTGTTTGCTTTATCACAAGGATGTACTAAAATTTGTAAACAATATCAGTTGTTAGTATATAAATTTTGGTAATTTTTTTTTTATCAATTTGTGCGAATATGTATTCAAATATGGTTACCGTATACATATTAACTAACCTTTCTTACAAGTCCTTTTATCTTCTTCCAATACATATCCGACTTCACAAGAGCACTCGTGCTTTTCATTTATCTTATTGCAAGTTTGACTACAACCACCATTGTTTCCTTCGTCGCATGGATGTACTAAAGATTGACAATTATTAATTAGCAAAAGGATTTTTCATTGTTTTCATTGTGTTAAATAATTAGTTTTATTCAAGCACGTATAAAAAGAAATATGGTATTCAACCTTTTATACACGTTTTTCCATCTTTTTCTAACACAAATCCTTCTTCACAAGCGCATTCATACTTATGCCTTGTCTTGTTACAAATCTGACTGCAGCCACCGTTACCTTCTGTATCACAAGGATGCACTAAAAACAAACAAATAATCATTAGGAATGACAACTTCGCGATTACAGCATACATGTGGGGTTTCATGTAATTATACATGTGGCTCTGTATATCTATTCCTCTCACCTTTGTTACAAGTCGTTTTATCTTTTCCTAACACAAATCCAGCTTTGCAAGAGCATTCGTGGAATTCCTTCCTCTTGTTGCAAATTTGATTGCATCCGCCTTTATTTGGTTTATCACAAGGATGTACTAAATTTAGAAAATAATACCAATATCACATCATTTCTGATAAAAAAATAAATTACAATTTGTGCAAGTATGCACACAAATATATTTAATGCGCATATCTTAACTAACCTTTTTTACAAAGTGTTTTATCTTCTTCCACCTGTACATATCCAACTTCACAAGAGCATTCATGTTTTTCCTTTCTCTTATTACAAATTTGACTACATCCACCATTATTTGCTTCATCGCACGGATGTACTAAATATTGAAAATGAATAATTAGAAAACCTATTTCATCACTGTGATAAATAATTACGGCTATATGATACATGTAAAGAAATATCGCATCTAACCTTTGCTACAAGTTTCTCCATCTTTTTCCAATAAAAATCCATTCTCACATGCGCATTCGTACTGGTGCTTTTTCTTGTTACAAATTTGACTGCAGCCACCATTACCTGCTGTATCACAAGGGTGCACTAAATATGAGAAAATAATTCAATAAGAATGAAACTGCACTATTGTGGCATATATTTGGAGATTTATGCAATTATATACATGTGGAAAAGTGTATGTATATATAATTTCTCAAACCTTTGTTACAAGTCCTTTTATCTTTTGCTAACACAAATCCAGATTCGCAAGAGCATACATGCCGTTCCTTTCTCTTGTTGCAGATTTGGTTACATCCGCCTTTATTTGCTTTATCACAAGGATGTACTAAAATTGGAAAATATTATTGGTAAGTACACTGTTTCTAACGAAAATAATTTATCAATTTATCAATTTGTACGACCATGCATAGAAACGTGCTGTAACTCACCTTTCTTACAAGTCATTTTATCTTCTTCTAATACAAATCCAGCTTCACAAGAGCATTCGTGCTTTTCCTTCCTTTTATTAAAAATTTGACTACAACCACCTTTTTTGGTTTCATCGCAGGGATGTACTAAATAATGAAGATTTATTAATTAGAAAAAAATATTTATGCGGTGTGATAAATAATGTGCAAGTGCACTTGCAAAGAAATATTTTTCTAACCTTTGCTGCATTTTCTTCCATCGTTTCCTAATACAAAGCCGTCATTACAAGCGCATGTGTACTTGTGCTTTCTCTTTTTACAAATTTGGTTGCAACCACCATTACTGGCTGTATCACAAGGATGTACTAAACATGGGAAAGAATCCAATGAGAATGGAATTGCACTATTATGGTATACATTTGATTTTTTTTCAATTCATAGTTCCGACTTACGTCATAGATTATGCAAGAATAAATTAAATTGCATTATTGTCTGTTATTTTAGTGCCAATTTTGCTACTGTCTGCCATTACAGTGATCCCGCCATTCGTTGCTATAACATCATTTTCCTCAAGGCATATATTATAATACCGTATTCATTGGAATAGCAGCCCATGGGCGGTTAAATTTCAAAGCGCTTTTTTAGCTGTAACGGCCCATTGGTGCTAATTTTGGTGGGCTGTTATTCAGATGAATTTTTGCGTCTCAGAATGAAATCAAAACAATACTAATGACTCTTGGGTACCGAATAGAAGGAGGTATGCCACAAAATATAGCTAACTTTTCCTAAAATTCTTTCATCTTCATGCTGTTTTTCGCGAAATATTATTAATCTATTGAAATTATTATTAATAATAAAATTTATTAATCTATTAATCATTCCTATAAAGCGACCATGGGCGCTTATTGAAGTGGGCTGTTATTCGGGTGGATTTTTTTCGTCCCAGACAATTGCGTATAACAGCCCATCGGCGCTTATCTGGGCGGGCTGTAACTGTAAACAAGTGGTATTTGCATATTGTTTGTAAACTCCCAAAAGTCCAACTGACTTGAAGTTAGATTGTATGTTGTGACGACATTTCGGAACGAAGAATTAAACATACAAAGCAAAGTGTATCTTACCTTTGTTACAATTTTTTTTATCTTTTCCTAACACAAATCCAGATTTGCAAGAGCATACATGATATTCCTTTCTCTTGTTACAAATTTGACTGCATCCGCCTTTATTTGCTTGATCACAAGGATGTACTAAAATTAGAAAATATTATTAGTAAGTACACTATTTATGATGAAAATAATTTATCAATTTGTGCGAGTATACACACAAATATATGGTTAAGTCTTAACTAACCTTTCTTACAAGTACTTTTATCTTCTCCTAATACAAATCCAGCTTCGCAAGAGCATTCATGTTTTTCCTTTCTCTTATTACAAATTTGATTACAGCCACCGTTTCTTGTTTCATCGCAGGGATGTACTAAATAATAAACATTAATTAGAAAACCCATAACAAGTAAACTATGTGTGGACACCGACCGCAGAGCTAATTCTAAATATAATACCCCCTCTAATGTACCTCTGTACTATGCAATGATTCACGCATATTATTACTGTCGCTGGTGCAACATACCACGTTGAAACACTATTTTTATTAATGATTTATCCGTGGATATTATAAGGGAAATAAGCGAATAAACATTAGTGTTTACTATAATCTGACAATAATCGTCAATGATTAGTTTATGATATTCTACTACTTCTTCTGCACATGGTTGCAAAATTAGTTAACTTTCAAATAGGTCTATTACAGCTATACGCAAGTATACATGCAAATAAATATCGTTTCTAACCTTTGTTACATGCTTTCCATCTTTTCCTAACAAAAATCCATCTTCACATGCGCATCTGTACTTGTGCTTTCTCCTGGTACAAATTTGACTACAGCCACCATTGCCTGCTGTATCACAAGGATGTACTAAATATGGGAAATAAATTGATTAAGAATCAAGTTGCAGTATGAATGTATATATTTAGAGTTTTATGAAATAAATACATTTAGGGCAATGTCTATAAATTCCTCTTACCTTTCTTACAAGTACTGTTGTCTTTTGTTAACACAAACCCAGATTTACAAGAGCATACATGCCATTCCCCTCTCTTGTTACAAATTTGACTGCATCCGCCATTACTTGCTTTATCACAAGGATGAACTAAATTTGGAAAGTAGTATTAGTAAGTACATCATTTCGGATTAAAATAATTTACCCATTAGCACGAGTACGCATAGAAATATTGTTAAGGCATATCTCAACTAACCTTTCTTACAAGTCTTTGTATCTTCTCCTAATACAAATCCAACTTCACACGAGCATGCATGCTTTTCCATTCTCTTATTACAAATTTGACTACAACCGCCGTTGTTTGCTTCATCACAGGGATGCACTAAAGATTGAAAATGATAAATTACAAAATCTCTTTTCTCCACTATGATAAATAATTAGTTATATACAAGCGCACATGCTAAAGAATATCTATCTCACCTTTGTTACACGTTTTTGCATCTGTTCCCAATACAAATCCGTCTTTACAAGCGCATCTGTACTTGTCTTTTCTCCTTTTACAAATTTGACTGCAGCCGCCATTACTAGTTGTATCACAAGGATGTACTGAAAATGAGAAATCAATTTATCAAGAATGAAAATTTTACCATTATGGTATATATTTGGATTATTGTGCCATTATACATATCTGACATGTGTATTAATTCCGCTCACCTTTGTTGCAAGTACTGTTATCTTTTCCTAATACAAATCCAGCTTCGCAAGAGCACACATACCATTCCTTTCTCTTGTTACAAATTTGCATGCATCCGCCTTTATTTGCTTTATCACAAGGATGTACTAAGAATGAAAAATAATATCAGTAAATACATTATTCCTCATATAGAAATTTTAACTATTTGTGGGAGCATGCACATACACGAGATTAAGGCTCTTAACTAACCTTTATTACAAGTTCTTTTATCATCTCCCAACAAAAATCCATCTTTACAAGCGCATTCGTACTTCTCTTTTCGCTTGTTACAAAGTTGACTGCAGCCACCTTTACTTGCTTTATCACAAGGATGTACTAAAGATGAAAAATAATTCATTTCAGTATTATGGTATACGTTTATATAAGTCAATTGAACATGAATCTGTGGAAAAGTGAATATATTAAGATCACCTTTGTTACAACTCTTTTTATCTTTTCCTAACACAAATCCAGCTTTGCAAGAGCACACATGAAATTCCTTTCTCTTGTTACAAATTTGACTGCATCCGCCTTTATTTGCCTTATCACAAGGATGAACTAAATTAGTAAAATAGTAAATTGTAAATTGTAAATTGTACAATAGTATTAGTAAGTACATCATTTCTCATGCAAATGATTTAACGGTTTATATTTCTATGCATACAACTACGGTTAAGCCATAAATCTTAACTAACCTTTCTTACAAACCCTTTTATCTTCTCCTAATAAAAATCCAGGTTCACAGGAGCATGTATGGTTTTCCTTTCTCTTATTACAAATTTGACTGCAACCACCATTGTTTGCTTCATCGCAGGGATGTACTAAACATTGAAAATTATTAATTAGGAAACTCATTTATGCACTATGAAAAACAACCTGCCGTTATATACAAGCACTGGTGCATAAAATTATCGTATCTAACCTTTGTTACACGTTTTTCCATCTTTTCCTAATACAAATCCATCTTCACAAGTGCATGCATATTTCTGATTTCTCTTGTTACATATTTGACTGCAGCCGCCATTACTGGTTGTCTCACATGGATGTACTACAAATAGTAGGATAGTTCATTAGAAATGACAATTTTACCATCATCGTACATTTAGGTGTTTCAAGCAATTATATATTGTAGAATAGTGTATGTATTCATCTTACCTTTGTTACAAGTCCTGTTATCTTTTGTTAACACAAATCCCGCTTTGCAAGAGCATACATGCCATTCCTTTCTCTTGTTACAAATTTGACTGCACCCGCCTTTATTTGCTTTATCACAAGGGTGTACTAAAATTGTGAAATAATATTAATAAGTACATCATCGGTTGCAAATTAATTTAACGACTTGTATTTATATGCATATAAATATGGTTAAGATACATTTATTAACTAACCTTTCTTGCAAGTCCTTTTATCTTCTCCTAATGCAAATCCAGCTTCACAAGAGCATTCATGCTTTTCCATTTTCTTGTTACAAATTTGACTACAACCACCATTGTTTGCTTTGTCACATGGATGTACTAAAGATTGAAAAAGATTAATTAGAAAAACCCATTTCTCCACTATGGTAAATAATGACAATGAAAGTACACATGTAAAAACATCCAATCTAACCTTCGCTACATGCTTTTCCATATTTTCCTAATACAAATCCATCTTCACAGGCGCATTCGTACTTGTGCATTCGCTTGTTACAAATTTGACTACAGCCACCATTACTTGCTGTATCACAAGGATGTACTAAACACGAGATAATATTTCGGTGTGAATGACCCGTATAACAGTTATGGTATATACTTGGAGATAATAAAGTGCATACAATAAAGTGTATATTTTATAATGTATATATTTTTCTCTTACCTTTGTTACAAGTCCTATTATCTTTTCCTAACACAAATCCAGATTTGCAAGAGCATACGTGCCACTCCTTTCTCTTGTTACACACTTGATTACAACCTCCTTTGTTGGCTTTATCACAAGGATGTACTGAAATTGAAAAATAGTGTCAGCAAGTACATCATTTCCGATAAAAATAATTTAACGGCTTGTGGGAGTATGGATACAAAAATGATTGAAAGATATTTAACTAACCTTTCTTACAAACCCTTTCATCCTCTCCTAATACAAACCCAACTTCACAAGAGCATTCATGCTTTTCCTTTCTCTTATTGCAAATTTGACTACAACCACCGTTGTTTGCTTCGTCACAGGGATGTACTAAATATTTAAAATTATCAATTAGAAAGCAATATTTCTTCAGGATGATAAATAATTAGTTATATGCAAGCACACAGACGCAAATGAATATCTTATCTAACCTTTGCTACACGATTTTCCATCTTTCCCTAATAGAAATCCTTCTTCGCAAGCACATTTGTATTTGTTGTTTGTTTTGTTACAAATTTGACTACAGCCGCCATTACCCTCTGTATCACATGGATGTACTAAAGATAGGAAAATAATTATTCATTTGAAATGACAATTTCACCATTGTGGTATAAATTTGGTGGGCTTTATATAATTATATGTATAAGGTTGAGTGTATATACTCCTCTCACCTTTGTTACAAGTCATTTTGTCTTCTGCTAACACAAATCCAGTTTTGCAAGAGCATACATGCCTATCCTTCCTCTTATTACAAATTTGACTACATCCGCCTTTATTTTCTTTATCACAAGGATGTACTGAAATTGGAAAATAATATTAGTAAATATATAGTTTCCGATAAACAAAAATGGTACACTGTACTTGGAAATATGCATACAAATATTATTAAAGCATATATTTTAACTAACCTATCTTGCAAGTTGTTTTATCTTTTCCTAATACAAATCCAGATTCACAGGAGCATTCACGGTTTTCCTTCCTCTTATTACAAATTTGGCTGCAACCCCCATTGTTTGCTTCATCGCAGGGATGTACTAAAGATTAAAAATGATTACTTGCAAGAAAACATCTATCCACTATAACTAATTAGAGTTACATGAATTACGATATTTCTTCGAAAGAGAGCCCGGGGCTCTCATTTAATTTTTGAAATTTGTAATTTTACTATGTAAAATGGGAAAAAGAAATTTTAATTTCAATTGTAAATTATATTTAAACTTCTTACTTGAATTTAAAAAGTAATTTACCGAAGTGGGCTCACTCGAAGAGATGGACGCTCTTGCCAGTATATACTGTACACATCCAAATAAATATTTTATCTAACCTTTGATACAAGTTTTGCCGTCTTTTTCCAATACAAATTTATCTTCACAGGCACAATCAAACTTATGCTTTCTCTTCTTACATATTTGACTGCATCCGCCATTACTTGCTGTATCACAAGGATGTACTAAAATTGGAAAATAATACTTCAGGAATGAAAAGTTCACTATTATATTACATATTTGGCGTTTTGTTCAATTATACTTATGTGGTAACGGGTATATATTGTTCTCACCTTTTTTGCAAGTCCTTTTGTCTTTTCCTAACAAAAATCCTGCTTCGCAAGAGCATACATACCACTCCTTTCTCTTGTTACAAATTTGAGTGCATCCTCCTTTCTTTGCTTTATCACAAGGATGTACTAAAATGATATAATAATATGAATAAATACTTCTGGCAAAATTAGTTATTCATTTGTGCAAATATGCACATAAGCATGGTCAAACCGCATATATGTTAACCAACCTTTCTGACAAGTTGCTTTATCTTCTTCTAAGATAAATCCAGATTCACAAGAGCATTCATGCTTCTCATTTCTCTTATTACAAATCTGACTGCAACCACCATTATTTGCTTCATCGCAGGGATGTACTAAAGATAAAAAATGGTTAATCAGAAAACCTGTTCGTATATAATTACAGTTATATGCATGCAAGTACACATACAAATACATTGTCTAACCTTTGTTACAGGTTTTTCCATCTTTTCCTAATTTGAATCCATTTTCGCAAGCGCATTTATGCTCGTGCTTTTCTTTGTTACAAATTTGACTGCAGCCACCATTATTTACTGTATCGCATGGGTGAACTAAAAACGAGATAATTCATTATGAATGATATTTGAGGATAATGGTATATTCTTCGTTCCGACTTGTCGCCACAACATACTTTGAAGTTAGTTGAACATTCGGGAATTCACAAACAATGTACAAATACTGCGTGGTAATTACTATAAATATAATACATCAGCAGCAATGGCTACATGTCTTATTGTGTGTTATAACGAATTAACGGCCTTTAACTTGAATTCCGATCAGAGGAATGTTTATGGCAATTAACATCAATTAAAATATTATAAATTTACGCCTTAGGGAAATTAATGTCAAGAAACCAATGTTAGTCTACTATGATGGCAGACGGTAGCAGTCAATGACTTATATACATCACTATATATACCCAGTCCAGAGTAGCACAAACCTGGGTACTGAGGGTACCGGCGGTAGCCGGCAGCAGTGCCTCTCATCCGGCAGCGAGCCGAAAGTGCCCAAAAATTATTTTTTTCTTTTTTCATAAATATCCAAATATCTAACAAACTCTGCAGTGGCGCTTTCCAGCCGGCAACAAGTTAGCAGTTTTAAAGAAAAATGGCCCGGAAAGGTCATTTTAAGGCGATCTGGAGGGTCCAAATTTCAACAAATTTCCCCTCGGCGCCAACCATGGTGGCGCCTCGGATAGATACTATATCAACTCTAATTTTGAGGAAAGGAAAAGTAAATCTTACCACGGCAGAAAGACACTGCGGTACCCGGCAGCCAGATATTTTGTGCTACACTGTATATACCTGACTTCAATTTCTAAAGTGAGGCCAATTTTCAATCAATCGATCAATATATACCGTGTAACACTATTACATTTTAATTACTCACATAGCGATTTTAATTATTCACGTAACAATGCTCGATACCCATATGATAATTCAGAGATAATGGCCCACTTGCACAAAAGGTAGATACTAACTAGTACGTACTACGTATTATATTTGAATAAAGAAATTCCACTACAATGATCCCCAAAGATCAATGTGCTTTATTTGAATATAATACATAGTACGTACTACTTTCATGTTCCTAATAAACGGGGGGGATAATAATTGTCCTGGGGTTGGAAAATCAGAAAAGTAATAGGCCAAAACCAAAGAATTACATTACAGAGGTTGTCCAAAAGAATAAAAAAAAAATCGGAAGTTTACACCTCGTTTATTATCATAGGTTAATTATATAAATTAATTATCATAGGATATATATCGATCATCGCTAAGTGATAAATTAAAAGGTAATGGTTATTACATTTTAGTTAATGATCAATATATCCTGTGGTAATTCAGAGGTATTATTTCTGAATTATCATAGGGGTTATCGAACGTCGCTAAGTGATTAATTAAAATATAAAGATTGTTTTACACGGTATATATTGATTGATTGATTGATTGAAAGTTGGGCAAAACCCGTGGCTTCATTCTAGCGAAGTTAGGTATGTAGTTATAGTCTGTTTTTTAATTCCGTTCACTTAATTTGATTAGGATGTAGGAACCAGTCAACTAATTATATAAACAATTCACTAAGAAATCAATTACATTTTAACTGACTGGTTTCTACATCCTAATCCAATTAGGTGAACGGAATCAAAAACGTACTATAGTAATATACGTCATTGGTAGCAGTAGAATTGGCACCAAAGTGATAGACAAGTAATGCATTTTAATTTATTCTTGCATAATCTGTGACGTAAGTCGGAACGAAGAATATTAGGAGTTTCATTCAATTAGACTTGTGGCAAACTGTGTATATTGAACGAACCTTTGTTACAAGTGCTGTTATCTTTCCCCAGCACAAATCCAGCTTCGCAGGAACATACATGCCATTCCTTTCTCTTGTTACAAATTTGATTGCATCCGCCTTTATTTGCCATATCACAAGGATGTACTAAAGTTGAAAAATAGTACCACTAAGTACGTCATGTGTTAAATTTAATTTAACATACAATTATGATTAAAGCACATATCTGCACTAACCTTTCTTACAAGTCCTTTTATCTTCCACTAATACAAATCCCTCTTCACAAGCGCATTTGTAGTTGCTTTTTCTCTTCTTACAAATTTGACTGCAGCCACCATTACCTTCTGTGTCACATGGATGTACTATAAACGGGACAATAACACATTACGAATTACAATTGCACCATTATGGGGTATACATGTAGTCTTATGCATAGGTGTATGTATGTATGTATGTATTCTTTATTTAAAGTTGGTTTACACACCTAAAATTACAATGATACTAGTATTACGTGGTCACCCGATATGATACTGTCCTTTTGGAGAAGAAAAAAATGAAAATAAAGATTTGAAAAAAGAAAGTTTTTTTTTTTTTAAACAAACAAACTAGTATTAGCTTGGTCACCAGATATGATACAGAATCAGAATCAAGAATCTTTTCTCATACAAAATTGTCCCCTTATTACATTATATCACATTATATAAGAGTAACAGGAATTAAATAAAGAAAAACTAGTATTCAGTGCTAACCCGATATGACACTGTCCCTTTCGAGTAAAAAAAAATAAAAATTCTAAAAAAAAAATCAAAAAAAGTTTTTTTGTTGCGATTTTTTGTTGTACAACAAAAAATCACAACAAAAAAACTTTTTTTTTTCCAAAAAACATTTTTTTCGATTTTTTTTTTTTTCAAAAATCAATCTTGCTCTCAATATTTTGTCATTTTGTATGACACTTCTGCAAAAAAAAAAAAAAAAAGTTTTTTAAAAAA
>SPKZ01018996.1_pt1 | contig 12054 bp, 8 predicted proteins | sample 2456571 | NCBI WGS metagenome assembly SPKZ01 (sample SAMN11192286, study PRJNA482655) | marine metagenome | biome: ENVO:00000447; feature: ENVO:00000244|ENVO:00000211|ENVO:00000569|ENVO:00002023; material: ENVO:00002151; isolation source: ocean water from marine abyssalpelagic zone ...
AAATAAAGCCCCTGCCTAATTTTAGGCAGAGGCTTTATTTTTACGAGGGATAGTTAATCGCTCTCTGGGGGGTTACGCTTGCTCGCGGTCTATTGCTCGATAAGCAATGTCGGTGCGAAAAAATGAACCCTTCCAACTAATTTTCTTGGTCAGTTCATAAGCACGTTGTTGTGCAATAGTCACTGTTTCACCAAGTGCAGTGGCGCATAATACGCGGCCACCGGCGGTAACTACGTCATCCCCCTGCATTTTCGTACCCGCGTGGAAGACCTTAGCGTCGCTAGTTGCTTCAGGGATATTAGAAATAACATCACCTTTCGCATAATTCGCTGGGTAACCACCCGCGGCTAAAACAACACCAACTGCCGCGCGTGGATCAAACTTAGCGGTTACCGTATCAAGTTTCTTATCGAAAGAAGCTTGAATAAGGTCAACTAAATCAGATTGTAAACGCATCATGATTGGCTGTGTTTCTGGGTCGCCAAAACGACAGTTAAACTCGATAACTTTGGGAGTGCCGTCGCTCATGATCATCAAACCTGCGTAAAGGAAACCAGTATAGGTATTACCTTCGGCTTTCATGCCATTAACTGTTGGGTAAATGACTTCGTTCATGATGCGATCGTGCATGGCAGGTGTTACGACTGGCGCCGGTGAATAAGCACCCATGCCTCCGGTGTTAGGACCTGTATCACCGTTGCCAACACGTTTGTGATCTTGGCTTGTGGCCATGGCTAATACATTGTCACCGTCAACCATCACGATAAATGAAGCTTCTTCACCATCAAGAAACTCTTCGATAACCACGCGGCTGCCCGCGTCACCAAAGACATTGCCACTTAACATATCATTAATCGCATCTTCGGCTTCGGTTAATGTCATCGCAACAATAACGCCTTTACCAGCGGCTAAACCGTCAGCTTTGATGACGATTGGCGCGCCTTTCTCACGAACGTAAGCCAAAGCTGGCTCGATTTCTGTAAAATTTTCGTACCATGCGGTAGGAATATTTTGGCGAGCCAAAAAATCTTTAGTAAATGCTTTTGAGCCTTCTAACTGCGCAGCGCCTTCACGTGGGCCAAAACAGTTGAGACCAGCTGCCTCAAATGCATCAACAATACCGATAACTAAAGGAGCTTCAGGACCAATAATGGTCATAGTTACGTCATTTTCTTTAGCGAATGCGATTAAGCCGCTGATATCATTCACGTCAAAAGCAACGTTTTCTAATTTGTCTTCTAGTGCGGTACCAGCATTGCCCGGCGCCACAAATACTTTGCTCACTTTAGTTGATTGTGCAACTTTCCATGCCAATGCATGTTCACGGCCACCGCCGCCAATAATTAGTACATTCATCATAAATCCTAGTGTTTGAAGTGACGCATGCCAGTAAATATCATCGTCATATTAGCTTCATCAGCCGCGGCAATAATTTCTTCATCACGAATAGAACCGCCCGGTTGAATAACACAGCTAATGCCTGCTTCGGCAGCTGCGTCGATACCGTCACGGAAAGGGAAGAAGGCGTCAGACGCCATCACGCTGCCAATCACTTCCAATCCTTCGTCAGCTGCTTTAATTCCAGCGACTTTAGCAGAGTAAACACGGCTCATTTGACCAGCGCCAACACCGATGGTCATGCCGTCACGGGCATAAACAATCGCATTAGACTTAACAAACTTAGCTACTTTCCAGCAGAATATTAAATCTTTAAGTTCTTGCTCGCTTGGTTGACGCTTTGAGACAACTTTGAGGTCGTCTAAACCAATCATGCCAAGGTCTTTGTCTTGCACTAACATGCCGCCATTAACACGCTTGTAATCCAACGCTGCGCCTTTAGCGGTGAATTCACCACATTCTAATAAGCGAAGGTTCTTTTTTGCGGCAATAATTTGCTGCGCGGCGCTAGTCACTGACGGCGCGATAATAACTTCTACGAATTGACGTGCCACGATAGCTTCGGCTGTATCGGCGTCTAATTCGCGGTTAAAGGCGATGATGCCACCAAACGCTGACGTTGGGTCAGTTTTGAAAGCGCGATCATAAGCTGAAAATATGTCGTCGCCAATGGCTACGCCACATGGGTTAGCATGCTTGACGATAACACAGGCTGGTTGTGAAAATTCTTTAACACATTCAAGTGCAGCATCGGTATCAGCGATATTGTTAAATGATAAAGCTTTACCCTGTAATTGCTTAGCGGTAGAAACAGACGCTTCGCTTGGGTTTTGTTCAACATAGAACGCCGCTTGCTGGTGACTGTTTTCGCCATAGCGTAAGTCTTGTTGCTTAATAAACTGGGTATTGAAAGTGCGCGCAAACTTTGAATTTTCGCTGCTTTCGTCACGATGCGATGGCACCATGGTGCCAAAGTAATTAGCGATCATACCGTCATACGCAGCGGTATGTTCAAAAGCAGCCACCGCTAGATCAAAACGAGTTTGATAAGTGGTAGCACCATCGTTGTCATTCATTTCTTGGATAACACGATCGTAATCACTGGCATTAACGATGATGGTGGTATCTTTGTGGTTTTTAGCCGTAGAGCGCACCATGGTTGGTCCACCAATATCGATGTTCTCGATAGCATCACTTAAAGAACAGCCTTCTTTAGCAACGGTGTCAGCAAATGGGTATAAGTTAACAACAACCATGTCGATAGCTTGAATATCATTCTCAGCCATTACCGCTTCGTCGATACCGCGACGGGCTAAAATGCCACCGTGTACTTTAGGGTGCAGCGTTTTAACGCGTCCATCCATGATCTCTGGATGGCCTGTATAATCTGATACCTCAATGGTGTTGATGCCATTTTGTTCCAGCAATTTGGCAGTACCGCCGGTAGAAAGAATCTCTACGCCTTGCTCGCTTAACGCACGAGCGAATTCCACGATACCGTTTTTATCTGAAACGCTCAGTAAAGCGCGTTTGATAGGTCTTGATGCTGACATGTTGATGGAGCCTCTGGTCAAAGTTAATGAAAACAGTTTTTAGCCATGCCTATTTAAGGCGCTGGATAATTAAGGGCGCTATTTTACAAGAAAATGTGATCCATTTGGCAAAAATATTCAATTTTTTATATGTTGGATGTTTAAGTAAGCCAAAAAAAGTGCAGTAAAGTGCTTAAATTTTTGAAATTAACTACAATAATAAACGGAGTGAGTAACTTAATTTATGATAAAAGCGAGATTTAATATTGAAGTGGGCTAAAATATACTTGTTTTTGGTTGGCTTATATAGCCTTACCATGTCAGCACAAAGTACAACTCAGCACATCATTAAGATACCAATGGCTCATACTCATACCTTATACTGGTAAAGCGTCAATGCATCGAGAATTGGTGGAAGAAATATTCAGTCACTTACCGCAATATAAATTGCAAATCTTTGCCGCCAATGACCCTAACTCGCGCATTAATTGAATTCAACAATAACAATGTGCACGGCATTGTTAACATTACCAACAATGATGATATTCGCTCATTGCCAGTGCTCAATGAAAAAAATGATCCCGCTATTGGTCTGAGTGCGTTTGATTTTTATCGCATCAACAATGTTAGCGTGACTAGGATGGCATTTAATGATGAGCAAGCCTGCCAAGCGGTCAATAAAGTGATAGACAAACAAGAGTTGGGTAATGGCAGATCATTGCATGAGCATCACCAATATTTCGATTTTAAGCGACTGAGCAATATTAGGATGTTACCGATCAAGGAAACGGAGTGTTGACTATAAAACGAACCATTTATAAGCGAAAAAACTGACCATGCTTAAGACTATGGTCAGCAATATATTCTTTTTCCACCAACCAATCGCAATCGCAATAATACCACCTATTAAATATGGGTTGTTTAAATGTAGTGCTAACTCGCCGCTAGGCATCATTACGGCAGGCACCCAAATTGCGGTCAAAACGCATGGCGCACTATATTTTAATGCTTGTTCTAAGCGCTTAGGCAGGGCAACCGAGTTAGCTCTAGCGTATAACGCGTAACGGATGCTAAAAGTGACTAGTGCCATTAGGGCTATTAACAGCCAAACATTTACGTCATTCATGACTTTTTCCCTTTCGATGATTGTAACCAAAGTTCTAAGCCATACCCCACAGCCATACCAACAATAGCCGATAAAATTAAGCCCAATTTATGCGGTAAATCATAGCTCAATACCGACAACAAGCCGCTGGTTATTACCCCCGCAATCATTGGTTTGTTTATTAAGTGTGGCATCACCATGCCAATAAAGGTCGCTGCCATGGCAAAGTCGAGACCCCAAGTATCAATGCCATCGATATTACTGCCGAAAAATATCCCCACCACGGTGGCCACATTCCAACTGATATAAAACGCCATGCCAACGCCAAAATAATGCCAATGATTGAGCGGTGATTCTGGATTATTCAGATAACGTGGATATGTCGCGGCAAAAACCTCGTCAATCAGTAAAAAACCAAGAGGAATGCGCCAACGCTGTCCTAAATGTTTTACATGAGGTAATAAACTGGCCGCGTAAATAAGGTGTCGTAAGTTGACAATAATAGTCGCGCCAACAATAAAACCCAGTGACGTGCCAGCCGCTAACATGCCAACGGCGACAAATTGCGCCGAGCCAGCAAATACGATGCTTGATAGGCCAATCGTTTGCCAAATATCTAAGCCAGCATTAAGAGACAAGGTGCCAAAGATAATGCCAAATGGCACGCCGCCAACGATAAGGGGCAGTGCGTCTAACATACCTTTAAGAAAAAGAGATAATCGGGTGTCTGCGTTTTTTTTGCTCACAGGGTTACTACGTCAAAAAATAGAGGAGTTATACATTATGCCAAGAACCTTAATAAAACAATAATAAACACGACGGCTTCTACTCGATGTAATGTTTAGTCGAGGCGGCACACTGTACTTAATGAGTAGGGGGTGGTAATAAACTAAGTGTCATAAAATCGTAATATCAGTGTCACATGAATGCCTTGTTGTTAGATTATTATGCAAAAACATTAACTAATAAGGTATGCCGTCGAGTGAGTATTAAAGCTAAAATATTTATTATTAGCGGATTATTTATATTATCCATGTTGGCTTTAAGTAGCCTTTCTTATACTTCGTTAGAGCGTATTCGCCTATTAAAGAATGGGGAGTTTCTCCTTGCTACAGTTGAAATAAAGTTATTGACACTTAGGCGCAATGAAAAAGATTTTCTCAGTCGAAAAAAATCAAAATATTTGCAAAGGTTTATGCAAAACGCCAATACTCTAAACAGAACTTTAAGCACACTTAAGCTGCTATTAGCCAATGAATCTCTTACCAGTACTCATATCGATATATTTACAACTCAACTTGATAAATATAAAGAGAAATTTATCACGTTAGGAAGCTTGCAGCAGCAAATAGGCTTAACCCCAACAGATGGTCTCTATGGTGAATTGCGTCAGATGGTTCACAGGGCTGAACAAGAGTTGAGCACATTGCAGCGTCCATCATTAATGGTGGCTATGTTGATGCTCCGCCGCCATGAGAAAGATTTTATGCTGCGTAAGCAGGAAAAGTATGTCATTAAATTTATCAAACAATATGAAATAATGGTAAAACAAATACAAAAGGAAACATTAGCAGCAACGAAAACTCGCCTCTTACAGGAGCAACTATCGAACTATAATATGAGTTTTATCGAGCTGACTCAGGCTCAAATTAATATGGGATTAGCGCCAGAAAAAGGAGTATTAGGAGAGTTACGCGCTGCGGTGCACGATGCCGAAATGCAGCTAACAATTGTGAACCAAGAACTCACTCAGTACATCACAGATACCATCGCTTCGATCTATATGTGGCTATGCATGGCAATATTGCTAATAACATGCTTAACGTTAACAGGAATTGTTGGAATTATTCGGTCTATCCAAGTTAGGGTCACAACTATTAATAATGTTGTAGCAGGTCTTCTTGAAGGTGATATCAGTTTACACAGTAAAGTGCAAATCGATGGACGTGATGAAATTACCTTATTGGCGAATAATTTCAACCACTTCATCGGAAATATTCATGAAGTAGTCGGGCAAATAATTACTGCTGTAGATCAGTTGTCAAAGGAGGCACTTCATATTGATGAGGTTATTTTGACTGGCATTGACAGTAATAGGCGTCAATCGGACGAAATAGTACAGACCAAAGCCGCTATGATTCAAATACAATCGGCAATAGATGAAGTCGCAAATCATGCATTAGCGGCTGCAACTGGTTCCAATGAGTCTGCGCAGAATATCCAGCAAAGCTTGAGCATTTCAAAACTTGCCTGTGATGGTATCTCAACACTTGCTATCAATGTACGAAGTCATGCTACAGCGATTAATGAACTGAACAAAGAGAGCGAAAATATTGGTGGCGTTTTGCAGGTTATTTGCGAGATTGCAGATCAAACAAACCTACTGGCGCTAAATGCCGCTATTGAGGCTGCGAGAGCTGGAGAAAGAGGTCGAGGTTTTGCTGTGGTCGCTGATGAAGTACGAAACCTTGCTAAACGTACTCAAATGGCCACTGAGGATATTAGAGTTATTATCGGGAACTTACAACTCAAGGCTCAGAGCGCAACTGCACAAACACATGCAAACGTGAGTAATACGGAATTAAATGTGCAGAGTATTCGTCAATTAAGTGAGTTTGTGCGAAGCGCAGGCGTGACGTTAAGTGGCACCGTAAAACTCAATAAACTAATTGCCGTAGCTACTGAGCAGCAAACGGCAATGTCGTCAGAAATTTGCGAAAATTTAATTCGGATTGATATTGAATCAGTAAAAAATGAAGAGCATTCAAATGTTTTGGAAAAGTGCCGAGCAGAACTCTCAAGTATTACGCACATTTTAGAGTTGTCGGTTCGCCAATTTAGGCTATAACGATATAAAACTAGCAAGTACTTGCTAGTTTTCCTTCTATTTAGTCTACTATTGCCAATTCTCCTTATTGTAATCGCCTAATGTTATACCTATTGACCATTTTCTTAAGTGCCGCGCTGTTATTCATGGTGCAGCCTATTATTGCCAAGTTTATTTTACCGTGGTTTGGCGGCGGCGCATCGGTATGGACCACTTGCATGCTTTTTTTTCAGGTGTTCTTATTGGCGGGTTATTGTTATGCCCATCTTCTTAGCCGAATAGGGCGCACCAAGGTGCAAGCGTTGATTCATGGCGTCGTGGTATTGGTATCGTTAATCGCTATTCCACTCAGTATTACAAGCGACAACTTAGTCATCGACGCTAGCTCGCCAGAACCAAAAATATTGATGTTGCTGTTGCTCTCTATTGGTCTACCTTATTTTGTATTGTCATCAACGGGACCATTATTGCAGCGTTGGTTTAGTTATCGTTATCCAGATAAAACGCCCTATAAACTTTATTCATTGTCCAACGTTGGCTCGCTGTTGGGGTTAATTAGCTATCCGTTTTTGATCGAGCCAAACATGATGCAAAGCAACCAAATGCTAATGTGGTCAATTGGTTACGGTAGTTACGTCATTGCGTTATTAGCGATTACGTGGCTCTTTTCACGCAACGCCTTTACTAATCAACAACAAGCTAAGCATACAAAAATCAATTATCGTTTGTTGGGCTGTTGGGTTGGTTTGTCTATGCTGGGGGTGATACTACTGTTAGCGATAACGAATGCCATGTCGCAAAACATCGCCTCGGTACCGTTTTTATGGTTGTTGCCACTAACGCTATATTTAGTCACTTTTATTGTCAGTTTTAGTGGTGACAAGTATTACGTTAGAACGCACTGGGCATTGGCTTTCGTTTTCGCGGTATTAGCGAGCTATTTGATGTACTTTTTTGCCGGCTATTTCAATATCATCGCGCAAGTATCTTTATATAGCTTTATTTTATTGGCCAGTTGCATGTTATGCCACGGCGAACTCGCCCGCATAAAACCTGACAAAGAGCAGCTAACACTATATTTTCTCGCCATCTCGTTCGGCGGTTTTGTTGGCGGCTTAACCGTATCGTTGATTGCGCCACAGATTTTTTCAAGTTTTAGTGAATTTCCACTGGCTATCTATTTACTATTTTTAAGTCTGGTATTGGTTTTATGGCGCGCGATGCCTAAAAGCAAAACGCTGTTAATTGCAGCTCAAAAAACCACGTTGCTAGCATTGATGTTTGCACTGCCTGCTAGCTTTATAGTCATTGAACAGGCCTTTGTTAAGCATGACGTGGTGAGCAGTCGTAATTTTTATGGTCAATTATCGGTAAAAGACATTGTGCAAGGGAGATTCAATGAACGACGTTTGGTTGATGGCACAACATCTCATGGTACGCAGTCACTATCATTTAAGTTGAAAGGACAAGCGCTGAGTTATTATCGCGTTGGCACCGGCGTAGAGCTAGCAATCAAGTCACAACAAAAAGAGGGTGAGCTAAACATTGGCATCATCGGTCTAGGGGCTGGCACGTTATCGGTGTATGGCCGCGCCAATGACAATTTCTATTACTACGAACTTAATCCTCAAGTGAAAAAGTATGCCTTGCAATATTTTAGCTATTTGAGCGATAGCTTAGCGAGCAATGAGATTGTGCTGGGGGATGGTCGGCTCACGTTGCAGAATAAATTACAGAGTCATGGCAGCATGGCGTTTGATATATTAGTCGTTGATGCCTTTTCAAGCGATGCTATACCGGCGCATTTACTCACCCGTGAAGCGCTGGCCTTATATCGTCAACATCTTAGACCCAGCGGTATTATTGCGATGCATATCTCTAATAATCATCTTGATTTGACGCCTTTATTACGCGGTTTAGCTGATGATTCCAATATGGCGGCGGCTCTTTATTTAAAAAAGGGTGACAAGGTCGATTCAAATATCGCGCAGTGGGTGTTATTAGCTAATAACAAAGATGTGTTGCAGCTAGATAGCTTGCGCAATAACGCAGTATCATGGCCAAAAAATAGTGGGGAACAAGTGGTGTGGACAGATGACTTTAGTAATCTGTTGTCGGTGATCAAATACTGATGTACGCCAATACATAGTGGCTATGTATAGTGCTTATGCATTGGCGTTATAGGTTCGGTCACCTAAGTTTTGGATAAGAGTTATTCAACCACTTGATTAATGATCAATTGATAAGGTTGTTTGTTATCAAGTGTGGCTTGCTCAATAAGGCCCTTTAAGTCACCTGCTTTAATACCCGCGCTACCTGACTTTGAAATAATCGCAAATAACTGCACTTGCTTATGATCACTAATCTTGGCCATTGGGGTCATCGCTAGTGAGTCATCCAATACAACATCAATTGGCAGCTCTTTGGCTGTTAACTTAAGTGCAGCAAGGGGCATGCGCGCACCTTCAACTGGAATGGCGTAAATAAAGACGGTTTGCTCAGGACTAAATTGATTAGCTAGCTCACTACTGATGCTCACTCGTAGTGAAATTTTAGCCGAGGTTACCGCCGCTGGTATTTCTGGCAATGCTTCACCGGTAAGAGTTAAGCGCTCTTTTGCCTGCGCGATAGCATTTTTCAATGCCGCATGATCTGTGCCCGGGCGATCATTGTTGAGTACTTGCTGCCAGGTAATGATAGCATCGGCGTAACTAGAATTAACAAAGCTGTCCATGCCTAACAATACTTGGGTCGTGACATCTTTTGGATCAAGTTGCAACGCACGATCAATCAGTGCTTTAATCTCGCTGTTCATCACTTGCTTGTTTTTGTAATACAAGGCTTGAGCTTGCGGGCCAATAAACTCAGCATGTTCGCCCTCAAGCACAATTAATTTATTAAAGGCTGCAATAGCCAAGTCAAACTTACTCGCTGAATTGTAAGCGTGCGCTAAGCTAAATAAGGCTTGAGTATCCTTAGGATTGTCAGCAACTTTTTTCGCCATATTCTGCAAGATACTTTCAATTTGTTGTTGCTGAGTAGCACGCGTTTGCTGTGCCGTATTATTAGCAATAATGCTCTGTTCTAGTTCTTGCACCGCACCAATGCGTAAATATAAACCTATAGTCAAACCAATTATCACCACGCTTAATAAGAGCGGCACTGCAATATGCTTTTTACCGATCTTAAGTGCTGCGTCTTGCGAGGCTTCATCTTGAATTAATTTTCTGGCTAATTCCGTTTTGAGGATATCGAACTCTTGTTGGTTAATGTGGCATAACTCAAATTGTTGCTCTAGTTTAGCTAGGGTTTGTTGATAACTTTGCGTATTAGATGTAGAGCGACTATCGGTTACTAATTTATTGTCATTAATACGTCGAACATGTGGCCACCATACAAAGATTAATGCAATTGCCAATATAGCGCTGATAGCAATCCAAAGGTTTAATGTGGTCATGGGGCCTCGATACGTAATAGATAAGGTAAAAATTTGTGGTCGATTGTACGTTATTTTGGCAGCTTCGGTAGTGAAATAGGCGCAAAACAAGTAAAAGATGGCAATGTTGTCAACAAATCAACAAATTAACACAGTGAGGGACAGACCGAATGCTTTGTTACGATTAAATAGCTCACATAACTAAGCTGTATCTAGGATTTGCCGCTTAAAATGGGGTATTATATGGACGCTTTTAGGCAATGCACGGTAGAACTACAGCGAGTTATTGTTATTTTTGACAGATATAATGATCTTTTCATTTGATGGAATAGCACGCTGTTAATATGGTTTTATAGCATTTAATCAGTATTAGAAGAGGTAGTTTCATGATCCCCGAACTCGGTAACTTTGCGCTGATAGTTGGACTAGCGTTCGCTATTTGCTTGAGTGTTATTCCTTTAGTTGGTGTTGCTAGCCATAACCTAAACTTAGTGAGATATGCACGGCCGTTAACATTTGGTGCGTTCTTTTTTACATTACTTAGTTATGTATTGTTGACCGTTAGTTTTATTAATGACGATTTCTCCGTGTTATACATCGTCAAGCAATCTAATACGCTATTACCGATCCAATACAAAATGGCCGCTGTTTTTGGGGGGCATGAAGGCTCGCTTGTGCTGTGGGTATTAATGCTTACCACCTGGGCTGGCGCACTCGCGGTATCTAGCAAGCAATTAGACGAAGCCTTTGTCGCACGGGTGCTTTCGGTGCTAGGCATGGTTATTGTTGGCTTCATGTTGTTTACTTTACTTACCTCTAATCCTTTTGAGCGCTTACTACCTAATTTCCCAAGTGAAGGGCGAGATTTAAATCCGCTGCTGCAAGATATTGGTTTAATTGTGCATCCACCGATGTTGTATTTAGGTTGGAGCGGTTTCTCAGTTGCCTTCGCCTTTGCTATTGCCGCATTAATGACGGGCAGAATGGACGCTGCTTGGGCACGTTGGACTCGCCCGTGGACCTTAGCCGCTTGGTCATTCTTAACCATCGGCATTGCTCTAGGCAGCTGGTGGGCATATTACGAACTTGGTTGGGGCGGCTGGTGGTTTTGGGATCCGGTAGAGAATGCCTCATTTATGCCGTGGATTGTTGGCACGGCGCTTATTCATGCATTGTCGGTAACCGAGCAGCGCGGCGCATTCAGAAACTGGACGGTGTTGTTAGCCATTAGTGCATTTTCGTTAAGTCTGTTAGGCACATTTTTAGTACGTTCAGGGGTTATTAATTCGGTGCATTCATTTGCGTCAGATCCTGAGCGAGGCATGTTCATCTTAATGTTGTTGTGCATAGTCATTGTAGGTTCGTTGACCTTATTCGCCTTTAGAGCGAGTGCGTTACAAGGAACCTCAAAATTTGAATTTTATTCAAAAGAAACATTTATCTTAGCTGGCAACATAGGTTTGGTTACCGCAACCGCTACTGTTTTGTTGGGCACCCTATACCCATTATTAGTCGACGCGTTAGGGATGGGGAAAATATCGGTTGGTCCTCCGTATTATAATGCCGTATTTATCCCAATTATTGCTGGGCTTGTGCTACTGATGGGTATTGCGCCAGTGATCCGTTGGAAAAAGAATAAGTCGGGAACATTTCGTAAAGAACTTGGCTTAATCGCATTAGCTAGCATTGCGTTTGGTCTTGCATTTCCAGTGTTATATGGCGATGAATTTATAGGGTGGGTAGCTGTTGGCATGGG
>SPKZ01022931.1_pt1 | contig 12053 bp, 10 predicted proteins | sample 2456571 | NCBI WGS metagenome assembly SPKZ01 (sample SAMN11192286, study PRJNA482655) | marine metagenome | biome: ENVO:00000447; feature: ENVO:00000244|ENVO:00000211|ENVO:00000569|ENVO:00002023; material: ENVO:00002151; isolation source: ocean water from marine abyssalpelagic zone ...
ACCACCTGGCAACCAAGCTAACTGCCAATGGTCTGTATCAACACGGGCTGAATCATGCACATCAACCGCAGCACCATGTTCAACCACACGGTAATCTTTTATCCCGGGCGCCAAGTCCTTTTCAGAGACGTTGCCCAACTCAAGATTGACAAAATGGAAGCGCTCCATCGGTGCACCATGTGTATCCAGAACCACCATCTTCACCATCAAGCCTGAAACATTATCGACATTAAAAACAAAGGGATAACGATGTTGATCTTGCGGCTTTAATAGGATCTTCGTCGTTTCACGCCCCGCTACACGCTGCTCGCCTAAGGTTTCAGCGGTGTAATAAGCCCATAGTTTAGCCTTGGATTTATTCAGATTACCCAAAGAGCCCAGATGCCCGTGGGCCGCCTCGATATTTTTCCCACCGGGATGTAAACATTGAAAGCTGTGACCATCTTTAATGATTTCCATCGGTTGACCGTCCATAAAAACGATACGTTGATGCTGTTTATCATCTTTAACTTTATGCGCAACAAAGTAGCTGGTACTTTGACGCCCACGTTCAAAAGTAAAATAACCTTTAAAATCTTGAGTCCTAGCACTGACACTCATCTTTTCAATCAACTGCTGGGCTTGCTCACCCGCCCAGCTTGGCGCTGCTGAAGACACAGAGGCGAACCAGGCTAATAAAACCCAAGGTTTTATCCGCATTGAAACTGATTTTATCCCTAAACAATGCATCGCGATTTATTCCCCTGTATTCATTCTCGCCATTGGCATTAAGCCACGACCATTATTAAACGCGGCATTTTGAGTATGCTGCTGTAAATAATGCTCCAACCGTTTCGCATCCTGGGCTTTTTGTGCGTCAATCGCCCTGATATCACCATCCAGCGAGATAACCGCCGTGGTTCCACTGACGGTGCTAAGCCCCAAATCACCATTAATCGGTAACTGGCTAACACTGACATTACCATCGGCAACAAAACCCGGATTAACCATTTGTGAATCCTGAATACCCAAGACCGCCACAAAGGCAACCGAAGCGGCTGCGGCAAAACCTACAAGCGGTTTAAACCAACTTTGTTTAACCGGCGCAGTAGATGCATTATCAGCCACAGGCGTGGCTTCATCGGCAATCGCGGCGGCAACGGCATCCACAACGCTGAAGTTAAATGTTGTGTTTTCCAGCTTATTTTGACTGGCATCACTGATCACCTGATATTGGTGCCAGCGTTCCAGATCGTCATCGCTTAGCTCATCCAATAAACGTCGCGTCTCGAACTCACTGGTCTCACCGTCAAAAAGGGCGGAGAGGGTCTCTTGCTGCTGCTCGTTCATCTTAATACTCCCGACTATCTTGCTTGAAATTGTTCAAGCATGGGTTGAATTTCTTTTTCAACAGCTTCACGTGCTCGGAATATGCGTGAACGCACTGTACCTACAGGGCAGTTCATCACATCAGCTATCTCCTCATAACTCAAACCGTCGTACTCCCTTAACGTTAAGGCTGAACGCAGATCTTCCGGTAACTGTCTAATTGAGCTATTCACTACATCTTGCAGCTGCTCAGTCATCAAGTTACGTTCCGGCGAGGCATTGTCTTTCAGAGCGCTATGCCCATCAAAATGCACCGCATCGGATACATCAATATCCGTACCCGGTGGCCTACGACTACGCGCCACCAAATAATTTTTTGCTGTATTAATCGCAATACGATAAAGCCAGGTATAAAACTGGCTATCTCCACGAAAGTTGCCCAAGGCCTTATAGGCTTTGATAAACGCTTCCTGGGTAACATCCTGTACTTCATCGGCATCATGAATAAAACGACTTACCAAACCTGCGATCTTGTGTTGATATTTCAACACCAGCAGGTCAAAAGCCCTTTTATCACCCGCTTGTACACGTGCGACTAATTGCTGATCAGAATCACCAGCCATCGATTACTCCATAATCGTCAACAACGCTCACGCAACAAGAGTGCTTGAGAGTTGTGACATTGTCATTGAAAAGAAGTTCATACGATTTGAAATAAATTCAAATTTTCTTCACATCTCATTTAGGCAGCGATTATAATCTGCCCGCTTTAATAAGTTAAACACAGTCAGCTCGGCAGCAAGTATTATGAACAGACATTATACCTACGACGTAGTCATCATCGGCAGCGGTGCTTCCGGCCTTTGCCTGGCGCTAAGCCTGGCGAAAAAACTCAAGGTCGCCATCATCTGTAAAAATGCCGCAAACCAAGGCAGCACCTACTTTGCCCAGGGTGGAATAGCCGCCGTGCTGGACCATAATGACAGCATAGATTCCCACGTCAAAGACACAATGTCGGCCGGCGGCGGCATCTGCAAAGAAGACGCCGTACGCTTCACTGTCGAAAACTCTAAGTCTGCCATTGAATGGCTTGTGTCACAAGGTGTTGAATTTGATAAAGATAGTAATAGTGCCAATAATGACTTCCATCTGACTCAAGAAGGTGGCCACAGCCACCGCCGTATTATTCATTCTGCCGATGCCACGGGCAAGGCGGTATCTTCTGCTTTAATCAATGCTGCCAGCCACGAACCCAATATCACCTTCTTTGAACACCATATCGCCATAGACTTATTTAAACAGCAGGACCGATGTGCCGGTGCCTATATACTCGATACTCGGCGCAATGAGGTGGATTGTTTTCAGGCAAAATACACCGTACTCGCCACAGGCGGAGCCAGTAAGGTGTATTTATATAGCAGCAACCCCGAAGGCAATAGTGGTGATGGTGTTGCCATGGCCTGGCGCGCAGGCTGTAGAATTGGCAATATGGAATTTAATCAATTCCATCCCACCTGTCTTTATCATCCCCAAGCCAAGTCATTTTTGATCACCGAGGCCATGAGAGGCGAAGGCGCGCTATTAAAGCTGCCCGATGGATCACGTTTCATGCAGAACTTCGATGAAAGGGCAGAACTAGCGCCCCGAGACATCGTCGCCCGCGCCATAGACCATGAAATGAAGCGCCTGGGAGCCGATTGTGTGTATCTGGATATCAGCCATAAACCGGCTGACTTTATTCACAAACACTTTCCCACTGTCAGTAAACGCTGCCTGGAACTGGGCATAGATATCACCAAGGAGCCTATTCCAGTCGTGCCAGCGGCTCATTACAGCTGCGGTGGCGTGGTGGTTGATAACTTTGGCCAAACGGATATCGAAGGTTTATATGCCATAGGGGAGACCACCTTCACCGGTTTACACGGTGCCAATCGCATGGCCAGCAATTCGCTGCTGGAATGCCTGGTTTATGCACGCTCTTCGGCCGAAAAAATTCTGGCCGATATCGATGCCGTACCCGCACCCACTGCACCGGCCAAATGGGATGAAACCCGAGTGACCGATGCCAATGAAAGCATTACCATTTCACATAGCTGGCACGAACTCAGACAAGTGATGTGGGACTATGTAGGCATAGTAAGGACTAACAAACGCCTGCAACGTGCACTGGATAGAATTCAGTTGATCAAGAAGGAAGTGAAAGACTATTACAGCCACTACCATGTCAGCTCCGATTTAATCGAGCTTAGAAACCTGGTGGAAGTGGCAGAATTAATTGTGGTGTCGGCGATAGGCCGTAAAGAGAGCCGAGGTTTACATTATAATCTCGACTATCCGGATGCATTAGAAGGTTCAGGCGATACTATTTTAAGCCCGGATAATTATAGCAAGCGGCAAACGGCCCTATAGTCTGCCTGGCTGCAATTATCGCTACTTAAATAAATTTTTCGCCAGCGCCTGCAATCTGTGGTTTTAAAAGCCAATAACAATAAATATTCGCTTTTGAATAATAGTCTGGGCGGCGCAGCTAATGCCAGAGATTGACTCTCATGCGCCAAGCGCCATTGTTCACCCTCAAAAACTAAAACAAGCTTGGCATCTACACGAAATACATGTAATTGCCAAAAACACTGCAATAACACGCCGGCAATAAAAAAACTTAAGATAAGCAGGTGTAGATGTAGCGCTAATAGAGCGGTGATAACAAGCCCTGCAATCAGCCACAGCAGAACCTGTGGCACAGCACTGGGCTGATGTTTAAGCTTTAGGTTTTTTGGTGTATTCAATAATCACGTCAATCATGCTGGCTAAAGCATCATCCTCTGGTCTTGAACGCTGCAGAATCCACGCAAATAAATCCTGATCTTCTTCTTCCAATAAACGCACATACGTCGCCCTATCGGTCGTATTCATACCCGGAAAGACTTCTTTGGAAAATGGCATTAGAGCCAGATCAATTTCCAGCATGCCACGGCGGCTGTGCCAATACACTCTATTATTTGCAGCGTTGTCAGACATATCTTCTACATTTATGATTCAAAGATGCGTATTATAGGCCAAAGTCCACTGCGGCGAAATCCCAGTGTCATCTATATAAGCTACCGGTTTTCTTATGTCTGCTTCCTGGCCTGAATTTGTGCAAATGCTTAACCTCCCCACCGCGGCTGAAGCCCTGGCCGATAACGCCATCTATCCACTGCCTGCATTAAGCTTTTTGCAGATAGAAGGCCCTGATGCCGCCAAATTTCTGCAAGGTCAGCTCAGCTGTGATGTTAATGCGGTCAGCCCCGAGCATTCAAGCATCGGCAGCCACTGCACACCCAAGGGGCGTATGTTATCGTCTTTTAGAATCCTGCAAGTGCACGCCGAACGTTTTTTATTGGCCATGGATCACAGCATTATTGAAGAGGCTAAAAAAGCCCTAGCTAAATATATCGTTTTCTCCAAGGCTGAGATTCAAAAAAATGATTGGGTGGCGATAGGCCTGCATGGCGAACAAGCGAAAAATAATTTACAAAATATTTTCAGCAGCATACCTGAGGGCGATTACCAACAGCTTATAAAAGATGATGCCATTATCATTTGCACCTCGCAAAAACAGCAGAGCTACGAAATTTATTTAAGCCCCGAACAGGCCATCATTTTATGGCCACGGCTAAGCCAAGGTATAGCTATACACAATGCGCAGCAGCAAACCCTGATTCAACACGACTTAGGCCTGGTATTTATAGAACAAGCCAGCTTTGATGCTTTTATCCCACAAATGTTTAATTACCAGGCTACCCCCGCCGTCAACTTTAAAAAAGGCTGTTATACCGGCCAGGAAATCGTTGCGCGGATGCAATACCTTGGCAAACTTAAACGCCATATGTATCACTATTTATTAGAATGTAATCAGCCTTTAAATACTGGTGATAGTGTTTATATCGCCGATAAAAAGCAGGCGATAGGTGATATTGTCTCTGCCGTGAAAACCGCAGAAAAACGCTGGGATGTATTAATGATTTTAACCCATGAAGGCGCTGGCGCCGAAACACTACACTGTAATGAAAATGAGCTAACAAACTTGCAAAAACAAGCCCTGCCTTATGACGTGGAAGGGCTTGTATAAGCCCCCCCCATGTTTCAAGCTAGAACATCCAGTTAAGTCCCAAGCTCCAGATCATTGCATCATGGGGATCACCATCTTCGATAATCACCGGGTTTCTAGGGTCCGGTGAAATATTCATATAAGGTGAGACCACAAATTGCCCTAAAGGATAGCTCGTTGCTGTAATATCAAACTCCCCCTTGATATCGGTATACGTTGCATCAAGCTGCAGCGACAATCCCAGCATGATATTGTATCTAAGCCCCAAGGTAGCACTGTCTGAGTCTGACCGTGGTTCATCCCTGGACTGCGCAAATTGAGCATAGGGCACCCATTTATCGAGATTCCAGGCCGCACCAATATAATAACTATAGGCATCGGTGCCCAGCGTAGACTCTACATCCACCGCCTCCAGCCACAACTCCACCTGATTCCACTCATAGATAATGCCAATCGTCATCAACGTATGCTCAAGATCATTAATCGGAATATCAGCCACCACCTCACCGGAGGGTGTTAACGGCTGAAAGATCAAATCGCTATTGGTGCGCTGATAAGCAAAATGCAGCCGGTAATTCACGCCTTCAAAGTCTATCGCGGCACCATAGATATTTTCAAATGACACTTGATAGCGACGATTGATTAAATCCAATGTCATCTCTCTCTCCCCGCCATAAAATGGCTGAAAAGATAAGGTGCCAATATCACCTATGGGCTGCTCATATAACAACTCAATGCCATCAAAAGCCGTGATACCAAACTGGCGGTTATACACCTCGGAGTTAGGTCGCAACCAGGGATAAGCATTACCCACATAATAATAAGTTGACGTTAAAAACAGTGGGGTACGCAAACGCCCGGCTCTTAATTCAATATTATCACTGGCCCGGTAGGCGGCATAAATCCACTCGGTCACAGGATTTGATAATTTATCTTGGGTACGTTTTACCCCCTGCGCCGAGAAGCGTAAGTTATCCAGCGCCTGATAATCCAATTGCAGCCCTGCGACCGAATCACAGCTATAACACAAATCATCATCAATATTTCGATTCACATAATAGGGTCGTTTAACATCTGAAGTGCTGGCGGCCACCGTCGCAAAGCCGGTTAAACGTAGATCTTCCGTCCATAAATCGATGGCCAAAGCCTCAGTAGCTGCAAATATGCCAGTGACGAATACAAGGTTTGAAGTCAGTCTATTTTTCATCATCATCTCCTTATTTCACCACCAATAAAATATTGGCATCGCCGGGCACATCAGCCACCGGCGCATACGCTAAACCTTGAGGGTGTTTATCCAGCCACTGCTGCAAACTGGCCACCGATGAATCGGCCATCGCAGTGGGCGGTCTGCCTCTTCCGGAGAACGCTAAACTAGCCCATTTATTGTTGACCTGCTCGGGGGTTTTATTCAGCAACTGTCTATAGAAATTCTGGCGCTGCAGTGATTTTGCAGGCCAATCCATCAGCACTATCGTACCCACAGGTTTTAAGGTTTTTATTTTACCTAAAAAAATCATGCGCGCTTTAGCCTTGCTGATAGGATTCAGCTCTTTATTCATGGAAAAAATAGCCATGTCACCTGCGGCATAAGCAGGAGAAAAACTCAGCAGTGATAAAATGAATGGCAGAAAAATCAGCCTAAGAAGCTTTAATCTTTTAGGAGGTAGCGCTGCAACTGAAATCAAGCGCCTTTTGAAGCCCAACATAGGAAGTCCCTTTCGTCATCGAGTGCTTTAAACATAGCGCAAAAAAAAATTCCAACAATAAATGCATAAAGATTTTCAGCCTCCGGTGAAATAACAGAAACTGTCTATACTGACCAAAGCTTCTCCCTTTATATGCATGAAGGATGAAAAGGATTTCACTGCATGCTCAATCGATACACCATTAAACTCAAGCTACCGCTGCTGGTTATTTTACCGATACTTGTCTGTTTAATGCTTTTTTATTCATTCAGCCAGCACTTGTATACACAGTTACAAGTCAGCCAATCCATACAGCAACGATTCACCTTCTTCTCAGAACTGGAAGATTTATTCATCCAGGCGCGAGCTTTAAAACAGCAATTTTCCAGCAATAAGCAGAACAGCTATTCACTAAAAAACTATCAGAAAGCAGTAAAACAAATACACACATTTGATATTCGGATTTTGCAACAAAACTTAACAAAATTCCCGCAACAAGCGTTTTATGATTTACTACAAGATGCAGAAGAGATCAGTAAATTAGCTGATATCGATGATTTGGAAGATATTGAAAAAATTGATTTGATATCAAGCATGATTGCTAATGGCCTGCATCTGATTGCCAACTTGCCTTTAGATGTCAGCGCCACTGAATTAAGAAACTCCGTTTATGCCTATATTTTGCTGATGCAACTATTAGAATCTAGCAGCCTGGAATTAAGCCTGTATCAGTTAGCTTATAAACACCAAATAGATATTAATCGTTATGAATTACAACAAATTGTTGGCCGACAACAATTTCTGCTTGAGCAATATATCCATCAGTTTTCAACGCCTAAGCAAGTTGAGTTTTTATTAAGCACATTTGACAGCCCATCATTTACCCTCGCCAATAACATACGCAATCAAATTATTATTTATGAAACCCCGGCACAAGAAATTATCACGGCAGAAAAGCTTCTCATCATCGCAGACCGAACAGACGCCATACAGACGGTGATCAGCTATATTCAAGAATTTATTTTGCTACAAACAGCGCAGTCAATAAAACAGCAAAAAATACAATTTAGCCTAAGTATCGCAGCTATTATTATCATGTTATGCCTGATTATTTCTATGGCGATTAATATTTGCTATCGCATTTTAAAGTCATTGTCATTTATTGGAGAGACGCTTAAGGGCATTGAAGATAGTCGAGATTATCAAATGTCCATTTTAATTCCCGGCCGCGATGAATTTAGTCAGCTAAGTCAGCTATTACAGCAATTGATTCAGCAACGCCAAAACGCCGAAGAAGCCTTACTTAAAAACCATCAAAGTAACGCCATGCTATTGGACAGTGCAGCCGAAGCTATTATTGGTTTAGACGCAAACTTTTGCATTGAAAGCATGAACCCTGCCGCAGAAAAATTGTTTTTATGCAGCTTTGCGGATAAACAAGGCCAGGGGTTATCGGATTTGGTTGCAGAAGCACATATCCCGTTTGAAATCATAGATCCCGAGAGTGACGATGCAGCCACACTGCGTATTGATCAAGTAGACTGGGTTTTACACAACGGCGAAACCATCAGCTTATCTTTCAGCTTGGCACTTAATCTTAATGGTGATGGTTCGGTCTTTATCTGCCGTGACATCAGTAAATATTTAAAAATTGAAAAACAATTACACCATGCCACCCACTTCGATAGTGAAAGTGGTTTAGCCAATAAAAAAAGCCTTAAATCAACCATGCCTAAACTGATAGAAGAAGGTAGGGAAACAGGTAAAAAATTGGCCGTTATTTTATTCAGTTTGCGCCGGTTTAAGTCTATCAATGACACCATGGGCAGAGAAGGGGGTGACCAGGTTATTCTTGAACTCAGTCACCGCTTACAGAAAATGACACACGGAGGTGAATTATTAGCACGCTGGGGCGGCATTAAATTTGCGTTATGCCTGCTTAGTGATGGTGACGAAGGTGCTATTGCAGAGCGAGCCGAGGCGATGATTGCAGTCATGCAAACCACAATACACATTGCCGATAATACCGTTGCAGTTAATGCGGTAGCCGGTGTTGCCCTGATGAATGAAGAACAGCAATCGGCAGATCAACTGATACAACTTGCAGAAACGGCTTTAACGGATGTCAGGGCTAAAAACAACTGCCCCGTCGTCTTCTACAGCAAAGATATTGCCCAGCAAATTGAACGACAAAATCAGATTGCCCAAAGCATTATTCCAAGCATGAAAAAACAGCGTATGTTTATGGTATTTCAACCCAAGGTAAATTTAAAAACCCAGAGACTTACCGGTTTTGAGGCGCTGCTACGCTGGAAAAATGAACAGGGTGTTTTTATCAGCCCGGAAGAATTTATTCCTATCGCTGAAAATACCGAGGCCATTGTGGATATTGGCGACTTTGTTATCAGTGAAGTTTTTAAACAAATGCGCCAATGGTTAGACCTGGGGCTGTTAGATAAACATCATAGCATCGCCATCAATGTTTCTCCCATGCAGTTCTCTGCCAATGATTTTGAAGAGAAGTTGGAGAAAAAACGCCTGCAATATCAGCTGGCCGAAAATGCTATAGAACTGGAAATTACCGAAACCTCTATCGTCACCAATATTGAAGCGACAGCAGATAAGCTGGTGCGCCTACGTAAACAAGGTTATAAAATTGCTATCGATGATTTTGGCACCGGTTATTCATCGCTAGGTTATCTATCCAAACTCAGTTTCGACAACCTTAAGATAGACAAGATTTTTATCACGCCTTGCGCTGAAGAAGGCACGGATAATAAAGTCTTACACCATATCATTCACCTCAGCCACGCTATCGGTGTAGAAACCACGGCCGAGGGTATCGAAGATAAAGCCCAGCGAGATTTACTCGCCGAATGGGGGGCAACAACGGCACAGGGTTATTATTATTCCAAACCTCTGAGTGTAAAAGATGCCAGTGAATTATTAGCCAAGCCGAGTTTACTGCTAAGCAAACTGGAACCCAGCTAAAACGCTCAACTACAGCTCTTCAACACCGGCAGGCAAATTATCATCTGCCAATGCTGCCACCATCTTTTCTTCCAGTAATTTATTCGGGTTATCCAAATATTCCTGATTTTCACCACCAAAGGCTTCGATGATATCGTGAATAAAGATCGATAATTCCAGTGTCATCAACGTAAATTCCACATCAAACTGCTCTACGGCATCTTCGGCATTTTCATCCGCGGCTTTTTCCTGTATCACATCGGTGAATTTTAAACGCTTGATACCGAGCTTTTCATCCACCACACATTCGATACGATCTTTGTATAACAGCTCCAACTTAGTCACGGACATGCCGTTACTCAGATAGGAGTTAATTTCTTCGGCTAATAAATCCTGCTGTTTACAAGCAATCACCGACCCTTCTTCGGCCATATCTTTTAACTCACAGATACCACCAAAATTAAAACCTGCGGGCGCTTCGGCGCTTAATAACCACTGTGTCATCGTTTGCAATGGAATATTTTTAGGGCTTAGCGGAATCACAGGCATGGTGCCTAACGCTTCACGTAATGCATCAATCATCTCTTCGGCACGCTTTACCGAAGAGGCATTGATCACTAACAACCCCTCATTCAATGCAAAATACGCATATTGCAGAGACGATTTAGCAAAGGCTCTGGGCAACATTTCCATCGTCACATTATCTTTTATTTCATCACGCTCTTTGCGGCTCAGTTTTCTATCGTCCTTGGCCTCAATCAGTTTAATCTGCTCCAGCGTGCGCTCTTTTACCGCAGCAGCAGGCAAGACTTTTTCCTGACGCTTGGCGCAAATCATAATGTAACCGTTACAGGCATGCACATTCATCACGCCCTGCTCACCCAGCGGTGGCACCCAGCCATAACTTTGCATATCTTGTGAACCACAGGGTTCAAAGACGTGTTCATCTAATTTTTCATCCAGCTCTTCCGGGCTAAGATCAAATGTTTGAGTTAAACGATAGACCTGTAAATTTTTAAACCACATAGATAAAACCTTATTAACACTGCCAGTCAATGGGTGTTTTATGCCATTGCTGCAAATACTGATTAGCCTTGGAAAAATGTCGGCAACCAAAAAAACCGCGATAAGCCGATAGCGGCGAAGGATGAGGCGCGCTTAAGACAAGATGTTTATTTGCATCAATCATCTTGCCCTTACGTTGGGCATAAGCGCCCCATAATAAAAACACCACATGGTCACAGTGTTGATTAATCACACTGATAACCTGGTCGGTAAAGACTTCCCAACCTTGGCCCTGATGAGAAGCAGCCTGTTGCTGCTCCACCGTTAATACCGCATTTAATAACAATACACCCTGCTGCGCCCAAGGCTCAAGATTGCCATGAGCAGGGATGTGTAAATCAACATCGCTGTGTAATTCTTTATACATATTCACTAAAGAAGGCGGCGTTTTTATGCCCTTGGGCACAGAGAACGATAAGCCCTGAGCCTGGCCTTCGCCGTGATAAGGATCTTGCCCCAAAATCACAACTTTAAGTTGATCAAAAGGGGTTTTTTCAAAAGCGGAAAATACATTTTTAAGCTCGGGATAAATGACTTTGCCCTGCGCCTGTTGTTGCTGTAAAAATTCAAGCAGTTTCAGCATATAAGGCAAATCAAATTCACCCTGCAAATGCTGCCGCCAACTTTGCGGCAATAAGAGCTGTGGTAAAACTTGTGTCATGCATTTAAAACCCTACAATAGTCGATGGCCTACCATACTCAGGCCTAGTCATAAGTCAAATAACAAGAACGAGCAAGCATTCCGTGAACACACATTTCTACAAAACCAGCGACCATTTAAGATTACATTACCTCAGCTGGCCACACCCCGATCAAACACCGTCAGAAAGCTGCTGTGTACTGTTACACGGTTTCACCAATGATGCACATATCTACGATAGCCTGGCGCTGGAGCTGCAACAGCAGATGGACGTGTTTGCGATAGATTTTAG
>SPKZ01012389.1_pt1 | contig 12049 bp, 12 predicted proteins | sample 2456571 | NCBI WGS metagenome assembly SPKZ01 (sample SAMN11192286, study PRJNA482655) | marine metagenome | biome: ENVO:00000447; feature: ENVO:00000244|ENVO:00000211|ENVO:00000569|ENVO:00002023; material: ENVO:00002151; isolation source: ocean water from marine abyssalpelagic zone ...
CCCCAATTGATTTTGCCTAAAAATAGTCCGACACCTACAGAAAATATCGCAAGTGTTGCAATACCTTTTGCTATATTACCAGATAAATTCTCTATTAGTCGGCATAATGTATTACCAATAACATCATCATCAGCATCACTGCTGCCACCACCACCAGCAAAAGCTGAATCTATTACAGAAAAAATAAGCACCATAATACATAAACTATATAATAGACGCCAAATTAAATCATTATTTATCTCAATATGAAACTTTGAACCCATATTATATTCCTCACCTTATAATTGAACATATATTTAATTATATCACCCCTAAACTTCAAATCAAGTGTTTTGCTAAAAAAAGTTTAATATAGTAATAATTAATTAACTAAATAATTATATTTCTGTGTGGTTTATGTCATAAATAACATTAATAATATCACGAAATAGAAGGCTATAGTCTTAAAACGCTTATGTCCTTTAGCTATTATAGAAATAATTGTCAGCATAATTAGGGCTGGATAACATATTTGTAAAACAGGTACTAATATTATTGCTATACCAGTGAAATCCAAAGTGGAAAATAAAAAAGCAATAATAGTTGTAGCTATAAGCATATATTTTTGATTTCGTTTATTTAATTTAAATAAATCAGCTAGATATTCTGCATAAATTTTATTCAAAGCAACAGCAGTAGTTAAACAAGATAAGATTATCACAAAAGAAATAACCAATGACCCAGCCTCTCCCAAGACATGGGAAGAGATAGCAGGTAATACCAGTTCAGGATCTAAGTCTTTAGCTACATCACTATAAGCTGCTCCTAAATATACAAAGCCTAAATAAATCACTGCAAGCAGCGACGCTCCAATAATACTTGGTTTAATGGCTGTTCTAACAACGCAATAATTTATTTGATCAGGAACTATTTGTTCTATTTGTTTAAATATTAATGCTGAGAAAAAGAAAGCTGATAATAAATCCATAGTATTATACCCTTCTAAAAAGCCATATTTAAAAATCTCTGTAGAGGTGAGGTTTGCTGTAGGAATTGCATAATCAACATTATAAATACCAAATATTATTAATATAGTAATAAATGTCAGCAATATAGGAGTTAATAATTTGCCTAAAATTTGGAACATCCATTGATCTTTTAAGCAAAATAAATAACAGCAAAGACAAAATATAAAGCTAAATAGAGTTAAGGAAATTTGTGGATATAAATATTCAAGCCCTCCGTGCGCAACAGTGATACATCTTGGAACAACCCCAAATGATCCTAGTAATGACAAGGTAAGCAAGGGTAATACAAATTTAGCTATTTTCCCAGCTTCACCAAAAAATTCAAAATAATTACCACGATATAATTTGACTACAAATAAACCTAAAAAAGGTAATATAACACTTGTAGCAAAGAAGCCTAAATAACCTAAATACCAATTATCAAGACTATGTATCCCAACGCTTAGTGGATATACTAAGTTTCCCGAACCAAAGAACATGGCAAATATTGCAAGTCCGTATAATAAAATTTTTCTTCTCATTTTTTTCGTAATTTTTAGTTGATGAAAGTGTAACATTATAATTAAGGTTTGACTAGGCTCTGTTGAGATAAGATCATTTGATGAATCTTAGCATTGACGCTAGCTAAAACCTCAATAAAAAATAAATAAAATATATTTGATAAGTAATAAGAGAATATAGTGGCTAAGCCACCACGACAACACGGACTGCTGCGCAAAACATAGTTTGGCAGAAATTTTTTCTAGAAATTTGTAATATATAATTTTTCATAATAGCTATATTGTACCATTATTATTTATTAATGCAAGTAAGATTTATCATGTGTATAGGTTTATAAGGAATAAACAAAAATCAGATCACAAGAATTCACTTACTATAGTCAAATCACTTTTTATACACTGAATCTCTTTTCCCTAAACGTATTACTAATACCTTAACTTCAGCATCTTTAATTTGGCAAATAATACGGTAATCCTGTACTCTATATCTCCATAATTTTATTTTATCAGAGTAAACTAAAGGTTTACCATAATCCCTAGGAGATTTTACAATTTTTTGGCGTAAATAATTTCTTATGTTTAACTTGATATCTTTAGAAAGCTTAGAAAATTCTTTTTCAGCACTTTTTGTAAATTCAATCTTCCAGTCCATATTTTTTTTCTATTTCTTCTAAAGTAATAATAGTATCCCCTTTTTCGATACGAGATAATGCAATTAGTATATCAGCCTTTTCTTCAAGATAATTTTCTATAGCTCTTTGAACAATATATCCTTTAGTCCTACTTGTTTCATGAGCAAGTTCATTAAGTGATTCATTAAGTGATTTAGGTATTCTTGCTGTTATTATAGTCATAATACTTTTTAATAAAATAATTACTAATATAATACATCAGATTCAAGTGTATTACAATGTATTAATTTCTGATTGTATGTCACTGTTAACAGTGACATAGGTTTATAAGGAATAAACAAAAAGCCCTCATCCGAAGAAAAGGGCTAAAAAATTACTGTTAAAGTTTGATGTTATTGAACATACATAGAAGCTTCTAGAACAAAAGCTTCGAAAAGATCAATTCCATTATTTATATAATTATCGATTCCATTAAGAAATTCTGGGGTTTCAATAAGACTTGTAAGATTAAGGTTGTTTTTTGTTATATATTCTTGAATTTTGTTATTATCTTTAATTTGGGCTGCTATGCCATTAGTACTATTAGACTGTTGGTGATCATTATGATTATTCTCATCTGTATCAAAAATTGATAACCCTGCGGTAACATCCATGCCATTAATAGGTTCGTTATATTGAATCATCTTTACAAATTCCTTAAATTTTACAGGGTCATTTAATATTTTTTTAGCTTTCGCTGACCAGATATTATCATCAAGTAATTGCATCAAATCACTTTCTATAGACTTACTATCTACTTTATTATTGTTATAGTTGTTTTGGTTATAATTATTATTACTCTTTTGCTGAGGAATGTTATAGTTATTATTATATTCATTATAGCTAGAATTATCTTTTTGTGAAAAAACCATAACAGCAGCTATATCAATATTATCTACTTTCCCATCGTTGACTAATTGTAAAGCTTGATTAAATAATTTTTTATTATTTATAACACATTGGGCTGCAGGAGAACTTGGATTCTGGAAAGTGTATTTATCAGTACTTGAATTATTATTATTCCCATAATTATTAGAGTTCTGGTTATAATTATTGTCATTCTTTTGCTGATGAGGGTTATAGTTATTATTATAGGAATTATTATGACTATTAACAGCAACCATAAAACTTTCTTTAAGTTGTTCTTTTGATGTAATAAGGTTAATCTCTTTTTGAGTTAGTTGTGATACTATATTATGAACATCGTAAATGTTCACATTATTGTTGTTTGCTAAATCTCCCAGGTCATTACACATATTCATCCCTATTTTTTGTTGTATTGTTACATATAACTCCAGTTCTTTCGGATAAACGATATTAAAATTTATTAAATCATTAGCTAACTTTTTTTGATTCTCTGTGTGGATTAGGTTTAAATTCAGTGCTTTACTGGCTATATCACATGTAGTTGGTTTATATATTATATTCATTTTTTTGAGAGAGTTTTCCCATTGTTTTATAATCTTTGTTTTGTTTATAACCTCTCCTGAAATATAATTGTTATTGTAGTTGTCATTATTGCTATGGCTATTATTTTTATTATTGTTATTTTTTCCATAAACGTTACAATAATGATCATAAAGCTGTTCTTTATTTGCATTTTCAAGAACCTCTTTGAAGGATACTGGAGTAACCAATTTAATTTTATTATATGCTGTATTTAAGTCTATATTGTGTTTATTTACAAAAACGCCTAATTCGTTACAAGCCTTAAAACCTGTTATATCTGGTATTTTTATATATATATTTAGATCTTTAGTATCTTTTACTTTATAATTCACTAAATCACTAGCAAAATTTTGTTGATTTGTTGTAGGAACTAACTTGTTATTCAACACTTTTTGTGCTATATCGCTTATATTGTTTTTATCATAAGATATATTCTTTTGCGTAAGTGAAGTTTCCCACTGATTTATAATATTTTGTTGATATTTAGACATATTAAACCTCCTAAGTTTGTAATTGTTTTTAATAAAAAATTTAAGAAGCTTAATTTTAATTTAGTAAAATTCTTTTGTCAATGGATCACTAAAAATTAACTTTCTTTATTAAGTTTTATTACTTTAATTACTCTGCTTTAGCTATATCAAAAAGATATAGGAAACTAAAACCTCTGGGATTTTCACGATAATCTATATCAGCCAGTTGTAACTTGTGTAGAGTACTAGTTATTTGTTCTATAGTAATATTATTAGCAATTTTTATAAAATCATTTTGATATTTAAAAAATATTGGTGGGGTTAAAGATTTTACTGCAGTGTAAATATTAATTCCGCTATTTACCTTATTTTTGACTATATATAAATTAATATAATAACGGATTAATGCTCTAATAATTAGAACTTCACTAACATCCTCTGCTTTGATTTTTGCTACTTCATGTAAAAACTTATCATTTTCTTTATTGGCAAAATAAATACACATTTGGTCACTATTAGCTATTAAATCCGTACTTAAGCTTTTAACTACAGTGTCAATATCAATTTCAGCTAAATCATGGGCATAATATAATAATTTATTAATTTCATTCTTAATTCGGTTATGATCACCAGATAAATTGTTTTTTAAATAATTTAAGCTTTCAGCTGAGAGCTTTTTGTTACTTTTAGTAAATTGCTGCATAATCATTTTAGCAACAATATTTTCATTATCAAAATAACAGCTAATACAAGCAAGATTATCTTGATTCTCAAATAAATTACGAATCCCAGCTTTCGGCAAGTTGTCATTAGCAATAAAACAAATAAGATTATCGAATTTATTTGCTATTAAAACTTCTTGTAAAGACTTATTAATTTTAGCCGTAACATTGCGAATCTTGATTAATTCTTTTTTATTGAAAAAATTTTGACTATGTCCTAATGATTGCAAAGTAGCTGCTGATGTTTCTTTATAATCAATAGCTAAGCTAGTAAGGTTTAATTTTGTTATTAACTGCTTAAGTACAATAGATATAACCCCTTGATTTGGCCCATGTAATAAAATAGCGTTAATATCTCCATTAGATATTTTGCTAATCAAACTAGTAATTTGTCCGTGGTATAGTTTCATTTATTATTATGGATAAAAAATAAGCTTAATCTTGATTTTACTTCTTCAGCAGCAACATTGGCTAAATTTTCCATTGCTGCTGTTTCATTAATTGTATTTGAATAAGGCGAGAAAGTAGTGCTATATGAGGCAATTTTAAGGAAATTACCATTAGTTATTACTTTTCCTGTCTTATTATCAAGCAAAGTATAATATGTTATTAAATGCTTAGTTTTTCGTAATATATCAGAATTATCACCCATTACAAAAGAAGGGGCTTCAGAAAAGACTAGTTTAATTTTTAATAAATATTTTGCTTCCGTTGCTTTAAAAGGTAAGATATTTTTTAAATGATCATAAAAGATAACCCCTTTTATTGTAGATGGTACTTCAATTTCAATATCTTCTAAGTATTTTCTTGCTGAACTGTTATTATTTGCTAAAGATGGAGAAAAGCCACATGAATTTATACATAATATTAAATTAAAAAAAAGTAGAACATTTATTATTAATTTCATTACCTTATATAGCCAGTATAAAGAAATTTATTCTCCTGCTATCTCCTGCTTTTTGTCTTTTTTATTTGTATCACCACTAACATTGCTATTATCTGTTTTTTTCTTGTTAGAGGTTTTCTTTTTAGTTATTTTTCTTCTTGCTCTAGCCTCTTTTTTAACAGTTGTTTCTTCTTTTGCTGTATTGTTACTACTTGTAGGTGGTTTCTTAGAGTCTTGATCTAGCTGATCATCAGAGTTGTTATTAGCTGTATCTTGTGGATTTACCTCTTTTTTAGTCTTAGTAATTTTCCGTTTGGTTTTATTATTACTTGTAACTTGGTTATATATTTCTGAGGTGGATTGTAGAGCAGGTATATTTTCTACGCTACCAGTTTTGTTTTTATTAGATAATTTTACCTTTTCAATAGAAAAACTATCAGCAGCCCATTCTTTGTCGATGAAAAATTTTAATTGTATCGAATATTTATTTTCTATAAAAATGATTTCTTCGCGCTTATTATTTAATAAATATATAACAGAAGGAGCTGCACCATAAATATTGATAATATCAATATTAGAACTATTGTAAATTTCATTTTCTATAGTTCTAAGAATTAACATAGCATTAGCTTCATCCCCCCTAATAATTCCTTTACCACTACAATAACCACACATCTCAGAATTAATTTCTAAAAATGATGGTACTAATCGCTGACGTGACATTTCTAATAAGCCAAAATTACTGATGTTATTAATTTGAATTCTTGCTTTATCACGACTAAGTAATTCTTTTAGTAATCTTTCAATAATTTTGCGATTTCTTACTTCTGACATGTCAATAAAATCAATAACTAATAAACCAGAAAGATTACGTAATTTTATTTGTCTTGAAAGTTCCCGGGTTGCTTCTAAATTAGTCTTTAATGCCATTTCTTCTACGTTGCGTTCTCCTGTAGCTTTACCAGAATTTACATCTATTGAAATTAAAGCTTCCGTGGGATTAATGACAATATAGCCACCAGATGGTAATTTAACATTAGGTTGATATAATTTTATTAGCTGGTCTTCAATATTGAATTTAGTAAAAATTGGTGCAGCACCCTTATACTCCTTAACAGATTTTACCTGGTTTGGTAGAATATCATTCATATATTTTAGACATTCATTATAAGTATCATTACCATGAACTAACACTTCTTTAACATTACGATCAAACATATCACGTATGGTCTTTAACAAAATCCCATCTTCTTGATGAATGAAACAAGGAGCTTTAGACTTTAAGGTAGCCTCTCGAATCTTATTCCACAACCTAGCTAGGTAATTATAATCTCTTTTAATTTCTAAAGTAGTGTGCCCCGCACCTGCAGTCCTTGCGATAACACTAGATGCTTCCTTTTCTCTATTAGTAGTTAGGTTACTAATAATATCTTTTAATCTTTTTCTTTCATCAGAATTTGATATTTTACGAGAAATGCCATTATGATAAGGGTTATTTGGCATAAGTACACAATATTTACCAGCTAAGGAAATAAAAGTAGTTAATGATACTCCTTTATTTCCCCTTTCTTCTTTAATAACTTGTACTAAAAGAATCTGCCCTTTTTTAATAACTTCTTGTATTTTATATTGTTTAGGTTCTTTTTCAATTTTTGTGTTATCAAAATTATCAACTTCAAAATCATTAGCTTCAATATTAAAATCAGATGTCATTTTCTCATCAACCATTTTTGTAATGGCATCAGGATCAATATCATTATTATCAGCTAAATATTCAAAATTATTATCTGAACTTGCATTTTCATTTTTTAAATCATCTGAAGTAATTTCTGGAGGAGTTATTTCTTGTAGTTCTGGTTTTTTATCTTTGGTGGGAATGTTGTAGTAATCTGTGTGAATTTCGTTAAAGGGTAAGAAGCCACTTTTTTCATCACCATAATCAACAAAAGCAGCTTGCAAAGATGGTTCAACCCTTGTAACTTTAGCTAAATAAATATTTCCTTTTAGTTGTTTCCTGTTGATTGGTTGGTAGTCAAAATCTTCAATTTGATTATTCTTATCTAACATAATGACCCTAGTTTCTCTAGGGAATGTCCCGTCTATTATTATTTTCTTTTTTTTCATATAAATTCTAAGTAACGTAATTCAAAAATATTCCTGTGATCTTAGGTATAATAAGTTATACACTTCAATTAATTAAAACTGATTTTTTAATTAATTTTAAACATATTTTTAAAACAAAGACAGCTACTATAAAAATATGTATAGTTTATGTACCTACCTAATTTTATTTTCTAAAGATAACATGGCAATTAATTTTTTTAATTAGGTTACTATGCTATCCTTACTTAATACTCTATACAATTTATATACTATATACACATATTTAGCAATAATATTTATGAGAAATAGATCACAAGTTCCAATGTTGAAGGTTTACATTTTTTTTATTGTGGTTTATTCATTTCTAACTGCGATTAATTCTCAGGGGTTACTTGCTTTTTTAGTTAAAAACGGTTTTGCTTATCAAAAACTCGATATGATAGATAGGTATAGTATAGTTGGTTATATTATATCTCCATTTTTACTACTATTATCAAGTCATTGGTATTCTAATAAGAAACTCATGATGTTTAGCTTAGTAATATATTTAATACTTACAATAAGTATATTTAATTTTATATCTAAAACTTATATCCCACTTTTTTTCACTATACTTGGTGCAGTAGAAATATATTTTACTATTGCTTTATTAAGACATATTATTTTAGATAAAAAATTAATACTTAACAAAGCAATATCTCAAGTTTTTGTTTATGGGCTTTTAGGATATCTTATTGCTGAACTAGTTTTATATATGGAATTTTTTGAAATTAAAGATACAAATTTTCTAAGTTTAATTATTTTAAATATATTTATTATAGCTGCTTTTATATATACTATAACTTCCAACAAAAATTTTATAGCTAATGGCAAGTCAGAACAAATTGACTTTTTAGTGATAATAAAACATATGGAATTAGAAGCTGTGGCTGTTTTTGTGGTATTTTATACCTTAATAGCTATCTTAAATAGTTACGATAGCTTTGATATTACTAATAACTTGTTAATACTAAGTTTGCATCAAGAGAAATATTATATGATTATTGCGATAATGGGTTTTATTTTCTATTTCCCTAAAATTTTAACATATAATCTATATTTAATAAATTTAGTTTCGATTATAATTCTTGCTAGTTTTATGTTAGTAATGAAATTATGGGCTACAAATATTATTTTAAATGCCGTTTTTTGGGTAATAATAGCAGCGCTTTTATATTTAATTTTTGTTGCAAATATAATTATTTTATCACAAAAATATCAAGGAAAAGATTTATCAATTGCATTTAGCTTATATTGTTTTGTGGCATCAATAGGTTTTTATGCTGGAGATGTTACTGTTGATCGTTTAAGCAAGACCCTGGGAGAAAGTGGTTTTATATTATCTGTTTCTTGTGCATTAGTAACATTATTAGTTTACTATTTTCATCGTTTTAAAAAAGATAAGTTAATTAACTGGTAACTTAAACATTAAAATTTCTTTTGATTTTAAGTATTGTCTCATAGTTATATCCTGTAACTTCAGAAATAAATTCAATATCAGCATTTTCTGTAAGAAGTTTAATAACCGTTTTAGTAAGAGCTTCATCCAATTGTGGATTTGTTTTAAAAGTAGTTGTCAAAACTTTACCTCATTTTCACTTGTTTTAAGTATATAAAAACCCCATTTATAAAAAAAAATCAATATTTTTATAAAAAACTTGTTATTATTCTCCTAATAAACAGTGAATAGTAATAATTTGGTCATTATCGTTAACAAATCCAGTGACAGGTTTTTTGTCCTTATAAATAGTAACAATTTTTTTACTTTGAAAAATATAATTTCCTTCATTAGTATTAACTTCTGTATTTTTACCAGGATTATTATAGTTTTCATTATTATTTTTAGTCATAATTAATTCTCCATAAATATAAATTAAAAAATATCGGAATTGTCGTCCGCATATATATATTTATATAAAATAAATTTTCTTTAATTAATGCGTAAAAGTTACCCAGGTAAGTTTTACCTGGTATATACCCAAGGCGGATGAAAAAGGGAAAGAAGCGTCATCACTGTAAAGCTTATGTAATTTGTTGACATGGAGCGTTATTGCGAGAACACTTGTGTTTGCGACAATCCAGAGAAAAAAATATGTATTATAATCAAACCTGGATCGCACGCGGAAGACCAAAGGTTGGCTCACAGGATGACGGGTTTTTAGAATTTATCAAATAGTTAACGAAAATCAATAATTCCTTGACAATTTTGTTAATATATGTCGACCTTTAGCCGAAAAAAATTAACCTCTTTTAATAAAAATATAAAAAAGGTTAGCAAAATGTCAAAAGGCGTTAAGGATTTATTATTATCAGGACCTAGAATGAGAGGTTACGGCAAAAAGATGAAGAATCTATAATGCAGTTGGCAATGGAAAAAAGATTCATTTAACAGAAGAGTTGGACAAATACTGCACTCTTAATAAGCCAGAAAAAATTAATTTGGTTATTAATGCACATGGGGGATTTACAAAAAATAGTTCAAACCAAATAACTGCTACTATAGATTTAGCACAAGAAGAAAAATCGACTCTTAAAATTATATCTAAATCTATAAATCAACTTAATTCAAAAAATATAAAGGTTACTAGCTGTTATACTTATGCTTGTCACTCTGGAGCTATAACTGATGAGATGGCCAAATTAGGTAATTTACACGAGATGTTCTCAGATGAACTAGCCATATTTACTGGAGCAGGAACTAAATATAGAACGTGGGGTGATAAGCCTTTTGACAGACAACTCGAACAATATAGCAAAAACTCTGTTAAAAACCTTGATGATATGTATGCTTTATTTGGAAAGAGCTCATTATATAACCCAGAAACAAACACTTTAGGAATATTAATACCAGCTACTGACAAAATCTCAGGAAAAAAAATTGGAAAACTGAAATATTTCAGTTTTAAGGTTACTGCTCCGAAAAGAGAAAATGATATCAAAAATTTAGGAAACTATTTTACAAGTTCATTAGGTTACTATAATCCTAAGGACACAAACAAAGAGTACCAAAATCATCATATTCAACTTAAACATGGTGATAAAAACGACCCTGATTTACAGGCAGCGGTAAATAAAATTTTTCAAGCAAGATCAGCAGAATTACAAAGAATTAATAAAGAAAATGGTTTAAAACAACACCGTTTAAAATATATTGAGGAAGCAATAGAAGTAACTATACCTCGATTGAAGCCAAAGCGTCTTAAAAGTTATTCAGAAGAATATACAAAATTATATAAAGAATTAAACACTCGTAAACTCTCATTGTCCTACAACTTTATTTATACAGATTTTGAAGGTATTGAAAAATCTAAAAAGAACATGGTAGAGACACTGGAGTTAGTTTATAAATTTAAAAATTCTATTAATTTAGATGCTACTCTTGATTATCAGCAAACACAAGACATGCTTGCTTCATTTCTAACATGTAAAATGGGCTATAAACCAATTTTACGTGTAAAGAAATTTGTAATGAACTTATTTGTGAAATTATATATTGAAAATTATAATAATTTCATGAAAACAACAAAAATTAATGCAAATAATGCAGAAGAAGATGATGAAGACGAAACATTAGAATTGTCTGATAGTGAAATCAAAGAAATATTTATGTATGCTGTACAAGTTATTACTTCGCACTATCATATTGAATTAGAAGATATCATCTTAAAAGATTTATCAATAAATGATTTAAACATAATGGAAGAAATGTTTGAATATTTAGCTTTAAATTTAAACATTGATTCAACTAGTGGGAATCTAATAGACCAAGATAGCGTCTTAATAGATAATATGGATGATGCTAGGTGTTTCTTTAGTGCTTTGGATGACAATGTTAAATTACCAGTGACACTTAACTCAGTAAATTTTGACACTTTTTGCACTTAATTTTATATCTTATTTTCAAGGAAAAGCTACATTTTTTAATTATAATCTATTGTCAATTACGTCAATATGATTATAATAGGGGAGCTTACGGTCATATACTCAAAGCGAATGAAAACTTAGATTTTTTAAGTTTGAAAATCGAACCATTATCTTCATTAAAAAACCCAACTTTTCATTCGCTTTGAGTATAAATTTATAGATAATTTATAAATTTACGAGGAAATGATGGATAAATTAAATTCTTTAAGGAAACTACTCCAGCAAGAAGACCTTGCTGGTTATATAATCTCTACAACCGATGAATATTTAAGTGAATA
>SPKZ01018826.1_pt1 | contig 12048 bp, 11 predicted proteins | sample 2456571 | NCBI WGS metagenome assembly SPKZ01 (sample SAMN11192286, study PRJNA482655) | marine metagenome | biome: ENVO:00000447; feature: ENVO:00000244|ENVO:00000211|ENVO:00000569|ENVO:00002023; material: ENVO:00002151; isolation source: ocean water from marine abyssalpelagic zone ...
AGAAGGATTTTCTAAGCAGCAATTCTGGACAGATTTTGGTACAAACCTCCTAATTGGAGAGGGAGTCGTTGGACATTTTTATTCAATGACAAAGAAAACCATTGACTCCAGAGTGAATAGTGACCCAGTCATTAAGAACTTCTGGGAGAAAATACAGAAGGATCCATACTGGCAAGATTTACCTGAGAATCAGAAGATGTATATGACTGAGGCCATGAGGATGTCTGAGGGAGCTGGAGCCAAAGAGGCCCCGGATTCTATTAATGACCAGACTCGGCAGCACATATATGACTTCTTTAAGAAAGAACACGCCAATGGATTTGGTGAATTATTAGAGACTTCATTCACTAGGCACGTCCATGAGATAGATCCTACAGATTTAAACTACCCGAAGGGCTCTGATAAGAATGTTCTTACCCCACTCAAAAGAGTTGGCCTCACAGATAAGGATATAGACGATGCTCTCACTGGAGATATTCTTATTTCTAAGGATGTTTTTGGTAGGTTTTTAACAGAGAGAGGGTTTGAAGTAAAGTCTAATGCAGATACTAGGTCCATTGGTGAGGCCCTTAGAGGCATAGATGGGATGGATTTACAGAAGTTTCAGAACTTAATGGGTGGATTGTATACCAGATTTACTGCCCTTAAGCCAAATACTAGCAATAAAAAATCACTTGATGCCTTAGCTGGATTCAAAGATATAGATAATTTCTTTAAGAATAACGATGATATCTTCAATAGTGTAAGGAAACACCATAATAATTATGAGCTCAAAGAGTTTATAAGTAAGCCATGGAAAATGGTACCGGTCCCAGATGAGGATAAAGTCACTAAGATATTTATTGATAGTTTAATTAAAGAGAACGCAGACTATGACCTTATTAACCGCATATTGGCAGGGGATGGTCGTACTAAAATAACTAATAATAAAGATTTCTATATCAGGATGTTTGAATATATCCATGACCCTAGGAACCAGGCTGCAATTAAAGAGATAAATGAGATAGATACCACTCCATTTGATAAGAAAAAACGTGTATATAGACTATCAATAAACAACTCTATTAGGGAAATATCTGGTGTATCCCCCAATGAGATACTTAAAATACAAGATATCTCACCTGACCACGGCATGAGAGGTAGGGTATTTGATGAGACTTCTACTACTAAGTTCAAAGATTTAACGAAATTATACCTATATGCTAAGGAAAGTCCCAATAATATGTTGGGTGCTTTAATGGTTTACCAGAAGAGATTCAAGGGTGAGGCTAGAGTTGAGGCATTACAAGGTCTACTTAGGGCCCATGGCATAAAGAATATAGATAATAATAAATTGATTGAGTTTATTAATAAGACTGAGTCAGAGATAAACAAGATAGATATTCAAAATAAGAAGACTAAGATTTCAGTCGATGATATCTCTGACCCTATCATTAAAAAAACCTACTCACTCAATGAGTTCGATACACTATATAGGTCTTTAGTTCAAAAAAAGAACGCTTTAGATCCCGAAACTGGTATAAAAAAATCATTCACTGAGTACAGGGATAAGAAAAATATAAAGAAAAGCAGTGGATATGCACTAGATTTCAGCACATTAAGGCGTAATGTGGCCTTAAAATATGGTGATGAGATAGCCAATAGAGCTGTTATTGTAGCTAAGAAGATTGTTAAGGCGAACCTAGATGCAGACAATAAGTTCTTTTCCCGGGATGATATTGGAGAAAGACAGCATTTAGACCTGGCATCTCCTAGTAAGGATTCACTTATTATCTGGGGGAATAACATTCCTCATAGAGAAGTGGATGCTTTTGCTAAAGATATCCAAAATGTACTTAGAAATAAATACAGTGGTGAGAGGAAAAACTGGAGACGGTCTTTCGTTATGTCCATTAATGACGGCACTGGGATAAAGAAATATATTAGGACCACTGGTGACGTTCACCTCACTATGTCAAAGAGCGTAGATGATTTAGCCGTAGGCAGCAAGGTGCATGAGAAATTCATTAAGATGCTCAGAGTCGTCAATGCTAATCACTGGGCCTTTAAAGAATCTATCCTACTAGATATGGATGACTTTAAGTTTGGTGAGCTCAGGTCAGTTCTTGATGATTTACCTGATAATATGGATGCTAACTTCATTCGTGAGGCTATGGCCAATAGTAATTTAAGAGATAGATTTATTAATGCTGTCCAGGGTAGCGGATATATTGAGAGAATACCTTGGAACTTACCTCCTAGAGTTGAGCGTAAAGAGCGTGTTAAAAACTCAGAGGTTATGGGTGGATCTAAGCAGGAGCAGATGGCTCTCGCAGAAGAAGGGACCAGACAGATTGACTCATTCAATATGGGTTCCTCTAGTGAATCAGTCTTAGATATTTTAAACAAGTTCACTCAAGACAACTATGTCATCAATAAAATTGTAGACTTTAATACTCAGCAGAAAACTGTAGAGCAGATGAATGACATGATTATCACTCCGGGCATGAATAAATTAGCAGCCTTAGAGACATCAGTAAAAGAAGCAGCAGGGAAAACCAGAGGTATTTTTGGTAAGATAGGTGGTTTTTTTAGTAAAACAAAAGAAGATTTATCCATAACAGCAGAGGAAAAGTTTGATATATTTGGTAATGAAGCCAGAATAAAGAACTTTATGAAGACCATTGCCCAGGGTACATTCGCAGATAAGAATAAACTAGATAGTGATTTAGGTGATTTTATATTCAATGTGTTTAATGAGCAGTGGCGTAAAGCATTTGGTCATTTAGATGCTAGAGTGGCAGAGAATAATTCTCAGGCATTTAATAAAGTATTAGGGTTTGCCTATGAGATAGAATACAAAAGACTCATAGACCCAGTGACTGGTAGATTTAAAGAGAACATTGTTGATGAGCTAGATAAGCCTATTAACTGGTCCAGTCCTCAGTGGCAGGATTTACCTAAGATATTTGAGCAAGCCTCTGATTTAGATGGACAGAAGATTGTATCTATTCAGAAGCAAACAGCAGACCCACTCATATACTCCAAGCTAATCACTCAGATTATTGGTGTGCCTAAAGATGTATATATAGAGTCACTACTTAGAGTGGATATGGTCACCACTGGGCTGCTTAAGAAATTATGGATTAATGCCTCAGAGAGACAGGGCACTTATTTAAGCCTAGACACACAGAGAAAGTTTAAAAAAACATTAGAGACTAATATTGTTAATCTATTTTTAGAGAAAACAAATAACGGTAGAGCTATAGCTGAGGACCAATTAGATTGGGATAAGCCTGCTGATGTGGCTAAGTTTAAAAACCTCATTGAGAAATACCCTGCGGATAAAGAGACAGGTGAGCTCATTATATCCCCTGAGTTAAGGGAGCAATTACTAGAGAGAATTAAAACATTAGAGACTACAGATTTTAGTAATCTGTCCTTTGTCCACCATAATGTGAAGGCGAAGCCAGGTGGAGAGAGAGAGTTTAATAGTGCGATATCTCAGTATGCAGGCGAGACTAAGGTTAAGTCTGATGATCCAGAAGCAGGGAAACAAACACTCCAAGGTGGCAGTGGTGGGTCAGATAGTAATCTACGTACCACAATTAAAGCTATGCAGGGCAGAGTTCACCCCACACAAGAGTCACTTATAAATACCGGACACTTAGTTAGTATTAATTTTATTGATAACTTAGGTGGTCAGCTAAAATATCTGATGCAAAAGACTTATAACTATTCTATTGCAGATGGACTTAAAGAAAGATTTACTCTTAACTTCCGTAATGCAGCCGAGCCAATCAAGGCTCTGGATGATGAGCTTAGAGAAGCTATTAAACTTAAGGTCCCTTTAGAGTCTGAGACTCAAAAATACCACAGACTTAAATCTATTGTTGATAAACAGTCTGAGATGTATAACCACATGCTTAAGTTTTTTGCTGAGAACGATGCATTTTTCTACAGACCTGTAGCTGCTGAGTTTAGTAGGATAGAGAAGCAGGTAGGGGAACTCAATAAGAAAATAGATGAGCTCACTGCAATGGGTGAAGGAAATGAGAAAGCTATTGCTAATTTAAAAGCATCTAAAGAATCTATCGTTATGGCTAGTCGTGACATGAGGATGCTTAACAGCATATACTCAGGTGAGGCAGTGGTACGTGGTAGAGCTGCCCTTGATAAGTTTGTCTCCAATAGTAAAGACAAAGATTTAAAGAAAGAGTTTGGGTCCTCAGAGCAGTTTGCTGCTAATGAACTCAAGCGTACCCAGGACCAAGCTAAGTATGTAGAGGATATATTTTATAACCTCTATGGTACTAGGGATTTAAACTACATAAGAATGAATCCTTACATGCCATTGGATGGCACATCATATGCTAAAGATAAGATACAATTTAAGCCACACGCCACAAACCCAGATGTAGTACAGAAACTACTCAACGGATCTATTCAAACCAGGATAGAAAGAATGGGACTTAAATCTATAGATAATGCCGTAGGCTTTGAAGGTATCTATATGAATAAGACTGTCATGGCAGGGATGCAGCAGTTTTTATTCCGTGGTGATATGGAAATAAAGAAGGAGGGATTTGAATCTCTCAACCAGACACTTAATAAATATGACCAGGTCAACTCATGGTTTAAAAGAATTACTCTCATTAAGCCACAGATTATGTTCTGGAATGATAATGCTCAAGGGCTATTAGCGAGGAACTTATTCACTATAGAGGCAGGAAAAGGATATATTGATGCTTTAAACTTACTAATAAATAAGAAAAATGACCCTTTAATGCAGGAGGTATACCATAATTTTGACCAAGTGAACATGTTTAATAAGGTGGTTGGTGCATCAGATATGCAAAATGATGCCTATATTGCAGCATCTAAGTTCTTACTTAAGGACGATAAGTTAGGGATGAAAGATTACCTTAAAGAGAATCTTGTCCGTAATGGAGCTGACCCTATACAGGCAGAGAACTCAGCAAGAACTATCCTCCAAAAGATTACAGTAGATACTGTGAAGTCTGGAGCTAGGGCAATGAACACTGGTATTCGTAGTGTGCAGGAAGGAGCATGGTGGTTAGATGAATACCTAAGACTAGCTGTGGCACTCCCACTACATAAGAGAGCTACCGAGGCCAATCTTGGTATGGGTATGAAACCTAAAGATGCAGCCCAAAAAGCATATAGGGATGTGGCTGACTATGTGAATGATTACATGGTTGAATATGCCAGGATACCTAAGAGAACTAGACGGATGCTTAACCGGGTGTTTGCTTATCCTACATACAGGGTGGGTACACTTAGAATGTATAAGGCTATGTTCACAGACTTTGGAAAGGGAGTGGCTAGGTCATTTAACTTTAACCCAGATGCTAGATTACAAGTAAGCAATAAAAGATATGAGCAGGTTCTATTTGAAACTTGTCCTCTGTTTAGAAAAATAGCAGCCGTAGCTACCATTAAACTACTAGCACAGACTATGTTTGGTGGTGGATTTGAGGATACTAAAGAAGCATTACTGGCATACAGAGTCAGGCGTAGGACTGGGGATAACTTCTGGAACCAAACTGTAGGAGTTATGTCCTTTGGTACACCGTTGTTTGAACTTGAGAAATATGCATCACGTCCCTGGAGACTGACATTAGAGAATAATATGGCAGCTTTTCCAAGGCTAGGATTCTCTCTCCTTAACAACAAACACCCATTTAATGGTGGTGTGATGCACGTTACACCGTGGTCCAAAGACCCAAAGAGAGCTATGTGGGAAACTACAACATCCCTTTGGTTCTGGTTTGCACCTTATATGGAGGACATTAGATCCTTTAGTAAGCCAGATCAGGAGCTATGGAAGAAGATGTTTAACTTCTCAGGGCTAGGGTTTGCATATGATTTAGAGAACCCACAGCAATTACAAATAGATTATGCTAAGTCTATCTCCGAGGCAAAGACCAGAGAGGAAAGAAAGGCAGCACTCACCACACTAGATAGAAATATCTACAGGATGAGACAGCAGTGGTTTGGAGCTGCATCAGATGAAGATGTTATCCTATCGCTCAGGACTGGGACCCCGATTGAAACCAGGAAATAAATATCAAACTAAAAATACTAGGAGTTATTATGATATCCACTAAACTATTTTACTCAGTGGCAACCAAGGAGATGATAGAGACGGATATAGATATCCAGATTAATTCTTTAGGCAAGCAATATAAATTAGAGGTAGCTCTTATAAAAGCATTTATCTCTGTTGAGTCACAGTTTCAGCCATTGGCCCTAAGATTTGAGCCTCATTTGATGAGAGCTAAGTGGTACAATAAGGTTATACCAGAGGCATTAAGGACCAATAAATACGCTTATTGTTCTATGGGACTCATGCAGGTGATGTACGGGATAGCTCGTGACCATGGATTTAGGGGTAAGCCAATGGATTTACTTGAGCCTAAGCACAGTCTTAAGTTTGGTGTGATACACCTTAAAAAGCTGTGTAAGAGAATGAACTTGAGTGATGCTATCTCTAGCTACAATCAAGGCAGCCCCCGTAAGGGAGCTGACGGTAAATATAAGAACCAATACTATGTTGATAAGGTCCTTAAAGCATACAAGAAGTTTAAGAAGGCTTCTTAGCTTTCTCTCTAAGGGAGCACATTAGGTCAAATAGTATACCTATTTGAATCCATATGTTCAGGTTTGTGCGTACACTGACACCTTTTTCATCTACAGTTATCACCATCTCCTGGCCTTTTTCTAATTTAGTTTCTTTCTTTTTCTTGAACATAACTATTTCTCCTTATTTGTTCTAGTCTTATTATGCGCTTCTTCACTTCTAGTTCCTGTGTGTTCAGTGGGTCGAATTGCTCTATCAATGTTATCACCAATACTATCACTGACATTAGGGCCATAGCATATGCTGCAATCTTCAATGCCGTCATAAGCATTCGTGAATCCATATCCTTCACAAACATCACACACCGAATTTATAGACATGCTCTTCGTCCTTACTATATATAATAATAATGATTCTCTCAGGGACAGTGGGCTCATGTCCACTGTCAGTAAGCCTAACACCAAAAGTTATATTATAGTAAGAAAACTCAGTGGTAGTCCCGATTAATTTCCCTGCATCCCCTAAGAAATACAGCCATCTATTGGTATATTCTGGTTTCTTTTCAAGGCAGAAGAATATTTTATTACTTATATTCCCCATGTAGAATCCATTCTTCACATACAATTTTATCCCATTACTATTGTAGCTCATCTCTCCCCAAGCTGCCACACATAGGGTTAATAATAGTAGTAATGTCTTCATATCTTTCTCCTTATATCATACACAGATATCACCTCATCCTTCTTTAAATCCACTACGATGATGAGTATCCGTAGTGATTTAATAGCCACTGAGCAGCCATATTTGAGTCCCTTCACAGCATCATACATCTGTCCGTAGTACATATCCCATCCATCTGATGGCATACCTTTTTCTACATCCAGACCTACGACATTGCTAATGGTCCCTACTATCTGATTACTGTAGCCTGTCTCCAGAACTACACCCTTGTCATCATAGATGATCTCACTCCATCCTGTGACACAGAGTATAATAATTAATAGCAGAGTCTTCATGCTTGCCTATCATTAGCATCCAGCCACATACGTATGGCCTCATCTAATGCTTTCCTCTGGGATATGTTGTGGTATGTGGCTACCATTTTGAACCTATTGTATATTGTTTGGTCCTTAATTTTTCCTGCGTTATTGAGCATACTTCTAGCTTCGTTAGTAGTCGTGCTGTATATTCTCTTTTGTGGTGGTGCTGTTTTCATATGCATTGGATTCTCCTTACTTTTTATATGCGTTTTATAGTGTGCCTGCGTTTGATATTGCTTCTTCTTACCATCTGTTTGGTTCGTATCGTTGTGTTCCATTTAATTCCTTTCTCCTTTGCCTAAGATATTTTAAAAATAGTTTTGATTTTATGTATTTATTATTACCCTTATCAATGAGACAATTATTCTTACGTAGAATCCTTATCTTATCTGAGCTATCACCTTCTAGTTTTAAGTTGAAAGCATTAGCCACTGACTTACGGTCAAGGTAATGAGTCCTGTAGACTGCCTCAAGTATATCTATGTCCTTGATAATATCTTTGACATCTCCCTCGTGAGGCATGGTGTCATCCATTCTGTTCTGAGATGAGTAGTCATCATATCCCATGCGTGGGTTATCATACTGATGTTGGAGCCAGTCGAATACCACCATGGCATGCACTGGTCTGACTATCACCTTCTCACCACTATCGTCCACAGAGTACAGCATTATAGCAAGGCTTACAGCCATACGTGCTAACTTATACTTCACTTCTGTCCCGTTGATAAGAGGTATCCTGTCACTATACTTAGCTCCGAGTGTCTTAGCCATGTCATTGAGGCATGTGACTGTCTCGGATTCTATGACAATATCCTCTGGTTTTCTGGTCCAGGCAAACATCACTCTCCCATGGCACAGGTCGCTAGTATACTTATGCTCCACTATCTCATCGTCTTGGGTGTTGAGTACATCAAGGTCTATGTCTGAGCGTGAGGCTATGGTCGCTATATCTACCCTAGCTATGTCCTGCTTATCCCCAAAGATTGATGCTACTATCTCTACACCATAGGCGTATGAGTCTACTGTCTCACCATCAGGTGGGTTCGCTATCCAAATTATTCTTGTTCTGGCGTTTGTTTCCCGGGAAATAATTTTTGTAATCGTTGCTCTACCACTGGATCTAGGTCCTGAGAGATGTCCCATAATCCCTTTCTCGTTGAGGGTATCTGCTTCGTCAATAGCAAGGAGCTTCCTGTCGTTTTGTGGGAGCTTTCCCCAGGTGAGGATGTATTTTTTACCTTCGCTTCGTAGACCTCCAAGCAGCCCTGGCAGAGTCGCATTTTCTCCTGAACTGGAATACTCTCCTGCTCTGTAATGCTTAATGAGTCTAGATATTGTTTCAGTCTTTCCAACTCTAGTATCTCCAATGACTGCTGCTTCGAGCCATCCCTTAGTAACGTCCACACCACCCATACTAAACTTAAGAACACTATGATATACGAGGTCAGCAGCCATAATAATAGCATCTCTATCTCTGATCTTTGTAACATTTTTAGCCATGTCATTTTGAAACTCCTTTATCTTATCCTTGATATCCTGTAGGCTATCACTCACAGGTTTGAATATCTCTAGTCTCTGCTTCCACTCTTCATTGTGGTCCCAATTACTAACACTATCTCCCCTGTTCTGTGTCTTATTACTTATAGCTATTGAGCTCTGGTCACTAGGGTCATTAGCTTTTGTACCTGAGAACCAATACCTTGAGTTTATATCTAATCTGTCTCCTATCACAAGTGCTGGTATTGTTACTACTTCCTCATCCCTCTCTATTATTTCTATGTCACTCTCCACTGTGATCTCTTCTATGTTTATATACATCCCATACTCTATCTTCACTTGCCTGCATGAGTTTGTACCCGGATAACCTAGCTCTGTTCTCACTATGTTGTTCCTCTTCTCATTGCTTATGTTGATAAAGTTAATTAGTTCCATGCGATTTGCTTTAGGCATGTACTTAATTGTGTGTGGTTGCATCTCAGTTGTCTCACACAAGATACACTCTTCACACTTACCCTTTATATTGCCCTTGCCTGTTATCTTCTTCTCATTACACACCACCTTAATCTCCATGGGGACAGAGAATGGGACTGAGCTCTTACTAATAACCACACCAGAGTAGAGTAAATCTACATCATGGTACTTGGCTTGCAGCATGTCACACAGTCTTGTGTTCTTCCCTGTCCTGGAGAATGAAGTGGGAGGGGTTGCCCCCTCCATTAGATTGTGAACGGATCCTCATCCGTAGTGGACTCTGGTGTCCCTTCATCGTGAGTGCCTGCATTACCCATTAAAGTCTGAGCATGTTTGAACCCATCCTGTAATGCTGTGAACTCATCCTTGTTTGCTAGACGTGGGAATGTGAACACTGGCATGAAAGCATCTCCTTTATCGAAGCTCTGCTTGATAGTACCAAAAGATATACACTGTCCGTAGATAGGTATACGTCTGGTAGCATTCATTTTTAACTTACCATTGAGCTGCTTGGCAGCCTTTGATGATGCCGAACTAGCAGAGTAGATATAGATGTTTGGCATTGTGCCATTAGCTATGCCTGCCTCTAACTCTGTAGCTAGTATCATCATATAGTTGTACGTGTCTGAACCCTCTGCGTACCGAGCCTTGTCAGCCATGATAGCGTCCATCTCTAATCCGTAGCGGTTGTAGTTCCCAGACTTCTTGTCGAAGTATTCGTATCCGACTAGGGTCTGAGAGTCACTGAACCATATTTTTGTTTTGTATGTAAGAAGTGCAAACACTTCCACATCGTTCCCAAAAGAGGTAAATTCCAGAGAGTGATATAGCTGCCCGTCCCTGAGCTTATCATTCTGGTCCTTGGCTTGAGACATTTTTTGTGCTATCTTAATCCTTGGAGTCACCACATCTTCTGTGCCTATGGAATCTACTCCCATATCACCTGCATCCTGCATGAAAGCAGGGACTTGACTTGATTGTTTCTTAGCTACTTGGTTACTTGAGTTACTCATTTTCTTTTTCCTTATTTTTTATTTATTATTCCTGCTCTCTCGAACAGTTCTTTACACTCTGCGAGACTACGCACACAGAATGCTAAGCCACCATTCTCCGTCACTTGTTGGAGAAATGCTTCTTGTTTATCAGTGGGGACCATAGGTTTAATACCTTCCCTCATTGTTTTCTTTGCCTCTACTGCTAGGAAGATAGCCTCTTCTTGACCCAAATACATATTGGTTTTCTTCCACCACCCTACGTAATCACTCACGCCTGCACTACATGGTTGACAGTAAGAGATCATCTTAACATTGGGTAGTTTGTTCCACCATCCACGCAGGTCTTTCTTGACCAGTGCTTCACTACGGATACAGTTCTTATCCGGCACTACTTCTTCTCTTCCGTAAGGTCATTGATCCAGCTGTCTAGTTTGACATCGAGTAGTTTGTGCAGCTTGCTGCCAGTCACCATGAGTTCACTTGCTTTGTCTGAGTTCACTAACTGAGGGACCAATACCATTGCTGCTATTGTTTTGCTGTTGGGCATGAGGCAAGCTATTACTGTGGCTATAATAAAGTATCTTGATAGCCTATTGAATATTTTCTTAACCATATTCACGTCTTCTGGAGTGGCTATAGCTGGTGCATCAGCTATAGCCATCTGTAGTATTATGTAGGATATGATTGTACCTATACACATTATCGTAGCTATAACTACAGCACCTGCATCTATACTATCAGCTATCCCAATGAGATATATTATGAACATCATACTTCCACCATCCTCTTCACTGCTGCCTTATTATACTTGACTGTTTCAAAGTATGTGCTCTTAACAAAGGACGGTAGTTCATTACCATCATCCTGCCAGTTTTTTAGGAAGGACTTGCGTGTCCCTGCATGGACTGAGTTCTTAGTCTTAATCATATCCTCTTGTCCATTGGTACGCAGCCATTCAAACCATGGTTCATACTCATCCCACTTAACCTTCTCTTCTGTTAGACTATAGCTCTCTTCGGTGATAGGTTTAAATAGTATACCCTCTACTTTAATCTCCACCTCTTCCTCAGTCATAGCCTCATTGGCATTTATCATAAGGGCATTGATTTGTTTATTGAGCTGCTTAAGTCCTAGCTCTGTCTCTTCTTTATGCTTCAAACATGTCAGTAATTCCTGACATAACTCTTGTGATTTACTCATGTAATCTCCTTATCTATATTTATATCATTGACTAAGCCTTCTAAAAACTTATCTGCTAATTGACCGGCATACATCATAGAGTGCTCATGTCTACTCTTGTGTTCTCTTACCTCACCAATCATACCGACTAGATTATCAACAATAAATATTAGGCTCCTAAGATTCTCAAGTCTCTTCTCATCTGTATGGCTCTCTCCTACTGGGTTCACTGGACCCACCAATTTCTCTATTACTTCTAACATCACATCACCTTCCATTC
>SPKZ01014991.1_pt1 | contig 12047 bp, 8 predicted proteins | sample 2456571 | NCBI WGS metagenome assembly SPKZ01 (sample SAMN11192286, study PRJNA482655) | marine metagenome | biome: ENVO:00000447; feature: ENVO:00000244|ENVO:00000211|ENVO:00000569|ENVO:00002023; material: ENVO:00002151; isolation source: ocean water from marine abyssalpelagic zone ...
AAGTGCATTTTCACTGTAGAGATATTGATCTATATTTTTATTTGTATCTTGAGTCATAAATGCAAAGGCACTGATAACAACAGCTATACATAATATGGCTATTGATATAGTTTTATTTTTCTTTTTTGTTTCTAAACTTTTTTTTGTCACTAATTTTTTCATGAATAAACCTAAATATAAAATGAAATACACCGCGTATTCTAGATTTAAAAATCAATAACGTCTTGATCAAACGTCAATTTATAGATAAAAAGTACAGATAATCACTTTATAGGCTCATGAAACTAATACCAAGTTAATTAATGAACAACATCAGCACGTAAAATTAAAAAACCAACTGCAAATTTAGCATCTACAGCTGGTTTTTTATTACCTATATTTCATTGCTATAAAGAGTCAAATTGTTAGAAACCGTATTCAAGACCTACACGAGCAAATGTTTCTTGGTTATCGGAAGTTGTCGCACCCCAGCCAAGTTTGTCTGTCATACCAACTCGCACATAAGGAACAAAACCGTTCACAACACCCATAACTTGTAGTGATGTTACAGAAGAGCCTTCTCTTTCGTTTAAGCTGTCTTCTGAATCTACGTCTTCCGTTGCCGCGTAACCTAATTTAATACCCAGTGGACCATTCCAATATTGTGCAATTAAAGAGTATGATCCTTGCGAGTCTACGTCTTTAGTCGCCATATTTTCTGCTTTACCGTATTTGTACGCACCCGAAATGCTGATGCCAGTGCTTGCGATAGGTGCTTCAAAACCAACGAGATACGTAAAAGTATCAGTAGTGTAAGCAGCCCTCGTATCAGACTTAGCGACTTCTCGGTTATTACCATACTCAAACGTCGCGTGTAATGTGATTGCATCAAACGCTTTATACTTAGCTGCGCCACCAAACCAATGGGCATTTTCACCGCTGCCAGCACGACCGGTTGCTACGTTAATATTTAAATTACCCATTGCAGGGGCGAAATAACGAATCGACTCCGTGCGATCGTACATGTAAGCAATATCACCTGTGGCGGCTGGGTCAAATACGCGACCTAAACCTGGATTGGTAAAAGGCCAATCTACAATTTCATACATAGGTGTTAATTGACGACCAACCGTTAATTTACCGTAATCACCTTCAATACCAACAAACGTATCTCGGAAACCTAGACCGCCACCAGCCCAGTCATCTACATCTGTATATCCTGATTCAACTTGGAATATCACATTGATATCATCAGTCATTTGCTTACTACCACGAAAGCCTACACGTGTTTCATTTTCAATTTTGTAATCTGTCATGTTTGTGTCATCGCCAGTTATACCATAAGTCGAAATTGCGACCACACCGTACACTTCAACATTACCGGTATTCTCGGTACCTAATACATATGCATTCGCTGACGTTGATAATAAAGCAGTTGAAACCGCTGCTGCAATCATAGATAAGCTTAACTTTCTCATTCTAAATTCCTTTTAGTAGATGTAAATGCTATTTATCGAGTTTTGTAAATTAATAATGAACTTTGTAACTTGTTGATTTGAAGTTTACTCAATTAAATTCGCGTTACAAATTAAGTTGTTTTCAGACGTGATAAAAATCACAATAAAACCAATATAAAATCATAAACAATGATTAAGATCTCATTAACCGTCATATTCACCCATTAATTCACAGCAATAATTTACATAAAGAACTATGTAATGATTATTTTTTATATAGATGAACATCAAGTATTCATGCTGACACCGTTAGGGAATTGAGCGAATTAGAACTTAAGATGCTATTTATTATGACTATTTTATTTTATAAAGTCGGGTGTAATAGATTAGTTATGGTTATTTCTCATCATAACTAATTCTATCCAGCCGCTATTTCGATGTTGATACTGTCATTATTTAATTTACCTCACAGGCTTAGTTATTAATTAACAATGACTTTAATCACGCACTTTCTATAAAGTTCATTATGAAAGTGATTTTTGTCACAATAAATATAAATTAGGCTGGTAAATACCGGTCGTTATTTTATAGTTCGAATTAAGTTTAAGGTTAAACAGATTTCACGCAAAGGAAGGTTTGAATATGAACAAAACAGCAATAGCACTTGGATTAAGCGCTGCACTCGCAGGTTGTACTACAACGTCAACAACGGTATCGACACAAACTGTGGTTGATGCAATATCGTCATCTATACAAGTTACTTATCAGGTAAATCAAAAGTTTGAAGGTGATTCAGCTGCAATATGTAAAGCACTTGGTGCCGAGTGGGCAGCATGTCAAGATGCAACAATTCAACTGACCAATCACGGTGATGCAATCAACTCCAATGACTGGGAAATATACTTTCATAGTATTCGCCGAATCTTAGACGTGAAATCACCAGAGTTTACGATTGAACATATCAATGGTGATTTGCATAAAATCACACCGACAGCTGAATTTAAAGGATTTAAAGCCAACGCAACGGTAGACATAAACTTCATTGCAGAATATTGGTCCTTATTTGAAACCGATGTGATCCCACGTTATTACGTGACAGCCGAAAATGCAGAGCCTAAAGTTATCGCAAGTACTGATACTGAAGATATGTCAGAAATCATGGCTCCACTAACAGGTGAAAATGTTAAACGTCATGCTGGTGACAACAATGTTGTGATGAATGCGAATACTCGATTCGATGTGAACAAAGCAACGTCACAGTTATCGGCAATATCTGTCGCGAACAAAATTCTACCAACACCAGTCTGGCAGGATGAAAGCATCAAAGGTAATGTGGACCTCAGTAATGGCATCGTAGTTAATGCACCCGCAATGAAACCAGCATCATTAGCAGCTGTTATTGGGCGTTTTGACAATTTTGGTGTCGATACTGAGGGAACATATCCTGTAAACGTAACGATCGCACCTAAACAGTTAGATTCTAAATTCGCAAAATCAGGTGGTTATAGCCTTCAAATATCGGCGAATAAAACAGACATAATTGCATTCGATAATGCAGGTGCGCTTTACGCTTTACAATCTATCGCATCTTTAATTCCATCTGACTTTTCGTCTAATCAAACCATTTCACAAGTAAGCGTCAAAGATGCACCAAACTTTGAGTACCGCGGGATGGAAGTTGATATTGCACGTAACTTCCACAGTAAAGCATCGCTGTTACGTTTACTTGATCAAATGAGTGCGTATAAACTCAATAAATTCCATATTCACCTGACTGATGACGAGGGCTGGCGTTTAGCGATTCCTGGATTACCAGAATTAACCGATGTAGGTTCACAGCGTTGCCACGATTTAGACGAGAGCAGCTGTTTATTACCTCAACTTGGGTCTGGCCCAACATCAGATAACACCGGTTCAGGCTATTTATCCAAAGAAGATTACATCGAACTCGTGCAATACGCGGATGCACGCAATATTGAAGTCATTCCTGAAATTGATATGCCAGCACATGCACGTGCTGGTGTGGTATCAATGGAAGCACGCTATAACAAATACAAAGATTCCGATATTGCAAAAGCAAATGAATACCGTTTAGCCGATCCTGATGATAAATCCGTTTATACAACCATTCAATTCTATAACGACGGTATTTTAAATCCTTGTATGGATTCAACTTATAACTTCATTAGTAAAGTGATTGCTGAAGTACAGTTAATGCATCAAGAAGCGGGACAACCATTAAAAACATGGCACATGGGCGGTGATGAAGCTAAAAACATCCATTTAGGTAATGGTTATGAACAGACGGGCGGGTCAACGGCTTGGAAAGGTGATAAAGACTTAACGAAAGAATCGATGCCGTGGGCTAAATCGCCACAATGTGTCGCGCAAGTTGCTGCAGACGATAGCTTAGAAACACCGCATGATCTTGGTCCTATGTTTGTTAAAAAAGTAGCAAATATCATTGCTGCTGCAGGCATTGAAAAAACGCAACTATGGCAAGACGGACTTAAAGATGTAGATCCTAAGGATCTCCCATTAACCGCTGTTGCTAACGTATGGGAAACCCTATATTGGGGTGGTGCGAATACATCAAATCACATGGTAGAACAAGGGTTTGAAGTCGTACAATCACATCCTGACTATTTGTATTTCGATTTCCCTCAGGAAGTTAACCCAAAAGAACGTGGTTACTATTGGGCAACACGTTACACAGACAGCAAAAAGGTATTTAAATTCTCACCGAACAACTTACCGCAAAATGCAGAAACGTCTAAAGATCGTGATGGCAATAGTTTTAACATAAAAGGTGACACAGAAAACCGTGGTTACAATGGTATTTCCGGTCAACTTTGGAGTGAAGTTGTACGCACTGATGAACAGTTTGAGTACATGGTGTTCCCACGGATATTACCATTAGCAGAGCGTGCATGGCATAAAGCATTATGGGAACTTGATTATGTTAAAGATCGCGAATTCAAAGGTGGCGAAACAACATTTGTCGACACTGACAAGCAACAGACTGAGTGGATTCAGTTTGCTAACATCATTGGACAACGAGAACTGGCTAAAATAGATTCAACCGGTATTCAATATCGTTTACCAGTACCAGGTGGGAAAATAGAGTCAGGCAAATTGGTGACAAACGTTGCATTCCCAGGTCTAGAGGTACAATACAGCACAGACTCAGGTACATCATGGGTTACTTGGACTAAACCTGTTGCGGTCACATCAGCAGAACTAAGAACGGTATCACCCGATGGTAAACGCTTTAGTCGGATCACCAGTGTAAAATAACGAAAAATTCGCGATAAGTAGTGAGTAAAGGTGGTTGTGTTAATCACCTTTACCATTATTCAGCGTAGTATTAGAAACGGCTTAAGGTAATAACAAGAGATAACAATGATGAAACTTAAATTTTTAGCACCACTATTACTACCACTGACAATGGCTGCGTGTACAAGTACCTACCAAGATGCGAACGCACAGCAATTTCAAGATATGGTCTCAATTAAACAAACTTGGGAAGGCAAAAAGTTAATAGGGCCAACAATAACATTAGAACCACAAGCAGGAACCAGTAAGGCATTATTCAGAGCTGATGCGTATATGTATGGCAGAGAAAGTCAGAATGAAAAACACCAAATAAATACGCGTGTTAACCTACTTGTTAAACACACCGATTTTGGTTTTGAATATGGATTTGTGTCTTTAAACGGACAGCAATCTATTACTATTAAACAAGAACGAGCGACATTTAGAACCTGTGACGAGCTCTGTGTTTACGATCAAATGTTCTCATTTCCGTTACCAGAAGACCTCAGTAATAATGCTGAACTGACCATTAGGCTACAAGAAAAAGCGGGGAGTAAGCACGGTCCACTTATCTCGCTGCCGACAGAGTACCTGAAAGGTTATCAACAGGTGCAGGACGAAATTAAAACCCAGTAATTAGTACAAGATTGTAAGCTTGTACTAATATGCCATTACTATAATGAGTTACCTTTACGTGCGATACATATTTGAGCGAATGTTTGAATAACAGAACCGTTTTGTAATTTACATTGCACTTCTGGCCCTAATACTCCAGAGCCTTGCCCTTCGGTTGCACTCACTGAAAAGGTAACTGAAGGTATCACTAACGCCATCAATAAAATTAATTGTTTCATAGTTTTCCTACTGTTTTATTTAAGGTGATTCATAGATGTATCACCTTCTACTCTGTAAGAGTAGACAGTAAGTAATTAACTTCAAGTCAGGTAAATTAATTCATTCTATAAATTAAGACTCGTGAATTCATGTTTATTGATGGCTTGATCAAACTGCAGTTCGCAAAGACGTTTATATAAAGTCGATTCGTGAATCAATTGAGTATGCGTTCCTTGTGCAACAATTCCCCCTTTATCCATCAGTAAAATAAGGTCTGCATTCACAACCGTTGATAACCGATGGGCAATGATAAGCGTCGTTCTATTTTCCATTAATTGTTCAAGTGCGGCTTGAACATGATGTTCGCTTTCTGAATCGAGTGCGCTAGTTGCTTCATCGAGTAATAATATCTCTGGATCTTTTAAGATCGCACGGGCGAGGGCAATACGTTGTTTTTGACCTCCGGATAAACGCACACCTTGCTCACCCAGGAAACTGTTGTAACCTTCTGGTAGCTGCTCAATAAATTCATTCGCATGAGCTAATTCAGCTGCTTTTATCACATCTTCATCTGATGCCGTTGGATCTCCATAGCGAATGTTATGCCAAACATCAGAACTAAATAAGACCGGATGTTGCGGTACCATGCCCATTCGTTTACGCACATCATTCAGTTCTAACTCATTAATATTGATATTATTAAACAGTACCTGACCAATTTGCGGATCATAAAATCGCTGTAACAGTTCAAACAGCGTCGTTTTACCTGCGCCTGACGGACCAACCAATGCGATAACTTTACCTTTTGGAATTTTAAGGTTAATTGACTTTAAAGCTGCTGTATTAGGGCGTGATGGATAATAAAAATCCAAGTTTTTAAATTCAATAATATTGTCATGTTGTTTCTTCATTTCTTTCGGTATATCAGGCGACTGTATCTTACTTGTGACTTCAAGCAGTTCTAACAAGCGAGTGGCAGAACCCGCTGCCCGCTGTAATTCCCCATAGACCTCGGAAATGGTTGCGACAGACATAGCGACCATAATGGCATAAAACACAAACGCACCTAATTCGCCTCCCGTCATTTTTCCTTCTAGTACATCCATACCACCAACCCAAAGCATGATACTGATGGCGCCAAATGTCAGGAATATAACAATTGCGATTAATAACGAGCGTTGTTTAATTCTATCCTTTGCCACTGTAAATGCATTTTCGACTTCATTCGCAAACGATGCTTGTTCTTTTTCTTCATGCGTATAACTTTGCACGACTTTAATGTTTTGAATTATTTCACCGGCATAGGTACCTATGTCTGCAATCGCATTTTGGCTACTTGCAGCTAATACTCTTACTTTTCTACCATAAATAAGGATTGGAATAAGGATAAAAGGAACACAAGCAACAACCCATAAAGTCAGCCCTAAATTAGTGACTAATAACATAATCAAGCCACCAAATAACATGAGTACACTGCGTAATGCCATTGAAAACGAAGATCCAATAATCGACTGAAGTAGTGTGGTGTCAGTGGTTAGTCTTGACATTATTTCACCACTTCGGTTTTCTTCAAAGTAACTTGGATGCAGCTTGATAACCTGATTAAAAACCGCTTTTCGTATGTCTGCACTCACACGTTCACCTAGCCATGACATTAAGTAAAATCGGCTAAATGTACCGATAGCAAGTAATGTGATGAGGACAATAAGCACAAGGATGGCGTTTTTCAATTGTGTTTCTGACCCAGCAATAAAGCCATTATCAATCACAAATTTAACACCTTGGCCTATTGATAAGTTAACACCCGCAGTGACTAAAAGAGCAAGTAGGGCGTACATGACCATCAATTTGTAGGGTTTAATAAAAGCAAAAATAGGCAATAAGCTTGTAAATGCTTGAGTCTTATTTATTTGCCCCGAAAATCTTGAACTCATTACATGCACCTTTACGCTAGATTGATTGGAAAACTTTATTTTTACTTTTCTTCTTTGCCCGATATAGCGCCTTATCGGCGTCATAGATTGTATTATCGACACTATTTCGAAGCACTGTAAAGCCGACACTGACAGTTAAATGACAATTATATTGTTCAGATGATATCACTGCCGTTTCAATACCATAACGAAATTCATCTAATCGCTGCTGTGCTTGCTTGTCATTTTCAGCATGGAACAGCACCGCAAATTCTTCACCGCCATAACGGGATGTAACTGCTTTATGGTTGAAATAATGCTTTAGCATATCTGCCGTTTTGATAATAACGCGATCACCGAAAAGATGGCCATAAGTATCATTAATTACTTTGAAATCGTCAATATCAATCATCGCAAGGTATGTATTGGCCGATTTACGGCGTATTTGGCATGCCATTTGTTGTCTTAGATAGAGCTTGTTCATTAAACTCGTCATTGAGTCTTCGCTTCGTATCTTTTGTGTTAATAACATATTGATTAATGCGCTCTGTGCATAATTGCGAAATATGTTAATAAAATGCAGGTGTTTTAAATTGGCATTTGTTAAGTAGATAACACCTAATAGATCACCTTTATTATAAAGAGGAATTCGTGCACAACGTTGCGTTGATGATATCTCTGGTGTTAACGGATTTTCTATTTTTAATATTTGGACTTTATTTGTATTCACTTCTTGAAAAACTTCATCTTCATTCAAGGCGATATTATATATAGGCTCCTCGAACTTTTGGTTATATGGATTGTGAATGAACAACAAAATCTTATCAAAACGGAACAGTTCAGATGCCATTTGTGATAAAGCAAAATAGATATCTTCAAGCCTGCTTGATTCAGATAATAGCTGTCCTTTGCTATGAATACGATTAGAGATGTAAATAGCGAGCGAGATGACGATGAGCACGGCCAGTAATGCTAATGATACTGCGCCAATATTAAAGGCCTTATATTTTATATCGCCATTATTGGAATTAGACAGCAATATCCAACCTAGTTGGTTATTTACTTCGTATATACTAAATTTATCTTGGTCGTTGTACGTGTAGTTAATCGTATTTTGAACATCTTTATTGTTGGTTATGTCATCGAAAATAGTAGGGGAAACACTGACCGATTTTGTACTAATACGGTTTGGATCTGGATGCATGACAATATCCCCAGTCGTACTATCTACTGCATATACATAGCCATCCATTAGGGTATTAAGGAGTGATAATTTCTCATACAGACCTAAAATATCCAACTCAAGCACAATCTTTGCTGTTTCACCATTACTAAGGGAAAGTAAACAAACGATAGCGACTGTCCATTTTTTAGTTTGTTCACTTTTATAAAGCGCTGATACGAAGGGCTTGTCGTCACTCATCTCTTCTTTAAACCAAGGTCGTGATTTATTATCCCTAGCATTTGAATTGTAGACATAATTTGTCGCATAATATTCATCATTAGATGTGAGTAAACCAATTTCTAAGTATTTGTTTTCATTATTAAGTAGATGTTGAGCACTCAACAAAAAATCAGTTACATCATAATTATACTTGTAGGTTTCACCAAGAAGATAAAGCTGGTTATTAACCGCATTCGCGTGTTGATTTAGATATTCGTTAGCAATATCAAGATTATTTTTAGCTTGCTGATAAGTGTTGTTTTTTATGTATTTATAATCAGAATAGCCGACGTATATCAAGCTAATTAAGATTAGAGCGATGAGTGGATAGAGCATCGCGATGAAGAACTTTGGTTGTAATTTGAGAGTTAGCATACACACCTAAAAAATTTGTATCCGCGTTCAAGTTTAAAGTTTTATTGATAAATATAACTTATTGTTTAGCTAACGAATAAACCATGTATTAAGAAAGGATAATAACAAATATCAAGCGTTATTCATTAATTATATATACAAAACAACTGTTTAGTCTCATAAATAATACTTTAGTATTAATGATAATAAATCGTATTGTTAATATGTAGGCTATCAATAAAATAAAGGATATAGAGTAGGGCGCTGATACCAACTTTTTATCATATTTGTTGTCTCAGTTTAATGTCCACTTAGTCACCTGCCATTTTTAATAAGAGCGAAATACTTTATGTTTAAAACATTACAGAACTTATTTAAACAACTCACTGATGAACGCGCTCCAATAGGCGCTGTTGATAGTAGAGAATTTGAATTATCAATGGCTGCATTGTTATGTGAAGTCGCCAGCGCTGATAATGTCACAACTGAAAAAGAGACAGATGCAAAGTCACACCAACTTTCAGTCTTACTCGATATCAATATTGAAAGGGCTAATGAATTGTTAACTGTTGCTCAGAAAAATAGTGAGGAATCTGTATCAATTTATGAGTTCACCTCTAAATTACGTAACCTTGATTATGCACAACGGTATGAACTAACAGAAGCTATGTGGCATGTAGCTTATGCCGATGGTGTTATTGACCCATATGAAGAGGCTTTGATCAGACAAGTATCAGAGCTTATTTACATTACACATTCAGATTTTATAAAAGCGAAATTGGCCGCATATCCAGAGCCATTGTAACGACCATTTAAAAACCATTCGCCAGTTCAGTGCTTGGTTTTATATCTTCAGATATATCTTATTTTAGGTAAAACTATAAAATCACGTGGGTTAAAATCATGTTTTATGGTTAGTGACCCAGGTGTTAAATATGAAAGGCTGCATTATAATCGATTAGTGAATTATAATTTCAACTATCCCCATTTAGGTAAACGTAAATATCGTTACTCACACTTATGCAAGGCATTGATATATCGGTAATAGTCCCGAATATAGAATGTGACCATCGCTAACAGATCGGACCTTTTTGTGATAACCCATCACGTGCAAGGTATTGATAATACAATCGTTGACATGATATTTAGTTGTGATAATTATGCATCATCCAGAAAATATTGAGTTGATTATTTAGCTTAATTAAAATAATTAGATATTTTCCGGAATGGATTTTTGGTTTTTTCAATGAGCCAAAAAATGATGGATATATGCCTAGGATTGGCATTCTTTAAGGATAAATCATGTTTAAACGTACATTTCTATCTACTCTGATAGGCTATGGTGTTGTACTTAACAGTTATGCAATGAACCCACAAGAAGACCCACTTAACCCAACCGGATTTATCATTTCTCAATCAGAAATTCAAGCGGCGGAAGATGCTAAAACATTAGACCCTATGTATGACATTTGGGCTCAAGCATTACGTACACAACCTAACATTGTGGTCGACGCTATTGAACCTGGTTTAGCGTCAAATCCAGACAATGTTAAACGCTTAGAGCGTGTTTTCCCACAAACTGAATGGGACTTTTTAACGCAGATGGCAGCGCCTGAATATACCTATACACGTTTATTACGTGCGGTTGGTAAATTCCCTGCATTCTGTGGTGAATACACAGATGGTCGTGACTCCGATGCAATTTGTAAGAAATCAATTATTACTGCATTTGCTCACTTTTCACAAGAAACGGGTGGGCATATTTCTAAAGACAATATCTCAGATAACCCACAAGCATTAGAAGAGTGGCAGCAAGCGCTTGTACACGTTCGTGAAATGGGTTGGTCTGAAGGTCAAGAAGGGTACACGACAGGTTGTGGCCAGAACGATTGGCAAAATGCCCGTTGGCCATGTTCTGCAGGTCAAGGTTATTTTGGTCGTGGTGCTAAACAACTTTCTTACCACTTTAACTATGGCATGTTCTCTGAAGTCATGTTCGACGGTGATGCGACCGTACTGTTAAATAACCCAAGTATTGTGGCTGATTCTTGGTTGAATTTGGCGTCTGCTATTTGGTTCTTTTTAACACCACAAGCACCAAAACCAGCAATGTTACATGTTATTGACCGTACATGGTCTCCGTCACAGCGTGAAGCTGATGCCGGTATTACTTATGGTTTTGGGACGACAATCAACGTTATCAATGGCGGGATTGAGTGTGGAGAGCAAAATAAAACTAAAGGACAGCCAGTTAACCGAATTCGTTACTGGGAAGGATTATCAGCACACTACCAAATTCCACTTGAATCTGATGAGATAAATACATGTTTTCAACAAACACCTTACGGCAGTATTAATCTGAATGGCGCAACTGATGTGTTGTACACAAACTGGGATGGTAACTGGAAATACTACGCGGACCGTCCAGGTGGTGCTTCGTTTGAGTGTGAATTAGTTGGCTTCCAAACCGCTTATTCAGCTCTGGTACCAGGTGATTATGGGAAATGTGTAACAAACTTCTTTGGTTCTCATGCAGGTTGGCCAGAAGTACGAATAGTACCTGATAGTGAAATTCCAACTATACCAACTGAACCGACAGATCCCGGTGCAGGTGGCGTAGCGGCTTGGGATGCCAGTAAAGTTTATGCTTCAGCTGGTGAGCAAGTGAGTTATAAAGAGTCTATCTATGAAAGTAAGTGGTGGACACAAGGTGATTTACCTGACGCAGGTGGACCATGGTTATTCATTAAG
>SPKZ01005832.1_pt1 | contig 12046 bp, 10 predicted proteins | sample 2456571 | NCBI WGS metagenome assembly SPKZ01 (sample SAMN11192286, study PRJNA482655) | marine metagenome | biome: ENVO:00000447; feature: ENVO:00000244|ENVO:00000211|ENVO:00000569|ENVO:00002023; material: ENVO:00002151; isolation source: ocean water from marine abyssalpelagic zone ...
GCGATCTCGGCATTGTCGTACAGGAAGAAGGGCAGCCTGCGATCCCGCGCGTCGAGCAGGTCGCCCACCTCCCGGCGCAGAAACCGGACTGGATCCTCGACGCCCTCGATCGCGAGCGGCGCGATCACGGCGGCGTGGGCCCCGACCTCGAGTGCGAAATCGATGCTCTCGAGGGTCTCGCGCCGGCTCGGCGCGGTCACGCCGGCCCACACCTCGACGGGCGGGTGGCCGGCCTGCTCGAGGCGCGGGTTCTGTTTGCGCACCTCCTCGGTCACGACCTGGATCACGCGCTGGCGTCGCGCCGCGTCGAGCCGGTTCCACTCCCCGTTCGTCCCCATCGCGAACAGGATGTCGGCCCCGCGTCCCGACTGAATCAGGAAGCGGACCAGCCGCCGCTGGTCTTCCTCGAGCACGTTCGCGTCGGGATCGAGCACCGTAATGCACGGCACCGAGACCCCCCGGCGTGGCGTCCAGTTCTCGAGTGTCTTCACGGCGTCCCCAGTTCGCGCTCGGCTCCCGGCCTAGCGAACGTCGAGCTTCGGATCCAACGCGTCCCGCAGGCCGTCACCCAGCAGATTGTACGCGGTCACCGTGAGAAAGATCGCAAGCCCGGGGAAGACCGCGAGCCACCACGCGAAGGTATTGGAGCGGGCCACCGCCAGAATCGAGCCCCAGGTGACGAGGTGCTGGGGCACCCCGATCCCGAGAAACGAGAGCCCTGACTCCGTCAGAATCGCGGTCGCGACCCCGAAGGACATTGCGACCAACACCGGCGCGATGGCGTTGGGCAGGATGTGACGCAGCATCACGCGCGCGTGCGAGCCCCCGAGCCCCTGCGCGGCCGCCACGAACTCCTGTGCGCGAACCTTGAAGAACTCGGCACGCACGAAGCGCGCGATCCCGACCCAGCCGGTGAGCCCCAGAATCGCCATGATCAGATAAATCGAAGGCGGGAAGATCGCGGCGACGGTGATGATCAGGAAGAAGGTCGGAATTCCGAGCATCAACTCGAAGAAGCGAGACAGCACCAGGTCGATCCAGCCCGCGTAGAAACCGGCCAGTGCCCCGAGCAGAATCCCGAGCGTGGCCTGGATCGCGACCACGATCAGGCCGATCGTGAGCGACACGCGAACCCCGTGCACCATGCCGGCGGCTACGTCGCGCCCGAGCTGATCCGTTCCGAGCCAGTGCTCGCGCGAGGGCGGCGCGTAGGTCTCGCCCGTGATGTCGACGCGCGTCACCGTGTAGGGGATCGGGGGCCAGACCGCGCGCTCGGCACGCTCGGCCAGGCGACGGTAGTCGGCGTTCACGAGCGCCTTAGGCCAGGTTTCGAATCCGAGCCAGACTGCGTAGTCGGTCGCGATCGGGAAGTAATTCTCGCCGTCGAGTTCCAGGTAGTAGGGCTTCTCGTTCGCGATCAGGTCCGCGAACACGGCCACGAATGCGAGCGAAGCGACAATCCAGAGTCCCCACATCGCCCGGCGCGTGCTGCGCATCTGCCGCCATACCTCGTGCCAGTAGCCACCCCGCGCCCGGGTCGTCATGCGCGCACCCGCTCGAAGCTGATCCTGGGATCGATCAGGGCCAGCAACAGGTCCGCGAGCAGGATTCCGAGCAGCGTCAGAAAGGAACTGGCCGCGAACAGCGCGAGCACCACCGGATAGTCACGGGCCAGCACCGCCTGGTATCCGAGCTGACCGATACCCGGGATCGAGAAGATCGTCTCGATGATCACCGAGCCGCCGATCAGGGCGGGCAGAATCCCGGCCAGGATCGTAACGATCGGGATCAGCGAGTTGCGCAGAATGTGCTTGAGTACCACGATCCGCTCGCCGAGTCCCTTGGCGCGTGCGGTCCGCACGAAGTCCATGTTCGCGCTCTCGAGCATCGAGGTCCGCATGAAACGCGAGAGCGCCGCGAACGAAGCGTAGACCATGCACAGCAGCGGCATCGCGAGGTGGTACAGGTAGTCGCCGGTCTTGTGCCACCACGGCCAGTCCGGCGAGTAGTCGAGCGAGTGCAGCCCGGCGGCCGGGAACCACGCAAGGAAGTCGCCGCCGCCGAAGAAGATGATGATCATGGTTCCGACCCAGAAGCCGGGCAGCGAATACAGCATGAAGACCAGGACGGTCGAGACCTGGTCTCCGAAGCTGCCGACGCGCACCGATGAGTAGATCCCGAGCGGCACCGCCACCAGGTAGGTGATCAAGAGGGAAAGTCCGCTCAGCAGCATCGTCACGGGAAGGCGATCGCGGATCTTGTTCCAGACCGGGCGGCGGTCCTTGAAGCTGGTTCCGAGGTCTCCGCGCAGCAGGCGACCCATCCAGGCCGCGTACTGAAGCGGGATCGGCCGGTCGAGACCCAGTTCCCGCCGCATCTCGTCCTTGGCCTTCTCGACCTCGGCGAGTTTCTCCTGGCTGATTCCTTCGGTGGCCGCACCGAGCCCGCCGGAGAAGAAGAGTTCGACCGGGTCTCCGGGGGCAAGCAGCATGATGCCGAACGCGATGAAGGTGACCCCGAAGAAGGTCGGGACCAGAAGCAGCAGCCGCTTGAGCGCGTAGCGAAGCATGCGGATCCGCGCTCAGGATGAGGGTTTGTGTTTCTGACTGCCGGTGGGCACCCACCACCGGTTCAGGTCCGGCCCCGTGACCTCGTTCCAGATCACGCCCTGAAAACGGCGATCCCAGGCGGTGGGGGTCTCCGGCGTATACAGAAAGGTGTAGGGCTGCTCCTCGTAGAGAATCTGCTGGAAGCGATCGTAGAGCTCCTTCCGGTGCGCCGCGTCGAAGCTGATCCGGTACTCCTCGAGCAGGCGATCGGCCTCGTCGTTTCGGAAGTTGACGAAGTTCGAGCCGCCGGGAACCGCCTGCGACGAGTGCCAGATCTGGTACATGTCGGGCGGAACCGCTCCGGATCCGGTCCAGCCGAGGATGACGGCGTCGTAGTTGAAGTTCTTGACCTTGTCCAGAAAGATCGACCAGTCGATGCCGCGGAAGCTCGCATCGATGCCGGCTCGCTTGAACTCATCGATCACGGCGAGACCGATGTCGCGGCGCTGATCGTTTCCGGTGTTGGAGAGAATCTCGATCCGGAGCGGAACTCGCTCTCCGCCGATCAGCTTGTCGCGAATCCCGTCCCCATCGGTGTCGGCCCAGCCGGCTTCTTCCAGGATTGCTCGCGCTCGCTCGGGATCGAAGACATAAGGCGGAAGCTCTTGGTTGTACTCGGGCCGCTTCGGGAAGATCGGGCCTTCGATCGGACGTCCGAGCCCGAGCAGCACCTTGTCGATGATGTTCCGCTTGTCGACCAGATGCGAGAGCGCGCGCCGAACTTCCCGGTCTTTGAGAATCGGGTTCGTCTGATTCCAGCCAATGTAGATCGTGCCGCCCCGCACGCCGACGTTCTTGCCGGCCCGCCGCTTGAAGCGTTCGTTGTCGGTCTGGCGCCGGTGCTGAATCGGCGTGAGCGAAAGCAGATCGAGGTCACCGCCCTTGAACGAAACGAGGGCCGCTGCGCGGTCGTTGATGATCCGGTAGACGATCCGGTCAACCCAGGCATCTCCCGCGTGCGAATCGCCCGGGGCCCAGAAATCGTCTCGGTGATAGAGCGTGATGCGCTCCCCCGTGACCCAGTCGTTTTCGGGGTCGCGCAGCACGAAGGCGCCGGGACCCATCGGGTTGCGCAGGAAGTCCTGGTTGAACTGCTTCGCAAAGCGCCGGGCCCGCTCCGAGGACTCGGCATCCAGGTTCTCCCAATCGATCAGGTCCGAGACCCGGATCCCTTCGAGCAGACCTTCGGGGTCGTAGTAGTGCCTGGGCAGCGGAGAGATCGAGCCGAGCGTGAGATCGTTTCTGAAGTAGGGCTCGCGAAGATCGAAGCGGATCGTATGGGGGTCGAGCACCGAGGCTTCACGGACCGATTCGAAGTAGTTGCGGGCGTGCGGGGCGTTCACCTTCGGATGGAGAGTCGCCTTGATCGTAAAGAGCACGTCCTCTGCGGTGAGCGGCGTCCCGTCCGAGAAGGTGACGTCGTCGCGGAGCCGGTAGGTGTAGCGGAGCTTGTCCTCGCTCACCTCGGGGTGCTCGCGCGCGATCACGGGCTCGAGTTCGAGGCTTTCGGGCTCGAGCGCCACCAGCGACGGGAAGATCCAGCCCAACACACTCGAGGCCCCGGCATCGTTTGAGGTGAGCGGGTTCAGGCTTTCGGGGTCCGAGAGGCTGTGCAGCACCAGCCAGTCGCCGCGGGTGGGCTCCGCTACAGATTCCTTACCGCCCGGTACCGAAATCGGATCCTCGGGCTCGGGCGCCGGTCCGCACGCAACGAGCGCGCCCACCAGGATCGACGCAGCCAGCGCGGCCGGAATCCGCGCTGGGAGAAGCCACTGTCTGCGCATCGCGCGCTCCTCTCGAAGCTGGGGCCCGGCGAACGTAACGCGGGCCGGGGCGAGGTCAACCGATCTCGACCTGCCAAAATTTCCCTTCGCAGGACGGCGAGATCGCGCTATGCTCCCACGTGCTCGGAGACGCCCCCCTCGACCTCCCATTCGATGATCCGGCTTCCCCCCAGGAGGCGGAAACGATGCAGAGATCGGGAAGACGGCCGGCCCGCCTGCGACGTCCCAGCGCGCACCCGCCCCGGGTCACGGCTGACGGCGCAGTCTTCAAGCTCAAGTACGGCGACGAGCTGATCGACGTGGTACTGGACGCGACCGGGATTCACTTCCTCCAGTCCGGAACCGCCTCCGCGGCCGGGCACCTCGACTGGGAGCAGGCCCTGGGCATGTCGCTGTTCCCGCGCCGCGCTCGCGAGCCCGCCGCCTGAGCCGCGGCATGCGCGCCGCGGCGAGCGGAGAGTAGAATCGCGTCAGCGTGTCGATCTGGATCGCCAGCCTGTTGACCGCGTTCGGCGGAATGCTCCTCGGGTTGGGGCTCGCCCTGATTGCGCTACGCCAGCTGCGCGGCCGCCCCGCGGAACCGAGTGCGCGGCGGCATGCGCCCCTCCCATCGCTCCAGACGCTGACCCGGCTGGAGCCCGCCGGGCCGGCGAACGAGACGCGGACCGGGCAGGCGCTCCGACTCGCGAGCGAGGCACTCCGCGGTCCACTGAGGCAGCTGCGGCGCGCCGGGGGCGTGCCCTCCGAGCCGCTGGAAGAGCTCGCGGAGCTGGCGCGCCAACTCCGGCTACTGGTCGCGAGCCCGCGCCCGATGCGGGCGTTCCCCACCTCTCCGATTCAGCTGCTCGAGAAGGCCGCAGAACAGGTCCCGATGCTGCAGCTGGGCAAGATCCCGGTCTCGTGGTCGCTTCTCTGCCGGCAGCCCGTCGAGGTCGACCCCGAGCGGGCCGAGGCTGGCTTCGCGGAGCTCTTGCGCGCCGCGGCAGCTGCCGCCGGCGAGGGCGGTCGGCTCGGGATCAAGGTCGTGGCCGGCGACCGCCCGCGCTATCCGGTCCGCGTGGAGATCGAGGTCGGCTCGCGCGGGGTCGACGCCGAACCGCTGCCGATTCTCGTGGGACGGCATCTACTGGAAGCGCAGGGCGCGCTGGTCGAAGAAGACGGACGGACGCTCTGCGTGTCGCTGATGCGCACCCGGCCCGACGCGCCTACGCCTCGGGAATCCGAGGCCGCGCCCTAGGGCCTGCGGCGCTCGGCCTCCGGGCCGCGCAACCACTCGAGTGTGAAGTCCTCGGCGCCCAGCCCGCGCGCCGGCTCCGCGCGAATCACCTCGATGGTCGCGATCGGGCCGGCCGGGCCCTCGAGCCGAAGCGTTCCGGGGAAACGCAGCCCGTCCCAGTTCGTGTAGGTCGAAAGCTCGAGAATCCGCCCACCCGGTCGGACGACGCGCCGAATTTCGAAGCGCTGCTTGTCGACCCAGACCTGGCCCTCTCCGTTGCGACCGCCGAGTACGAAGCAGTCGTCATCGCCACAGCGCGCGAACTGAGACCGCTCCGGATCCACGCCCAGGCCCTCGAGCCAGGCGAGCAGACCCGCCTCGTCCCGCAGTAGCAGCCCCGCGAGATCGGGAAGCCAGGCGGGAGGCGTCTCGGACGCCCGGCCCGCGGGCCGCCCCCCGATGAAGAGCCAGCGCCCGCCGCGGTCGCTCGAAATCCGCACGCCGTAGTCGGGGTGGAGTTCGAAGCGCAGCTCCTCGGGCCAGCGCGGGTCCCCCCCGATCAGGATCGCCTCCGCCCGAACCGGCACTTGGCCGGTCCGCACCCGCACCAGTTCGCGGACCACCCGCTCCGGCGGGAGCACCCAGGCGACGAGCACCAGCAGCAGCGCCGCGGAACCGAGCGCCCTCGGCAAGCGATGTCGGTGCCGGCCGCTCACGCGAGCGGACCGAGCGCGGCGCGTCCCGGAAAGCGCGCACGCGTGCCCAGCGCTTCCTCGATCCGCAAAAGCTGGTTGTACTTTGCCACGCGGTCGGAACGGCAGAGCGATCCCGTCTTGATCTGGCCCGCCGCTCGGCCGACGGCCAGGTCCGCGATCGTGGTGTCTTCGGTTTCGCCGGAGCGGTGCGAGACCACGGTCGCGTAGCGCGCGGCATCCGCGATCGCGAGCGTCTCGAGCGTCTCGGTCAGGGTCCCAATCTGGTTCAGCTTGACGAGCACCGCGTTTGCGAGCCCGGCCTCGATCCCGTCCCGCAGAATGCGGGGATTCGTCACGAACAGATCGTCGCCCACGAGCTGAACCCGCGAGCCCAGCGCGCGCGTGAGTTGCTTCCAGCCTTCGACGTCGGCCTCGTCCAGACCATCCTCGATCGTCAGGATCGGATAGCGCTCGATCCAGCGCGCGTAGACCTCGATCAAGCCGGCCGCGTCGTACTCCCGGCCCTCGCCCGCGAGCGCGTAGACGCCGTCCCGATAGAATTCGCTCGCGGCGACGTCGAGGCCAAGCGCCACTTCTTCCCCGGGGCGATATCCGGCGCGCTCGATCCCGCGCAGAATCATCTCGACCGCGCGCTCGTTCGAGGGAAGATCGGGCGCGAAGCCGCCCTCGTCGCCCACGTTCGTGGACAGTCCCTCCTCGGACAGCACCTCGCGCAGCGCGTGAAAGACCTCGGTTCCGAAGCGCAGCGCCTCTCGGAAGCTCCCGGCTCCCACCGGCAGCACCATGAACTCCTGAAAATCGACACTGTTCCGGGCGTGCGCGCCCCCGTTCAGGATGTTCATCATCGGCACCGGCAGCAGCGGATCGCGCCCCTCTGCCAGCCACTGCCACAAAGGCTCGCGCGCGTCCGCGGCGGCCGCGTGCGCGGCCGCAAGCGAGACGCCGAGCAGCGCGTTGGCGCCGAGCTTCGCCTTGGTGTCGGTGCCATCGAGGTCGATCAGGGCGCGGTCGAGCGCCGCCTGTTCCGCGAGCGATCCCAGCGGCTGTCCCCGGACCGCAGCCGCGATGCTCCCGCTGACGTTCCGGACCGCGTGCTCCACGCCCTTGCCGCCGTAGCGGGCGTCGCCGTCACGGAGTTCCAGCGCCTCGCGGCTGCCGGTCGAGGCGCCCGAGGGAACCGCGGCTCGGCCGCGCGCCCCAGACTCGAGCACCAGGTCGACCTCGACCGTCGGGTTCCCGCGCGAGTCGAGGATCTCGCGCGCGTGGAGTTCAGCGATGCGACTCATCGGCGGACGCAGGGTACCGGATCCGGGATCGCCGGGCGACGATCACCAGCTGGCCCCCGCTGTCGTGCGAAACCTCGGCATCGACGCTGTAGACCTCGCCGATCCGCTCGGGCGTAAGCACCGTTTCGGGCCGACCCTCCGCGGCGACCCGCCCGCCGTCGAGCAGCCAGACCGAGTCCGCGAAACGCGCCGCGAGCACGAGATCGTGCGTCACGACCAGCACGGCGCGCTCGGCCGGCCGCTCCGCGATGAAGGCCCGCAGGTTCTCGAACGCGTGCAGGCGGTGGCCGAGATCCATGTGCGCGGTCGGTTCATCGAGCAGGAGCAGCCCCGTCTGCTGAGCGTAAGCCCGCGCCAACGCGACCCGCTGCTTCTCGCCCCCCGACAGGGTCGCGAACTCCCGCTCCGCGAACTCCGACAGACCGACGCGCTCCAGGCAGGCCCGCACGCAGGCGCGGTCGGCCTCGGTCTCACGTCCGAGCGGACCGAGATGCGGCGCGCGCCCCATTGCGACGAGTTCGCGCACGCGGAACGGAAACGGCACCCCGAAGTCCTGCGGGATGACCGCAAGCGCGCGCGCGATTTCGCGCCGGGAGAGGCTCGCGAGCGGACGACCCAGGAGTTCCACCGTGCCCGTCTCCGCGCCGAGCACCCCCGACAGAATCCGGACCAGCGTCGTCTTGCCCGCGCCGTTGGGACCGACGACCACGCCGAGTTCGCCCGAGGCCAGTGCGAGGTCGACTCCGGCGAGCACCGGTCGGCCCGCGTAGCCGTGGCCGAGCCCGCGGCCCGCCAGAAGCGCGGCGCTCACGCGCCGAGCCGCGCCAGGTCGCGGCGCAGGAGCCAGAGAAAGAGCGGCCCCCCCATGAGCGCGGTCAGCGCTCCGACCGGAAGCTCGGTCGGCTGGAGCAGGGTGCGCGCGAGCGTGTCGGCCAGCATCAGGAACGCCGCGCCGAGCAACGCCGACGCGGGCACGAGCAGCCGGTGGTCCGACCCGATCACGAGCCGGAGCAGGTGCGGCACGACGAGTCCCACGAACCCGACCAGGCCTGAGACCGCGACCGAGGCCCCGATCATCAGCGCGGTAGCGAGCAGGATCCGCCGGCGCACGCGCACCACGTCCACGCCCAGGTGCTGGGCCATCTCATCCCCCAGGGTGAGCAGGTTCAGCGCGTAGGCGGCGTGGATTCCGACCGCGAGGCCGGCCGCGAGTAGCGCGGCCACCATCCCGATCAGCCAGGGCTCCACCAGCCGGATCGAGCCGATCAGCCACAAGAAGATCCCGGCCAGGCGGCCCACGTCGACCACGGTCGTGAGGAACACGATCACCGAGGACGCAAACGCGTTGAACACCACCCCGGTGAGCAGCAGACTGTATCCGGGAGCGCGGCCCCCGGCCGCCGCGATCGTGTAGAGCAGCCCGGTCGCGCCGAGCGCGCCCGCGCACGCGAAGACCGGGACCGTGAACGCGCCCACGCCGAGGCTCCAGCCGAGCGCGAGCGCCGCGATACCCCCGAGCGCGGCCCCGCCCGAGATCCCGAGGATGTACGGATCGGCCAGCGGGTTTCGCAGCAGCGCCTGCAGCAATGCGCCCGCGGTCGCGAGGCCGGCCCCGACCAACGCCGCGATCACGACCCGGGGAAGCCGGATCTCGAGCAGGATCTCGGCCGTCGGCTCGCGCGCCGAACCGAACGCGAGGCTGATCCCGGCGGCCGCCAGCGCCAGCAGGGTGAGGCCGACCAGCGTTCTCCCGAGCGGAGCCGCGGCGCGCGGCGCGGTCACGCGCCCCCCGGCGCAACCGCACGCGGTGCAGCGGTTCCGGGTTCGGGCCGGGTCGGATGGATCCGGGCCGCGAGTTCGCGCGCCCCTTCCACGAGTTCGGGGCCCGGAAGCGTCGCCATCCCGGGCGGGAACGGCTCGACGCGGCGCACCCAGCCGAAGCGCCGCCAGTAGGCGACCACCTGTTCCGGCGCAGCCGGACCGGCCTCGGGATCGTAGAGCGTGTCCAGGATCAACTCCGGTGCCCGCGACGCGAGCACCTCCATTCCCACACGCGGGAACGGCGCGTCGAGGTCGCCGAACAGGTTCCGACCCCCGGCGATCTCGATCAACGCATCCACGAAGCTCCCGCCCCCCGCGACGTAGAGCGGCTCGCGCTCGACCACGAGCACCACCCCCACCTGGCCGCGGCCCGCGACCGCTTCCCTTACCTCGGCCAGCCCCAGCCGGATCTCCGACACGAGTTGCTGCGCCTCGGCCTCACGATCCAGCCAGGCACCGATCTCCCCAAAACTCGCGAGCACTTCCTCGAGCGTGTACGGATCGATCGCCTCGACGCGCACGCCGCGGCGGCGCAACTGATCCAGGTAGGCGTTCTGCTGTGCGCTCCGAACCGCAATCACGAGCGTGGGATCCAGTTCGACCGTGCGCTCGAGGTCGGGGTTAAAGAGTCCACCGACGGAGGGCAAGGCCGCGAATTCCGGAAGCCGGTGCGAGAAACCGTCGACCGCGACCAGCGCCTTGGTCGCACCCAATGCCGCAATCACACGGCTCACCGACGGCGCGAGCGAGATCACGCGCAGCCCCGGCGCGGGCGGCGCCGGCCCGGGCCCGCAGGCCCCCGCGATCACAGCCGCGGCCAGCAGCGCGCGAACGCTCAGTAGGCGCCCCGCAGTCCCGCAAAACAGTTGAACCCCTCCTGCTCGTAACCGTCGGGATCCTGGTACTCCCGGTCGAAGAGATTGTCGATCCGTGCGAAGAGCTTGAAGTAGCGGTTGAGTTGGTAGTTGGCGGCGAGGTCGACAATCGTGTAGCCGGATAACGTGACATCGCCACGGTCCTCGCGCGCGCCGACGTAGCGAACCCCGAGGGTGACCGTCGCATCGCGCAGTGGCCTGCCCTCGACCCGAACGTCGAACGTGTTCTTCGGACGCAGTATCAGGTCTTGCCCGTTTTCCTCGTCCTTGGCAGAGAGGTAGGTCCAGTCCGCGCGCGCATAGAATCGGTCGGAGAGCTGCAGCAGCACGAACGACTCGAAGCCTTTCGTCTCCGCGCGGGCGATGTTCTCGAGCGTGGAAGAGTCGGGGAGTGGCTGAAACTTAAACTGAATCAGGCTTCGGATCCGGTTCTGGAAGTAGGTCACCCCAGCTCGAATCCGATCACCCCAGAACGGCTGCTCGATTCCAAACTCTAAGCCCTGGCTCTTCTCGGGCTCGAGGTCCGGATTTCCGAAAAAAGGAAAGACGGGGTCGGGGTATGCACCGTACAACTGGTCAAGGGAAGGTGCCTTGAAGGATGTGCCGATGCTTGCGTGAACGCGGGTCCCGAACTGCGGATGGACGTAACCCGACGCGGCACGGTAGGTGAGCGCCGAGCCGAAGTCCTCGTGATCCTGCAGCCGCCCAGAGGCGGTTCCAAACCAGTTCCCGTACGAGAACTGCTCCTGTATCAGCGCCGCGCTCGAACGCGCGTCCGCACCGAAGCCCGAGCTCGGGGACGACGAATCGATCGAGTCGCGCTTCGTCTCAGCACCGAGTGTCACCACATGATGCTCCCCGATGTAAAAGTCGTTGAGCCAGTCCACGGCGAGGCGGCTACCGTCGAAGCTTCCGTGAAACACTCCCTTCGTCTCGCGGTGGTGGTCCGTGTAGGAGAGGCCCAGACGCGACTTCCAGTTGCCGTTCCAGAACTCGCGGCTCGCCTGCGAACGCAGGAACACCTGCTGCGTGTCGGAGATATCGTCCGGAGAGTCACCGCTGAGATCGATCTCGTTCTCCGTGTCGATGTAACGGCCCACGAAGCTGAGTTCGACCGTCTCCGTCGGCTCGAAAGTCAGGCGTCCGGAGAGCGTCGAGTTGTCGTAGCCATCGCGTTCCTGCCCGCTGGAATCGTCCGCAAGCACGTGGAAACCGCCCGTGTGAAGCGTCGAATAGCCGATCGACCAGTCGGCCTTCCGGTCCCCGAAGCGGTGGCTCCCGTAAAGCGAGGTCTCCTGCTGCGCGCTGTTGTAGCCCCCCGCCTCGCCCCAGACCGCAATTCCGGGCTTACCGTGCCCGCGCCGCGTGACCAGGTTGATGATGCCGCCCACGGCCTCGGAACCGTAGAGCGTGCTCATGGGCCCGCGCATCACCTCGATCCGCTCGAGATTCTCGGTGAGCAGGTGGGCCAGATCGACCGCTCCCGTGGGCGTACTCGGATCCGAGATGTCGATGCCATCGAGCAGCACCTTGGTATGATTCGAGTTGGTGCCGCGCGTAAAGATCGAGGTCTTTTTGCCGGGTCCGCCGTTCTGCACGACGTTCACGCCGGGCACGAACTTCAGCACGTCGACCAGGGTGCGCCACTGGCGGCGCTCGATCTCTTCGCGCGTGATCACCGTGATCGAGCCCGCGACGCGCTCGACCGGGATCTCCATCCGGCGCGGTGCGCTCGCGAC
>SPKZ01022879.1_pt1 | contig 12042 bp, 8 predicted proteins | sample 2456571 | NCBI WGS metagenome assembly SPKZ01 (sample SAMN11192286, study PRJNA482655) | marine metagenome | biome: ENVO:00000447; feature: ENVO:00000244|ENVO:00000211|ENVO:00000569|ENVO:00002023; material: ENVO:00002151; isolation source: ocean water from marine abyssalpelagic zone ...
AGAATTTCAATCAGAAGAATTTCAATCAGAAGAATTTTCAAAGCCGCGGACTTCAAATAGGTCACACACTTGATGGTTTTCACCCACTCCCATCCAACGCCCAATAGGCAGCCCCGGGTGCTGCCGTCACCCTGGTCAAGCATGACCGAGGGCGGGAGTTGTCAGGGCGGGAGTCCCCATCAGGCGGCAGACCGGGGTTCCCGCTTAACCGATGGAGGACTAGCGGCGAGCTAAGTCGTTAGCATTAATTTTTCGGCATCGACCACGGTGCCGTGGATGTCAGTTGGAACGCTGACTCGGTGTCAGGGCACCGGGGTGTTCCAAAGGGCGAGGGGCTAGGAACGGGCTGCAAGCCCGACGGTACCGTTGCGCGTACCGGTTGGTGTATCAGAAAGGGACAACTAGGGATGGCACAGTCGACAATCGTGGGTCAGGACAAAGCAAGGCGCGAGATGGGGGAAGAGGAGCTCGAAGCAAAAGAAAGCCAGACTGGTAGTCAGTCTTCGGCAGCACCGGAATCGAGCCCGACCGCCGCACGGCGGCGCGGCAACCGAGCCGCAGGGCTCTCTTTCGAGCGGCTATACACCAACGCTGGAGAGTCCCCGTACGACGAGATCGTATGGGAACGCCGCACAAGCGTCATCACCAACCCCGACGGCTCTGTCGTCTTCAAGATGGACGGCGCAGAGGTACCGAGTGGTTGGTCTCAGCTCGCAACCGACATTGTCGTCTCCAAGTACTTCCGCAAGGCCGGCATTCACGGTGACAAGAACGTAGGCGAACAGAGCGTCAAGCAGGTCGTTCACCGTGTGGCTCATACCATCCGCGAAGCTGGCGAAAAACTTGGCGGCTACTTCTCCACCGAGCGCGACGCGCAGACCTTCGAGGACGAGCTTTGTTACCTCCTGGTCAATCAGTACGGCGCCTTCAACTCGCCGGTATGGTTCAACTGCGGGCTTTTCCACGAGTACGGCATCGAAGGTTCAGGCGGCAACTGGGCCTGGAACGCCGAAACCGACGCCATGGAAGAAGTAGCGAACGCGTACTCTCGTCCCCAGTGCAGTGCTTGTTTCATTCAGCGCGCGACCGACGACTTGATGGGCATCTACGAGCTCGTCAAGAACGAAGCTCGTCTCTTTAAGTACGGCTCCGGCACGGGCTCGAACTTCAGCACCATCCGTGGTCGCCAGGAAATGCTGTCTGGCGGCGGAACTTCCAGTGGGCTCATGAGCTTCCTGGAGGTATTTGACCGCGCGGCGGGTGCCACCAAGAGCGGCGGTACCACTCGACGCGCAGCCAAGATGGTCTGCCTCGACATGGACCACCCCGAAATCGAAGACTTCATCACCTGGAAGGTGCGGGAAGAAGCGAAAGCCCGAGCCCTCATCGCCGCTGGTTACGACAGCGACTTCAACGGCGAGGCCTACAAGACGGTCAGCGGACAGAACTCGAACAACTCGATCCGTGTCACGGACGACTTCATGAAATCCGCCCTAAGCGGAGGCACGTGGAACACCATCGCGCGAACCACCGGTGAAGTGGTCGACACTCTGGAAGCCGATGGCCTGTGGAACAAGGTAGCCGAAGCCGCTTGGGGCTGCGCTGACCCCGGCGTCCAGTACGACAGCACGATCAACAAGTGGCACACCTGCCCGAATACGGATCGCATCAACGCGTCCAACCCGTGTTCTGAGTACATGTTCCTCGACAACTCAGCGTGCAACCTGTCGTCACTGAACCTCACCAAATTCCTCGGCGAAGACGGCGAGTTCGATCTCGACGGCTACCAGCACGCCATCGACGTGTTCTTTGTCGCCCAAGAGATCCTAGTGGACCTCTCCTCCTACCCGACCGAGGAAATCGCGAAGAACAGCCACGACTACCGCCCCCTCGGACTCGGCTACGCCAACCTTGGCACCATGCTGATGCTTCAGGGCATTCCCTACGACTCAGACAAGGGTCGCGCCATTGCTGGCGCCCTCACTGCCATCCTGTGCGGGCACGCCTATCGCGCTAGCGCCAAAATGGCCGAGCAAAAGGGCGCCTTCGAGGGTTACGCCAAGAACCGCGAGCCGATGCTCAACGTCATGCGTATGCACCAGGAAGCGGCCTACTCGATCAACCGCGACTTGTGCCCAGAGTCCCTATGGCGCGCTGCCGTACAGGACTGGAATGACGTCGTCGACTTGGGCGAAAAACACGGCTACCGCAATGCGCAAGCCACCGTGCTCGCACCCACTGGCACCATCGGCCTGCTGATGGACTGCGACACCACCGGTATCGAGCCAGACTTCGCTCTCGTGAAGTTCAAGAAGCTTGCGGGTGGCGGCTACTTCAAGATCGTCAACCAGTCCGTGCCCGAGGCTCTCCGACGGCTCGGCTACTCCGAGGCCAACGTCCAAGAGATCGTCGCCTTCGTTTCCGGCACCAACACGCTGCTGGGCGCCCCGCACGTCAATCGCGCGACCCTCTCTCAGAAGGGTTTTACGGACGAAGATCTGTCCAAGGTGGAAGAAGCCCTACCCGGCGTCTTCGACCTGACTCTGGCATTCGCGCCGTGGATACTCGGGGTGGAAACCTTCCAGCGCCTCGGCATCGACGCCGACGCCATGGGGGAACCGGGATTCAGCCTGCTGGGTCATCTGGGTTTCACCGAAACCCAGATCAGCGAAGCCAACGATGAAATTATCGGTCGCATGACCATCGAAGGGGCCCCTCATCTTCGCGACGAGGACTACCCGGTCTTCGATTGTGCAAATCGCTGCGGCAAGACCGGCAAGCGTTTTCTCGCCCCGATGGCTCACATCAATATGATGGGCGCCGCTCAACCGTTCCTCTCGGGCGCGATAAGCAAGACTGTCAACCTGCCCAACGATGCCACCGTCGACGAAGTCCGACAGATCTATGAGGACGGCTGGAAACTGGGACTCAAAGCTGTCGCGCTCTACCGAGACGGCTGCAAGGCGTCCCAGCCCCTGTCGACATCTAGCGCCGATGACGAAGAGGTCGAAGAGCAGGTCACCGGTGAGGCCATCGCAGCAGCACTCAGCTTGCACCCTGAGGCCGAGCGCATCCGCTTGCCCAAGAAGCGTCATGGCTTCACCCAGGAAGCACGCGTCGGCGGGCACAAAGTATTCCTGCGCACGGGTGAGTATGACGATGGAACTCTCGGTGAGATCTTTATCGATATGCACAAGGAGGGCGCCACCTTCCGGTCGCTCATCAACTGCTTCGCCATGGCGGTATCCGTCGGCCTGCAGTACGGCGTCCCGCTAGAGGACTACGTCGAACAATTCACCTTCACCCGCTTCGAGCCCCACGGGCCCGTCGCCGGACACCCGAATATTAAGTTCGCGACCTCCATTGTGGACTACATCTTCCGGGTCTTGGGTGTGGAGTACCTCCAGCGCTACGATTTCGCCCAGGTGAAACCCGAGGAGCCGACGATCGAAGATCCGACGGCAACTTCATTCGCCGCCGCCACCGCTCGCCCAGCCCTCGAAAGCAGCCCGGCAGCAACTCCTGCTCCGAGCCCGGCGGCAGGCTCCGTCAACGCAGAGCACGGCGCGTTGGGCGCCCAGCTGGAAGAAATGATGGGGGACGCGCCGGTTTGTGACGGCTGCGGACACATCACCGTTCGCAATGGCGCTTGCTACAAATGCCTCAATTGCGGCAACTCAATGGGCTGTAGTTAGCCCTTCGGTATACGTCTCGGAACAGGGACTGAACACCGGGCCGAACCGCAAGGTTCGGCCCGGTGCCGTTTGTGCGGACTGCTTGAGGGCCGCGCATATCTAACTGATGGTGTCGCCGCGTCGTCAGCACAACGACTTCCACAGCCAATGTGCAATTATCGGCAGGTTCTAGTAAAACAGTCACGAGTCTGACCCGCACTGAGCGGGCAGCCGCAGCGATCGCTGCACGGAGGGATCCCATGAAACTGGCAAAACTATCCACGACCAAGAGCTCCACCTTCCCCGCTGCGCTGATCGCCCTCGGCGTACCCGCCTTGTTGATGCTGAGCGCCGGCTGCAAGAAGGACGAGCCTCCGCCGCCCCTGCCGGTGGCCAAAGCCGCAGTGACAGCTGCCGCCCCCCTCGAACTGGAGATCGAAGACGCCGGCGAGGACGAAGAGGATGAGCCGAAGGCAAAAGGCCCTTGGAAGAAGAAGGCGAGCGGGCTGACCGTTTGCTGCGCCGCTCTTCAACAGAATGCGGCATCCGCCCCTCCCCCGACCAACGGCTACATGCTGCAGGCCGCGGCCATGTGTCAGCAAGCCGCCAGCGCGGGCAAATCTGCCGGCAGCGTAATGAGTCTTCTATCGGGTGTGCTCAAGGGCGCAAAACTCCCCAGCGCCTGCCAGTAGGCAAAACGGTAAACGCGCCTCCAGCGCGAGCGCCAACGGGCGAAAAACAGAAGCCGCTCCCCCTGGAGCGGCTTCTTCCGTTTGTCTCAGCCCGCCCGCTAGCAGTCCGCCAACGAACGACCGAGCCGCTATTGGTCGGCGTCCGGCGGTAACATGTGATCGTAGCCACGGTTGAGAGGCTCCGCCTTGCCGCCAATCGTCTGCAACACCCCTCCCCAGCCCGCCTCAAAGCGTCCGATGACACGTGCTGCCCGGGGTCGCTTGCGGGCGGGGCCCGCCGCTAATAGCGCGTAGTCTTCGCCGCCATAGAGGGCAAGTTGAACCGCATTGGCATCCAGCGCAGCCGCAGCCCGGACCAGATCAGGGCGGAGTGCGGCTCGCAAGCGATGCTCTTCGATCACCACTCGAATGCCTGCGACCTTCGCTAGCTCCGTCGCGTTGGTGGCCAGGCCATCGGAGACGTCGATCATACAACTGGCGGAGCGGCTGAGGCGTTGGCCTTCGGCGATCAACGCCCGGGGCTCCCTCCAGGCCTTGATACAGGTCGCCACACCTCGGTCCTCACGTTTGATGCGCGCAAAGCGGCTGGGCCGGGAGCCTCTTCCCAGGGCCCGACAGCCCGCCCCAGCGAGGCCGACATCCCCGACCAACCACAACTCTTCGCCCACCGCAGCGCCCTGCCGCAGAATAGCCGTGCCTACCGTGCCCAACACGGTAGTCGTGATGCTGAGCTCGCGACCCCGAGAGATGTTGCCTCCCGCGACCGGGCAAGCCAAAGCTCGGGCGGCCCGCTGCTGCCCTTTGGCGATCTTTGAGACCTCTTTGCTCCCGTAGGCCGAGGGCAAAATCAAACTGGAAAGCGCCGCAAGGGGTTTCGCCCCCATGGCCGCCAAATCGCTCACTGCTGCCTGGAAGGCCCGGGCGCCTAAATCGCCCAAGTTCAGCCAATCGAGTTCGAAATGAACGTGCTCTACCGCGGTGTCCACACTCCAGACGAGTCCAGATTTCTGCCGCCGAAGCACGGCGGCGTCATCGCCGATACCAACGCTTAGCTGTTTCCAGTTACCGTCGAACTCACCGGCCAGCATCTTCACCAGCGCGGGCTCATCTTGGTCGTGGGTCGGCATTTCGATAGGTTCTATCCGCGGGGTTACTATCTAGCGCCCCAGCCGGATGCAAGCTCTCAGTCGACCACTGTCGCCGCTTTGCGAGGAATGGTTACGACAATCACGGCTCCTTCGGGCTGATTGTCTTCAACCTTAACGGTGCCGCCATGCCCATCCACCAAGCGTTTGACAATGGACAGACCGAGGCCTGTTCCCTGTGCCTCCCGCGTAGAACTGGAATCGATCTGATAGAAGGCGTCGAAGATCTTCGTCTTCTCTGCATCCGGAATGCCAATGCCGCTGTCGGCGACGCGCATTTCGACAGCGGCGGTCATCGTAGCGAACAAGACGTGGCCGCCGTCACCATCGCTATCCATCTCGGTAGCTTTGGCCGAAACGACTACGACGCCGTTGGCGGGAGTAAACTTGATCGCGTTCTCCGTTAGATTCACCAACACCTGGCGTAACCGCGGGCCGTCCGCAGACAAGCTCGGTAAGTCGTCGCCAACCTCCTGCTTGAGCCGGACGTTTTTCTTGATTGCCGTCGGCGTGAGCGTGGCCACGACGTCTTTGATGACACCACCAATATTCACCTCCAGCCTTCTCATTTGAAGAGTCCCGCTTTCGAGCTTGGAGAGATCGAGCAAGCTGCTGATCAATTCGAGCAACTGCTCGCCTTTTTCGTGAATCGTACGAACAAACTCCGTCTGCTCATCCGTCATATCGCCGGCAATGCCTTCGGACAGCATCTCGCTGTATCCGATGATCGATGTCAGCGGCGTGCGCAGCTCGTGGGAAACGGTCGCCAAAAAATTGCTCTTGAGACGGTCCAGCTCCTTGAGCCGATCATATGCCTCTTGCAGCTTGTCGTTCTTGTCCTGAAGCTCTCGAAAGCTTTCTCGGACGCTCGCCAGGTGCATATTGCTGGTGAGCAACGCCTTGTGACCGCTGAAGAGAATGAGATCGAGCGTGGATTTCAGATGCCGCGCAATCTGCGACACCGTCTCGGGCCGTGCCCGAGACATCTTGCTCAGCAGCTCCTTGGCCTTGCCGTCATCCCCCTCTGGAATGACGGTTTGCAAGGCGTCGGGCAGTACTTTCAGCGACGCCGCTAGAAACGGGCCGAGCACCATTCGCCCGAGACGCCGGCCGTCGTAGCTAATCGCCACCACGTGATACTGAGCGCCGGTAAAGCAGCTAACGCCCGCCTCCCCGTCGGCACCTGGATCGGCGGATTTTACCGCTGCGACCGTCTCGTTTAAGGCCGTCCGACCCGCGGAGAACTCCGCTAGGTACGCGTGCAAGCCCGGCTGGGGCGCCGCGTCGCCGAGCAATTGGCCCGACTCCGAAAAGATGCGCAACGGCACCCGGAACAAGTCGTAGAACCCCATCGCCATCTCACTGAGTGCGGTCGAATCGACCAACTCTTGCAGCGTGAGCGAATCGCCCAGCGTTAGCTCGTCCAGGGTACGGGGTTCGCCGGTGGTCACTTGCTCACCCCGGGGTTCAGCACTTTTTGCTTTCCACCGACCGCGGCATCAAAAATATTGTCCATGCTGCGATCGCCCATACCGAGCTGGCTGGCGACTTCTTGCATGAACTCATTGGATTCAAGGCCAAATTTATCGGCGAGGCGATGCTGACTGTCGAGGGCGTCCCAGGTGAGCTTGAGCAAACCCATGAAGCTCTCTACGACTCCGTCACCCCAAGTCGCCACCGCTAGATAGACGGGCTCCTTGCCTTGGGACGCCAGCTTACCGAGCTCTTCGTCGGTGCGCACATCTTGCATGTCCCGCTTGTTGAACTGAATGATGAGTGGCATCTGCGAAAGCGAAAACCCATTGGCCTTTAGGTTCTCGCGGAGGTCCAAGAACGCCTCGGCGTTGTGTTGGGTCTCGGCGTTTTGGGAATCGGCAATAAACGCGACTCCGTCAGCTCCTTGAACGACCAACCGCCGGGTGGCGCCATGGATGACCTGGCCCGGAACGGTGAAGACTTTGAGACGCACCGAGAGGTCGCCCTTACCCTTGAAAGTAAGAGGCAGCAGATCGAAAAACAACGTCCGATCGTCCTTCGTTTCCAGCGTCATCAATCGCCCGGACGATCCAGGATCTGCGGCTGCGTGGAGCGCTTGAAGATTGGTGGTCTTCCCGCTGAGCGCCGGCCCGTAGTAAACGAGCTTGATGGTGAGCTCCCGGGCGGTAAAATCGAGTTGCATTACAGACCTCCACCGTCGAGGGACAGTTGCGAGCGCATGCTGGGACAAGGGAGGGTCATGAGTGTCACGATTGGAGTGGTCACGGGTCGATGCATGTTAGCCTATGGGAGGCGGTTGCCAATTGGTCAGAAGATGTTCGGAGAGCTTTCAACGCTGATTCCTACCGGGAGCAATAGGGGCACTTATCGATACTGCCGGTCGTCCCCGGAGCAGCAGGCGGCCGATTTCGCCTCCCGCCGGCCACCGCATCGTCGTCCGAGCGCCGTCTGCGGGGCGGAGCGACTGAAGCCAGCCGGGGTTTCGTGCGATATCGGGCACATTCCTGGCCTGAGGGCCGATCTGTGAGTCGCACGCTGCTGCTCGTTTGGCTGGGCGCAAGCCCTGTCACCCCCAATCAGAACGCGGCTCTCAACAGCTGGGCTCAGGCTCGCCTCGTTGGGCTCGAAACCGTCGAATCTAGTGGGCCCCCGAGCCGCACCGACAGCACAGCGATGATTGGGGCGGCCGCCCAGATCGAATCTGCCATCGATGAAGCCTCCACTCTGCTGGGTGCCGGTGATCCGAGCCGAACTCAACAGAGTCTCCAGCGCGCCCGAGCGATGATCAACGCCCACCCCGAACTCCCTCAGAGCGGCTGGCTTCTCGCGGAGGTGAACCGCCTGGCCCGACAAGCCCCCGACGCGGCGGCCCCATCAACCAATGGCGTGTCAACCGACGGCGTAACAACCGACGGCGCCCGCAACGTACCGTTGGTGTCCGCAGATCCTGCAGCCATCGCTGCCCAACTTCGATCGACCGATGTCTTGTACTTGGATGGCGAGGTTTTCGACGCAGCTCGCCTCGTCGAACCCGGCCGCCATCACATGCAACGGGTCCGACCCGGCGCGACAGGGTGGACCGGCTGGGTACAAGTGCACAGCAATGGCTCGCTAGCGACGCCGATGTTCTCGGCCCCCTGCTCCAGCGATGACTTTTCCAGTGTGTCCGTGCAAGGGACTCTCCTCTCGTCCGCGGGAGTCGCCTGTCCCAACTGGGTCGCCGCCATTCCCAACGAAAGCGGCAGCGGGACCTACGTCGCCCGGTGCCGCCAAGATAGTTGCACGGTGTTCGCGCTCTGGCACGCTCGCGATGGCCAAGGCTACGCCAACCCCGCACAACCCCAGACGGAACCGGCTCCCCTTCTCGGCTGGTTGGGCTGGTGCCTCGTCGGCGTCGGGGCAGGCTTGGCGACAGGATTCGCCCTCTGGAGCACTGACGTTTTTGACGAAGAGCCGACTCCAGCTCCGGAGCGCCGCTTCAGCGGGCCCCAACGCGCTGCCCTTCGATTTTGAACCCCGATTGAGCGCTAACAGATCCGCACAGCCTACGAGTTCGTTCCACCCGCCGGTTCGCTCAGTTTCGCCCAGCGGGAATTGGCGTCATCAATGGCGGCACTGACCCGAGCCTTCGCCGGGCCACCTATCCCGCTTCGGCGTTCCACCGCCGCTGCCGGATCCAATGCGGTCAGTACCGCGTCGTCATCTAGCAAGGGATGCGCCGCGCTCAACACGCTGCGGTCGAGAGCCGAAAGCTCGACCCCCTTTTCTTCCGCCTGTCGCACCAGATCGCCAACGACGTGATGGGCCTCCCGAAAAGGCAGTCCGCGACTCGCGAGAAAATCCGCAAGGTCTGTCGCACACAGATGGCCGGTCTCGAGTGCCCCCGCCAAGCGGGCCCGGTCGAAACTCGCCGTTTGAATGGCACCCGTCAGAGCCCGCAGACTCAGGAGAGCTGACTCGAAGGCGTCAAAAATGGGCCGCTTGTCCTCCTGCAGCTCCCGACCGTAACCAAAACACAGGCTCTTCTCCAACGTGAGTAGGGCCGTCACGGATCCGATCAATCTTGCGGCCTTGCCCCGCACCAGTTCCGCCACATCTGGGTTTTTCTTTTGCGGCATCATGGACGAACTGGTCGAAAACGCGTCGCTCAGGTGCATGAAACCGAACTCCTGGGTGCACCAGATGACGATCTCTTCGCCGATGCGGGACAGATGAACCCCGAGAATGGCGAGCGTGCTCGACAATTCCATGAGGAAATCCCGACTGGCCGTGGCGTCCAAGGAGTTACGCATGGGCCGCATAAAACCTAGCTCACTCGCGGTCCACTCCCTATCGAGCGGGAAACCCGTACCGGCAACCGCACCACAGCCTAGGGGCGACTCATTGGTGCGGGCGCGGGCGTCTTGCAGTCGCTCGGCGTCGCGCCACAAGATCTCCTGCCACGCCATCAAATGGTGAGCTAAGCGACTGGGTTGCCCTCGCTGCAAATGGGTATAGGCCGGCATTAAAGTATCGATCTCTGCTGTGGCCTGGGCGGTGATGGCTTGAGCCAAACTGACGATCGCGGCCAGGGTTTCATCCGCCTTGGCGAGCGTCCACAAACGGAGATCCGTGGCCACCTGATCGTTGCGGGAACGACCGGTGTGCAACATGCCGCCAACAGCGCCCACGATCTCAACCAGCCGCGCCTCGATGTTCATGTGAACGTCCTCTTTGACAGGATCCCACACCATCTGACCGTTCTCGATCTCGGAAGCGACCTGTTCCAAGCCCTTCACAATCGCCGCGGAATCCTCCGCGCTGATCACCTTCGCCCGAGACAACCCGCGTGCGTGCACTATCGAAGCGCGAATATCCTCGCGCCAGAGCACCCAGTCGATTTCTACACTAGTGTTCAGCGCCTGCATGGCTGCCGGAATTTCGTCGGGTAGGCGTCCGCCTCTGGCTACACTCATGACCCGCTTCTAGCAGATTCCGCGCGGGATCCGCCTCCCAGTGAGGCGACTAGGCGTATATCCTCGGCGTCGCGCTGGTGCTGGGGGTTCTTAGGGTGGGTCCTATCCGCGAAGCTGCGCCATCACCGGGTCGAGAACGCCAGCCTCCAGGCTCTTCAAGCGACCGAAGAAGCGCCGGTAATCGCGCCCCGGCATCTGACCGGGGGCTACCCGGAGGGAGAAATCCGTAATTCGAGTGGTCGCGAATCGAAGGGCCGCCCGCGCCCCCTCCCCAGCCAAGGCCGACCACTCCGCACCGTTCAGCGGGCGGGCGGCGTGGTAGCCACCGAGCAGTGCCGTCACTAGATCGACATCAAAATCATCCGCGTAACACCACGCCATGACGCAGACCATCAGGTCAAACACGAAAACGCCGTCGGACGCTGCCTCAAAATCGATGAGCGCGGCGATGTTCTCGCCTTGCCACAACACGTTGTCGCGAAACAGATCGCCATGAATCAGGCCGCGCGGCAGCTCGGCAGGAGAGGGACCATACTCTGCCAACTTATCGCGAATGAAGCGGACCGCATCGTCAAAACGCCCGGTCTCCGCGATGCTCTGAAGCCGCGCCTCCAAAGCTTCCGGTCTGAAACGACTCGGCGGAATACTCGGCAGACTCGCCCCCGCCAGGTGCACCTGAGCCAACGCCGCCCCCAGCGTAGCCGCAGCCTTCGTGCTGACGCCTTTTTGACAAAGAACTTCGCCCTCTACCCAGGGATAGATGCTGACAGGTTTTCCGGCGTGCTCCGCCAAACGCTCTCCATCCGTCCGGGTCAGCGGTATCGTGGTGGGCACTCCCGCCGCTGCAATTCGATGAAGAATTTCAAGTTCGGCTAACGCCCCTGCCCGGTCTTGCTCTTCGTAAATGCGCGCGAAGACAGCGGTCCCGTCGGCCAAATCGAAGCGAAAGTTCGAGTTTACGCTGCCCGCTTCGATGGCGAACACGGAGCGCACATCCAGACCGAACAATTTACCGATTCGGACACCGTCGGCGTCAGGGAGCGGGGTGAGCAATGCCATAGCGTTCAGCGACGTATCAGAGCCCAGCCCACTCTGCTACATGCATCAGCCCGACCGCTCGCTGGGGCTCAGGTTGAATGCTCCGAACCAACGCCAGATGACACAGATTTACGGAAATACAGCAGGTCTGAGCAACAAGGGGCGCCGTGCCCTCGAGCGACTCTATCGACGCAGAGTGCCCCTCGCGCAGATTTCCTCGCCGGAACTGGTTCGCTCCCTCGCGGAAGCCACACGGGAAACCAAACGCCAAGTGGGTGTTCTCGTTCACCGCTCCGGTGGAGTGGAATCGGTCATCGTGGGTACCGCCACTGGACTGATGCTGCCGGATGTCGGGCGCCTGCGAGCAGCTCAGGGTCGCTTCCGCGCCATCCGGCTCATCCACACCCATCTGTACGGTGAAGGGCTCTCCAAAGACGATCTAGTCGACCTGACACGCCTCCGGCTCGACCTCGTGCAAGCCGTATTGCTCACCGAGGACGGGGATCCCAAGAGCCTGACTTGGGCTTACAACCTCCCCAAA
>SPKZ01005980.1_pt1 | contig 12040 bp, 12 predicted proteins | sample 2456571 | NCBI WGS metagenome assembly SPKZ01 (sample SAMN11192286, study PRJNA482655) | marine metagenome | biome: ENVO:00000447; feature: ENVO:00000244|ENVO:00000211|ENVO:00000569|ENVO:00002023; material: ENVO:00002151; isolation source: ocean water from marine abyssalpelagic zone ...
GCGTTCCCTTAAGAAAAGATGTAACGAAGAACATGGTTTGCTCAAACATCCCCGTGGGCTGGTTTAGAAACGCTTTATGCTACGTTATTGATTTCGACAGGGAACAACCATTCTCTTCAATCAATGCCTTTTCTAAAGACGTTTCTAATTCCAGCTGAATCCTGCATATTGAGGTGACATGGGTATATACTCCTCGTTATTCAAGTTTAAGCTTAATCGCCACCCAGACTCATAACCTTCAGGAAAATATACCATATGCTTAATATTCGGCGCATTACTCACTCATCAGATCCGACATGGCGACAATGTGTCGCAATTTATCGTGATGTTTTTCCGAGTGATGAGCGAGAACCCGAAGCGATATTATGTGATTGTATTGATAGTGGCGAGTACCATTTATGGATTGCAGAGCAGCAAGGCAAGGTTGTTGGTTTCTATATCTTAAGCCTTTATCCTGACTTTAATTATGTCTTATTTTCTTACTTAGCGGTTGCTGCGAATAAGCAGGGGCATGGGATTGGTCGGGACTTGTGTCGTCATGCGATTACCACTGGGCAATCGTCGGTCAACGTCAAATGGTTGCTGGTTGAAGCGCAGGCACGACAAGCCATTTATTATGGTCAGTTAGGGTTCTTGATGCTGCAATATTGCTATTTAGCACCAAGTTTTGACAGCACTGACAGTATCCCGATGTCATTGATGGCTATTTCATCAGATAATCAAATCAAACATATTGAAATAAATGAACTTAATGCTATTGTTAGCCATTTATTTACGGTCGGCTATCAATTAGCGCCTTCAGATCAGAGACTTGAACAACAGTTGTCTCGTCAGCAAACGCCCATTGCCCTTATCGCATGGGGGTAACCACGGAAATTATTGTATGTCCATTGCCCTACAAAGCCTTCTGCCACACCAGGTATTATCTCAATTTCTTAGTTTTTTAAGTGATGAATCATTTATTGATGGTCAGTGTTGGGCGTTAGACCAACTTCGAGAGCGGTCGGTTGAATTATATCGAGAAATATCATTATTTGATCATAATCAGTCTCAGCCATTAGCGGCGGATCTTGATGATGAAACACTATTGCTAATTTATAGTGCTCAATATTTCAATGCCCGAATCACCATTGAGAATAGCTACAATTATCGTGATGCTAATAAAATGATAAAACTCAGTTGTGTCGCACTAGCCCAAGTAAGTGAAGTGATTGATAAGAAATTACTGAACATACTTGCTTGTTTTAGTCAGTTGCAGCATTGGCTCTGTGAAATTGACCGCGGCATCTATAATAGTTTTGCCACGTCAGTGGTAATGGCCAGTGAGCAATTGATTGGGCAAGCGCAACAAGTTAAGCAATCGAGCGATGGGCTAGATCCCGAGTCGGAGCAGCTGTTTAATCTGCACTTAGCTGGCTTGCTTGATGGTTATGTCCATTATGCTCACGCGATTAATTATATTGCTCAGCTGGATTTATTAAAATGGGATGATCTGGCGGTGTTTTCTGAAAAACTTATCCAAACTAAACCATTATTCGACCAGCACGTTCGGGCGTTGGAGGCGATGGGGCAGGATATATTGGCTGGTGATCTCTGTCCTCACTTTCCCGCTTTGCAACAATTTTTGAGCCAAAGAACAGTCAAAGAAGGTCGCTTAACCGTTAGTAAAGGCACCGTGACGATCAATTACTTTGCGCGCTTAGGTTATGATTTAATTTTATCTTTCGAGCAGTTTTTATCTGCTCAGCAACAACTCGATGGTGGTCGAAAGCTAGCGATAGAATTATTGCATAGCGATACTCCCGAATGGGCACCGATGTCGGATATTTGGTCTGGACTTGCCGCTAATGGCATTGTCGATACCTTTTGCTGGCACTTGCCGCCATTAATGATCGATTTTCGTTCTCAACCGCTAAGTTGTGCGGTTGAGCTTAAATATTTCAGTACTGGCATGTTTAATTTAAGTATCACTGTGCCGATTGAAAATCAGTGTATTAGTGCGGTTCGACATGCTACTAGCTTGGGTACCTCATTTGCGCTTGATCAGGATATGTTGTGGCGTGATCAGCAGCATTTTAATTTTGTCGCCGAATTTGCCAGTGATGTATTTTCAAAACTCGACCGTTTCGTTAAGCAATCGATCCAGAGCGATTGTCAGTCCTCTACTGCTTTAATATATTATAACGTTGAGAATAATCGCTTTGTGCAATTACAGGTTGACCAAGTTATTCACCGAATTAACAACCAAACTCACTATCTCAACAGTGAGGAACTATTGCAGCATTGCGCGTTTGCGGCGTTGATTTTACCGCAGCGAGAGGTTCGCAGCGCGATTGATGATTGGATTTCGTATGATACCAGTGGAATTAAAGCCACTAATTTAGGGGCTATTCGCTATAACAAAAACGATTTGCTCTATTGTAACCAATTTGAATCGGTCATTGCGTTAATCGAGCAACCCATGTGGGTAACAGAGCAAGCAGCCGAGTCATTAAACATTGCGGCAATGGTAATTAATTTGCTGCAAAGTGCCAATACTCAATTTAACCAGCAACTCAAACTTACTGAGCTTAATCATCGTGCAACGAATAAGAGCACAAAAAAACAGCTTGTTGCTCTGAGGAAGGACTTAGTGACACAGCTGGCTAACTTGGTTCATTTTGAAGATAAAATTAAATGGTTATTTGAAATAATTGGTGCGGGCAGCATGATGACTTACCCTGATCACACCAAATTGATGGAAAAAATATTTAGTAATATGCAATTTGAGCTGTTGCATCAGCGCAGTGTCCATTTGCTTGAACATATTGCCAATCAACACCAGCAAACGGTATTAGAAATAGAGAACGTCGACAGTTTACTCAAAAGTAAAGCAACACAACGGCTTAACACTATTTTATCAGGGGCCATGTTGCTGATCTCCGTCGGGGCACTGAAAGATCTGTTTGATATGTTTAATGATGCTCAGGTTGGCTTTGTTTTATCTGGTTTTTCAAAGCTGTGCATTACGATTAGCGCGTTGTTATTTGTATTGATTGTTATAATTAAAGGTGCCGATACGAAAGACTAATCATCTCGACAAATTTATTAGGCCACCCATAATAACTTGTGTATATTTTAATCAACAAACTAAGCTTAATTTACCTTTGTTAAGTTTGGTGGTTATTATGCCTAAGCCTCGTTCACAACAGATTAGTTTATTAGATACGCCGTATTATCACATTTGCAGCCGCACATGGATTGAAAAGCGTATTTTTCAATTGTCGAAAGTGTTTTCTATTGATATTTGCGCTCATGCTGTGATGCATAATCATCTACATCTGGTGTTACAGGTAGATGTAGAGCAAGTTAAAAAGTGGTCAACTGGTGAGGTTCTGGAGCGTTGGCACCAGTTATTCAAAGGAACATTTCTTACTCAAAAATATTCTAATCAGCAGAATAATCAAACGCTAGATAAACTTCAACTGGCGATGGTTGAAAGCACGGCTGACATTTACAAACAGCGATTAATGGATATTAGCTGGTTTATGCGTTCATTGAACGAGCCAATAGCCCGACAAGCAAACCGAGAAGACAACTGTACAGGACACTTTTGGGAAGGGCGCTTTAAATCTCAGGCACTGCTTGATGAAGGTGCTTTACTGTCGTGCATGGCTTATGTTGATTTAAATTCTATACGGGCGGGTATTGCCTCAACGCCAGAGCAGTCAAATTTCACTAGTATTCAACTACGCATCAAAGCAGCAATTAAAGGTGAGCAACCAACCTCGTTGTTACACTTTACGGGTAATGAACACCAAAAAAAACCAACCGGTATTCGCTTCAGCTTAAAAGACTATTTAACATTGGTTGATAAAACCGGACGTATCCTGCGTGATGGCAAACGTGGTGCTATCAAAAGTAAAACTGCAAATATTCTAACCAGACTTTACATCAGTGATGAAAACTGGCTGAAACTGACCATGGATTTTGAATGTATCTTCACAGGCGCCGTAGGTACAGCTGAACACTTATGTGAGTTTAGTGAGCATGTTGGTTTACAGCGCACTGGTTTAGCCAATGCTCAAGCCTGTTTGAATAGCGCATAACGTCGCTCATAATTAATCCCCTACTTGAGGTTATTATTTAATAACGGATTTAATTCGACTAAAATTCAATGTTTCACAAATATAAGTGGCAAGCTATAACGCATTTACGTTATCCGTGGGCTTTTTAGTCAACTTAAAAGGCAATCATTAGTCTGCCAATGGCGTGAGTCATTATCATGGGTGGCATAGTTAAGTAGTTAGCTTGATAATATAAAATCAGAAATGATGTACCGAGAGCTTTAAGTACTATATGTTAGGTACATTAGCATTCTAAGATTGAAAAAGCGTATGGCGTTAAAAGCAGATTTAAGTCATTTTCTTGATGAAGAAGGTAACGAACTAGAGCTTACTGAACAAGCAAAAGCGGTTTTCAAATTTCTGACCAAGATTGTGTCGTCGGTTTCTGAGAATATCGAGCAACCACTAATTGATGTTGATTTGAAATGCAACACCCGAGCGGAGGGACTGTCTTGTGAAGGAGACATTGAAGCAATGTGTATCGCAATTGGCATAATTGAGTGGCATTGCGACACATGTGAAGCCTCCGGATCGATATCTAATTGGCAAGAAAGTATGTGGGATAAGCAAGAACGTACAATCCATTAGTTCACAAATCAGTCCTAACATCTGAAATAGCACAACAAAATTGGCAATGATATAAATTAAAAACAAAAACTCAAATTAGGCATGCATATACCTGTAGATAATTAACTAGGACACCCACTGTTAATGATAATTAACTAGGACACGCAAGGTTAATTGTTATTCTAACATCAGCTTCTCCGACTATGAGGACTCTTTATTAACAGAAGTATCTGACTTTAGGTGTGTTCATATCAATAATTGTTTGTTATTTTAACGTAGTATGTCATCAGGTTGGCTTACTAGGTTATGGCCGAATAAAGCCCTCTAAGCCACCAAAAAACAAATTAAATTGGGAGAACAAACAATGGTAAACATGTTAATTGCATATCAACTTAATGACGGTGATGTTATTGAAATTAATCATCCAGAGGAGTTTGAGTTTAGAGATTTAGATGGAAACAGTTTAGGGAATGCTGAGATTATCAAGCGTCATAATAATGATCTAATATTAGCTGAAGCCGCATTTGTAATCTCAGCCGAACATGAGAAAGTAATTATACCAAGCGATGCTGCATTCATGGAATCAAAAGCAGGGGTAAAACAACCGTTTGACTTTAATGGCCTTGTAAAACTCTGTGGTTTTTCTTCTGTTAAATATAAATTTGATAGAAAAGGTGATGAGAGCTCTGATTGGGTTGTCGCCTATCCTCAGTAATAATTCTGGGCAGAGTAAAGTTAGTAGAAAGGACTAACCTTTGCTATCAATGATTATATTGAATTAATCGATGTAACGGGCCGTTGCATTCGTGCAGATAAATGTGGTTATATTGAAATAAATCAACCTAATATCCTTAGTAGATTAAATATCAGCGGTGAGAACTGGTTAACTTTAACTACGCAATTTACTAACAATTTCCATGGGGCAGTAGGGCATGCCGATGTACTGAATGACTTTTGTTACACCGGCGAACGACCTTATCAGCTTGCAATAAGTTACTTGCTTAAGAAAAAAGTAAACGACACTTTGATTCTTTTAGTTAACGCTAATGCTTACCTATGTTAAAAATTAAGAGAAAGTACGTTAAAAGTCTATTTATTAGCGTTACACAAATTATTCATTTTTGTATGTTAGTAAGCCATTACATATCGTGAATATTTAAAGTGTAATTATGCTTGATGTTAATAGCTTTAGATTTCAGTAGAAATGGTACTATACTTCCTATACTCGGTTAACTTTAATCAAAAAGACTTTATGATAAAAGCTCTTTTATTATTAATATTACTCTCGTTAAATGTTTCATCCAGTGAGTACCAAATAGATTTAGGTTACTCGAAGGTTGAACATTCTTGGCGTGGTCCAGATAACTACGCTAAGTACGAGACAGGAATGGAAAGCTTAGGGTTAACTTACATCACCGATATAGGGATTGCTTTTCGGGCTGGTTATGGTGTTTTAAGTGACTCTAAAACCAAAGGTAAATATGAAGATTTAGTTCTTGAAATGAATTATATATTTTCCTTGGAATTAACTTATCGATATAGCTTTGATTTGGTAACGGTTTACGCGGGGATCGGAAAATACACCATACCCACTTCAGTTAGCGCCACCTCATCAGATTATTACGATCATGATTATGATAACGATGAAGGTTATTTGATCGGCATAGAATACATGATTGATGAAGATGTGAGTATAGGATACAGATATAACATGATGTCACGAATAACATCAGATCCATACGACGAATGGACAAAAAGCCACGGTATATATTTATCTTACCGCTTTTAGTGTTGACGACGGCGCTCCGATCAAGGTTTATTTGTCTCGCACATCATATCTTGGTAAGTATTCTGTGAAAGTCCGTTAAGTCTTGCTCTGACTTAATGCCTTTGGCTGCTTGCTTAGCAAATGCTTCTAGTTCTTTCTTATTCATAGTTTTTTTATCCTAAACCCTGTATGGGTATTAATGATAGGCAGTTACACAGATTTTGTTACAGGGTCCCATAAGACAACCTTGGATTTGATTGGCTAATTTTTCATTAAACCACTTCACAGTATTTTCTTTTTTGACGCCTTGATCAGGATCGTTAAAATAAACTTTTCCTTGGCTTACACCTGTAAGTACAATTATATGCCCAGCACCAAACCAATAACCAGCGCTCCAAATGGGGCCACCAGCTCTTAGGTATTTGAAAAGGTCTCCCTCTGTGTGTTGATTTTTTACCGGAAGTTTGTAATGAGTGGTTTTATTAGCGTTACACACATTATTCATTTTGTATGTTAGTAACCCATTACATATCGTGAATATTTAAAGTGTAATTATGCTTGATGTTTTAATAGTGGCTGTCTTTGATATTTTTATTGATATTTTTACAGTTACAGGGCGTAGTGTTAATGTTAGCTACTGGTTGTTCTTTAGGTCAACTGATCGCTAACAGGGGAAATTTGATCCTATTTAGTATTATTATCCATAAAAAAATTCACATTATTTAATCCAATAAGATAGTCACGTTCAACCTGTTTATTTTCAGCTAGTTTATCTAAATCACCAATTAACGTCATGAGTTTTTTATGAGAATGGTGATTTGTTTTGTTAAAATCTTCTGGTTTTCCTTCGTTAGCGATACGCTCTTTTTTATCCATAGTATGGCTACTTTCTGTGTTTTCAAGCCAAATATTGTTAATAAGGCGAATGTTGCTCTCATTCTCAATCTTTTCATTAAATGCCATTTGCAGTTCATATTGATTCGTCTCAGGGTTAAACTGATAAGTTTCTTTACTAACATCCACTTGGTGTTTCTGATCAAGACCAACCAATGCTTGATTTTGGACGGCAGTACCAATGTTGTAGCTTTCTGTTTTATCATAGTAATCAGGCCGAGTAAGTTGATAATCGAAATGAGTAGCTACCGTTTTACTTTGGGTTACCCCAGTTAATTTTCCTGATTTGTGTTGCTGAGTTACTTGCGCTAACTCAACACTGATTTTAGGGTGTAGACTTCGGCCTTGTGGCTCTTTCGAAAATGAAAATTCAGCGTCAAAATCTGCTAATTTAGAAACTCCCGCACCCAAGGTGTTATTTGTTTCGCTGCCAAGGCCTTGATAGCGAGGATCATTGGTGATCATGTTATCAACTAACTCTGCGACCATTGCTCGGCCATCAGTGAATTGTTGTGCTGCGACTGACTCTATATTGCTATAATGCTGCGCTGCCGATGACATACTAGCAAAAGCCCCTTTAAAAATAGCAAAACCTTGTTGTATTTTTAAATCGTCTTTTTTACCAAATGCTGATGTTTTATTTTCGCCTTTACTATTGTAACGGCTAGCTTCGAGGTTTTTATCTAAGGTGGCTATGTATTGCTGCATTTGCTTTACGTCTTTACCGCCAAAAGTAGACATATCTAACGAGAAATCTATTTCATTAACACCCGCTTGAGAGTTAAACGTAAGCGCTTGTTGGTTTAACTCTTGATCGACGTGGTAACTTAGATCGAGATTATTTTCCGGAGAGCCAAATTGTTGATTTTCAGTGGTCGAAAAAGATACATCAAAACCCGATAACTGTTGATGATTAAAAGCAGCCAAAAAATCGACGTTAAAATCGGATTGACCTGCTGGAACATATTTACTGTATGAGTTTTGGCTTACCTTAAAAAATTCATCAGCCATTTGTCCAATCCCCGACAATACCTCGGTTAATGCCTGATGTTCAGCTTCAGACAAGTCCCCCTCAACTTGATAGCTGAGACCAAAACCATCAACTGTTTTACCCGTGTTTTCGTCATAACCTTGCGATGAATTAAAGGTGATATTGATAATGTCGCCTTCCTTAGTCTTTACTGTTAGTTCAAAACTGTAGTTATCGTTATCTTCATTATTTGTTCGATTGATACTTTCCATATAAGTACCTAGCGCTCGTTCTACACGCTGTTCACTCGAGGCTAGAAATGATTTTTGCTCATGACCCAATTGCCCTAAACTAGCTAATATATCACTAGTATTGGCGTAAGCTCCGTGAATGTCTTGTACCGATTTATTCAAACGTTTCATGAGCTCATCGCTATTTTCATTGTTGAGTAAACCGTTTTGTTGACTGCTTATCACGATGCGTAAAGCTAATTCTTTGTCTGAATGTTGATAATTGAAGACTGTCGGCTGACTTGATACAGTGATGAGTGAGGCAAATTGTTGCTGAAGTAATTGTTCCACTCTTTCTTCATCAAACTGGCTCAATAGCTCTTGAACCATTTCTGGCGCAATATTATTAAGTTCATCGGTGAGTGTATGGGGTTGCTGATTGACTGGTAGGGCAAGGGATGAAATTAAGTCAGCACGGCTGTGTAATACATTGTTAATCATGAATGTCCTTAATCATAAAGCCACATTAAGTATATATCGGAAATAAAACTAAATACTTTAATTTTTTAAATGGGAGTGAACTATTGTCCATATGGGGGGCGCTGCCACTGTGACGTCAAGCAGAGAGGTAAGTAGAAAGGCAAGCTCCAAGCAATAGAGCAGGAGTTGCCAACGGTTAATAATTATATAGCGTTTTTCTTGAGCATTAACAGTTGCTCACTAGTTACTTTATTTAAAATACTTTCATTAAAATCAATCAACTCAATACGGCTATCTTTTGAATGAGTGACTTTATTACAGCTAAAATCACTTCCTGCTTTATTAAAGGAATAATTTCCTTTGTTGGTACGTACCACGCCTTTAACCCGTGTAACGTTCAGTGAGGTTATCAGTGCCATCAACTGTTGGTAATCAAACATATATTTTCCTGAAAAAATCCAACCTTTACTAAAATAGCCCTCACCCTGATTATTTAACTCAATAAAGCCATCTTGCGCTAACCTAGTTTGTAGGGCTTGGTTTAGCTTCAGTTCATTTTGATAACTTAGCGCATTTTGAAAACTAGGCTGAATGTCGTGTGAATTTTTTTGTGAAAAGGGAACAGCAATACCAATCATTGGTTTGGCGGCTATTGCGGTATTTTGCTCTTGCGTTAACCAACTAGGATCAACGTTACCATGCTGTATTAGGTGCAATGTTTTTTCTGACAGGTCATTCTTAGCAATAAATGCAGATAAATTCTCTTCATCTTGCGCTGAATATTTATCTGCTTTTGCCGCTAGAATGATATCTGCCACTTTAAGTTGTTGCACAAATGATGGGTGCTCTGTATAGCGTTTATCGCTAAGGTTTCTAGCATCGACTAAACAGAATATTGATTGTAGCGAAATTATTTCTTGATATTTGCCACTAGTTAACACCTCAACTACTTCTTTGGGGTGTCCTAAGCCAGTTGGCTCTATAATTAGCCTATCAGGTTTCGATTTAGCAATAAGTTGATTTAATGCTACCTGCATAGGCACACCAGAAGCGCAGCACATACAGCCGCCGGGTACTTCACGAATAAACACTCCTTTTTCATTACTATTACCAGCGAGTAGCGCAGAGTCTATTCCTACTTCGCCAAACTCATTCACTAATACCGCCCAGTTTTCATTTTTTGGTTTATTGGCAAGTAACTGCAATATAGCGGTGGTTTTTCCTACACCTAAAAAACCGGTAATAAGGCTAGTAGGAATGGCTGAAATTTTTGCTGTTATTAAGGTGAACATCTAAATTGTACTCGGCTTAGGCAATGGCTAGCGAAGAAATAATTAACTTAGATAGCCAGTGTTAATTTAACCTAAATAAAAATAATAGCACAAGCTTATCATTCCTTAATGTCGGCGTGAAACTTATTAGGCCAGTCATTAGCTTGATGTTTATGTTTCACTGAGCGGGCGCCACCGCACCACTAAACAGTTCAATAGACAGCAAGTGTTAATGGGGAAAAAATAAAATCATATGGTCATAATACTGTCATTTTTTTGTAAAAAAATCGTCATATAGATTTATTACATTGAAGTGAACCATTGATATGAGAAATTATTATGCAAAATAACATTTGGCAAGATTTTGATTTTGACGAATTTGAAGAACAACATGAAAAAAAGAAAAGCAAAAGGCAAAGCAAACGTAAATGGCGTGAAATAGAAGAGTTTAAAGATAGACAAATAGAGAGAAAGGTAATGGATATTAACGATCACTATTACTCAATGTAAATACTGTGAGCGGGCATCAGAGCATATGGTGCTGATGGCAAAGACTGCCATTAATGTTGAGTGTGACATTGATATTCTGGTTTCTTTAATAATGTGTATGTGAAGAAAATACCGTAGATGGCGGTAAAAAATATGCCTGGAATAATAGTTAAAATTAGGTTAGGTGTTTGATTAAGGTAGTTAATAAAGTAAACCGTTGTTGATTGCATTAGTAATGGCGGAATGATAACCAGATAAGGGTGATCGTGGCATTTCATTTTACCTATTGTCCATCTCAGCAGCGTGGTGAACGTTAACGTCATAAAGGCACTGTATGAACTTTGAATTAGCGCACATCGTAATAACAAAGCAACATCATCTGTTACTCGGCTGTTGGCATACCAGGTCCAGGTAAAGTAAAAAATAAAACTAATCAGTACTGACAATATTGTTTGTGTTTTTGCGGTCATAAAGCTGCTAATTTCATAAAAATAGTATCACCGTGATCTATTTATTTTTCTTACCAATAACTAGACCACTAAAGAGAAAAAATATTTTGCTTATTCTTACAATTTCTCACACTAGTCATACATTTCATCGACAAAATGCATAAGGAAACGAACGCGACAAGGTTTTATTATGATCCCATAAATAACAAAACACTAAATCTAGGGATTCACTATTATGAACAAATCACTTATTAGCATTGCATTACTTTTTGCCTCATCTACTGTTGTTGCCGAAACCGAATATCCTCAAAACCCAGTATTAAGACCGCTTACATTAACAGATGGTACTGTTTCACTTAGTGGCGCTTTAGCGTGGGGAGAAGAGAATGATGACAACCGTGGTGAGCTTAATTTAAATGCCGCCTACGGTTTAACTGATAATTTAATGCTTGGATTGGGTGGCATTAATTATCGAGTTTTAGCTCGTCCTGATAATAAGACCGGTTTGGAACTAACGGTAGGCTTAGGTTTAAGAGGTTATCAAGATTCAAAATTAAACGGGCATTCAGTTGGTTATGGTACTGATTTAAATGGTAAATATGTTTTTAATGAAAATATTGCGATGATTTTTTCTTTAGGCTATGTAAAATGGGATGAAAAGAAGCTAAAAAATAAAGGTGAATACCGTTATTCTGTAGGCGTACAAGGCAATATAGCAAAAGATCTTACAGCAACGGCTAGTTATACTTACCGTGATTTGAAAGATTTTAGCCAAAATGATGCGCATGAGGTCAACGTTGGTTTGAATTACGCCTA
>SPKZ01019167.1_pt1 | contig 12036 bp, 7 predicted proteins | sample 2456571 | NCBI WGS metagenome assembly SPKZ01 (sample SAMN11192286, study PRJNA482655) | marine metagenome | biome: ENVO:00000447; feature: ENVO:00000244|ENVO:00000211|ENVO:00000569|ENVO:00002023; material: ENVO:00002151; isolation source: ocean water from marine abyssalpelagic zone ...
AATTATATAAGCTGACTTTTTATAAAAAGGAGTTATTAGTTAAAGGTTTTACATATTCGAGCAAAAGGCACTTAATCCTTTGCTATAAAAGCTCTATAGCCTACTACCAGCTCATAGAGCTAACATTAAAAAAGACATCGTTTCACTACCAACAGGGCACTCATCTAGCCGAAGAAAAGCGGATATAATAGCGAGGAACGAGCACAGCCAGCTATTACCGAAATTAACGTAAAACGTACCATGGACGACATTTATCAAAAAAGTAACGTATTGCGTAATTTGAGTGATGAGGAAAATTATTTTAGTCGGTGTTATCTATATCGTTAAACCGGAGAAGTTGAGATGTTAACCCCTTAACAAATAAATAGAGAAACCTTCAAAGCATATCGCTGGTTTAGGCCAGCGATATGCTTCTAAAATATCAGAGTCTGGTCAGTGAGCCAGCTTGACAATCATTAAGTTTTTTAACTACACTCGCGTTTTTATTTGAAGAGTATTATTTATCCTCATTTAGAATAAATAATACTCGTTAGCCCAATAACCCTCAAAATAAAGGAATGCGGATGGATAAATAATGTAACTCTCGCCAAACATTAGTACCCTACTAAATAGTCCTCACTAAAATTGTTGTAAACCTTAAAACGAAAAACTCTACTGCCTTTATCGGCTTACGTCATAACTTGATTTAAATACACTGAAGCCCCGAGTAAACCTGGTTGTTGCTCTGTGATCACATAGGTGGCGATTTCTTTATTTAACGGTGACATACGTCCTTTAGCTTCAAAGCGCAGCCTAAAATCACTATCTTTAAGGTAATCAATAAAACGAGGCACTATACCACCAGCAATGTAAACACCGCCTTGGGTATTCATTGTTAAGGCGAGATTGCCCGAAAAACTTCCTAATACCTGACAAAATAAGTCCAATGCTTGCTGACTGAGTAAACACTTTTTAGTTAACGCTTGAGTACTGATATCTTTTGCCGTTAATTTCGTGGGTTGCTCTGCTAAATTAACCCCGTGCTCAATAATTAATAATGCTTGATATATCTGCTCTAAACCATAGCCAGAAAGTAATTGTTCGTAGGAAACTCGTTTTTTAAACTTTTTTATATGTCGTAATATTTTAATTTCTTTATCATCTATGGGGGCGTAATCAACATGACCACCCTCACCACCAAAACAATACCATTTGTTCGTTATCGGTAATAAGTTAGCAACACCTAAACCAGTACCTGGTCCACAAACAGCAATAGCTTTACCTAATAGCGCCTTACCTCCACCAATTTTAACTTTTTGATCATCCGTTAACATAGGAATAGCCATGGCTATGGCAGTATAATCATTGATAAGTATTAATTTGTTTAAGTTCAGTGCTTTTTTCAGCGCTGTTTGTGAGAACTGCCAAGGTAAGTTAGTCATCGAGATGATGTCAGTATCTACCGGGCAAGCGATAGCTAGACAGGCATTAATACTGACTTGTGCTATTTCTTTCTCCGTTAAGTAACATTGAATTACGTCTAGTAAACAAGAGAAATTTCGACATTGATAAGTTTCAATATCGATAAGCGTGTTATTGCTGTCACTTATGGCAAGTCTGATATTTGTGCCACCAATATCGGCAACAAGGTTAACGGGATCGTTCATATTTATTTATCACTTTTCAAATTGATATGACTAATTTAAGGGCTGTCATATCAATACCCGTTCCACTTGAAAATGCAGGATTCAGCTGGAATTTTAAACGCCTTTAGGTAAGGCATTGATTAAAGAGAATAGTTATTCTATTGTCGAAATCAATAACGCAGCATAAAACGTTTATAAACCAGCTTTTCGGGGACACCTGAGCAAAACATATTATTCGTTACATTTTTTTAAGGACGCTACATGGATGTAGCTTCTTAGAGAATGCAGGAGCACATTATCCTGAATAACCATTAACAAAAAATGTGGCTTGTTTATGATTCGCTCAAGTTTCCTGAAACGAGCATCTTCAAGTGGAGCGGGTATCTACAGCTCTTAATGATCACCTCAGCCTATGATGCTTTACAAAACATAGGCGAGTGAATTTTAGTTACTTTTACATTTCCTCTAAACGAACACCACGCGTTTCTTTTATGTATTTTATGACGAAGAATATGCTCAGCAATGCTGATACTGTATATAAACCATAGGCGCCAGCCAAACCAAAACTACCTAATAATATCGGGAAGGTCATGGTAATGGCAAAGTTTGCTAGCCATTGGGCACTTGCCGCGATAGCTAAAGCAGCACCACGGATGCGGTTATTAAACATTTCGCCTAACAACACCCAAACGATGGGCCCCCAACTTAAGCCAAAAAACACCACAAACAAATTAGCCATAACCAAAGCCACTGTGCCGGTAGTATCGCTTAAGGCCAATTGACCTGCTTCATCTAAACCACCTGTGCCAAAGATAAAGGTCAGCGCACCTAAAGTGACAAACATACCAACACTACCGACCAATAATAAGGGTTTACGGCCGATTTTGTCCACCAGTGCAATGGCAATGAAGGTAGCGATGATATTGGTTGTGCCGGTGATCAGGTTAATAAATAACGCTTGTGATTCGTCATAACCCGCGGCTTGCCATAGCTCCGCGCCATAATAAAACACCACATTAATACCGACAAATTGCTGGAATACCGACAATCCGATACCTACCCAAATGATAGGGTGAATTTTTTTCTTACCGTCAATAAAAAGATCCATAATGCTTCGCTTTTTATCACCTTGCAGAGATTTTTTAACTTCTTCAATTTGCTCATCTTCAACACCCGTTGCTATGCGTTTGAATATAGCTCTGGCTTGCTCAATCTGACCTTGAGCGACTAAATAGCGTGGTGACTCAGGAATGAATATCACCCCCACTAAAAATAACACAGCCGGCAGTAACTCTATCCAGAACATCCAACGCCAAGCGGCGAAATCCAACATCAAAATAGCTTCAGCGCCGCCAGCCTCAGCGGCAATGATGTAGTTACTTAAGAAAGCGGAAAACAAACCCAATACTATGGCTAATTGCTGCAAGGTCGCTAAACGTCCTCGTAAAGCTGCAGGGGCAACTTCTGCGATATAAGCAGGAGCCAGTACTGATGCAGCACCTATACCTAAGCCGCCAATCAAACGATAAAAGATAAATTCAGCCGACGAATTTGCTATACCAGAGCCAAATGCGCTAATGGCAAAGATAATCGCAGTAATGATCATGATGGGTTTACGGCCAAAGCGGTCAGATATGGGCCCGGCCAGCAAGGCACCAACAGCACAACCTAGCAGCACCGAGGCGACATTAAAGCCAGTTCCTATGTCGCTAGAATCAAAGGCCTTTCCTAATGCGGTTACTGTGCCATTAATAACACCGGAGTCAAAACCAAAGAGAAAACCACCCAGGGCTGCCACGGAGGAAATAAATAATACGTATAAAAATGAGGTTTGAATTTCTTCAGTGTCGTGCAGTTTTTGTATTGCAATATCAGGCGCAGGGGCGGTCATCTAATGGTATCCTTTTAATTGGTCTGTATAGGTATAATTAACTAGGTAAATAATCATTGAATTCATAAACTAAAAGCCTTTTTATTATGTTATTGCATGCAAGTGTTCACACTGCTATGACGCTTTAAAAATAAAGAGTCTTTTAAGTAAGAAATATGATTAAAAAATAAAAGTACCAAACAAAAAATCAGTTTTAGTCAAAAAATATGAAAACAACATTCTGTTTGGCAAAGGGAGTTTAGTTAACGGAATAAGGCATCATTCAACTTTGTTTTCTCAATACTACTAAGCCTGTATTCACTCTATCAGTCTTAATATTAAAATTTTGTTCGAGCACGGCGATTAGCCCTTTTACATCACCGGTTTTAAAGCGACCAGCTATTCTTATCTGCTTCAGCTCTTCATCAGCAATTTCAAACGTTACCGAGGTATAACGGTTCACTTCAGCCATCGCTTCAGCCAAGGTTTCACCAGTAAACACTAAGTTGCCTTGTCGCCAAGATAAACTTTTCTTAATAGTCTTATCATCTATAACAGACACGGTATCTACGCCAGTCTTCGCTAACGCTAAGGAGGCAATTTCCCCTTTAGATACCGCTAATGAACTGGCTGGTATGCTGAGCGCTTCTTCGTTAACTTGTTGTTTTTCTTTAAGCTGGCCAATAATTACTTTACCTTCGGTAACAATAAGCTCTATTTCACTTACCTTAACCTGCACACTAAAAGCAGTACCTACTGCTTGAATGACTTTTTGATTAACAACTACACTGAGCGGTCTAGATTTATCATGGGCAACTTCGACATGCAGTTCACCGCGCTGTAAATTAAGCAATCGATAATCATCGGTATAACGTACTAATAAAACACTATCAGTATTAAGCAATACCTTGGAATTATCCGATAAATAAATAGTGCTGCTCTCACCCACCGCTGTTTGGTAACGAACAAACTGTTGTTCTTCTTGCCATAACCAATTCAAATTATTATCGGTAAAGAAAGCTACCAGTAATGCCATGACCAATGAAGCGGCTAACGCTATTGGCCATTTTGCTGAACTGACTTTAGTTTCTGCTTTATTGGCAGCAGGAAAAAGATCAGCTAAACGGTCAAGGGAGTCCATTTTGTCCCACATGCTGGCCATTTCTATGATCAACTTTTGATGTTGAGCATTTTCTGCCAACCATAGCCTAAATTCAGTTTGCTCAGACTCAGTTAAGCTTCGATCCATTTTGGCTACCCATAAGCTAGCTTGATCAAACATAACATCATCGTCATTATTATTGAGGGAATAAACGTTAGTCATGAGCGATCTCCTCTCAACTGATGGTTTTTTTTACTATTTTTCATTGTTTCCGTTCTTTCTTCTTTAGTTAGTTGCATCATAAAATAGGTACAGCGTTTAACGCCTAAGGCTATATGTTTTTCTACTGTACTTTCACTAATAGACAATTTTTTCACAATTTCTTTTTGCGAGTAACCATAAACTTTTTTTAAAACAAATACCTTACGACATTGTATCGGCAACTGCCTTATTGCTTGGCAGTATTGACTAAACTCTTCGTCCGTAGCGACTTGCTGATATATGGCATCATCAGCACTAACAAAATGCTCAAATTCAGCCATATCGTCTACGGCATCAACCAATCTCACTTCAGCCCGCTTTAGGTGATCTATGGCTAAATTTTTTGCCGTTTTTAATAAAAATGAACGCGGCTGTTTAATGGCTTCTTTGTTTTCAATTTGGCATATACGTACGTAAGTTTCTTGGACAATGTCTTCAACTTCCCGCGGTGGCACAATACGCGAGATCACTCTGAGCATAGTCTGCCTAACGGCCATAAAACTGTTATGTAGTGTATTTTCTTTTGTCATAATGTTTGTTATCACTTTTTAGTTTTAGCTAAGCGTGAATTTTATTTTTTATCTATTGCTTACCTTTAAGACGAATGGCAAATAATTTTCCGCTAGTGTGGCTGATAAAAAAATACAAAAGGGCAAAAGTGTTACTCAAGCAAAATAAAACTACCAATAGTTAAACGACCTTTTTTCGGCGTCGATGACAAACCTAAAGCCGTATTTATATTGCCTGAATGCAATAAATTACTGGGATAGATAATCGCTCTATTTACACATGCTTCTACTGAATATAGCTGTTCGAACATGTTGTCGCTACCACTCATATAATGTGGGTTTTTATGTATTTGATTAGCAATAGCTTCTTTTTTTACTTGGCTAGCATAGGGATATAAACGCGCTTGCGTAATGGCCTCAAAACCGCTTTTTTTATGACGATAAAAAGCCGTGCCACCATGTTTTTTGTCACACAAATAGTGCACTATAGCAAGTTGATTACTTTGCGGGTTATCAATATGTGGCAGCATTTGCATTGGTCGCAATTGCTCGGCAGGCGTATCAGCAAGTGCTAAAGCTGACATAACCGTTTTGGCTGAACTAACAAGAGGAAAACCAAAATAAGATTGAAATAATGGCAAATACTGACTGCATATTTTATCCCCATATTCCTTAGGCATTAACTTACGTTTACCGGGGTAAAAATTTTTATTATCCGCCTGAAAAGATGCCCCCTCACCAGCAAAACCAATTAGATCAGTGACTGAGTTGGCAAAATCATCAATAATCAGTAAAGGTGTTTTCTCTGCTCCAATAGTAATTTTAGTGATTTCTGGCTGATCATTTAAACTAAAATTAAACATCGATATACCTTACAAAATACATGAGAGCGGCTTAATAATTAGTTAATAAGCTAGACGTTTGTTTTTCAGATTAATCAAATTATGCATTTGCCCAAGAGAAATGATTAAGGCATAAATGGCCGGCAGTAAACCTGCTTTATGCAAAATAGCGATTTTTTCCTCCGGTAATGCAGCCAACTTTTCTTCATTAACCGTATACAAACCGTTTAAAGTTGTGCTTTGTTGATTAGCAAAAGTAATCTCCATTTTCATTACTTGCAATAGCTGCATTTTTTCTAACATTTCAACTAACTTTTTATTTGCTAACTCGCCTTGTAATAGCTGTACTAGGCAAGATTTAGCTTCCTGAAAACACTCTGTATCTGTACCGTTTTCATTAAATAATGGCTGACCTTCATCGGCTGATATTGCTGGACTGTCACTATCAAAACAGACAACATAATCTCCTGAAGCCACTTGAGTTGCACTTTCTTCAGGATTACCGAGAAAGAAGGGCTGCCGCCTAATTTGTAAAGGCAGGTATAGCCCTTGCCATTCCCCTTCTTGCCAAAATAAGTTCTCTCCGGCTTCAAAACCCAACATGCCAGCACAGACAAATTGTCCAGTATCGGCATGTTTGGTTATCATTAAGGGATACTGTACTGCCATATTGCTAAACTCTGACATTACCGCAGGTACTAGGTGCAAATTAGCACCATGTAATTCGGCTTTACTGGCATCTACTTTTAAATTCAGGTGGTTTTTATTATCTATCGCAATTAACTGTGCCATTTATGATTACTCTTTTACGTGATACTACAATTTCAACTGGTTATGAAAACCTAACTTATTAAACTGAGTTAAATACGACTAAAACCATAGGTTTTAATTTTTCCTAATAACTCTCGGTTATTCGGTAATGATGATAACGCTTTATCAATTAAGACTTTATTTTTCATGAACTGACTATTAGCAAATTCACGGTCATCAAGTGTATAGGGGGTATGACAATAATCACTTTTAAAGCCCATACCATAAAGAACATATTGATAACTGGCCGCAGGAAATACTTCATTATTACTGGTGAAATCATGATCGGCTGGCGCGCGGTATTGCCACTCTGTCATCAAGTCTTGTAAGCTTTGCGGAATGGTTTTGGCATCTCGATTATCGGTCCAAAATGGCTCGGTTCTTTCACTTAAAATATAATGTAGTTTTAAGAAATCAATGATTCTATCCCAGCGGTATAACGCAGTTTCATTAAAACGTTTAGCTACAATATCCATCACCACTCTTGATGCGGGCAATTGTTCACTGATCATTTGTGCCGCAAGCTCCACCATAACTAAAGCTGAAGCTTCCAGCGGCTCTAAAAATCCGGCTGACAAACCTACCGCAACACAATTGTTTTGCCAAAATATCTCTCTGTGACCACTGATAATAGGGATTTTACGCACGTTAAGTGATGAAAATTTATCGCCAACATAGTCAGCAAGTACCGCTCTAGCTTCTGCTTCAGTTGAGTGTTTACTTGAATAAACATAACCAACACCACGACGATGTTGTAAACCTATATCCCAAATCCAACCCGCTTGTTGTCCGGTAGAAATAGTATGCGAAGCGATAGGTGAGTCTTCTGAATTATAAGGTACTTGCACCGCGAGTGCGGTATCAATAAATAAAATGTCATCACATTTTTTAAAAGGTACTTGGTAATGTTTGCCTAACAGAAGTGATGAAAATCCAGTGCAATCAACAAAAAGTTCACCGGTAATATCCCCATGATTTTGGGTGCTGACTGAAATAATATCACCCTTCTCGGCATTATTACCTGTCGTGTCATTATCAGCGCTATTTATCGCAATAACGTCATCAATGATATGCGTGATACCGAGCTTTTTTTGGCAATGTTTTTGTAGAAATAGACCAAATTTCACCGAGTCTAAGTGATAGGCATAATTAGCAACATCAGCAAACTCTGCATGTCTAATTGTTTTTGGCGCAAGCCCTCGCTCACAAATAGCTTCTTGAAAACAGACATCATTTGAGAATGAGTTAATAGGCTCATTATTTTGTGTTGGTTGTGCTTGCTTAGCTAGCCAATGTGCTGCTAAGTCGGTTTTGCCAAACCCTTGTGGTAAAACTAAAGGGTGGTAATAAAAGTCATCTTCAGTACCGTCAAACCACTTAGCAAACTTAGCGCCTTGTTTAAAGCTAGCATCACATTCACGAATAAAATCTGTTTCACTAATGCCTAAAGCTTTCAGTGTGCTACGCATAGTTGGCCAAGTCCCTTCACCAACACCAACAGCAGGAATGTTAGCGGACTCAATAAGAATAACTTTTAAGCCCTGCTCGGTATTACTTTTGTGTTTAGCTGCTAAGCGCCCAGCGGTTAGCCAACCAGCAATACCACCACCAACAATGACCACTGTTTTTGTTAATTTATTCATGATTTACGACCAAGTATTTTAGTGTGTAAAGAAGCGGTTATAAGCGTAGGGAAATAAACTCATCTATAAATTTTATTGCTTATAAATACAAAATAAGACTTCTAGTCCCTATCAACAGAGATAGAATAGAAGTCTTAATCTAGTAAAATACGCTAACTAGAATGTGCCACGTACACCAACAGATAGTCGACGACCACTATCAACGATATCTAATAATTGATTAGAGAAACGTCCGCGACTATGAGTGAATTCTTCCGTTAAGTTAATACCTTCGACAAATACCGTAATTTGCTCAGTAATGTCATAACTAGCACTAGCATCCCACTGAAAATATTCTTCAACGTAAGTAACACCATCACCAGCACCTTGACTAAGGCTGGACAGGAAAGTATCACGCCAGTTATAAGCGATACGACCTTGGAACGGGCCACTCTCGTAGAAAGCAACAAAGTTAGCTGAATCACTTAACCCGGTTAACGCAAAGACTTGCGTAATATCAGTATTATCTAATTCTGCATCACTACTAACAAGCGTAGCATTTGCCATCAGGCCAAAACCCGAATCAAAGATATGTTGTGCCGCTAGTTCCCAACCATCAATAATTGCCGACTCGCCATTACTTGGTGCTGTATTGGTAAATACTGCTACTTGGTCAGCCGGATCTGGCGCACTGACGTCATTGCCTGTAGAAGGATCAGTTAACAAGCTACCATCAGAAGTAACAAACTCTTTAGGAGATTTACTACTAATAATAAAGTTATTAACATCCTTTCTAAAATATCCCGCAGAAAGATAACTAGCATCACCGTAATACCATTCAAGTGATAAATCTAAGTTGTCGGAAGTAAAAGGTACTAACGCAGCATTACCACTTGAAGATTGTAAATTACCTTGGCGAGTGGTGTCCAAAGTTGTTATAGGACGTAAACTACTTAAAGTAGGACGTGATAAAGTTCTTGATACTGCAGCACGAGCAACTATTTCATCAGTTATTTCTAATTTAGCGCTCAGATTAGGTAAAAATTCACCATAGCTACTGCTTTCATTAAATGCTGATGCTGGACCATATGATGCAAGCATTTCTGTCGCATCAAGAATGCTTAATGATTCAACGTTAGCTTGTGTAGCACCGACATTAACATCAGTGTTTTCATAGCGGAAACCTGCTGTGCTATAGATAAGCATACCGGCAATCTCACCCTCAAAATCAGCTTCTAGATATAAAGCGGTAGTTTTTTCTTCAACTTCAAACGAGTTGTTGGTTTTTACTGCATCAAAATTAACACCTTCCACATCACCTAAGAAATCAAATAATGCTTCACCATCAAAAGATAACCACTGTGTTGGTGTGCGACCGCTACCACTAACGCCACTTAAAAAGTCACTGCCTGCATCAAATATTTCTTGTGGAAAGGCACTCACATCAGGGAAATCTTGGTAGTTACAATAAGTACAGTGAATACCGCTATCAGTGTTATTCCAAGTATTTACTGTTTTAGTTTCAGACGAATACATCACACCAAAACGGGCAGCCGCAAAACCTGTATCTCCATCAGCTGTCCAAACGTTACTCCACTTAAGTTGAGTAACATCATCTTCAACTTCTTTACTGCCACGAATCATTACATGGGCACCACTGTTGGCCGTATCTAAATAATTAGAAACACCTTGTGGCGGCACATAATCAGGGCTGTTTGGATCTTGATTAACACCATCACCTTCTTGTTGACCACTATAGATTGTAGTATCAGCATCAGCAAAATTAGAATAATAAGGCAAAATATTATTATCCAGAGTCCATTGAACTCGGTTGGCATAACCTAATAATGCTAAGCTACCGCCTCGGCCATTATTGGCTTCTCGTTTAGCATTAGAGTTACTGATATCAAATTGCATATTCAAATTATCATTAACATCCCAATCAAAATTTAGACCAATAGAAAGTGAATCAGTTAAACGATCCCCTTTTTTGGCGTGAAAATCAGTGGCTAAGCCTACTTGTTGATACATGTCCGTAACAGTACCGTTAGCATCAACAACAACATTTTCAACATTATCAGAGGTAAACCAATGGCCATATGAGCTAGTATCTGATTTAACATCAAAATCAGAATATAAGGCATCAGCGGTAATGATAAGATCATCAGTAGGTGCGTACTGTAATACTAAATTAGCATTAGTACGTTCACGTTTTTCTGTGGTAACCAATGAATCAAAATTTTGTGGAATAAAAACATTACCGGTATAAACTTCTCCGGATGTTGTTGTTGGAGTGCCACGAGTAAAAGATGAGTTTTCACGCCAACCGGCTGATTGAGCACGATTTAAACGTGTTTCACGTTCTAAATATGATACGGCAAATAAAGCACCAAAGGTATCATCATTAAAAGTATTGCTAATTAACAATGAGGCTTGCGGAGAGGTTTCTTCACTATTACCATCATAAATAGCTTTAACACTACCCGCTAGTTTAAAACCGTTAATCGCAAATGGTTTTGCCGTCTCGATATTAACAGTAGCACCAATACCACCTGACTGAACCGTTGCTGATGATGTCTTATGCACATCTAAGCTACTTACCATTTCTGCAGCAATGGTATCAAAACTGAAGTCACGCCCAGGATCTTCAGATGCTTGTTGTCGACCATTAACAAGCACGGTATTAAATTGTGGACCAAAACCACGTACGGTTATTTTTTGACCTTCGCCACCCGATCTATCTATTGAAACACCAGTAATGCGCTGCAATGACTCTGCTAGGTTGGTGTCTGGAAACTTACCAATATCTTCAGCAGAAATAGAATCAACTACACCACTTGCTTCACGTTTAGTATCTAAAGCACGGCCAAGCGCTCCTCGAATACCGGTAACAGTAATTTGTTCAATTTCTTTTTCTGCCACTTTATTTTCTTCAGCGCTCGCTTGCACTGAGGCAGTAGACGCTAAAATAGCGACAATTGCAGTCGATAATGTATTTTTTTTAAACATGTTATCTGTCTTCCCCAAATCATTTCTATTATTTATGGAAAGCAGACCTTGATCACTCAATGTTGCGACTAACTCTGTACCCTCAAGCAAAAGTTCAATGGCTTGTTCAATAGAATAATTGCCAGTTAACTTATTCGCAGTAGTAGCGCTTACTTTATCAAATGAAAAAATAAGCGTTAAATCTGCCTGCTCTGCAAATTGAGTGAGCGAAAGATCTGCTCTTTGCTGAGGAATATTGAACAAAATAGCATTAGCTAACTCGGTACACTGAACATAAGGTACACATGTTAGTGTTAGTACTGCCGCAAGGCCAAGTGAGTTAATTTTTCGCTGCTCAACAACTTCAACAGTAAGCTTTTCGCTTACAAATATTAAAGACGATTGAA
>SPKZ01005963.1_pt1 | contig 12032 bp, 12 predicted proteins | sample 2456571 | NCBI WGS metagenome assembly SPKZ01 (sample SAMN11192286, study PRJNA482655) | marine metagenome | biome: ENVO:00000447; feature: ENVO:00000244|ENVO:00000211|ENVO:00000569|ENVO:00002023; material: ENVO:00002151; isolation source: ocean water from marine abyssalpelagic zone ...
TGGCTTAAAAACACTTCACCTTGGGCGCGATAGGCTGATTGTGATTGTTCGGGAAAACGATCAAAATATTTATAATGATCTAACGCGGTTTTAAATTGATGGTCATTATATTCAATTAAGGCTAATTGACTTGGGGTTGCTGGGCTTAATCGCGCTGATTTACTGTTAGCCAATGCCCAATCGATAATCTCAACACTTTGCTCGATAACTTGACCGTCAGGCAATACTAATACCGGTACGGTGCCTTTGGCGGAATAGGCTAGCAATGATGCTGGTTTATGTTTTAACACTACTTCACGTAATTCAACCTGACAACCGCTTAGTATTAATGCCATGCGGGAACGCATGGCATAAGGGCAACGGCGAAAGCTGTATAAAATTGGGTAATTAATCTGAGTCATTGGGCTGCCATGGGTAAAGTTGATTGAGTGAATATTGCTGTTGGATTTTAACCTGATCAGTTAGAGTCCACTGTCGTTGCTGTTGCACTAAATTTTGATAAAAGGCGATAGGCCATTGATGAGGGCGACCGTTAAACTGGGCTATTTTAGCCTGCGCGGTGACATCAAAAGTAACGGCATGGGTCAGCGCTTGGTTGCTGCCGGGAATACGATCTCTGGTGTCGATATAGGCATCACTAAAATCGCTACATTGACCAAAATTATCGATGCCATAATCCCAAAATATCGCACCGAAAACGCTAACTGGCTCAAGATAGGTGGAATGCACTTTAAACTGCGGTCGCTGTTGTTTGAGGACGCGACAGGCACCAAGGGCAACAAAGGAACCACAGCTGTGAGCCACTAAATGCACTGAGTTTAAGCGTGGACTGTGGTTAAGTATTTTAGCGGCGAGTCGTTCACCAATGGCGATGCCATTAGTGGAACAGCGGAATACGTCTTGTGCATAAACCTGCCAGTTGAGTGCTAACACATTGCTGTTAGGTTGTTGTTCTAATGTTTTTTGTAGTGGCTGAGCCCAGCTAGTTACATCATCTTTAAGCCCGTGAATTAGCACGGTTAAATGATCGCTATTTTGGTGGGGTAATTCGATCGCTAATTTATCATCATTAATTGGCCAATAAGTATAGCCGATGAGGGCTAATGTCACTACTACGAAGGGCACCGTCGGAATGATAATGAACAACCAAATAGCTAATTTAAGCCAGTGCTGTTTAAGCCATGACCCTGTCATTAATATAACGACTTGGTCATAAAATATTTACAGCCGATCTTTGGGTAATTGTCCTGAGTCCATGCCACTTGATAACCATATTTTAAATAAAATGGTTGGGCTTGAAAGTCTAAAGTATCGAGTAATACTTGGTTGCAGCCCCGTTGTTTGGCTGCTTGTTCGATAGTGTTAAGCAGTTTACTGCCTAACTGCTGACCGCGAGCCTCTTGCGAGACCCATAAGTAATCAATCATCAACCAATGACCGAACGTTGTGCCCGTTGCTGCGGCAATAATCTCACCCGCTTGGCTTTTGTGTTGAACTGCGAGCGGTTGACGAACAACGTTTTGCCAATGTTGCCAGTTAAACTGAGATATTTGTGCTTTTACAAAGTCCAACAATGGTTGGTCAGGCTGCTCAATTATCTCAATTTCAATCTCGCTCATTAAAGCGCTTCTAATCGGGCATAGGCAACCACTAGCCATTTACTACCAACTTGCTCGAAGCTTACTTCAACCCGTGATTGCGCGCCGCTACCTTCATAATTAATGATAACGCCTTCACCGAACTTAGCGTGGATAACCCGTTGACCAAGTGTCAAGCCCGTTTGATTAAACTGTTGCTGACTTTGGTTAAAGCGGCTTGACTCAACCGGTCGTGATATTTGGGTGGTCAGACGAATTTCTTCGGTAACATCAACCGGAATTTCACGAATAAAACGTGACGGTTTATGGAATTTTTGTTGGCCGTAAAGGCGACGTGATTCCGCATAACAAATGATTAGTTTCTTCATCGCTCGGGTGATCCCAACATAAGCCAGGCGGCGTTCTTCTTCCATTTTTTCGGGTTCTTCGATGGTGCGTTGACTCGGGAACATCCCTTCTTCAACCCCGATAATAAAGACCATTGGAAACTCTAAACCCTTGGCGCTGTGCATAGTCATGAGTTGCACCGCATCTTCATATTCATCGGCTTGACCATCACCAGACTCTAGCGCAGCATGAGATAAAAAGGCATTAAGTTCCGTCATTTCTTCGGCTTCTTCGGGAACAATAAAGTCGTCCATCGCGGTTAACAGCTGATCGAGGTTATCGAGTCGGTCTTGGCCGCGTTCGCCTTTTTCCGCTTGATACATCGCTTTTAAGCCACTGTGATTAATCACTAGGTCGGTCATACCACGGAGGTTCATTTCATGACCGTCGGTTTCTAATTGATTGACTAAATCGATAAAACCTTTAATCGCATTGGCGGCGCGACCGGTTAATATTTTTTCTTTTAATAATAAATGGCTCACTTGCCACATCGTCATGCCTTGCTGGCGAGCATTACTGCGCAACTTATCTAACGTGGTGTTGCCGATGCCGCGCGTTGGGGTATTAACGATTCGCTCAAAGGCTGCGTCGTCATCACGGTTACTGATCAGGCGTAAATAGCCCAAAGTATCTTTAATTTCTAAACGATCATAAAAGCGTAAGCCACCATAGATCCGATAAGGTAGCTGCTGTGATAATAAGGCTTCTTCCATGATCCGTGATTGGGCATTACTACGATATAAAATCGCCACTTCGGCTAAGTTACCGCCTTGATCCTGCCATTCTTTGATTTTTGTGGTGACATAACGCGCTTCATCCATTTCATTAAACGCGGCATACAATAAAATAGGATCGCCTTTATTATCATCGGTCCACAGTTTTTTGCCTAGGCGCTGAGAATTATTGCTAATCACTGCGTTAGCCGCTTCAAGAATATTGGCGGTTGAGCGATAGTTTTGCTCAAGCTTAATGGTAATCGCTTTTGGGTAATCGGTTAAAAACCGTTGCAGATTTTCAACTTTTGCGCCACGCCAGCCGTAGATCGATTGATCGTCATCACCAACAATCATCAGGTTTGCTTGTTGTCCGGCGAGGATTTTGATCCACGCGTATTGAATGTTGTTGGTATCTTGAAACTCGTCAACCAGAATATTGCCAAAACGACGCTGGTAATGCGCTAGCACCTGAGGGTTATTGAGCCATAATTCATGGGCACGTAGTAACAACTCTGCAAAGTCAACCAAACCAGAACGATCGCAGGCCTCTTGATACGCTTGATAAACGTTGCGTTGATTGGTTTCTAACTCATCGCCGTAGGTCTCAATATGCGCGGCTCGAATACCTTCGTCTTTATGACTATTGATATAAGACTGTAATTGCCGTGCAGGGTAGGTTTTATCATCGAGGTTTAACGCTTTAGTTAAGCGCTTTAACATTTTTAGTTGATCGTCTGAGTCGATCACTTGAAAATTTTCCGGTAATTTGGCTTCCGTATGGTGCATCCGCAATAAACGATGTGCAATGCCATGGAAGGTGCCAATCCAAATTCGGCCTAATTGATCGCCCAGTAAACTCTCGACCCGATGGCGCATTTCTTTCGCGGCTTTATTAGTAAAGGTTACCGCTAAAATCGAATGAGGAGATTGGTTTTCTACTTTCAATAGCCAAGCAATACGATGCACTAACACTCGGGTTTTACCACTGCCAGCACCTGCGAGTACCAGCTGATTACCAGGGGCGGCGGCAACCGCTTGGCGTTGGTGGTCATTTAAAGAGTCGAGTAGTAAGGATACATCCATGGCTATTTATAGTTCTTGTCGGAAATTGGCAAGATTATAGCAAAGCCTGTCTGTTATGCCTAAATCTTAGTGAAGGTAGGCAATACGATCCGCATAGTATTCTTGATACCGGCACTTTAAACATTGTTGTTCTGATGGTGAATACTAAAGCAAGGCTAAATCCGTTAACTGCGAAAATTCAAAGGTTGGCAGTTGCAAAGGTTTGTTGCGGTGATCTAGTCGTTTTCCGCTTAAATTTAACCAGCCACTTTGCCAGCCTGCACGGGTTGCGCCGACAACATCAGACACCGGATGATCGCCAATATATAATATTTGATTGGCGCTCAAACCAAGTCGTTGTTGCGCTTGGTTAAACAATGAGGCTGAAGGTTTCATTGGATTGTTAATATTGGCATGGAGGGTAAATTCGAAATATTGCGTGAGGTTTAATGCCTTGGTGCAAACATTGCCATTGCTAATGGCAAACAAACGATAACGTTGATCTAATTGGGTCAGTAATTGATGAGTACTGCTGGCAATATCGATGGTATTTCGCCAGGTTAAAAATAGCGCCATCGCTTGTTCTGCCCCTTTGCTTGCTTGTTGTTCGTCGTAGCCTAAGTCGAGTAGCCCTTGGCGTAAGGTGACGATGCGGGTTAAACCGATGTCATTGGCCAATGCAGGTTGCTTGGTGATCACTTGTTGCCTAATCGCAAACCAATCTTGATAAGTCATGCCATTGGTACGCGGGAACTGCTGAGCTAAATGATCCCGCAGTGCTTGTTCTGCTAGGGCTAAAACCGGGCCATTGTCGTAAAGGGTGTCATCTAAATCGAAACCAATGGCCAGTGGTGAGGTAAAGCTTTTATAACAGATAATAGCCATCTAAATTCCTTATTTTTTTGGTTTAAGTTTGGCGCGCGGATGTGCTTGATCATAGACCGTGGCTAAATGTTGAAAATCGAGATGCGTATAAACTTGGGTGGTCGATAAATCTGCGTGGCCGAGCATTTCTTGCACCGCTCGGAGATCTCTTGAGCCTTCGAGCATATGGGTGGCAAAGGAATGGCGCAATTTATGGGGATGCATCGTGGTGTTCATGTGCTGTTGCTGCGCCCATTGCTTGATCCTGACTTGGACACTGCGATGTGAAATTCGTCGCCCCAGTTGACTAACAAACAGTCCGTACTCACCGGCATTAGCCAATTCAGGACGCACTTTTTTCCATTGTTCTATTTTTGCCAAGGCTAACTTTGTGACTGGCACGATTCGTTCTTTGTTGCCTTTACCAAGCACTTTAACTAGTTGTTCACTGTGGCTAATATCATCAAGGTTTAACGCAACCAGTTCGGCTAGGCGTAAGCCACTGGAATAAAACAATTCCATCATTGCCAAATCTCTAATTTCCAAAGGATCTTCTGGATTGGCATTCAGCAATTGATTAACTTGATCGACATTAATATTTTTCGGCAGCGGTTTTTGTTGTTTGGGGGCGCTAATGCCAACACAAGGATCGAGGGTAATCAGTTGGCGTTTTAACAGATAACGGCAAAAGCTTCGTAGGGCCGATAAACGCAGTGCAATAGAACGATTCGATAAACCTTGGCGTTTACTATTGGCAATCCAAAATTTAACATCATCGCCGGTTAGCTGGGTCCAGCTATCGATATTGTCGGATTGTAATTGATTGATTAAATGCGTTAATTGACGACGATAGTTGGTAATAGTATGAGGAGATAATTGCTTGGCATCATTTAAGTCTGCCAAAAATTGTTCAACTAATACCTTCAAGTGAATACCTTCACCGTTAAATGTCTAAGCCATCAATTAAATTTGCGAACAGGCGACAAAGTTGCATTAACATTGTGTTGTCCATGCTGGGCTCAAAATGATTAGGATCGCTGCTAGCCACGGCTAATAAACCCACTTCACCATATTTTCCTAGTGCAACTAATGCCACTGAGCCGCTAAAATTTTCTGAAAATAGCAATGTTTGTTCCTGTTGATTAATTCGACCAAAATAACATTGTGTTTTATCGAGGCGTTGAATCAACATATTCTCAAACTGGCTACGTTGACACCTTAAATGACTGGGTACGTCTGGTTGATACAATTTCACTTCAACCTTTGACAAGCCTAGGTTTTTTCTAAACTTATCAATTAAGGTGTCGGTCAGCTGGCTAATGTTTTCACAATTGAGCAGCTGAAAGAATAGACTAGAAAATTGTTGATGCAATTGCTGATTATGACTGGCAATCGACATTAAACTGGTGATTTCTTCTTCGAGATTTTGGACTTTTTCACGCAGTAATTGTTGCTGTCGCTCCACTAACGAGAGCGTGCCAGGCTGATGAGTTGGTAATTTTAATTGTGATAATAATTGGGGATGATTATTAAAAAAATCTGGATTATCTTGTAAATAGCTCACTATTGTCGCTTCATCAACTAGCAGTGAACTATTATCAACGTTACTTAATGTCATAACTTAATTTGGCCATCAAAAACATGGGTTGCATCGCCCGTCATTTTTAATTGACTTTCCCCTTTTCGCCAATGAATTTTTAGTTTGCCGCCAGGTAGTTCAACGGTGACTGATTGATCGAGTTGCCCCTGGAGCTGGCCGATGGCAACGGCGGCACAAGCGCCAGTACCACAGGCTCGTGTTTCACCAACACCACGTTCATAAACTCGTAATTTAATATAACTACGGGAAACAATTTCCATAAAACCAACATTACAGTCTTGCGGGAATCGCTCATGAGTCGATAGCGCAGGGCCTAAAGTCGCAACGGCAGCTGTTGTTATATCATCAACAGTAACGACACAATGAGGGTTGCCCATTGAGATAACTCCGCATAATACCGTTTGATCTTCAGCCCGTAAAATATAATTAAGTTCTTGTTTTTGAGCCTGAAAAGGGATTTTTGATGGGATCAATTGTGGCACACCCATCGACACGGTAATTTGGCCATTACGCTCATGTTTTAGTTGCAATTTACCACCTTTGCAGCTAACGCCTAAACGGTAACGATTACTCAATCCTTTTAAACGAACAAAGCGTGCAAAACAGCGCGCGCCATTGCCACACTGTTCAACTTCTGTGCCATCGGCATTGAAGATTCGATAATGGAAATCGAGTTCCGGATCATAAGGCGCTTCGATCATCAACAACTGGTCAAAACCAATGCCGGTGTTGCGATCCGCCAATGAGCAGATTTGTTCTTTCGATAAAAAGACATTTTGGCTAACGGCGTCAACCACGACAAAGTCGTTGCCTAAGCCATGCATTTTGGAAAAATTAAGTAACATTCAATTTCTTATAATATTATTACTCGAACAATCATCGACTCATTATGAGTCGGTATCGAGAGTTGCTATTTCACCTCGCCATAAATCTGCTAAAGTTTCGCGTTGGCGAATTTCGATGTCCTTGTCGCAATCGACCATCACTTCAGCAGGCTTTACCCGAGAATTATAATTTGACGCCATGGTAAAACCATAGGCTCCAGAGGATTTTATCGCGATAAAATCGCCTGGGCTAAGTGCAAGCGTGCGATCTTTACCTAAAAAATCGCCAGTTTCACAAACCGGACCCACCACATCATAAACATCGGTTGCCTGAGTACTTGACTCTACGGCAACTATCTCTTGCCAAGCACTATATAATGCTGGCCGGATTAAGTCATTCATTGCGGCATCAATTATCGCAAAATTTTTGTCTGGCGTCTGCTTTAGGTATTCAACTTTGGCCACTAAAATTCCGGCATTGGCCATAATGGCGCGACCGGGTTCATATATAATGGTTAAATCACGATGCTCAGCGAGGCAGTCGGCAAGGGCTTTTGCATACTCGTGAGGTTGCGGCGGTTGTTCATCTTGATAAGTCACGCCTAGGCCACCTCCGACATCAAGGTGAGAAATATTGATCCCTTGCTCTTTTAATCGATCAATTAGGGTTAAAACCCGTTTAATTGCATCGGTAAAGGGTAACAAGTTCGTTAATTGTGAGCCAATATGACAATCAATCCCCTTAATTTGGAGAGATGAGGCTTGGTGAGCATATTGATAAGCACTGACTGCATCCTCCATCGTGATACCGAATTTATTTTCTTTGAGTCCAGTCGAAATATAAGGATGCGTACCGGCATCGACATCGGGATTCACTCGAATAGAGATCGGCGCAACAATATTCATGCTGTGAGCAATGGCACTAATCCGCTCTAATTCTGGCTGTGATTCGACATTGAGGCAATAAATTTTGGTCTCAAGGGCAAAGCGAATTTCATCTTCACTTTTACCGACGCCAGAGAATACGATTTTATCCGGAGAGCCACCGGCCTTAAGCACCCGGGCTAATTCACCACCGGAGACAATATCAAACCCGGAACCGAGTTTAGCTAAGGTATTTAAAATCGCTAAATTTGAATTGGCTTTGACTGCATAACAAATCAAATGTTTTTGATCGCCCGCTGCTTGATCAAAGGCATGCCAATGACGTTCAATGGTGGCACGGGAATAAATATAAAGCGGAGTCTTATATTTTTGTGCCAGTTGTTTTACCGCGATATCTTCAACATACAGTTGACCATTTTTAACATTAAAAAAATCCATTAAGCATTGTCTTCCTGTTTATTGTCTTTATTTTCAACGTCTTGATTAGCAGGTTGCGGCGCTTTATCGCGATGATACAGGGGGCCGCTTTGGCCACATCCGCTGATAAAACCGAGTAATATAAAGATGATAGTGAATTTCCGCATTTTTTATCCGGTGATTATTAAGCAATTTAGCCCTATAATCGCATTCCGTTGAGTAAATGCAAATGTTTTGAGGCTTAAAATGAACGATAGTGAATTTCACCAAATAGTCGATGATTATTTTATATTAATAGAAACGGTTTTAGATGATGCAATGGTCGATTTTGATTATGAAACATCAGCGGGGGTCTTAAAGTTAGCCTTTAGTGATCGCAGCCAAATTATTATTAATCGTCAGGAGCCGTTACATCAAATTTGGGTAGCGACTAAATTTGACGGTCATCATTTTGAGTTAATTGAAGGTCGTTGGATTGATAATCGCAGCGGTGCGGAATTCCTGACCTTGGTGAGTGACGCTATTGTGCGACAATCCGGCGAAAATATTCAGATTAAGATAAGCGAGTAAAAAGTGTCATTACAAACAATTATTAAACAACCAAACAATGCGGCCGATGCGGTGGTTATTTGGCTACATGGACTAGGCGACTCAGGTACCGGATTTAGCGATGTTATTCCAGCGTTAGGCTTAGCTAAAAATCATCAAATTCGATTTATCTTTCCTCATGCTCCTAAGCAACCCGTTACGATTAACGGCGGATTAGTGATGCGCTCTTGGTATGACATCAAAAGCATGGATTTAAACGATCGCGCCGATATTAAAACCTTACAGCAAAGTGAAGTATTAATTAATCAGTTGATTGATCAACTGATTAGCGATGGTATTAGCAGTGAGCGGATTGTGGTGGTTGGTTTTTCTCAAGGTGGTGTGCTTGCGCTGTATAGTGGCCTAAGGTCTCGCCATAAGCTGGCAGGCATTGTCGGGCTTTCTTGTTATTTAGCGACGGCTGATTTACCAAAAATTGGTGCTGGTGGTCATAATGCTGCTACACCGTTGTTTGTCTCCCACGGCGAACATGACATGACGGTGCCTTTTAGTGCTGGGCAACAAGCAGCCACTGCATTAACAGGCGCAGGGTTTGATCTAACGTGGTCACAATACCCAATGGAGCATTGGGTCTGTGAGCCGCAGCTTGCAAAATTAGGTCAGTGGTTAACACAATATTTGAGCTAAAAACGCTCGTCATTATGACGGTCAAACGGTTCGATATGAATAAAACCGTTTGACCGTGTTAGTCGACTAAATTGCGGTAAGTTAAAGCTAATCGCTAATTTTTCTTGGCTAATGTTTTGCTGATCTTTGGTGAAGGTATAAAAGCGATAGATTGATTTTATTAAAGCCAATTCGTCTTGTTCATTCTGCAAATAACTCGATAAGTTATTCTGCTCATCGAGCACAAACACTTGAATCCCATTGTTTAGTTTTTCTAAGAAAAATTGGACATGACCGCGACTGGCGTATTCAGTGATAATTCTATTTACCTTACTATTTTGTTGCTTTTTTCTGGTTAATTGCGTCAGTGGATGGCTACTTAGCTTTTGGTATAACTGTAGTGCGGTGTTAATTTTTTGAAAGTTAACCTGATCGGGTTCAAAAAATAGGCCATAGAGATTACCTGCTACCACTAACGATTTCACCCGAGTGCCTTTTTTGGTTGATTGTTTGCGAATGGTTAAGCATTCTCGCAATAAAAAATAGACTTTATCGCTTAGTAAGCTATTTTGCTTTTGCCCCAAGCTCTTGACAACGATGTGCGGCGAATGACTGGCTAAATTGATTAAACTTAATAAATGACTTACTAATTCTAAAATGGCGGTATCACCAGTAAATGCAATACTATGATATTCATGCCATGAATTGCGATAAACAACATCGATACTCGATACTAAGCTGTATTTATCACTGCCAATGGAGAATATATTACTCTTAATCCAGTTCATCATTAATGCCTGACCATTGAACCGCACCGTCGCGTCATCGCGCATATTTAGTAGTATGACAACTTGATCAATTTGTGACGCTTGGACTAAGGCATTTTTAGTGGCACGAGTTGGTGTGCCAAAGTAATGGGTGATGAGCGATAGTCCACGCGCCATTTTGGGCTCCCAATCACTAATATCGACGGGCAGCTTTACTTTGGTGTTGGTGGCCGCGTAGTTATTGACTGCTGCCCACCCCAATAGTTTTATCAGAGACGGATCCTGTTGAATTCGATAATCTTGACCAAAAATCGGTGATTGGTTTAGTAGCAGCCATTGAGTTTTACCATCGGATAGGCGTGCTCGACGTAAAAACAGCGGGTTATTGACCCGAGAGGACAGAGCTTTGTGAGGCAAGCGACTTATCTTAGTGCTATTGCTGTGATAAGCAGAATAAAGTTTACGACTTAAAATAGCCATTTCTTGTGGGTACAACGATTCATCAATGCCATGGCGTTGGGCCATAATCTTTAACCGTAGATAGCTTTTTAGCAGCGCGGTAACTAAACGTTGATGTTGTTGATGGACCGCTACCGGATCCCAACGAGAGACTCGATCAAGATGAACAATTTTTTGTGCGCTAAAGCCCCATTGTTTGGTCAGTGTTAGGAACTGTTGTTGCTGATAACTGACCGCTGATCCTTGATATAAATAACTGAGGTTAGGCTGACATTTTAAATAAAAACATTCTCGAACCAATTCGAGTCTTTCAGAATCATCTTGTGCTAACAAGTAGTCACTAATCCGTTCTAATAATAAGAGGTAATGATCAGTAATACGGTCACTTTTGGTATATTCCTGCCATTGTTGTGATAATAATACGGTATGTGGGAAATCACTAAAATAAGACTCTAGCAACAAGGCTTTTAAAATTGATTTTTCAGGGGCATCAATCCCTTTATATAGCTGCCACATCATCGCGCCAAAATATTCTTGCGCTGGGGGTGAAGGGATCTCACCAAAATCAATCATTTGAATCTCAGGGGCTAAGGGCTTTATTTGTTGCCAACGAATGGCTTTACCTGCAATGGTCATGGCTGAGCGGTAAAACTCATCGAGTAATAACCAATGTTGCGCGCTGCCACTGGATTCTTTATCGAGGGTTGATTGGTTGCCGTGTTGAAATTGGTCTTGTGTGACTAAAAATAAATGTAATTCAGCGCCAATTTGTTGAGCCCAACGTTCAATCAGTTGGCACTTTTGTGTCGTTTGCTGCTTTTTCTCTTCAGCAAAAGAGTTAGGGCTACAGAGCCAGACATCCCAGTCTGATTGGTTATTCTGCCCTAAACTACCAATACTGCCGATGGTATAAATGCCTTCAATACTGGTGTCTGCTAATAATTGATGGTCGCTAACGCCAAAAATGTTAGCCACTAACCAATTTGTATTCGATGTTAATTGATAATTAAAAATTTTTCCGGCTTGATAACCCGTGATATATCCGGGCAGTTGCGGGTGATTAACACTGAGTAATAAAGGTAAAAGTTGTAATACGATGTGGTTAGCAGGGGATAACTGGCTAATGATGTCTCGAGTTTGTTGCGCCTGCGCTTTGGACTGAAAACAAAAATGATTAGTGTCGGTAAATTGAGGGGAAAATTGCATTTAAGAGACCATTAACCTAATCAAAATCAAAA
>SPKZ01007629.1_pt1 | contig 12027 bp, 13 predicted proteins | sample 2456571 | NCBI WGS metagenome assembly SPKZ01 (sample SAMN11192286, study PRJNA482655) | marine metagenome | biome: ENVO:00000447; feature: ENVO:00000244|ENVO:00000211|ENVO:00000569|ENVO:00002023; material: ENVO:00002151; isolation source: ocean water from marine abyssalpelagic zone ...
GGGCTCGGTGGCTCGATTTCGCAGTGGTTCCGATGTGAGGAGTTATACAATGGCGCGGGTTGGCCAGTCGGGGTCGTGGGTTTCGCATCAGCAACGGGGCTGGACTCTCAGGATCTGGCTCGCTGCGGCCTGGAAATCGGGCAACCGCCACCGAGTCGCGAAAGTGGATGATCACGCTGTCTTGTCAACGAGTTGCGCAGAATCGACCGTACCGACAGATTTGGCATCGTCATCTCGCTGAAGCGAAGTTGTAAACGCGGAGGAGCCAATGAAGCAGCTGATCACATCGATCGTTCAGGCGCTGGTCGACAAGCCGGATGAGGTTCAGATCAAAGAGGTGATTGGCGAGCACGCCCATGTGCTCGAGCTCAGGGTCGCCAAGGAAGACCTCGGCAAGGTGATCGGAAAGGGTGGGGCACACGCCTCGGCGATCCGGACGCTCATGGCTGCGACGAGTGGCAAGGAGAAGAAGCGCTACATCCTGGAGATCATCGAGTACTGATCGCCGGGATCCTGGCAGGGCGATTCAGGGCACCGCACCTTCTCCGGCTTCTCCCCCGGACCTCCTAGACCACAACCGAAGACTCGGCCGTCCCCGATGCCACAGCTTGACGTGTCGGACGCGGCAGCGCTGGGCTCGTGAACGATCTTGGCGAGACCGGCCGGCCTCGCTGCACAGGCGAGGTCTTCCATTCGATCGACGGCGCACGGCACCGAGCCCGATGCAAATCGAGGTTCGCGCAGATCAGTGGACCTCACGGCTCGATCCCTGATCTCCCGCTTTCCGACGCCACGGAGCACAGTTTCGTTCTCGCGAGTTACGAAACCGGACTTGTGATCCACGACACATCACCCATCCAGATTCCGCCATATCGTCCCGCCCCGTCCAGACACGCGGACTTGACCGAACTCTTGCCGATTCCTGCATTTCGGCACGGGGCTTGCCATGTGATCTGGTCGACGTCTCGCGAGATCGAGACGGGAGGACGATCGATGGACGCCACCTTTTCCGCAGAAGAGCATTTTCGCCAGGGTCTCGATGCCCTCGAGCGTCGCGCGCATGTCGATGCGAGCGAGCATTTTCGCTGCGCGAATCGCCTCGATCCCTCGAGTCCGCGCTTCCGTTCGTACTACGGCCTTGCGATCGGGCTCGGCGAACGGCGCTTCGACAAGGCGCTCGAGCTCTGTCGCGACGCGGCGAAGCAGGAGTTCTTCAACCCCACGCTCTACCGCAACCTCGCTACGGTCCATCTTGCATTCGGCTTCAAGGCCGAGGGAATCCGCTTCCTGCGCCGGGGGCTGATGATCGACCCGGCAAACGAGGAGATCCTCGCAGATCTCGGGCAACTGGGGATGCGGCGCCGCCCGGTTTTAGGATTTCTTCGACGGAAACACCTCGTAAACCGGTGGCTCGGTTTTCTGCGGAACCGAAGCGACGTCGGAGCGCCGGCGCTCGAACTCTTCCAGGTCTGAATCGCGCGTCGGAGCCACGCCGCGAGTGCGAAATCTCTGGCACGCACCCGCCCGTCCTCATTCTAGGGGTCGGTCCCCCGCGCGCGGACCTCGTTGATCCCCCCAGATGCATGCGATTGGGCGAACCGGTGCGATGCTCTCGTTCCCCTCCGGTGTTGACTTCGAGCCGCGCAAAGACTATTCGTTTCGGCTGTCATCCGGCCTTGTTTCCATTGAGGATCAGCTTTGGGCAGTGTCATCAAGAAGCGCCGCAAGAAGATGCGCAAGCACAAGAAGCGCAAGCTGCTCAAGCGCGCGCGTCATAAGCGCAAGCGCTGAACCCGGATTCCACTCCATTTCGAGGGTCGAGACCGTGCACTAGCGGCACGTAGACGGCGAAGTGAACGCTTCCCACTTCGTTGTTTCGCGTTGTTCGAGCCCTGTGTGTGGGCGCTTTTTCGACGAAAAGTCGGCCCAACGCACGCAGCTTCGCGTCGCATCATCGCGTTTTTTTTAGTGTTGTCACTTGACGACGCTGAAAATCTGCTGTTACGCTCCGATGCAACAGTGGCTCTATCGCTGCGAAACTCTGTAAGTACGGAGGCAAATTGCCTTCAAGTCGCACATCTCAGTCTCCGATAGGGGGCGAGAGCAACGAGGACGCGCAAATGTGCGTCCTTCGAGGGCACTCTGTCCTCGACCGCTCCGCGCTCTCATCGTCGGGTATGTGGGCGACAAGCGCAGTGTTTGAGCCTCGAACAGGGGGGTGACCCAGTAATGGCAGCTCGAAAGAAGGCGGCTCGCAAGAAGGCGGGACGCAAGAAGGCGACTCGCAAGAAGGCGACTCGCAAGAAGGCGACCCGCAAGAAGGCCCGACGCAAGAAGAGGAAGTAGTGCTTGCGTGAGAAGGCCGACCTTCTCCTGGGAAGGTCGCAGGACCCCGGCCGGCGCAAGTCGGCCGGGGTTTCCTTCTTCCCGGCCCTGTTCTAGTTTCTGGCTCCCGCTGGGAGAGCGCCTCGAGGTTGCCCCCCAACCCGTCAGCCCCTGAGATCCACGAGGTCGAACAGGGATTCCGGAGCGAATTCATCATGGCGAGAATCACGATCGAAGACTGCACGGAGAAAGTCCCGAACCGGTTCCACCTGGTTCAGATGGGTGCCATCCGCACGAAGCAGCTGAAGAAGGGGGCCCGTTCCCTCGTGTCGAACGAGGAGAACAAGGAGGTCGTGGTCTCGCTGCGCGAGATCGCCGCGGGCTACATCAAGCCCGACTACCCGAGCGAGGACGAGGAGGAATAGCGCGACCGCTGCGATCCCATCGGAGATCGAAGCGTTGCGCTTGGAGCGTGCCGGGGAGAAGCCATCAGGCTTCGACCGCGTAGCCCGCCGAGGCGTTTCCTCTCGCTAGCTGCAGACCTGAATGGGAACGTCGAAGGTGACGCTGGTCCCGCGACCCACTTCGCTCTGTACCGCGATGCCACCGTCCAGCAGCACCATGAGGTCGCGTACGAGCGCGAGGCCGAGGCCCGCACCGCCGGGTTCGGTGTCATCGACCTGGAAGAACTCGTCGAAGATGTGCGGGGTATCGTCCTGGCACATGCCGACGCCCGTGTCCCTCACTTCGCAGTAGAGACGGTCGCCCTCGACCCGCGCGTGGATGTTGATCTGTCCGCGCGGAGTGAACTTCACGGCGTTGTCGAGGAGCAGGAACAGGGCCTGATTGACCTTCGTGAGGTCGGTCCGAAATTTCGGAAACGGCTCCTCGATATGTTGCTCGATCGTGAGCGGCTTGCCGCCGATTGCGTCCTGAACGCTGAACACCGCCTCTTCCACGACCTCGCGGAAGTTGACGTCGTGAATCTCGACCGGGAGCTCGCCCTGTTTGATGCGCCAGAGGTCGAGGATGTTCTGCAGTGTGCGCACGAACGCAGTGCCGCTGTCGAGCGCTGAGCGGAGCACGGTCTTCGCGCCGTCCGAGAGGGCGTCGTCCTCACCGGTGAGCACGGAGATGATGGCTTCGATGATGCTGTTGAGCGGCGTGCGCAGCTCGCGCGACATCTTCTCGATGAAGTCGTTCTTGAGCTTCTCGATCTTTCCGAGCTTCTCGTTGTTGCGCAGCAGCTCGATGTCCTGGGCGAAGAGGGCCTCCGAGAGCTTGAGGATCTCGTCGCTCTGATTCTCCTCGGACGAGCTCGAGTTCCCCTCGACCGCTTCGAGCTGCGCGACGTGTTCGCGCAGGCGGACGTGATCGAGCCGGACGGCGAGATCCGACGCGATACGCAGGAGTCCGTTCTCCATCGCGGTGTCGAGCGCCGCGGGCGCCCCCACGGCCAGCACACCGAGCTGTGTCCCGTCGAAGTCGAGCGGGAGCAGGACGACGTCACCCGCAGCGGAGTCGCCGAGGGCGGCGATCACGGGAAGCCGGCGCAGAGCTCTGTCCGACAGACAGCCCTCGATGGATGGTGCGATGATCCGCGCCGCCTCCCGGGCAGCGCCGGCACGGACGAACCCCGCAGCTGCGAGCAGTGCGGGCGGCGCGTCGGGCCGGCTGCAGAATACGAGCGCGAGACCCCCTCCGACGAACTCGGCCGACGACGCCGCGGTAGAGCGGCAGGCCGCAGCCCTCGCGTCGACCAACGTCTGCGACGTCTGACCGCGATCCATCGGGCTACCGTCGGCACTCACAGAGTTCCCCGGCTCAGAAGCGTACGTCGGAGTCGATCTCGATCGGGTCTGCCGAAACGCCAGGCTCGTCCACCGAGTCGGGATTTCCGCCCTCGAGCGCGAGCTTCGTGCGGAAGTCGGTGGGATTCGACGCTGCCACGAGGGCGGTTTCGACCGACACCTTGTTCGCCTCGACGAGGTCGAGCAGGTGCTGGTCGAAGGTCTGCATCAGCTCCGACCGGCCGCGTGCGATGTACTCCGTGATCTCGCCGGTGCGGGAAGGATCCTTGATGCACTCCTGGATGCTTCGCGTGCTCTGCATGATCTCGACAGCGGGCACGCGGCCCGTCTGCTTCTTCGTGGGGAGCAGCCGCAGGCAGACGACGCCCTTGAGGTTCTCCGCCAACCTCGCGCGCACACCGAGCTGTTCTTCGGGCGGGAAGAACGCGACGAGTCGGTTGATCGTAGAGGCCACGTCCGAGGTGTGGATCGACGAGAACACGAGGTGCCCCGTCTCCGCGGCCTTGAGCGATGTATCGACGGTGTCGAGGTCCCGCATCTCGCCGACCATGATCACGTCGGGATCCTGGCGCACCGCAGCGCGCAACGCGTCCGGGAAGGACGCCGTGTCCGTGCCGATCTCGCGCTGGGTGATGATGCTCTTGTCGTGCGTGAAGACGAACTCGATCGGATCCTCGATCGTGACGATCTTCGCCTTGCGCGAGCAGTTGACCGCTTCGATCAGCGTTGCGAGTGTGGTCGACTTGCCCATGCCGGTCGCGCCGGTGACGAGCACGTAGCCGCGGCGCAGCTTGGCGAACTCGCGGATCGAAGTCGGCAGGTTGAGATCTTCGAACGAGCGGATCTGGAGCGGGATCACGCGCAGCACGATGTTGAAGAAGCGGCGTTGACGCGAGATGTTGACGCGGAAACGACCCTCTCCCGGAAGCTCGTAGGCGAGATCGAGCTCGTTGAAAGAACTCGAAACCTCGTCCCCTTCGCCCTCCAACAGGATCTGCGCGATCGCTTCGGTGTCCTGCGACGTCAGTGTCTTGTAGCGAAGCTCCACCAGCTCACCGTGAAAACGGTACAGCGGCAGGTAGCCCACCTGGAAGTGGATGTCGGAGGCGCCCTTCTCGATTCCGAGGCGCAGCAGCCGAAACAGTTTCTCGCGTTCCATCGCCCCCCCACACGAGGCTGTAGGTCTCGTACATGAAACCGATCGAACTTGCGTATCGGCGATTCAGCCCCGGTCTTGACCGGATTGTCCGAACGCCCCGAGGGTGCAGGACCCGCCGAACCCGGCCTGAGCGACTGTTCCACCCCTCGTCTTGGGCGGTCCTCGGTTAAACTGGGGGTGTATGCGGAACCGAGGGACGGACAGGGTCGTCTGGGCGGGCTGCGCCGCCTTTCTTGGTGCGCTCGTCGCGCTCGTGGCTCCTTCCGCGGCCGAAGAGCCGCTTCTCGTTCCCAGCCAACCGACCTCCGTCCCGACCTCCCAAGGCTCGTCCACGGGAGGCGTCATCGCCGTGGATCGCCTGCTGACGCTGCCCCGCGGATTCGACGTCGGAAACGCGCGAAAGGGCGGGGCGACGCGCGCCGAATGGCGAGCCCAGTTCATGGAGGCCCGCAACAGCCTCACGAAATCCCAGGCGGATCTCGCGAAGACCCGCCACGAGATCGAAGCCAACGCGGCCGACAATGGCAGCTGGAAGATGGCACCCCCCGGCGCCAGCCTCGCGAATTCGGAATCGCCAACGAGCTTCCGCCTCACGCAGCAGCTGCGGCGGGACCGCGAGGAGGTGAAGCAAGCCGAGCAGGCGCTCACGGCGCTCGATGTCGAGGCCAACATCGCCGCCGTCCCGGAGGACTGGCGCCAGTAGTGGGGCGAATCCTCCCGGATTCAGCCGACGCGGGGGCGGGACGCGAGTCCCGTCTCCTGGCGGGAAACGCCGAGATTCTGATCCGTGCGGGCCTCGATCCGAGCGCGGTCGAGGAGAAGGGACTGTTCGCGCCGAAGGGCTGGCTGCGCCGCATCAGCGGCGAACAGGCCGTCCTCCTCGGCGGCGGCCGCGCCCTGTTGCTCGAGCTCGCGCATCCCCTCGTGGCGGCGGGCGTCGCCGCACATTCGAACTTTGAGAAGGACCCCTTTGGCCGCCTCCAGCGCACGCTCGACGCCGTGAGCACCATCACGTTTGGCTCCCGCGACGCCGCGCTGGCCGCCGTGCGCGGCGTCGAACGCGCGCATGCTCGTGTCTCGGGTGTGCTCGAGGTGGCGGTCGGACCGTTTCCAGCGGGCACGGTGTACGACGGGCGCGCGCCGGAGCTGATGGCTTGGATCTGGGCGACACTCGTCGATACGGCGCTGGTCGTCTACGAGCGCTTCGTTGCGCCCGTCGAGGAGGCGGCGCGCTGTGCCTACTACCTCGAGCACCGCGTGGTCGCGCGGTTGCTCGGGATTCCCGACGACCTCGTTCCCGCGACGTGGTCCGATTTTCGTTCGTGGTTCGAGACGATGCTCGAGAGTGACACGCTGACCGTCTCGGAGGCTGCCGTTCGTGTCGCGCGCAGCGTGGTTTCTCCGCCGGTGCGTTCGCCGATGACAGGCACCGTTCGCATACTCACCGCCGCCCTCCTCCCCGAGCGTCTGCGCGATGCCTTCGATCTGCCCATGAGCGCCAGGCATCGCGAGCGGTTTCACGAACTCACCGAGAACGTCCGATCGCTGCGCGGCCTGCGCGACGCCTAGGCGTTGCGCAGAGGCGCGTTGTTCATCGGGATCTCCGGAGCCGGCGGATGGGCGAGAGCCCGTCTCCGCGCAGTGGGCTGCGGAGCCGAAGACGAACGGTCGCGGCGCACTTTCCCGGGTTTGGCTACAGTGCCGCGGCTCGAAAATGGAGGAGCCCGCTCGATGGACGAAGATCCCAAAGGAAGGAACGATTTCGTCGCCAAACTCTATATCGTGGGCGGCATTCCGGGGATCGTGATCTTCGTCGTCGTCACCTTCGCCTTCGCACGATCCTGCAATTTCGCCGCCTAGCGGGGCCAAGCCTCTCGGTCGCGCCTGCGGTCGACCCAGCGCATCCGATTTACCTTCCCACCGGCTGCCGCTCCGCTGCGGTCCCCCGAATGTGCACGTGGAGTGTCTATTCTTCCGCAGTGCGGTGAGAAATCCGCACAGTTGAAAGAAAGCGTTTGAATTCAAACTCTTACGTCTAATGCCCGGCTCTCCGCCGCCGATAGTCCTGCTGGGCAATGGGGAATTCAACACAACGCAGAGGCCTTCCCGGGTGTCGTGTCACAGCGTTCCTGTTGGCGGCGCTCGTCGTCGCCGGGCTTGGCTGCGCGGGGACTCCCCGAGGCCCCCAGCCGGCCGCCTATCGCTACTTCACCGAGCCCGATTCCGGCGACGGCTGGAGCCGCAAGATCCGCGGCTGGCAGGTGCGCGAGCAGGGCTCTCACGCGAGCCCCGGGTCGTCCTCCACAGCGGCCATCCGAGGCGCAAACGAGGTCGCGGCCGGTCCCGCGACGGAAACGCCCTCGGGTACGGACCTCTCGGCGAAGTACGCCTCGTTTCGTTCCGACCGCCGGCGCCAGCTGGCGCGCGAGCTTGCCTCGTGGATCCAGAGCCAGGCGCGTGAGCACTACATCGAAGACGGTCCCGACGACCACTGGGCGACCCTCGACGAGACCCTCCGAGGCAACGGTGACGACTGCGACGGACTCGAGCTTCTCACGTTTCACCTCCTCCACGATCTCGGGTTCAGAGGGGAAGAGGTGTACCGCGCCGTCGTCTATCGACGGTCCGACGGCCAGCACCACATGGTCACGCTCTGGTTCGAGGATCGAGACGATCCCTGGGTCATCGACCCGACTAGCGCGATGACGAGCGGCATGCCTCGGATGTCCGACGTTCCGGAATGGGTTCCGATCAAGGTCTTCAGCGAGGATCGCGACTTCACGGTGCGCTCCAACGCGCTCGCTATCCGCTGATCCGCGCGCCCAGGCGCGAGGTTTGACGCGCGCCGACCCCCAAACGATAATCGGCCGCCCATGCAGGGTTGGCGTCGATCGGCGATTCGAATCGCGACCGCGGTGGTCGTGCTGGCGCTCCTCGGCGCGTGTGACGCCGGGGACGGCGCGCCCGACGCAGGAGACGCAGGCTTTCGTGTCGCCCTCCTGACGCCCGGCTCGATCGCCGACGGCGGCTGGAACCGCGGCGCGTATGAGGGCCTGCTCGCGATCCGCGACGAGCTCGGCGCCGAGATCCGGCACGTCGAGACCAAGACCCCCGCTCAGTTCGAAGAGGGCTTCCGCGACTTCGCGTCGCGCGGCTTTCGGCTCGTGTTCGGCCACGGATTCGAGTACCAGGATGCTGCTGCGAAGGTCGGCGCCGAGTATCCGGAAACGATCTTCGTGACGACCTCGGGCGACACGCTGCGCGACAACGTCGCACCCATGGTCTTCGAGCTCGAGCAGGTCACCTACCTGTGTGGCGTGCTCGCGGCGCGGGGATTCCCTATCCGATCTTCCTGATGCTCCCGTACGTGGTCACTCTCGCCGTGCTCGCGTTCGCGGGCGGGGGCAGTCGGGCTCCCGGGAATCTCGGTCAGCCCTACCGCCGCGAAACCGCGGGTTGATCGACCGCTCCAGGCCTGTGCGCGCTAGAAGCCGTCGGGCTGCCGCCGCGGGCCTGCCGTGCCGGAAACCGGGAGCTTTCGCGCTAGCGTTCGATTTCGAGCTTCAGCTCGCGCCGTTGCTCGGCAGCGCGCTTGCGGGCCTTCGCACGCTCGCGCTCGATCTCGATCAGGAGATCGCGGCGGACGGCCTCGTTCCGCCCGGTCTCCGTCTCCAATCGGCGGTTTCTCACATCGGCGAGGCAGCTCTCGAGCAGCTCGTTGCGTCGAGCGGCCAGGCGCTTGGGAATCGGCACGGAGCGGGCACCCTCGCGTACGCGCATCTCGAGCACCACCGTCGTCTGGGTGCCGTCGTCTGCGCGCGCGCGAATCTCCACGTCGTTGAGGCCCGGGTTCATCCGGACGAGGGCGCTGAAGTCGCCGTCGTCGTCGGCCTGGAAGTAGACGGGGCGCTCACCGCGCGTCACGCTCCCGATCTCGATGTCGCGAAGCGAGGGCCAGTCCACAGCTTCGACCACGTCGACGAGTTCGCCCGGGTGGCGTACCGGCGTGAAGTTCCCGCCCGTTCGTGCCCCCATCTCGACCGTGGCGATCGGACCCGCGAGCGCGTCGGGACCGATCGCGAAGCTGTGCACTGTGATGTCGCCGCGCCGTGCACGGTCGGCGGCGGCGAAGGTCTCGGCGACGTTGCGGGCCATCTGTTCGGGTCCGTAGGGCAGGGTGGGCTGTCCGTCGGTGAAGAAGAAGACGACCTTTTCGCTCTTCGCGTCGGACTGCGAGAGCGCGCCGCGAAGCCCCAACAGCTCGATCGTCGCCTGGTCGAGTCCCGCCGCGATGTGGGTCTCTCCGACCGGTCGCGTGTCGAGCAGTTCGTCGAGTGCGCTCTCGATCTGGGCGAAACTCGACGTGAGCGGCTTCAACGTGTGGGCGTGGCGGCTCGAGCCAATGATGTTCCTCAGGAGGCCCCGCGAATCCGGGACGCTCGAAAAGGTCACGAGTCCCACCCGCGTGCTGCGCCGATCGAGCTGGCCGAGCAGCTCTCGCGCGGCCGCGACTTCGGCCGCAAGGATCGAGTCGCCGGGGTCCGAATCCTCTGCGGTGAAGAGTGCGCTGGGAGAATCGAGGGGGCGCCCGATGACGCCGTTCTCGTTGATGTCGACGCCGGTCGACTGCTGGGTCGAACCGGAGACGTCGAGAACGAAGATCACATCGAAGCGGCGCAGCTCGCCCTCTTGCGACGAAGCCACGCCCGCCACGAACGCGCCGCACGTGGAATCCTCGACCACCGCGCCGTTGGGCGGGTACTCGATGCGCAGCCGTACCCCGGGTATCTCGGGGGCCTGGCGGATGAGCGGCTCGACGCCGATTCCCGAGGCTGCCGCGCTCGACGGGCTGCGGAGCGCCGCGAGCTCGGCAAAAGTCGAAAATCGCCGGCCCAGGGCTTCGTTGTACGGCGATTCGGTAGCCCGGAGTACCGACGCGATCGGCGTGCCGACGAGCGTCGTTGCGCCCGCCTGAAGCCGCGCCGCCTGGGTGAAGCCGACGACTCGGTCCGTGCGCTCGGAGACGATGGGGGCGCCCCCCCAACCTTCGAGGCTCGCCGATCCCGAGAGTTCCACCTCGATTCGTGCACGGGTCGACTTCGCGACGAGCCCGAGGAGAACGGTCTCGCCGCCGGGACCCGGTCCGATCACCCGGACCCGCTCGCCGACCACGGGCTGGCGGGTCACTTCCGGTGCCAGGATGCGCGCGGAGACATTGGGCTGCCCGAGCGCATAGACGAGGAAATCCTGATCGAGACTACCCCCCGGCGCGTTGAAGGGGATTCCCGGTGGCACCAGCCATCCCACGGAAGCGGCGATCGGCTCGTCGCGGATGGGATGCAGGAACGTCACCCGTTCGACGCGTGTCACGAGTCCGAGGTCGAAGGCGTGGGCGGTGCCGACGGCCACCACGCCCAAGCGCGCCGTGCGCAGAAAGAACACGAGGCCGCTCGTCTCCGTCATCTCGCCGATCTCGATGTGGGGCCGCGCGACCGCGGCGGGCGCTTCGGCGCCTGTGACTGCTCCGCCGCCCACGACGGCGACTGCGACTCCGATGGCGAGGCAGGAGATGGCGGAGTGGCGGAGGCACTTCACTGAGCGGGGACGATATGAAAGGGACGGCATGCTGTCACCGCGCGTTCGGGGGACGCGAGTCGCGAGTGTGATACGTTTGCCTCTCCTCTCCCCCCGTGCCTCGACGGATGCATCGGCGACGAATCCCGACCGAGAATCTCACTCGGGAATTTCACCTGGGAATCTCAACGGGCAGACGTCGCGCGCGGGGAGGCACGTGAGCGGCTTGGCGGCGACTCCGGGTGCGAACGTCCTTCGGACCCTCGAGGGCTTGCGGGCGCTCGGTCGGCCCGTGGGCCTCGCCGAGCTCGCGCAGCAGCTGCTCGCCCTCGACACACCGGTGAGCCCGGCAATCGCGAGGCGCGTCGTTGCAGCAGCCCTGGGCTTCCCCGAGAAAGCGCTTTCGGATCCCCTCGAGCCCGGTTTGCTGCGTTCCGGCGAGGAGGCCCGGGTCGAGTCGGTCCCGCTCGAACGCGCGGACCTCCACGTCGTCGACCTGGAGACCACGGGACTCTCCACGGACGACTGCTCGATCATCGAGATCGGCGCGGTGCGCATCTCGGGGCTCGAGTGCGTCGACTCGTTCGAGACCCTCGTGAAACCGCGGGAGCTCCTGCCGCGCCGCATCACCGACATCACGGGCATCGACGACGCGATGCTCGCCGACGCGCCATCGGCAGCCGCCGCGTTGCCAGTGTTCCGTGACTGGCTAGAGCGCCACCCCGGCGCACCCTTCGTCGCCCACAACGCGAGCTTCGACTCGCGCTTCGTCGAGTGCGCGTTCGAGACGCTCGGCGTCGTCCCTTACCGGACACCGGTGCTGTGTACCGTTCGGCTTGCGCGACGTCTGATACCGCATCTTGGGCGCTTCAATCTCGATCACGTTTGTGCGCATTTCGGTATCCGAAACCGTGCCCGTCACAGGGCAATGGGCGACGCGAGCGCCACAGCCATGGCGTTGATCGAGATGCTGCAGATCGCGCTGGCCTCGGGGAAGACCCGCACGCTCGGCGATCTTCTGGATCTGCAAGCGCGACCCACGCGACGTCGCCCCCGCTGACGTGGGACTGTGTTCCGAAGAATGCGACCGGTCACCTGGCGGGTGGCTGGGAGTCATCGACCAGAAGATCGACGTTGCGCAACTCGCAATCTTCGGGA
>SPKZ01012376.1_pt1 | contig 12024 bp, 15 predicted proteins | sample 2456571 | NCBI WGS metagenome assembly SPKZ01 (sample SAMN11192286, study PRJNA482655) | marine metagenome | biome: ENVO:00000447; feature: ENVO:00000244|ENVO:00000211|ENVO:00000569|ENVO:00002023; material: ENVO:00002151; isolation source: ocean water from marine abyssalpelagic zone ...
GAAGAGTTGAAGGCGCTGCTGTCTCCGGATCAACGTATTAATTTACGTGATAGCATGCGTTTAACCATTGAACAGGCACAAACGGCGTTATTACGTGGTGATCAACGTACCTTTGATCAAAGCCTGACTAAAGTGCGTGGCTGGGTACATAAATACTTTCTTGCCGATAACTTTCGGGTTCAGCTGACGATCAAAAAAGTGGAATCGCTGATTAAAACGCGAGTACAGCGTGATTTACCGGATATAGCCCGATCGCAGCAAGCGCTGAAACGCTACTTAACCGACAGAATGCGACAAGAACGTCGTTATTAATCCAGAAAACAATAAAGGGCCTCAGGGCCTTTTATTTTAGCTTTTAGTTTCGTTTTTAAAGCATGGTAGTTTTGAGGTCGTAAATGATTCGTTTATTTCTGTTATTGTTGAGCCTGCTTGCTGGTAGCTGGTTTTTGGCCGACATGATTAAGCAGAAAGGCCCCGGTTACGCCTATATCTATATCGATCAGTATTCTGTAGAAACCAGTTTCTGGTTTTTACTGGCAGCGTTGCTGCTTATCGTATCGGCGTTATTTTTTGGCCTGCGTGTCGCTAGTTATGGCATAAAACTGCTGATAAAAACCGCCGTTTTACCCCGTCAGATGGGGCTGAAAAAATCCCGAAAATTTCATCAAACCGCCGTCTTGGCGTATTTAGAACAATATTGGTCTAAATCTTACACCGATATGGCCAAGGTCTTAAAAAAGGTAGAAACCCCGTTTATTGCTAATTTATTGATGTTGCAGGCGCACTTAAAACAAGGTGATATAGCCGCCGCAGAGCTGTGTTATAAGCAGGCCGAAACGGCCGACGATTATGATGAGTTAAGCCTGTTATTAGCCAATATCGATATCTTACTCGCCAAAGCTGAATACACAGAAGCGGTAAGCTTTTGTCAAAATCTATTACGTGAATATCCGCTTGAAATGCGTGTGGTTTTAAAAGCCTTACGGGTTTATCAGCGCCAGAAAAATCCTATCGCGATGGAACCGTTGATTAAAACCGCCAAAAAGCATCATTTGTTAACGACGCTGGAAATACGCCAGTGGCAGCAGGATTATTATCTGCAGCGTTTTGATGAATATGCGCAAAGTGCTGATTGGGTGGGCTTAAAAAAAATCTGGCGTAAGGCCTATAAACTTCAAGATAGAGTCATAACGGCTGCATTTTATCGTGTCGCTAGAGATTTATCACCCCGCGCTGAACTGGAAAAAATGCTGCGCCAGGCATTACGTAAACATTATTCTGATGATGTAGTGGTTTTATATGCAGCCATAGCCGACGGGGACGTTGATACACAGGCGCAGACAAGCTTTTTGCAGGGGCTGTTATCCGAGCATAAAGATTCTGCCGCATTATTACAGGCGTTGGCTGTGTTGGGTAAAACTGCCGGTGAGATCGATAAGGCCTTGGATTACTCTCAGCAGAGCTTGGCGCTTAAAGCGACTTCTGCAGCCTACCAGTTACAGGCAGAGCTTTATGGTTTACAAGGCCATAAAGATAAACAAATAGAAAGCCTGAAGTTAGCACTGACTTTAGTGCCATAAGCGCTATTTATTTAAATTGTAATAGCTGTTCCGGCGTATCGGTAAAATCTCTGACCGTGTCTTTGGTGCGTAGCGCTTCAGATACCTGTGGTTCGCTATAGGAATAACAAGCGCCTATCATCATGCTATGTTGCGTGGCCGATTCACCGGCCAACTTCTTTAAATCAAAAGGCCTGGCTCTGGAGACAAAATACGCTTTCTGCAAGATAAAAGCACCTTGCAGCGCTTTTTCATCATCGGCAAATTGTTTATTGGCCCAGCTCGCAAATCCCTTGTATAGCGTATTGCCTAGCAGGGTTTCGGGTTGTTGAATCTGCCATTTTTGAATTTTCCATTGATGAATGATCTCACCGTTGCAGCGTACGGTGGCGGTGGTTGATTGCCCCGATAGTTCATCGGGTACATCAATAATATAATCGCGGCAGCGCTCTTCACTGGTCGCCTGTTGCATGCATAACAGGGTTAAATCCAGCCAATGTGTACATTGACTCAAAATATCCAACTTGCTCATCTGTTCTTTGGCGCTAAGTGCCAGTTCACTACCAATTAAGGCCTTTAACGGTTCCAGCGCGCCGTGGCAGGTTGTTAACGGTATACGTATAGCTTGTGCCTGAATATCGGTGACTTTATTGTTGGCATAATACACCTTGCTGATAAAACCGTGGTTGCAGTCTTCCAATTCCCCTAGCACGTATAAGCCTTTTTCATCTTCGGCTTTTTGCAGCCGCACACGGCGTCTGAATATGCCTGAGCCGAAGTCGGGATTAATGGGGTAATTTAATGGATTTTCGAGGTTTTCTACTTTGCTCACGGTATGTTCTACAGCTATCAGTGAAGATTCAGGTATTATAGCTCTTTTCGCTTATTACTGAATGACGGTTTATCCATGAGCTCAAATCAACATCCCTTTGATGTGCTGACCCCCGACTGCGTATTACAAGCCGTGGAAAATCAGGGATTACTTACCGATGGGCGTATTTTAGCGTTAAACAGTTATGAAAACCGCGTATATCAAGTGGGTATAGAGGATGCCGTGCCTATTATCGTCAAGTTCTACCGGCCCCAGCGCTGGAGTGATAAACAGATTCTTGAAGAGCATCAATTCAGTGCGGAGCTGGCAGCGGCAGATTTCCCCGTCGTCTGCCCCCAAAAACTGGATGATGGACGCAGCTTAATTGAACATGTCGGCTTAAAAATGGCCATGTTTGAACGCAGAGGTGGGCGAGCGCCGGAATTGGATAATCTGGATAACTTATTTCAGCTAGGCCAGTATATGGGGCGTTTACATGCTGTAGGTGAATTAAAAGACTTTCAGCATAGGCCAACCCTGGATATTAAAAGTTTTGGTTATGACAGTGTGGATACTGTTTGCAACACCTTATTACCCGATTACCTAAAAGAAGCTTACCAAACTCTGTGTGCCGACTTATTAACCATTATCGAACAGCGTTTTGCTAACGTTGCTAATTTGCGCTGGATTCGCTGTCATGGTGATTGCCACGTCGGCAATATTCTCTGGCGTGATGATAAACCCCATTTTGTCGATTTTGATGATGCCCGTATGGCTCCTGCGATTCAGGATCTATGGATGTTGTTATCGGGTTCGGCTAATGAGCAACAATTGCAGATGAATGAAATTATCGAAGGTTATGAGATGTTTATGCCATTTAATGCGGCAGAATTAGCCTTGATCGAGCCGTTAAGAACGTTGCGGTTGATGCATTACAGCGCCTGGTTGGCTAAACGCTGGGGGGATCCGGCCTTCCCTATGCATTTTCCGTGGTTTAATACCGAAATTTATTGGGGCCAGCATATTTTAGAGCTGCGTGAGCAGTTATCGGTATTACAGGAACCGGGATTACAGCTGAATCGTTGAAGCGTTTTTTTATTTTTTGAGGGTATATTGTGGATCCGTTAATTCTTTGCATCGCTCTGGCCTGTGGTTTGTTATTAAAGCAGGCTGGCCAGCCACCATTAATCGGTTATTTGGCCGCTGGGTTTGTTTTGCATTTAATGGGTGTGTCATCGGGTGAATTAATCGCCTTCGTGGCTGATGCCGGGGTGACGTTGTTATTATTTACCATAGGCTTAAAGCTGAATGTCCGCGACCTGGTGATGCCTCAAGTATGGGCGGTGACCATTGGCCATATGGTCTTGATTGTACCGGTGATGGCGTTGTTATTGTTTTTAGGGGGCTCTTCAATCGATGGTTTACCGGCCATCGATACCCCAACCCTATGGGCTATCGCCTTTGGATTATCTTTTTCGAGTACCGTGTTTGCGGTAAAAATATTTGAAGATAAAGGTGAGTCTGCGGCGTTATTTGCGATTATCGCCATCGGAATTTTGATTATTCAGGATTTAATTGCGGTGTTATTTCTTACTGCAAGCAGTGGCAAGATGCCCAGTCCTTATGCGCTGCTTTTATTATTATTGATTCCGGCCCGGCCGTTGATTGTCAGATTACTTAAGATGTGTGGCCATGGTGAGTTATTGGCCCTGGCCGGTTTTGCTTTGGCTTTTGGTGCGGGTGGATTATTTACCGAATTAAGCCTCAAAGCGGATTTAGGTGCGTTACTGGCCGGTGTGTTGTTATCCAATACGCCACAAAGCCGGGAGATCGCCAAAACCTTATTAGGCTTTAAAGATTTGTTGTTGGTCGGTTTTTTCTTAAGTATTGGCTTAAATGGTCTGCCCAGCTTCGAGATGTTATTGATGGCGCTGATCCTGGCTGCATTTGTCTGGATAAAACCGCTGCTGTATTTCTTCTTATTCGTAAGCGCAAAATTGCGTGCCAGAACTGCATTTCTAAGTTCGCTGGCATTATTTAATTACAGCGAGTTTGGCCTGATTGTAGTGGCGTTATTGGTTAATGAAGGTTGGCTGGCATCCGAATGGCTGGTGATGATGGCGGTGGCCTTATCATTCTCCTATTTGATTGCCTCGCCGTTTAATAATAATGCCCATGTGTTATATAGCCGCTATAGCAATGTATTGAAGCGCTTTCAGCGTGAAGGTCGATTAGAGCATGAAACCCCAGCCGATATTGGTGATGCTTCTGTGATGGTTTTAGGTATGGGGCGTGTGGGCAGTGGGGTGTATGAATATCTACAGCCACGTTGTGAGGGAAGCCTGGTGGGCATAGAAGAGAGTGCCAGCAAGGCGCGCCAGCTCCGAGAACGAGGCTTTAATGTGATACGCGCCGACGGTAATGATGGCGATTTCTGGCGTCATCTTTCATTACATAATATCGATTTGATTATGGTGAGCCTGACCAATCATAACGAAAATAAAGCCGTGGTTGATTTGATTCGTGAAACCCAATATCAAGGTAAAATAGCCGTGGTCGCCCGCTTTGCCGATGAATTGGAAGAGCTGCGTAATATGGGCTGTATCGCATTTAATCTCTATGCCGAGGCGGGCCATGGCTTTGCCGAACATGTGTTGAGCCAGCTGCCAACGTATTCGGCTCATGCGCCTGAATTTAAGTAAATCACCTTTCATTAACAGGACTGTCATAAATAATTGCTATTTTATCGGCACTTAATTAGTGAGTGCCGTTCTGCTAGATGAAAAATCTCCGTTTTAATCCTGCGTTAATATTATTTTCCTGTTTGTTGCTGTCGATTAGCTGTGGGGTGAAGGCGGCTTCTTCAACCCTTTTTACCCTTCAAGGTTCTAATACCGTGGGGGCAAAGTTAGCCCCACAATGTGCACGGGCCTATTTGTCTTCTACCGGGGTTAAAAATGTCAGCATTTATGACGGTGATGTTGAAAATGAATATTGGGTCAGCGGTATTGCGGGAACCGGGCTGGATTTACACACGGTAAGCATAAAAATCGCAGCCCACGGTTCCAGCACCGGGTTTAAGGGTTTAAATTCGATGCAGACCGATATAGCGATGTCTTCGCGGCCGATTAAAAAGGCCGAGGTGCAGGCTTTAAGCCGTTTTGGCCCGATGAAAACCCGAGAGGCCGAGCATACCATCGCGATAGATGGTTTAGCGGTGTTGGTGAATAAGCGAAATCCGGTTTCTGAATTAAGCATCACTCAAATTGCGCAATTATTTTCCGGTGAAATTAGCAACTGGAAGCAATTAGGTGGGATTGATGCACCGGTGGTGATTTATGCCCGCGATGATAAATCCGGAACCTGGGATACGTTTAAGAAACTGGTTTTAGCTGAAGACTTTATCTTGAGCGATAAGGCCGTGCGTTTTGAATCCAACGATGAACTCTCCGACAGTGTGGCGAATCAGACAAATGCGATCGGTTTTTCGGGCCTGTCTTCGGTACGCCGAAGTAAATTATTGGCCGTATCCGATGATAATACGCAGGCGATGAAGCCATCGGCCTATACGGTGGCTACCGAAGATTATCCGCTGGCCAGGCGTTTGTATTTTTATATGCCACCCAAAAGTGCTTCGCCCTGGGTTAGAGATTTCATTGCCTTTTGTCAGTCTGATGTGGGCCAGCGTATTGTTGAGTCTGTAGGTTTTGTTTCACAGAATATCCGCAGCTTTAAAAGCCCTGTTGGCAGATCTGCTGCCGTGCCTCAGGCTTATCAGACGCTGGCGCAGCAGGGGCGGCGCTTGTCGGTTAATTTCCGCTTCTCCCAGGGTAGCCCACGTTTGGATAATAAAGCCCATGAAGATATTCGACGTTTATTGGGCTTTTTACGGCGCAGTGAAAATCAACACAAACATGTGTATTTGATTGGTTTTTCAGATGCCGGAGAGCGCTTGAGTCAGGATCTGGTGTTATCCCGATTTCGGGCGTTGGCGGTGAGATCAGCGCTGCTGCGTGAAGGTGTACCGGTGGCGGAAAGTATCGGCCTGGGTTCATTTATGCCGGTGGCATCCAATGATAATGAAGGTTTAAAACTGAAAAATGGCCGTGTTGAAGTCTGGTTAACAGATGCTCCGCTGGTGGGTCTTGTACAGCCTGAAAGCATCTATCCACAAAAGCGTCATACTCAGGCTGTAGCCACATTTGATTTATGAGTTGTTAACAGTGCTTGTATCGCTGGTTTGCATGGATTTAGGTATTTCACCGGGCATCTGTCTTTCGGCGATAGGTTCCGGGAAAAAAATCGAATAGTTGCGTTCGCTATATTCCAAGAGATTATCATGTTGACGAATACAATCGGCCATGGGGCTGTCTAATTCGGGTAATAATATATTGCTTAAATAGGCCACCGCTGAGATGTCTAGCTTGCTGACATAGCTGCCGCCAAACCATTGTTTGCCATCCAGGTAGACGGCCAGCTGATTGATGTCTTTTTTAGCCATATCGTAAATTTCATCCCGGCTATGGCGGCCAGTACCTTGCTCATGTAGTTGTTTTTTTACCCCTTTTTTTACAAACCAGGCGGCTAGATGGCTTATCGGTGGGGGCATGGCTCCAAAAATCTGTTTTTTAAACACGGGCCAGTTTTTTTCATCCATCCAGCGGCTATAAACCAGGGCCCAATAAAGATGATCATCTAACATGCGTGAATAGGCCTGATGGTGGGCGCGATTGATCGTATCGAGATGGCCATCCATGCTGAAATCGTATTTGCTTTCCAGATAATCCATGATCAATTCTGAATCACCAATGACCAGGCCGTTATCACGAATAAACGGCAGCTTGCTTTTAGGTCCTTTGGCGGGATTGTCTTCATTGATGATCTGAAAAGGCAGCTCACTAAGGCGTAAAAAAGCCTCTACTTTCATACAGGGCGGGCTGATATTGGCATGGCCAAAAGCGGGGGTAAACTGGTAGAGGTCAATCATCCTTGTGGCTTCCTAAAACGTGTTACTTTGGCTTTTTAAGCGTTTAAATCGGGAATAAGTTGGCTTTCTAGCCTTACGATGGTGTCTTTAAGCGCGAGTTTACGTTTTTTTAAACGTTGAATTTCCAGGGCATTCGAGGTGGGTCGGCCTTCCTGATTGATCTGTTGATCCAATAGACGATGTTCTATACGCAGAGATTTCAACTTTTCACGTAGGTCGTTGAGTTGCACAACTTGCATATTAGGGCCTGCCGGTCAGCATAATAGAGTTTTGATTGTAAGCGTGCAGGCCGGGAAATGGTAGTGCTTTAATCGGCGTCTGTGTCTTGTGCCTCTTCTGCGTTTTTCTTGGGTTTGATGAGATAACCCAATAACACCCCTATTTCAAATAACAGCCACATGGGTAGAGCCATTAAACACTGTGAAACCGGGTCAGGTGGGGTCAATAACATGCCCGCAACAAAGCAGCCGACGATAATATAGGGGCGTTTCTGGGATAATGATTTTGCTGTGGTTGCGCCGGTATAAATAAGCACGATGGTGGCAATAGGAATTTCAAAGGCGATGCCAAAGGCAAAAAACAGCTTTAATACGGTATCCAGAAAACGGCTGATATCAGGTGTATAGGCGACACCTTCTGGGCCTGCGGCACTGAAAAAGGCAAAGATAAGCGGAAAGACCACAAAATAGGCAAAGGCAATACCCGCGTAAAACAGCAGGATGCTAAAAAATAAAACCGGGGCTAATAAACGTTTTTCATTACGGTATAAGCCTGGGGCTATAAAGCCCCAAATTTCAGCCAATAGATAAGGTACGGCGATAAAGATGGCCAAGACCAGGGTTAATTTAAAGGGGGCAAGAAAAGGTGAGGCCACATCGGTGGCAATCATCTGACTGCCTTCAGGCAGCGCATTCACCAGCGGTACGGAGACGATGGTGTAGATATCATTGGCAAAACTGAATAGGCCCGCAAAAATGATCAGAACAACCACAAGGCTACGTAATAGGCGGCTACGCAGCTCCAATAGATGAGACGTCAGTGGTTGCTCCGTGCCTTCGTCTGGTTGATCGGATTCAGGAGTTGTCATTGTTTTTGCTGTTGGCTTCTTTAGCGGTTGATGATGTCGGTTTGGCGATGTTTTTGAGCTCGTCTAGCTGATCCTGCGTTTCGTGGGCTAAATCATCAAATTGTTTTTTGCTGTTTTCCAGGCTTTGCATAATCTCTTCATTATGCAATTGTCGGCGTATATCATCCGCGCCAATCTCATGTTCTATTTCTGAGCGAATTTGTCTGTAGCTACGTTTAAAACGCCCTACCCATAGGCCTATGGTTTTAATCGCCACTGGCAGACGTTCAGGCCCCAGTATCAAAAGCCCAAGAACGGCAATAATAAGCAGTTCACCAAAACCAATATCAAACATCGGATTTATTTATCGCTTTTTTTATCGCTGGAGGACACTTCTTCAGCTTCACCTTCTATGGTATCGGCGTCTTTTTTATCCAGTGTTTTAGGCATTTCTTCTTCATCACCCATGGATTTTTTAAAGCCTTTTAATGCGCCCCCCAGATCCGTGCCCATACTTTTCAGCTTTTTAGTGCCAAATAATAAAATCACGATAACCAGGATAATAACCAGTTCTTTAATTCCAAATCCCATAATGCGGCCTTATAACTTATTTTGTACGGTTGGCTTTTTCTTGCAAACCGGAAAGATCGAAGCGGCGTTCCAGCTCTTTTAATACGGCATCTGCTGATTCACCCAGATGGCTTAACATAACCAGCGAGTGAAACCACAGATCGGCGGTTTCATAGATAACATCTTTATTGTCACCGCTGGTTTCTGCATCTTTGGCAGCCAAAATTGTCTCGGTGGCTTCTTCACCCACTTTTTCAAGAATCTTATTTAAGCCTTTGTGGTGCAAACTGGCGACATAGGAAGAATCGGCATCGGCATTTTTACGTTGTTCTAAAACTTGCGTCAGGGCCGTTAATACATCATTCATGATTGTAAATCTCATCCGGATTTTTTAATACATCGGCGGTGGTCACCCATTCGCCATTTTGATATTCACGATAAAAGCAGCTGCGACGACCTGTATGACAGGCGATATCACCTAATTGTTTGACCTGCAATAACAGCACATCGTTATCGCAATCCATAGACATGCTCTTTAATTCTTGTATATGGCCGGAGCTTTCACCTTTACGCCAAATCTTCTGACGTGAACGTGAATAATAAATCGCTCGGTTTTCTGCCACCGTTAACGCGACGGACTCCCTGTTCATCCAGGCCATCATCAAAATTTCGCCGGTTTTGTGATCCTGGGCGATGGCGGGCACCAGGCCGTCATCTGTCCATTTAATCTGATCTAAAAAATCTGTCATACCATCTACTTTTCGAAAGCTTCATCAATTACAGCGCTATTATGGCATAGCGGGTGTTTTTTCTCGTGTCTTATACCACAACATAAGGTTGTAACAATATACGTAATACCTGGAATATCATGATGGCTAAGATCGGAGATATATCGATGCCACCCATATCTGGTAACAGTTTTCTAAACGGTGCCAGAGCCGGTTCAACCAGCTGGGATATCAGCTGTGCGACAGGATGGCCCTGCGCCTGTGGAATCCAGCTTAAAATGGCAGAAATAATAATGCCAAAGAAATAAATACTGACCAAATTATTGACAATGCCAGCAAACGTTCCAATCAATAAGGTGATGGGATTGGCGAAGGTGCCACTGGCTATCAGGAAAATCAGAATAATCATGACAAACTGCAGCAGCAGTGCCAGCACCAGGGCGGCGATATCCAGGCCTGCGATGCCTGGAATTAATCGGCGTAACGGGGTCAATATCGGCGCAGTGGCTTTAATGACAAACTGGCTCATGGGGTTGTAAAAATCGGCCTTGGCGACTTGCAGCAGAAAACGTATCAATACGATAAAGATATACAGCTGAAAGATATTCTGTACCAGAAATAGCAGTGCCTGATTGACGGATGAAGACATTGTGGTTCCTTATTCCATTTCTTTTGCTAAAGATTTACTTCTATTATCGGCCGCTTTTAAGGCTAACTCAAAACTTGCCTTTAAACCTTGTTGTTCAAATACACCCAGCGCTGCAGCGGTAGTGCCTCCTGGAGAGGTGACTCTTTTGCGTAACTCTGTCGTTTCTACATCGCTAGCCTGGGCCATTTTAGCTGCGCCTAAAGCTGTTTGCAGTGTCAGTTGCTTGGCGGTTTCCGGGCTTAAACCTAATTTTACCCCAGCTTCCTGCATGGCTTCCATCACTAAAAAGAAGTAGGCCGGGCCGCTGCCTGAAACCGCCGTGACGGCATCCATCAAGTGTTCTTTATCTACCCACGTTACAATGCCTGTGGCCTGCAATAAAGATTCTGCCAGCTTTTTTTGTTCTGTGTTACAAGCTGCATTGGCAAACAAGCCGCTGGCACCACATTGTACCAAGGAAGGTGTGTTGGGCATGCAGCGCACTATAGAGAGTGTAGGTGATAACCAGTTCTGTATCATGGGAATTGTAATGCCAGCCGCAATAGAAATAATCAGTGGTTTTTTCTGCTCTACAGCCGCTTGAATCTCCAAGCATACTGCCTGCATCTGCTGAGGTTTTATCGCCAGAATAACAACATCAGCCTGTGCGATCACGGCATTGTTATCGGTAGTTACCTGGATGCCCAGTTCCGTTTTCAGTTGATCAAGCTTGGCCTGGCTTCTGCCTGTAGCACTGATATTGCTAGCGTCAAAGCCGTTGTTGATTAATCCGCCCATAATGGCTCTGGCCATATTGCCAGAACCGATGAAGGCGATGTGGGGAGAAGACATAAAATATCCTAGTTTCTTGGGCCAAATAAGTCGGTGCCGATTCTGACCATGGTGGAACCCTGAGCGATAGCTTCGTCCATATCCTGAGACATGCCCATGGAGAGTGTGTCTACGGTAGCACTTAATGTTTTTAAATGATTAAAAAGTGCGGTCATTTTAGCAAATATAGCTGCGTTTTCCTGAGCTTTTTCTGTAACTTTAGGAATAGCCATTAAACCGCGCAGCGTTAATCGAGGGCTGTTGATAATCGCTTTGGCCAAGGTTTCCACTTGATCCGGGGCTATGCCCGCCTTTTGTTCTTCTTCACTGATATTTACCTGTATCAAGCATTGTAAAGGAGGCAGGTGTTCAGGGCGTTGATTATTTAAGCGTTGCACCAGCTTGATTCTATCCAGGCTTTGTACCCAACTGAAGTTTTCCGCGATGATGCGGCTTTTATTGGATTGAATAGGGCCTATAAAGTGCCAGATTATATCAGCGGGGAGTTGTGGTATTTTTTCCTGCGCCTCGGAAACATAGTTTTCACCAAATTGGCGAAGCCCTGCCAGATAAGCTAATTTTAGAGTCTTAGCTGAGCGTGTTTTGCTTACCGCCAATAAAGAGACGTCTGCAATAGGGCGATCAACCTTTAAACAAGCCGATTCAATACGTAATTTAACTGCTGTGATGTTGTTTTCTAGCGGCGGCATAGATAGGATTAAACCAATCAAATAAAAAAAGTTAGATATTAGCCAGTCTAACACTTTGTTAGAAGATCCACTTCTAACTGACTCATAATGAGGGAAAAAATGGATATTACAGAATTACTGGCCTTTAGTGCAAA
>SPKZ01010636.1_pt1 | contig 12018 bp, 12 predicted proteins | sample 2456571 | NCBI WGS metagenome assembly SPKZ01 (sample SAMN11192286, study PRJNA482655) | marine metagenome | biome: ENVO:00000447; feature: ENVO:00000244|ENVO:00000211|ENVO:00000569|ENVO:00002023; material: ENVO:00002151; isolation source: ocean water from marine abyssalpelagic zone ...
GGCGTGAAAACCAATCCGTCCCGCATCATGATTGATCGCTGCTCCTTCATGAAGGCCTCACCTCCAGATCCGAATTGGGATGGTGTTTACCGGATGACCTCGAAGTAGCCCACTAAGCACAAAAAAACCGGGCGCCCCTTTCGGAACGCCCGGTTTGAAAGTCAGATCCGGATCGTGAATCAAACGCGATCCGGAGTCTCGGGACATGATTACATCATGCCGCCCATGCCGTGGTCATGGGAGTGAGCTTCACCAGCGGCCTCGGGCTCCGGGATGTCGGAGATGAGACACTCAGTGGTGAGGAGAAGACCGGAGATAGAAGCGGCGTTCTGGAGAGCGCTGCGAGTCACCTTGGTCGGGTCAACCACACCACCGGCTACGAGGTCTTCGTAGGTGTCGGTAGCGACGTTGTAACCAACGTTACCGGACTCGTTCTTCACGTGCTCAACGATGAGAGCACCTTCGCGACCTGCGTTAGCGGAGAGCTGGCGAAGCGGAGCTTCGATAGCGCGCATGATGATGTCAGCACCAGTCGCTTCATCACCTTCGAGGCCGAGGTCACCAACACCACCCTGGGCGCGGATGAGAGCCGTACCACCACCGGGGACGATACCTTCTTCAACAGCAGCACGGGTCGCGTGGAGGGCGTCCTCAACACGAGCCTTCTTCTCTTTCATCTCAGTCTCGGTAGCAGCACCAACGTTGATCACTGCAACACCACCGGCGAGCTTGGCAAGACGCTCCTGGAGCTTCTCACGGTCGTAATCGGAAGTGGTTTCTTCGATCTGGCGACGAATCTGAGAGACACGGCCGCTGATAGCTTCGCTACCGCCGGCACCTTCGATGATGGTGGTCTCTTCCTTGGTGATCTTGACGGACTTGGCAGAACCAAGATCTTCCATGGTCACGTTCTCGAGCTTGATACCGAGGTCATCAGTGATGACGCGGCCACCAGTGAGGATCGCGATGTCTTCGAGCATGGCCTTACGGCGATCGCCGAAGCCGGGAGCCTTCACCGCAGCCACATTCAGGGTGCCGCGGATCTTGTTCACCACGAGAGTCGCAAGAGCTTCGCCTTCGACGTCCTCAGCAATGATGAGGAACGGCTTGCCGCTCTGAGCCACTTTCTCGAGAAGAGGAAGCATGTCTTTAAGGTTGGAGATCTTCTTCTCGTGGATGAGAATCAGAACGTCGTCGAGGTCAGCGACCATTCCCTCGGTGTCAGTCACCATGTAGGGAGAAAGGTAACCCTTGTCGAACTGCATACCTTCAACCACGTCGAGAGTGGTTTCGATACCCTTGGCTTCTTCAACGGTGATGGTGCCGTCTTTGCCAACCTTGTCCATAGCGTCAGCGATGATCTCGCCGATCTCTTTGTCCCAGTTAGCGGAAACGGTCGCAACCTGTGCGATTTCTTTGGTGTCAGTCACCTCGGTGGAGATCTTCTGGAGCTCACCGACGAGGGCTTCTGCCGCCTTGAGGATACCGCGCTGAAGGCTGGTGGGGTTAGCACCGGCAGTCACGTTACGGAGACCTTCGCTGTAGATGGCTTCCGCAAGAACGGTAGCCGTTGTGGTTCCGTCACCAGCGATGTCGGAAGTCTTGGAGGAAACCTCCTTAATGAGCTGAGCGCCCATGTTTTCGTAAGCGTTGTCGAGCTCGATTTCCTTGGCCACAGTCACACCGTCCTTGGTGATCGTGGGGCTGCCGAATTTCTTGTCGAGAATGACGTTACGTCCTGCAGGTCCGAGGGTCGCCTTGACCGCACGCGCAAGCTTCTGTGCGCCGGCAAGGAGAGCATGACGTGCTTCTTCGTCGAATGACAATTGTTTAGCCATGTTATTCTATTAGTTTTTTGTTAGTTTAAATTCAATAGGGTTGAGTCTGTCACCTAACCCTGTTGGGTTTTAGGAAAGGATACCGAGGATATCGCTTTCGTTGACGATGACGCACTCGTCGCCGCCCACTTTGACTTCGGTGCCGCCGTACTTGGAGATGAGCACCTGGTCGCCCACAGCGACAGAAAACTCGACAACTTCGCCGTCATCAGTTTTTCCGTTTCCAAGTGCGACAACCTCAGCTTCCTGAGGCTTCTCTTTGGCAGTGTCGGGGAGGAAGATACCGCCTTCAGACTTCTGCTCTTCGGGCTCAATACGCTTCACGAGAACGCGAGTTCCGAGAGGTGTGATGTTAGTTGCCATTATTGTTGGTTAGGTTTGTTTTGTTTTTGGTTTGGTCTATAAATTCCGCAGTTCGTTGGGCACGCCTCTGGCAGGATTTGCTTCAGGAGCGGGCCGACGACCCGCGGAATTAAAAGCCCCGCATCCCCTACGAGATGCGAGGCAAATTGGTTCATTTACTTGTCTTCGCTGACTTCTTCAAATTCCGCATCTACGACGTTTCCTTTGGCCTGTTTGGGCTCGTCGGAATCCTCATCTGCGGGAGACCCGTTACCGGCAGATCCGGCTCCAGCACCTGCAGCCGCAGCGGCGGCCGCAGCGGCGGGATCCATACCGGCAGCACCGGCAGCCTGCTGAGCGGCAGCGGCCAGCTCGGCAAACTTGTTCTGCAGGGCATCAGAAGCTGCCTTGATCTTCTCGTTGTCGTCACCCTTGAGGGCTTCTTCAACGTCCGCAACGAGCGGCTCGATCTCAGACTTGGCTTCAGCGGGCAGCTGGTCACCGAGTTCCTCGAGCTGCTTCTTCACGGTGTAAACCGCGTTGTCAGCTGTGTTGCGGATCTCGATACCTTCTGCCTTTTCCTTGTCGGCGTCGGCATACTGCTCGGCTTCCTGCTTGGCCTTTTCGATTTCGTCATCGCTGAGGCCGGATGAGCCTTCGATGGAAATATTCTGTTCCTTACCGGTCTCCTTGTCCTTGGCGGACACCTTGAGGATACCGTTACGGTCGATGTCGAAGGTCACTTCGATCTGCGGCACACCGCGGGGAGCGGAGTTGATTCCGTCGAGGCGGAAGTTACCGAGCATCTTGTTGTCGGAAACCATCTTGCGCTCACCCTGGCAGACCACGATGTCCACGGAAGGCTGGTTGTCAGCCGCGGTGGAGAACACCTGGGACTTCTTCGCCGGGATCGTCGTGTTGCGCTCAATCATCGGAGTAGCGATGCCACCCATGGTCTCGATGGAGAGTGACAGCGGGGTCACGTCGAGAAGCACCACGTCACCGAGCGTTGGGTCTTTGGCAAGCACACCGCCCTGGATCGCAGCACCAACCGCAACCACTTCGTCGGGGTTCACACCCTGGTGAGGGTCTTTACCGGCCAGTTCCCTGGCAGTTTCCACCACCTTGGGCATGCGGGTCATGCCGCCCACGAGAACGAGCTCGTCGATGTCACCGGCTGAAACGCCAGCTTCCTTGAGGCAGGCGGTGACGGGACCTTTGGTGCGCTCGAAGAGGCTGTCGGTCATCTGCTCCAGCTGAGCGCGGGTCAGCGTCTGCTGGATGTGCTTGGGACCGCTCTGGTCAGCCGTGATGAACGGCAGGTTGATTTCGTAGTTCTGGGCAGAAGAAAGCGCGATCTTGGCTTTCTCAGCTTCCTCCTTGATGCGCTGGAGCGCGTCAGGCTGACCGTTGAGGTCGATGGAGGTGTCGGACTTAAACTGATCCACAATGGATGCGATGATGGCATTATCCCAGTCATCACCACCGAGTTGGGTGTCACCATCAGTCGCGAGCACTTCGAAGAAACCCTCGTCGATTTCGAGAACGGAGATATCGAAGGTACCACCACCGAGGTCATACACGGCGATTTTCTCTTCCCCTTCTTTCTCAAGGCCGTAGGCAAGAGCCGCTGCAGTGGGCTCGTTGACGATACGCTTCACATCAAGACCGGCGATTTCACCAGCCGCCTTGGTGGCGTTACGCTGAGAATCGTTGAAGTAAGCCGGGACCGTAATCACAGCCTCAGTGATGGTTTCACCGAGCTTGGACTCAGCATCAGCCTTCAGCTTGCTCAGGACCATCGCAGAGATCTCCTGGGGGCTGTAGGTCTTGGTTTCGCCACCGACATCCACCTGGATGTGGGCATCACCGTTGCTGGCCTTGACGATTTCGTAAGGCGTTTTCTTCTCGTCCTCCGAAAGCTCGTCGAACTTGCGGCCAATCAGTCGCTTCGCAGAGAAAATCGTGTTCTTCGGGTTAGTAATGGCCTGGCGCTTGGCTGCCTGGCCGACGAGGCGCTCTCCGTCTTTGCTGAATGCCACCACCGAAGGAGTGGTGCGGGCGCCTTCAGCATTCTCGAGAACCACCGGCTGACCGCCTTCCATGACGGACATACACGAATTCGTGGTTCCCAGGTCAATTCCAAGAATTTTACTCATAATTTATATTTTTCCTTTCGTGCCGAACGGGATCGGCGGGTTTTTTGCGGCCTCCGAGAGGGTTGATTCTCAGTTGGGGGGCCGCTTGTTTCTTTGCCTACACTCGATGCAATCGACATGCCAATCAGCCCAATATAGTCCTAACTGATTGTTTTTTAATCGATTACAAAATCTCCCAACAATATCTCGATCGTAACTTTTGCGGGTATTGAGCCCAAATGGCACAGAAATGGCCACTTAGGTGCGTCAAAATGACACAGTGCGACAAAGTGCGCAGCGTCCCTTAATGAAAGATGAAAGGCACTCCCATGGACTCGAAGGCCGCCTTTTGCTCAGCCATGTAGCGCTCGGCCAGTTCGTCGAACTTTCCGGCTTCACGATAGTCCTTCAGAAAATCATTCACTTGAGCCTTCAACGCCTCATCTTCCTGTCTCAGGCCAACCGCCCAGGTCTCTTCCCTGATCGGATTCAGAATCGGGCGAGTCTTGTCCTCGTTCTGTTTCCAGAACTGGTAGATCGAGATCTGGTCATAGATAAAGACATCCGCTTTCCCCTGCACCACTTCAAGTGCGCAAGCAGCTGCTTCGTCCAACTTGATCAGTTCAATTTCCTCAAGGTTGGCGGTTGCCCACTGGTGCCCCGTCGTCGCCATCTTCACGGCAACCCTGGTTTCTCCCGGCACAAAATCGTCCACCGACTGGATCGGCGAATCCTTAGCAACCAGCATGCAGAGGCCATTCGTCACGTATCCGTCAGAGAAAGCAATCGCCTGCTCCCGCTCAGGGGTTTGTGTCATCGATGAAATGATCAGATCAATCTTCCCCGACTGCAGTGCCGGGATAATTCCACTCCATTCCACATCTCGAATCTCCAGCTCTTTCCCTAACGATTCGGCCAGGCCTTCAGCCATCCGAACACTGATCCCGTCGGGCTGATTGTCAGGGCCCCGCATCTCGAATGGTGGATAAGCCAACTCCATCCCCACGACCAAAGTCGATTCGTCTTTGTTGCAGGAACTCAAGCAAATTGAGACCAGAAGCACGATGGATAGCCAGCGAAGCGATTTCATCACGCACATCTTTACGCCGCCTTCATGAAACTCAAGGTGTTTGACTATCTTTTGAATCAAATCCAGCATAATGGCAGTATCAGATGCGAGAACGACTCATTGAGATCCTTGGCAAAACGGCGGCCCCCGAAGCAGTCGCCTGGTTGCAGCAGACGGTCGCGGAACAGGAGAAAAATTTCCAGCAACGTCCGTTCTACTATGCGTTCAGTGGTGTCTCCCGCCGTTTCGATAAGAAAGCGACCACGGATGCCGGTGATGACCAGCTCGCATCCCTCGCTGAAGCCGTTCCCGGCTTCACTGTCGAGGACTGGGACGAATTCCGCCTCGCCCGCGTCATCTTGCTCACGGTTCTCGCTGAACAGGAGAAAGACATCTTCCTCGAAAACCTGAAAGCGCTCATCGGAACAGCCGACCTTCGCGAACAGGTCGCCATTTTCTCCGCCTTCCCCCTGCTTCCTCACCCCGAGGCACTGGTTGAGTTCGCCACAGACGGCCTGCGTTCTAACATCATCGATATCTTCGATTCGATTTGCCTGAACAATCCTTTCGCCTCGGATAATTTTACTGACGAAGCCTGGAACCAGATGGTGCTGAAAGCCATCTTCATCACCCGCCCGCTCTATCGCATCGTGGGCCATGGGGAACGCACCAACCTGGCCCTTGCTGGAGCGATCTCCGACCTCGCTCATGAGCGCTGGGCAGCCGGCCGCATGATCACTCCGGAGGCGTGGCGCAGTTGCACCAATTTACTCGACGAAAGAATCTCCGGCGATTTTGCCCAAATGGCCGGCAGCAGCGAAGCTAACGACCGCTCCGCCGCGGCATTGGTCGTTTGTGCGGCTGATGGCAAGCTGGATTCTCTCAGGGACAGCCTTTCCAACGAGATCGCCGCTATCCAATCCGGCGAACTCACCTGGCACTCTCTCGGCCAGACCATGGAAGAGCAACTTGTCCGTAAAAGTTTAACCTAATCCCCCACCCAACTTCCCCATGCGATTCTTCGATTCTCATGTCCACATGGTCTCACGCACCACGGACGACTACCAGCGAATGGCTGCCGCCGGCGTCACCGCCATCATCGAACCCTCCTTCTGGCAGGGACAGCCGAGGACTGAGCCGGGCACCTTCAAGGACTACTTCAATTCGCTTATTGGATTCGAACGTTTCCGGGCGAGCCAGTTTGGCATCAAGCACTACTGCACCATCGGCTTGAATCCGAAGGAGGCGAACAACGAGAAACTTGCTGAAGCCGTCCTCGAATTGATGCCGCTTTACATCTGCAAGGAAGGCGTCGTCGGCATTGGCGAGATCGGCTACGACGATCAAACCAAGGCGGAGGAGAAATACCTCATCAAGCAGGCTGAGCTCGCTCTGGAGGCAGACCTGCCGATCCAGATCCACACGCCTCATCGCGACAAAAAGAAAGGCACCATCCGCACCATGGACGTGCTCGAAGATGTCGGCATCGATCCCGCCAAGGTCATTATCGACCACAACAACGAGGAAACCGTTAAGGAAGTGCTCGATCGTGGTTACTGGACCGCTTTCACCATCTACCCCCACACCAAGCTCGGAAATCAGCGCATGGTTGAACTGATGCTGGAATACGGTGGCGAAAATATCGTCATCGACAGTGCTGCCGACTGGGGCATCAGCGACCCGCTCGCTGTTCCGAAGACAGCGGCCCTGATGAAAGAGCGCGGTATCAGCCTGGAAGAAATTGAGCAGGTCACCTACCACAACCCTCTCAAGGCCTACGGCCAGAGCGGCCAGGTGGAAGAGTCTGACTGGGATGACTCAGAGGGCATCGATCCCGCCGCTCTTTTCGAGGGCAACACGCTCCTCCGGGGTGGCATGGATGTTGAGACGGCGATGTCCCAATACACCATCGAATAACAGCGGTTTACCCGCTTAACTTCTCTTCCCAATCCCTGAGCCATTCCGCGATCTCCACCTGCCGTGCCCCGGAAGCCAGGTTGTAGGAGACCCGCGAGATGAAGCGGTCGGGGCTTTCAAGGTTGAGGCTCAGTTCGTATTGGCGTTGAGTCTTGCGAACACTCCCGCCAATGCCCTCCCACCACGAGACCATCGCATCATTTCGGATCCGACTGTAACCGTAAAGGCGACGAATTCCCATGTTCCAGCCCTCCCAGTAGAGCACGGAATAAAACAGCGTTGCCATTCCGCATCGCTGCCACGGATCCCCCACTGTAAAGCTGATTTCTGCGGACTCTTGGTTGTCATCGACCCAGAGTGAACCTCCCCCGTAGCCTGGAAAATCGAAATCGTTGGGATTCAGCGCCACCCAGCAGAGGTGCTTCCCCCCGTCATCCGACACAAGCCGCGCTGCCCAGGCATCACTCAACTCACGTGGTTTTTCCCAGAACCGGTTCATCCTCGATTCTTCGGAAAGCCACTGATAGGACTGCTTCACCCGCTCCCGATCGTCCGCTCGAATCGGACGAAGCAACAGCTCAGTCCCATCATGCAGCGACGTGCGGATCGGCGCAATTTCTCTCAACGAGTGTCCCATTGCTAGCTGCTCCTACCACTCCGGGGCCGAATACACCAGACCGTGTGCTTCCGCCACTTCCCTGCATGTCAGCTGCCCTTTCATGCAGTTAACTCCACCCCCCAGCTCGGGAGACAACTCACAGGCCCTCTTCACACCGGCTGTGGCCAGCAATTGAAGATAAGGAAGGGTCACGCTGGTCAATGCCTGCGTCGAGGTCCTCGCGAAAGCACCGGGCATGTTGGCGACACAATAATGGATGACTCCTTCTTCGGTAAACACAGGAGACTCATGCGTCGTCGGCCGCGTCGTCTCCATGCACCCGCCCTGATCCACGGCTATGTCCACCAGGACCGTTCCTTCCCGCATCGAGCGAAGCATCTCACGGCTAACCAACTTGGGTGCCTTCGCCCCCGGAACAAGAACAGCCCCGATGAGGAGGTCGGTCCGCGGTAGTATTTCCAGCAAAGCCGACTCACTGCTGTAAAGGGTCTTGGCCCCCGGCATCGCCGTGTCGAGCCACGTCATTCGCTCGCTGCTAACCTCGAGAATCGTCGTGTCAGCTCCAATCCCGGTCGCGACCTTCGCGGCATTCGTCCCACAGGTGCCTCCCCCTAGAATCACCACTCTCCCCGGCAATACGCCGGGAACTCCGCCGAGCAGGGTTCCCCGACCTCCGGCGTGTTTCGCTAAATGATAGGCTCCCACCATGACACTCATACGCCCGGCGACTTCGCTCATGGGCTCCAACAAGGGAAGACGTCGCCCAACCTGAACGGTTTCATAGGCAATCCCGGTAACGCCGGTTTTTACGATCGCCTCAGTCAAACCCTTGTCCGCAGCCAGATGCAGATAGGTGAACAATACCTGCCCGTCTTGAAGCATCTCAAGTTCCTCCGGCTGGGGCTCTTTCACTTTCACGATGAGATCGCAACGACCAAATACCGCCGCGGCATCGTTAAGTATCTCCGCTCCCGCTTCGATGTATTCAGAATCAGGATAGGCAGCACCTTCACCGGCACCGGTTTCAACGCAGACCGTAACCCCCTGCCTCACCAGCTGTCGAGCCCCGCCGGGGGTCAACGCCACCCGACTCTCCTGGCTCTTAATTTCACGGGGGCACCCCACAACCAGGGGAAGTTCGGCAGTCATCATCGCTTCAAGTTACGACTGAATTTTGCCACCAGCCCGTCGTCCTGACAATCCTATCTCAATTCTCGATCTGGAAAGTAATCCACTCACCAGCATTGACACCGGAGGCTCCATGATTAATATAATTTTAATATTAATGTTTCCTAAAAACCGGTTAGCGCCGGACTCGCCATGAAACTAGCGCGCATTCTGACCCTCATGCCTGCGGTTTTGGCTTCCCTTTTTTTGATGAGCTGCTCAGCCGTCAAGAAAGAGAAAGACAGCCAAAGCAGCCTGCTCAGTGATCTCCCTGCCGGAGAATCTGAAGAAGCTACTGTCGAGAGGCTGAAGGAACTGGCTAATCTGCCGAACGCCACCCTTCCACCTTCTCAATCCAGCGACAATTCTGAACCGGAGTTCACCACAGCGACTCCTCCACCTTCGTCATGGGCCGATAGCGAATCCATTTCTAGAACCGTCTATCCCGGAGACATCTTCAGTGCACAGTCCGGTCCGGTCCTCAGGAAAGCGGTAAGTATTGCTGATTCTCTATCAGATGACATTCGCGAGAATTGGCTCAGTGACATTAGCAAAGCGGAACAGCGGAGAATCCCTCTAACTCTTAATGCCTCTGAGTTGGCAAAGTTGCAGGAGGAAGCCGGTGAGGATGTCGCACTACCCACACGAAGCGTCGCCCTCGATTTTAAAACTGTTCACCGGTCTCCTGCTCCTTCTATCCTCGAAAGGCAGTTTGCTGCAATAGCTTTGGGCACACCTCCTGCCAGCCTCAGTGAAGGAGCTAACATCAACCAGATTGCCAACTCGCTCTCGGACGTAAAACAGCGCCTCGAAAAGGGTGAAAAACTCTTCATCATCACCAGCGTCACCGAATCTGATGTGGTCGCAGCAAGCTATCCTGGCGCTCCGCTGGGCAGGCGCGATGCTGACCTGATCCTAAACGCTTTCAGCACCCTGTATCCCCATCTTGACCGCCTTTCCGCTGAGAAAGATGGAGACTACGTCGCCGTGACCCGTCCACCGTCAATCTATTGGGAGTTTGAGGTCCGGGAGCTCAAAGTCGAAAACGACCGCCTTGTCATCGACCGACAGCCTTTAGCTCAGAATTGACCAGCGTTGCTTGACAGTCACTCGACTGATGAGACCTGTTGAATGGTAATTCTCCGCCCCCCTATGCAACGACTGGTAAACGAGTTCATCGGCACTTTTTTCCTGGTCTTCACCATTTGCGTGGCTGCGGTTTACGGAAAGGCAGGTGACTACGCCCCTATCGCTATCGGCACCGTCCTCGTCGCTGTCGTCTACGCGGGCGGCCATATCTCCAAGGCTCACTACAACCCCGCCGTCAGCCTCGCGTTCCTGATCCGCGGTTGCTACATCTCAGCGAAGGAAATGTTCAGCTTCATGGGCGTGCAGTTTCTCGGAGCGGTTGTTGCGGCACTCCTGGCGGCTTCTTTCTTCAAAGGGGACATGGAAGTGAGCGCCGCGGAAATCTCCATCGCTCCGGCTCTCGTCGGTGAATTTCTGTTCACCTTCTTGTTAGTCTGGGTGATTATGAACGTGGCCACCGCCAAAGCGATCACAGGTAACCAGTTTTACGGTATCGCTATCGGCTTCACCGTAATTGCTGCTATTTACTCTGTTGGTGACATCTCGCTCGCCGTACTCAACCCGGCGGTCGCTGCCGCATTGACCATGGTTGGAAAACTCAGCCCGGGACAGATCTGGATTCCCATCGCGGGAAGCATCTCCGGAGCGGTGGCTGCGGTGGTCATCTTCAACACCGCGCATCCCTCCGAGGAATGCTCAACCTCTGACGACTCGACCTGCAGGCCGATTGACGAGGAGTAGGAAGGGTTCAACTTATTCGAAGCCGAACTTCTTCATCTTCGGGGTGATGACTACCCGGCAGTACGGATTCTTGTCTTTGTTGAGACGGTAGTAATCCTGATGGTAGTCCTCAGCTTCCCAGAAGGTGGAAGCTTCAGTGATCTCGGTCACGGCCGGGTCTTCGTAGGCACCGCTGGCGTCGAGCGCCTTTTTGGACTTCTCCGCGAGGTTCTTCTGCTCAGGGCTGTGGTAAAAGATCACGGAGCGATACTGGGGCCCGCGATCGGCACCCTGCTGATTCAATGTCGTCGGATCATGAGCCTGCCAGAAAATGTCGAGAATCTCTTCGAACGAGATCACCGTGTTATCGTAAGTCACCTGGATCACTTCAGCATGACCGGTCGTCTTGGTGCAGATCTGCTCATAGGTGGGGTTTTCGACATGCCCGCCCATGTAGCCTGACACGACATCAGCAACTCCGTCGATTCGCTCGAGCACAGCCTCAGTGCACCAGAAGCAGCCGCCCCCGATCGTTGCGATTTCATGGTTCTTAGAATCACTCATCTTTTCTTTTTCGGATTCAGTTACGTTTTGGCCGGCAGCTTCGGTCTTTGAAGCTTCGTCGGCATTTACTGACAAAGCAACAATTCCTGCGAAGGCAATTCCGACAATCAGAGGGAGATAAGAAAGACGCATCATCACGCGCATACGGTGGCGCGTGCCCCGCGGCTTCGCAATCGTTTTGGGACGGCGCGAGTCCGCCCATTTTTCGTTGAACAAACCGGCCCCGGCCAGATTCACGCACTTTTTTCCAGAAAAAGGAGTTTAAGCTTTGACTTGTGCCATTCTTTTCCTATAAAAATGGCATTGTTATTCCGATTAACGGAAATGAATGGCCAGACCAAAGAACACGACCGAGACCGTTCAGATCACTCTATCCACCACGAAACAGGTGAAGGAGCTGCTCGAAGAGCTGTCGAAGACGGGCTTCTACGGAAAGAATGCCGCCGATACCGCACACGCGCTCCTCAAGGAGAAGATCCGCGATTTGCAGCGTGACGGTCAGGCACCGGGGCCAACCTATTCCAAAAAGTGATCGCGACTAACATGACCATACCC
>SPKZ01000272.1_pt1 | contig 12011 bp, 9 predicted proteins | sample 2456571 | NCBI WGS metagenome assembly SPKZ01 (sample SAMN11192286, study PRJNA482655) | marine metagenome | biome: ENVO:00000447; feature: ENVO:00000244|ENVO:00000211|ENVO:00000569|ENVO:00002023; material: ENVO:00002151; isolation source: ocean water from marine abyssalpelagic zone ...
CATTAGTTAGTCGCGGCGCGATTGCCCGAGCCGGAACGGCGCCGCCTCCCGCCGGCTCTTCGCTCACCACCGCTACGCTGATTGGACGCACCATTGCCGGCATTGCGACTGTCCGAATTCCGCTTACTCGACCTGCGATTGCCATTCCCGTCATTGTTCTGATGGCCCGCGCGGCCTTCTTTGCTGCGGCCAGGCGAGGCGCGATTCCCATCGGCATCGCCAACATCGTTGCCACGGCGATTGCCATTGGCTGAAGCGCCTCGACGACCATTGCCGCTGGCGCTGCGGTTGTTGTTGCCACGGCGGCCATTGCCACCGCGCCCGCTTCCACCTCGGCGCTGACCTGAGCCGTTCCGCTGACCGCCACCACTGCGCTGGCCATTGCCGCTACGCTGCGGCTGGGCCTTGCCTTCCGGCACTGCATGGTCAGGTTCAAAGCCTTCAATCTCTGTACGCTCGAGGGTCTTACGAATCAGGCGTTCAATGCCCGCGAGCATGTCGGCTTCATCGGCGCTCACCAGCGAGTGCGCCTGACCGGCGGCGCCCGCACGGCCGGTGCGGCCAATGCGGTGCACATAGTCTTCGGGTACGTTGGGCAGATCAAAGTTCACCACCTGGGGTAACTGGCTGATATCCAGACCACGGGCGGCGATATCGGTGGCCACCAGTGCCTGAACCTTACCGGCCTTGAAACCTTCCAGCGCGCGCGTCCGTGCATTCTGGCTCTTGTTGCCGTGAATAGCCGCACTGGTAATGCCAGCCTTCTCCAACTGCTGGCTCAGGCGATTGGCGCCGTGCTTGGTGCGGGTGAACACCAGCACCTGGTCCCAGCCGTTGCTGTTCACCAGGTTGATCAACAGCGCAGATTTACGCTTCTTATCCACCGGGTAAACCCACTGGTCAACACGCTCAGCGGTAGAATTGGGTGGGCTCACCTCGACGCTGGCGGGATCGTGTAGGAAGTCCTTGGCCAGTGAGCGGATTTCCTTGGAAAAGGTTGCCGAGAACATCAGGGTCTGTCGGTCTTCCGGCAACAATTTGGCAATACGGCGAATATCGTGAATGAAACCCATGTCCAGCATACGGTCAGCTTCATCCAGCACCAGCACTTCCAGCTCATCAAAACTCACAGCGCCCTGGCCATGGAGATCCAGCAAGCGACCGGGTGTGGCGATCAGAATGTCCACGCCTTTTGCCAGGCGAGCAATCTGCGGGTTGATCTTTACCCCACCGAATACCACATGGGAGCGGACACGGGTGTACTTGGCATAGGCTTCAACATTCGCCTGAATCTGCGCAGCCAGCTCGCGCGTCGGCGTGAGCACCAGCGCTCGGGGATGGCGGGGTCTGGGTTTGCTGCCATCGATCAGGTCGGCGATGACCGGCAGAGTAAAGCCAGCAGTTTTACCCGTTCCGGTCTGCGCGGCAGCCATCAGGTCTCGACCCTGCATCACAACCGGGATCGCCTTAGCCTGAATGGGCGACGGTGTCTCGTAACCTTTGTCACGCAGGGCGCACAGCAGCGGCTCGGGCAACCCGAGTTTCTCGAATGTCATAAGCGTCTGTATCTAGTGGTGGAGGTGCCGGCCCATAGCCGGCTGAAGAAGCGCCGGTATGGTACAGGAGCCCGCCCAGAAAGCAAGTTAGCCGGGGCCCGCGGGTAACTCCGACACCGCACGGAATGCCTCGTCGATCGCCGCCTGGGTATAGGCGCTGGCGCCCGCATCGGCATTCGCAATCGTGATGCGACCGAAGGGCTGGCGCGCAATCTCATGAGGCGCTTCGCCCGGCGCCCAATCGTCATCCCAAAGGTCGAGGTACTCCAGCGAGTACCCGTGCGGCCAGCGGTTCACTGTAATTGCCAAGATATCATTGGCCACATCAAAACCCGCCGGACCCAACAGACCATCCAACACGCGCCTGACTTCCCGCTCATAGTCTTCAAAGGAAAGGCCCAGCATAATTGCTCGCGAGGCACGGTGCTGGTCATCACGGGTAATGGCACTGTCCGGTGGCGAGGGCATACCCCACATCACCAGCGCCACTGCACCGGTATCGTCGATGGGGTGCACATAGCCGCCGGTGTTAATGCCGCGGAAGGTGAAGATGTTCTCCATCAGGCGACCCGGACAACGCACACTGTCGATGCCCAGCACATCCAGCGCGTCGGTGTTTCGGATCAGCACGTTAGTCAGGAACAGCGGCGATTTCACCTGGTATTTCATAGCCTCACGCTGCGCAGCGGGCAGCTGCGGGCACAGGTGTGGAATGATCACGTGGTAACAGGCCAGCACCGTGTGCCTTGCCTGCACGCTCACAACCTCCCCGTCACGGATGTAGCTCACAGCAACAGCGTCATTGGCCTCACTGACATTCACCACGGTGGAACTGAGCCTGAGTCGCACAGCCCGTTCCGGCTTATCCAACTGATCGTAGTCAAAGGACGCGAGGGCAATATTCTCAGCGCTGGTGCCCGGCGCGACCTCGGGTATCAAGCGCGCAACCTGCAGGCGCGCCAGACTGGCATTGCCATCGGGCCACATAGCCACGGGGTAATCCCAACGGCCCTCGCCCACATCCAAGCCCACCAATTGATAACCGGGGAAGCCCTCCTCCAGCACCTCCTGCGCCGACAACGCGCGCATCTCTGCACCCCAACCACCGTGCAGCAGCTTGTTAAATAGCGCGATGGCATCGTCGGTGAGCCCGCCATAGGTTTTCAGGAACTCCGGGTAGGAAATGCTGCGCAGGTAATCCTCTCGCGCTTGTTCGCCCATTTCATCCAGAACGGTATCGGTCCGCGCGTACAAGCGCTTCAATGACGCCCTGCCCTCCTCGGAAATGGGGATCTCATCGATTTTTGCGTCCGAAGCGCCCCCGGGCACATCAATGGCCAGTCCGGTGACCAGCTTGTCCACCCCGAAGGTCTCCTTGTCGAACCACATGGATGAGTCGTACTTGGCTGTGCGGCCGTAGGCAAAGTCACGCTGCTCGCGCATGGCCTGCACATCGATGCCGAAATCCTTCATGAAGGCCCAGACGTTATCGCTGAAATTCCACCACTCCAGGTTGTGCACACCGCCCATGGACAGGCGCATATTGCCTGCTTGGTGAAACTCGTTACGCCGCGCATGACCGCCAAAATCGTCATGATTCTCAAGAATGAGGATGCGTGCATCGCTGCCAAAACGCTGCTGGTAGTAATGCGCCGCCGCCAACCCCGAGATACCGGCACCCACAACCACCAGATCGTAGCGCTCATCCAGGGCGCGGGCTTCAGGAAAACCTTTCCCCTCCAGCGCAAGTGCATGCGCATTTTCATAGGAGCCCGGGTGGGAACCGCGCAATCCGGTTTTGCTGGGCGGGTAATCGTTAGCATGTGACGATCCGCCAGCTGTTGCAGAGGCTTCAGCCACCGCTTGGGACAACGGGGCTGATCCCATACCCGCGACACCCGCCACACCCACAGCCATACCCTGCACGAAATCCCTGCGGGAAATACCGGTGTGCATGCCCAATTCTTTGTCTGACTTCATCACGATTACCCTGTGAACATTACGCTCACCATACACCAATCCCAGTGATGCCGGTTTATGCCTATACACCGGGAAAGACTGCGAGGGGCCGCGCCGCCAACTGCCATGGCATCGCTGGCAACGGGCTGATAGCCTATGGCCTGAACATAACGACAATAACACTCCGGGGAATGACTATGGCGTTCAACTTACTGCGTGGCCTCGCCACACTCTGCGGCCTGCTGATGGTCGTGATGGGGCTTAATTTTATCCTCGACCCGGCCGCCGCTGTGGCACAACTGGGCATGCCCCTGCTACCGGGCGATCAGGGGCGCAGCACGCAACTCGGCGATCTCACCGCTTTCTTCCTGAGCATGGGGGCCATGATTCTTTTGGGCACCTGGACGGGTAGTCGCACATGGCTCTATGCCGCGGTGATGCTCATGGGCGGCACGGCTCTTTTCCGCACGCTTGCCTATGCATTGCACGGCGCCGATTTCGCGACGCAGGAAATTGTTGTCGAAGTGATCTCATCCATCATCCTGCTGCTGATGGCCAGCAAGTTGCCCGCGAAACCTGTCTAATCGCTCACCGCGGAGCCAGTGCGCGTGAAACTGGTGTTCACTCATGCCAACCTTGCCTTGGTGGTGCAGACAGGCGCGTACCTGGAACAGCAGGGTATTCACTGCGTATTGCGCAACGAGTTCGCATCGGGCGCGATCGGCGAACTCGCGCCGATTGATGCCTGGCCCGAGCTTTGGGTCAGCCGCGACCGGGATGCCGAACGGGCGCTACAATTAGTCGAGGAGCTTGCAACGGCGCCGGAGGCGCCGGAGTGGACATGCCGGCACTGCAACAACAGCTCTCCAGACAGCTTCGAGCGCTGCTGGCATTGCGGTTCGGACCGCTATGCGAGCCCACCGTGACATCGCGACCTGACAGCTAAGGCCACAGCCTCGCTCGCAATTGGTCTTTGCGGACTTTACCCGCGGGCGTTTTGGGAAGAGACAACACGTACTCGTAGCGCTGAGGAATTTTCTGCCGCGCCAGACCCGAGGACTCAGCGAACGCCGATAGCACGTCATCGCCAGCGGGCTGGTCCTTGTCTGCAGGCACCACGAACGCACACACTCCCTCCCCCAGTCGCGCATGGGGCATGGCTACCACCGCCACCTCCTGCACCTGCGGGTGCGCGTGCAGCACATTCTCAATTTCCTTGGCGGACAAGTTCTCGCCGCCGCGAATAATCAGGTCTTTCTTACGATCGGTGATCACCAGTGCGCCATCGCCGGTAATGCGGCCAATATCCCCCGTGAGAAAATAGCCGTCAGCGGTGTGCGCCTCGCGGGTTTGCTGCGCATCGGCATACCCAAGGAACATGCCGGGCCCGCTGGCGGCCAGCTCACCCTCGCCGCCTTCAACCACGGGAGCGCCCTCGTCATCCAGCACCTGCACATCGTAGGCGTAGAGTTGACCATCCGTGGTTGCCGCAAACTCCGCGTTATCGCGCCAGCCATAGCTCACCAGTGGCACCTCGGTGCTGCCGTAAACGCGGGCGACCACACAGTTATCGAACCAATCCTGAGCCTCGCGCACCAGTCCTGGCGGCACCGCCGCACCCCCACAGGCAAACTGGCGCAGGGTGGGCAATCGGGTATCGGCCGCTTTGGCGGCCGCCAGCAGCTCCTGTAGGAACGGCGTGGCACCCAGGGTGAGGGTGATACCCAGGCGCTGGATTAAGGCCACTGCCTCGGCGGCGTCCCAGCGCGCCATCAGCGCGGTTTGCATCTCACTCATGAAACACAGATTGATGCCACTGGAATAGCCGGTCACGTGGGTGACCGGCGATGGCATGAGCATGATGTCGCCCCGACCGATCTCGCCATGACGCTCCGAGCAGCCCTGCACATAGCTCAGCGTGTTGTGACTGTGCAGCACCGCCTTGGGTGTGCCGGTGGTGCCCGATGTATACAGGCGGCACTTCACGCTATTCGGATCGATCTCGGGAAGGGTTTCGCGATCAGCGGTCTCGCCCAGCAACTGCGTATACGGGATGAACCCTCCGGAACGATTGGCGGCGTCGTCTGCGCGAACCGTGACGATACTGTCGAGGCGGGGAAGCTCGGGCATCAAGCCCTCGATCATGGTTGGATAGTCGATAGAACGGAAGGTACCCGGGATAAACAGCAGCTTCACACCCGCGTCTTTAAGCATGAAGCGAAGCTCAGCATCGCGGTAAATGGGCACGATGGGGGTCACCACCAGGCCGAGTGCAGCGGCGGCGATATCAATGGCCGCCACTTCACGCCAGTTGGGTAACTGGAAAGCGATGGTGTCGCCCCGCACAAGCCCCATGGCCTGAAAGGCAGCGATCAACTGCAGGGCTTCCTTTGCCAGCGCCTCGTAGGTGGCATCGGGCTCATCCTCGAGGTAAAGCGCAACGCGCGACGGGTAGGCCTGCGCAGCCCGCCAAGCCTGATCGGCGATTGTGGTATTGCGCCAGACGGCTCCATCCCGAGCTATGCGGGCCTCTATCCTGTCGGGTTCCAGCGCCACCGGGCGCACCTCCATCTCAGCTGCTCTGATGTTCTGCTGTTGCAGTTCAGCCGCGAAGCTTATCCGGCGAAGGTGACTACTGCCACGCGGGGATACTCAGTATTCGTACAGACTGCCGCTTTTTGGCACACTGCACCCCATCGTCAACACGCTCGGGACATCGGCATCAGACCCCAATTTAAATCCTCGCGCGCAGCACGCTGGCACAGTGCCGCACTGGGCTACAGCCTATTTGGCTACCTGTTGGGGTGGGCCGGGCTACTTGCGGGCAATGCCTGGTTGTTCTTACCCGCGGCTGTGCTGCTGGGCCACAGCCTGGTGATCGCGGCCTACATGATTCACGAGTGCGCCCATAACACAGTATTCAGGCAGAACCGCCACAACGCGGCCCTGGGCACCGCACTATCCTGGCTGTGCGGTGCCTGCTACGGCCGCTATGAGGACATACGCTACAAACACTTCCGCCATCACGTGGATAACGACGACGTGGTGTGGTTCGACTACGAGGCCTTTTTCAGGTCACACCCTCGCGTGTACGCCGTAACGCGTGCCCTGGAGTGGTGCTACGTGCCAGCGCATGACTACCTGATGCATGCCCTGATGATGTTCAGCGCCTTTATCATCCCTCAGCGGCGCGATCAGCGCGGGCGCAACATCACTGTGCTGGCACTGCGCCTGACTGCACTGGCCGCCCTGCTGTGGTGGCAGCCTCTGGCGTTTGCCGGCTACGCCCTGGCCTACACACTGATGATCATCGTGCTGCGTTTTATGGATGGCATACAGCACGACTACCCCTACCACCTGCGCCTGTTCAGCGACGAAGTGTCCGAACACAAAGGGGATGCCGACTGGGAACAACTGCACACGTTTTCCAACGTGATTAGCTGGCGCTACGCTTGGCCCAACTGGCTGGTGCTGAACTTCGGTTACCACAACGCTCACCACGCCAAACCGACAACGCCATGGTTTGAGCTCCCGACACTGCATCGCACGTTGTTTGGCGATGACCCCGATACGGTCGTGCGCCTGAAACCACAGTTACAGATGTATCACCGTTACCGGGGCTACCGCATTTTTCACGACGCCCCGGGGCTCAGTCCTAAAGAGGGACGAGAGTTTTTGCGGGCTGCCCAACGCGCAGAACTCACCGGGGGTAACGCGGCCTCGTTCTTGACCGCGTTCTGAGGGCCGGCTATCGCGCCCCACTGCCACAGGGCCCTGCGTCTCACAAAACTGGCATGGCATGTGTGCGGCCTATACTCTTGGGCACACTGCCCTGTATGGGCCTTCGCCAACCCAAGGGAAGTGAACGTCGCATGGATGAAACAGCACTGTGTTTGAGCGGTGGTGGCTACCGGGCCACCCTTTTCCATGCAGGCAGCACCCTGCGCCTGACGGAACTCGGATTAGTAAAAAACACGCCCGGAGAAGGCGTGATCGGCACAGTATCGTCGGTGTCTGGCGGCTCTATTACCAGCGCGCTGGCAGCGCTCAATATGGACACGCTGGGCGCTGGCAACACCCAACCCTTTATTGACGCGATCAATCATCTCACGCGCCACACACTGATCGACGCCGAGACGATCGCAGCGAGCCTGATCGAGGGGGGTGTGAATGCCTATGTAGCCGGCCAGATCGACACCATCAGCCTGCACAACGCTACGCTCCAGGCACTCCCCCACTTTCCTAACCACGTCATCAATGCCACCAACTTGCTCACAACGGCGCGCTGGGGCTTTGAACGGCAGCGCATGGGCGACTACCGCACGGGCTATGTGGTCTCACCCACAACACGGCTGTCCCATGCAGTGTCAGCGTCAGCGGGCTACCCGCCTTACCTGTCACCGGCGATACTGGCCCTCAAACCGGATGATTTTGATGAGGGCACCGGCACGGACTGCACTGCCGCCGAGTATCGCAACACGATTCAGCTCACCGACGGCGGGGTGTACGACAACCTCGGACTGGAGGCCGTGTGGAAGGCGCATGGAACCTTACTGGTGGCTGACGCCTCGGCACCCACCTCACCGCAGGACGCGGTAGAACATGACTGGCTGAACCAGTCACTGCGGGTCAGTGATATCAGCGCCAGACAGGTGAGCGCCCTGCGAAAACGGGTGCTGATGGCAGGATTCCGTTCGGGTCAATGGCAGGGTGCCTACTGGAATATCCGTGATGACATCAGCCGTTTCCCGGCCTCTCATACCCTGCCCTGCCCGTTTGAACAGACCATGGCGCTGGCAAACACCGAGACTGACTTGTCCGGTAAGCATGCGAGGGAGCAACAGCGGCTCATGAATTGGGGCTATGCCGCCTGCGATGCCGCGGTGCGCAGTTACTTACTACCGGATGCAAATGCTCCGGGCGGATTTCCGTTCCCGCAAGCCGGCGTCGGCTAGGGCAACTGACGATACTCATGCGCTCTGTGATGGCAGAGGTAGAGCTCAGTCGTATTGCAGGGCGCGTGTGCGTTGTTGGCCGCAAAGCACCCGCGCGCAATGGCGCGGGAGTACACAAGGTTTGTGTTTATTGGGCTCAGTATATGATTCGATTCACAATTACCGGGTCGCAAGTAATCTGCACCGTCTGGTGAGCACCTTCAGAATCCACATAGGTGACATCGACATCCGCACCGTAGGAAAAGATGCCGTCATCCTGGCAGGTATCGGTCACCGTGATGCGCTTACCGTTGGACGAAACAACGCCGCTGAGGTCAGGAGCTTCGTATTTATTGATGAAGTCGACAAACTTCAGATCGGTGATGCTGTTAGCCTCCTCATCCACGTCCGGGTCATACTCCTTGAGCTTGACCTCGAACTCCGCATCCTCAGTGCCGACGTCGAATTCGTTGTTGCCGTTGTTCTTATTGCCGCCGGAAAACTTGTACCAAAATGTGATGCTTCCGTCGTTGGCGACCGCCTGAATCCAACGCTTGTTATTCGACATGTTTTGGCTGGTGACCTTGAGTTTTACGTTTGACATCGTGACTTCATCCTCCATTTATAACGATTCCTCTTCAGTATCGCCGGTATCCATCGCACTCGGACAGCATGCGGCAAACAAGTGTGCTTTCCGAACTCCGATACAACCATAGTCTCGATACGGGCAATTGCAAATCCAGCGTTGACAGTAATGAACGCACTGCCAAAAACGTTCAGGGTTGCGCAGGCACACGAACACCGGCCAACTGTGCCAACGCCTCGCTGCTATCCACAGCGACACCCAAACTGCGCACATCTTCGAAGGCCAGGGTAGCGCCCTCTAGTTGCAATTTGTCCAGCACCAACGCCGTCAGAATACGGGTAGATGGGTCCAACGATGCCTGCTCAGTTAGCCGGAGTACTGTGTGCGCGCGCTGGCGAAGTGCGCGCGCCTGAACACCCTCACTGAAATGCTCCGCAATCTCCGCAGTCAGCAGGTACAGGCGCGCAAAGGCATCGGCATTATCGGCAAAACTCGCCTCAGGTTGATCGCGTGCAAAAGCCAGCGCTTCGGCCAACCCGGCTCTGGCGCTGGGCAGGTCACCTAGCGCCCACTGCGACAGCGCGCGCTGTGACACCGCGTCGAGATAGGGCTTGAGCCCATCAGCGCGCCCGCCCTGGGCGTCACGCACCTCGCGTGGCAGTTGCTCAAGTGACTCCATCACTGCAAGCGCGGCGGATCTATCACCGGCATACAGCAAACTGCGACTGTGCTCTAATGCGCTACCAAGGCACTCACGCATCCAGTAAAAATTCTCCGGGTCGTACTTATGCAACGTTTTCGCTTGTGCGTAGGCCCGCGCACTGTCGCTGACTGCACCCTGATAATCCCCGGCGTACCGTTTGAATGTGGCCAACCGCCTACCGCTGGATGACAGTTTCTCACGGAACCACATGTCATCGGACATCCGCACCAGCTCATCCAGCACTGTGAATTCGTTCTGGTAATGGACAAGTGTATCGCTCAACTTACCCTGGCGGTACGCCGCATGGCCCAACCAGGAATACAGCTTCTGCTGCTCCTCAAGCCGCTGAGCTCTGGCTAATCGGTCGTTCAGGCCCTGCTGCACCTTGAGGGACTGCAGCAAGTGCCCTTCCGCTGCACCGAACTTGCCTTCTTGGAGGGCGATGATACCCAGGTTCTGGTAAGCGTAGCCCAGCTCCTGCTGACTGATCACTGAATTGGGATCGAGCGCAACCAGCGTCTTCGCGCCTGCAAGATAGTTCTCGAGCCGCGTAGTTCGTTGCTCAGCATCATTTTGCTCGTAGGCCACATTGCCGAGCCAGAACTCATTCTGGGCGATCTCATACACCACTGAGATCGGCTCAGGGTGGGTGTCCCTGATAGAGCCCAGAGCTGCCAGCGAGCGCTCAAAAGCCACGGAGGCGGCCGACAAGTCGCCCCGCGCCATTTGCACCTCACCGATCTGACGCATGGCCATGGCGTGCTTCAGCACCACCTCGGGCGTGATGTCCTCGCCTTCCAGTTCCGAGAAGTAATCCAGCGCCTTGTCGCCCACGGCATCCAGGATATCCAGCTTGCCAATGGGCTCGAGGTTGCCGCGCAAATCACCCAGCATGAAGGCAATCAGGTCGTCCGCCTGTTCCCTGCGTCGATTCGCATCGTCCCTGGCCTCGTAAGCCAAATACGCCAGATACAGTGTGACCGCGGCAACCCCGGCCGATAAGGCCGCCACCGCTGTCAGGCGTTGTTGCCGACGTTGGAAGTCGCGCTGCTTGAGCTCATCGAAATCCACATCGATCAGACCTGCAAGCAGCTTCAGGACGGCGTCTCGACGGCCATCACCCGCCTTGCGCGCGTCGGCAGCTAACGGTTCAAGGGCATTGCCGTCCGCATCTTCAATGAGAGGGCGTGGGAAACAGTACGGGGGCTCGCCACTGACAATCAGCGGCAGAATCTGACCCGCTGGGTTCAGCTCACGATACCGCAGGATTTCCCGCTCCACCCACTCCGAGCGGGCTGCGGCCTCTGAACAGACCACAATCATATTGTCTGACTGAGTTAAAACGGTTTCGATCTGTTCGCCAAGGCTGGTGGCGGCGCGCAGGTCCGTGCGGTCTCTAAAAATCGGTTTGATGCGACTGTGGCCCACACGCTGCTGCAAACGTCGCGGTACCCGCCAATGCTCCAGTGCACGCTGCAGCCATGCGGCAAACTTCGCATCGTCGTGACTGTGACTGATAAAGGCACGGTACTGCATATATAAAGGAGCGCAACCAAACCGCGTGTTTCAGAATTGGATCAAAAATATGGGATAAACGCACCCACGTAAAGCCATTACACCGTAAAATTACGCCGCTTTGGGTTCTTGAGGACTAGACAGCAACCGGTCAGGTCACCAGCGGGTCTGCTACTGGAGAAGACCTGCCGCAGCGCGGGCTGCGACAGACTCATGGGAGGGCCCGTTAATTAGGCCAGGGACATCAACATCTCTTTTTCAAACGCCTTGAGCTCGTCGGAGCGCTCACCTTTCACTTTATTAGCCCAATCGGGGTTGGCAATCATCGCGCGCCCGACCGCAACCAGATCAAATTCGTCCGCTTCGAGGCGCTTCAGTAAATCGTCCAAACCAGCGGTTTCCGCTTCTTTGAAGGTGGCCTCGCCCGGCGCAGGGATAAAGTCTGCATCCAAACCAACACTGCCTACAGTGATGCTGGGTTTACCGGTGAGCTTTTTGGTCCACCCGGCCAGGTTGAGATCGCTGCCCTCGAACTCAGATTCCCAGAAGCGGCGTGTGGAGCAATGGTACATGTCCACGCCGGCGTCGCACAGGGGCTTGAGGAAGGTTTCAAGGTCCGCCGGGTTCTCCACCAGCCGCGCGGTGTAGTCCTGCTGCTTCCACTGGGAGTAACGCAGAATGATCGGGAAATCGTGGCCAACGGCGTCGCGACTGGCCTCGATGACTTCCACGGCAAATCGGCTGCGCTTTTCCAGTGA
>SPKZ01014687.1_pt1 | contig 12010 bp, 11 predicted proteins | sample 2456571 | NCBI WGS metagenome assembly SPKZ01 (sample SAMN11192286, study PRJNA482655) | marine metagenome | biome: ENVO:00000447; feature: ENVO:00000244|ENVO:00000211|ENVO:00000569|ENVO:00002023; material: ENVO:00002151; isolation source: ocean water from marine abyssalpelagic zone ...
CCGAAGCTGGCTGTGCCACTTTCAATGCGCCCGGGAGGCTGGGGAATCAGGTTCAGCAACGAGTAGCAGGTCACTGATTTGCCGGATCCGGACTCACCGACGATTCCCACGGTTTGGCCCGCCTCCACATCGAAGGAGACGCCGTCGACGGCTTTCACCACCCCGTCACGGGTGTGAAAGTAAGTACGCAGGTCTTTAACTTCGAGAAGAGCCATCGATTCAATCAGTCTGCCACGGGAGTCATCCACTCCACAATCTTGCAGCGTGACATATCAAAGGGAGAGTACTCTGTCACTACCTCACATTCCGCAGGGGCCACTTCTTTCGGCGGGCGCGGCCCCTTGCGCTCGAGGATTGCATAAGCGGTGTAGCCGCTGGACATGGTCACTTCGAAGAGGTGCTCTTCTTTATGAACTTTAGTGATCCGGCCAACGGCCCTGATGGGAGGTCGCTCTGACATCGGAGACAGTCTGTCAGAGAATCACGGCTTGGCAATGATAGAGCGAATCATTTCCATGATCTCGTTCTCCCGCCCCGTCTGAACGGGAAGCGTGGTGCTCGCCTGGACAAAATAGACTCGATCCCCCACATCGAAGACCAGGAGGTAGAACCGCATTTCGTATTCGAAGTCATCCTTTCTCACGACCCCTTCCGCCTGGGAGTAAATTGCCGGCCACTTCTTTTCCTGCCCGTCCTTGATGCCTCCTACCTGGCCCGTTTTGTAGTCATCAACCTTTTTCAGATAAAAGCGCTCGTCCGCATCGAAGTTCGCGATCGTCAGATCCATCAGGTCCTGCATCGATCCGTTCCCCCCGTCGAAAGAGCGGAAGAAGATCGACGAACGACTGTCCTTCGTCGCAAAGCCTGCCTCCACATCGTCGGCATTGAGCTCGGATTCATACCACCCCAGCGGCAGGGTCATCGCGATTTTTTCTTCAGCGAAAATGATCTCTTTTCCGGCACCGCGGGCACGTTCGACAGCAAAAACAGCCAACCAGGCTACTGCCAGAAAAACCGCTCTTGTGAGAAAAAACCGTTGCCCCGCGTCCATCTTCAACCTCTATATCCGCAGACTAACTACTTTTTCAGACCATGGCACGCATTAACGACAACTTCCTCAAGCTTAAGGCCGGCTACCTTTTCCCGGAGATCGCCCGCCGCGTCAACGCCTACACCGACGCCAATCCCGATGGCGCCGCCAAGCTGATTCGCTGCGGAATCGGCGACGTCACAGAGCCCCTCCCCGAGGCCTGCCGTCAGGCCATGCACGACGCCGTCGACGAGCAGGGCAAGTCCGAGACCTTTCGAGGCTACGGCCCCGAACAGGGCTACGACTTCCTTCGCGAAGCGATCGTTGAAAACCAGTTCGCCGGCCTCGGCATCAGCGCTGACGAAGTCTTCGTCTCTGACGGTTCCAAGTGTGACACCGGCAACATCCTCGACATCTTTGGCCCCGGTAACAAGATCGCGATCACCGATCCGGTTTACCCCGTTTACGTCGACACCAACGTCATGATCGGCAACACCGGCGAAGCTGACGAGAACGGCGCCTACGACGGCCTCGTCTATCTTCCCTGCACGGCAGAAAACGATTTCGTCCCGGCCATCCCGGACGAGAAGGTCGACCTCATTTACCTCTGCTACCCCAACAACCCGACTGGCGGCACCGCCACCCGTGCCCAGCTCGAAGCCTGGGTGGCCTACGCCAAGGAGAACCAGGCGATCATCCTCTACGATGCCGCCTACGAAGCTTTCATCCAGGAAGACGACGTACCTCACTCCATCTTTGAAATCGAGGGAGCCAAGGACTGCGCCATCGAATTCCGCAGCTTTTCCAAGAACGGCGGATTTACCGGCACCCGCTGCGCCTACACCGTGATTCCAAAGCAACTTGTCGGCTACACCGAGGGCGGCGACGAGCAATCCGTTCACGCCCTGTGGTCACGTCGTCACAGCACCAAGTTCAATGGAGCCAGCTACCCCGTCCAGCGCGGCGCTGCCGCCGTCTTCTCCGAGGAGGGCAAAAAGCAGGTCGCTGCACTCATCGAAGGATACATGGGTAATGCCAAGCTGCTCCGTGAAGCCTGCCAGAAGATCGGGCTTCCGGTCTACGGTGGCATCAATGCGCCTTACGTCTGGGTTGGCTGCCCCGAGGGCGTCAGCTCCTGGGACATGTTTGACCGCATGCTCGAAGGCGCCCAGGTCGTCATCACTCCCGGTGCCGGATTCGGCGCTGCCGGTGAAGGCTACTTCCGAATTTCCGCGTTCAACAGCCGCGAGAACGTCGAGGAAGTCTGCCGCCGGATTGAGGAGAACCTCGGCTAGACGAGATTCTCAGTGAGTAGTTATTGGTAATAAGTTTTTAGTGGCGGCTCAGATGCCTGACATAACACGAGTCACTATTCACTGCCAACCAATCACTAATCCCCCGAGTTCCTCTCAATGAACTCGGCAACGTCCTTATTCCACTCCTCGTTCGACTTCTCGATCGTGTACATCATGTGCCCACCTTCATAGAAAGTGTATTCGATGTTATCGAGAAATGAGGGATCCATATCGAGGTGATCGATACTGTGACGGATCGCTGAGTAAGGAGTCGCGAGATCCTGGTAGCCGACATTCACCATAACCTTCAGTTCAGGATTTTCGGACATCGCCGCAGCCAGCTTCGGCGTCACCGTGATAGTTTCGCCAACGAACTCGTCTTTGTAATTCCAGGGGTGAACGCGGCGACTCAGGATCTCGTAGATCAGGTCGCTCTCGTATTTCAACTCACGGCGAATGTAGTCATTCAAGGTGGCAGAGTAAGGCCCGTAAACCACTGAGTAGCTTGGATCAAAGCCCGGATAGTCCGAAGCGAGATCCCCGTCCTTGCCGGTGACTCGTGCGTCGAATCGGCCCAGCATGACTCCCTCTTCTTTGAGCAGCTCCTCGCGAAAGTAGCTGGGTGGCACGCGCAGGTTGAAGCTCTTCACGGTTTCCACATCGAGCCCGATGTAGCGCGAGATCTGGGTCGCAATCGCTTCGCGATCCACTTCGCTTAGGCGTCTGCCCTGCAGGAGAGCGGCCGCGTAGTCGCCCTTAGCGAAGGCCTCGACCTCCTCGCGACGTGCCCCGGGGTCCTGAAGCAGTTTCTGATCGAGCTTCTTGTGGTAAGCAGCGACTTCGCTCATGGCCTCGAGAAAGGTGATGTAGGAAAGGTCTGTTCCCCACATCGTATCGAAGCTCAGCACACCGGACACGAGGACGACCCCGTTCAGGTAAAAACCAAAATCCTTGTGCAAGGTATGGGCTAGACCGGCTGCCCGGAAAGCACCGTAGCTCTCTCCTGCCAGGAATTTGGGCGAAAGCCAACGCTCATTTCGAGTGGTGTAAAGGCGAATGAATTCGGCCATGGAATCGAGGTCACCCCGAAAACCGTGGAACTCGTTCACCTTGTCTTTATCCTGAGAACGGCTGAATCCGGTGCTGACTGGGTCGATGAAAACCAGGTCCGCAACTTTCAAGATGGAATGTGGATTGTCAGCCAGTCGGAAGGGCGGCTTCGGCATCATGCCGTCTTCGGTCATTTGCACCCGCTTCGGACCAAATCCACCCAGGTGAAGCCACACCGCCGAGGAACCGGGCCCGCCGTTGAAGCAATACGCGATCGGGCGGTCGGCCGGGTCCTTTACCCCATCCTTCACATAGGCCACGTAGAACATCGAGGCCGCCGGATCCTTTTCTTTCTTAGATACCGTCATGGTCCCCGCCGTGACGGTGTAGGAGAGCTCTTCCCCTCCAAAAGTGCCGGTGTGCTTGGTTTCGGAGGTTTCTTCTTCGGCATCAGCCTTCTCACTTGGGCCGTCCTTGTTGCCCTCTTCAGCTACCTTTTTCTCCCCTTTGGCCGGCTTTTCATCGTCTGCCATGACGGGCACGACAAACAGGATCAGGAGAAGGAGGACGCGGGCAGGGATTTTCATGGCCAGAAGCTAAACTCGCCCCGTTCCCTCTGGCAAGCCCCGTCCTCGACATACTTGGGCTCAGAAACCCTTTTTGCCCCGAAAGCTGAGCTTGTGAAATTTTTCACAAAGTGTTTGCCCGGCGCTCTGGGGGACGTAACCTCTCCTGAATTCCGGCCTTTTTACGATGTCTGAAGAAACCACGCAGCACGCCGCCTACGACTCCAAAATCGAAGGCAATGTCATTTTCACCAAGGCGGACGCCGCCATCAACTGGATGCGCTCCAACTCGCTCTGGCCCATGCCCATGGGACTGGCCTGCTGCGGGATTGAGCTGATGGCATCCGGTGCCTCCCGTTTCGATATCGCGCGCTTTGGCGCTGAGGTGATGCGATTTTCGCCCCGCCAGGCCGACGTCATGATCGTGGCCGGCACGGTCACCTACAAAATGGCCCTCGCCGTGAAGCGGATCTGGGACCAGATGCCCGAACCCAAGTGGTGCATCGCGATGGGCGCCTGCGCCTCCTCTGGCGGCATGTATCGCAGCTACGCGACCCTCCAGGGCATCGACAATCTCATTCCGGTCGACGTTTACGTTTCCGGCTGTCCTCCGCGCCCCGAGGCTCTTCTCGAAGGCCTCATGAAGCTGCAACAGAAAGTGACCGAAGAAGAGTCCGCCAAGGCCCACTTCCAGGCCGACAGCGCCCGCACCCTCGAAGCTGCTGACGCGTAATCCACGCCATCGAAACGAAGCATGAGCACCACGCTTTCCTCCATTAGGGACAAATTCGGCGAAGCCATCCTCGACGTAATCGAGTTTCGCGGCGAAGACACCGTGATCGTTGAAAAGGCCCAGGCCCACGACATTCTCAAATACTGCTGCGATGACCTCGGTTTCGACTACCTCGTCGACATCAGCAGCATCGACTTCCTCGGCGAAGAACCCCGCTTCGAAATGGTCTATGAACTCTACGCCCTCGGCAACGGAGCCAACCACCATCTCCGCATCAAGTTCAAGGTCGCCGAAGACGAGAAAGTCGACTCCGTCACCAATATCTGGAAGACGGCCGTCTGGCACGAGCGCGAAGTCTACGACATGATGGGAATCGAGTTCAACGGGCTCGCCGATCACCGTCGCATTCTCATGTGGGAGGGTTACCCCTATCACCCGCTGCGCAAAGACTTCCCCCTCGCCGGTCGCCCGACCGAACTGCCCGAGGTCGCCTTCACCGAAAAGGCCCCGCTTGCCGGCGGTCCTTTCGTGACCTCCCCGACCAGCGAAAGCACCACGCACCGCGAGCCACGCTCACGGGATTTCGATTGATCCTCTCGCCGCTGCGCCCCACCGTAGCTAATGGAGTGGTTTCCAGAAACGTGGTCCACCGTCTGGGAGTGGATCAAGCAGCGTGACACTCTCTTCGCCTGGATTGGGAGCCTGTCTCTGATCATCCTGATCATCAGCGCTATTGCTGTGCCGGTAATCATTCGCCGCCTCCCCAGCGACTATTTTCTCGAAAACAGCGAAGGAGCAGAGGCCATCCGCGACGAACACCCGGTTCTACGTATTCTCTTTCTGATCCTGAAGAATCTCATCGGAGGTATCCTCGTCATCGGCGGCATCATTATGTTGGTGACTCCAGGACAAGGACTGCTCACCGTGGTGATCGGCCTACTCCTGATGGACTTCCCGGGCAAGCGCCGCCTCGAGATTCGCCTCGTCTGCTTCGGCCCACTCAACAAGGCCGTTAACTGGATTCGTCGCCGCGCCAATCAACCTCCCTTCGAGCTCCCTGAATCTCCGGGAAGGAATGCGTCGTAATAACCGAAGCACAGGCGATTTTCGGATTGTGATTTCGCCAAGCTCGTCCTTATTGCGCCAACTATGAGCGATCACATCAGACTGCACATCCCGGGCCCTGTGGAGATTTCCCAGGGAACCTACGAAGCCATGGCGACCCCGATGATCGGGCACCGCTCCAAGGACTTCGTAGCCCTCTACGATGACATCCATCCTCGCCTCCAGGAAATGATGGGCACCAAGCAGCCCGTTTTCCTTTCCACCTCGTCCGCATGGGGTGTCATGGAAGGCGCCCTTCGCAACCTCGCCGCGAAGAAAGTGCTCTGTTGTTGTTCCGGTGCTTTCTCGGACAAGTGGGTCGACGTGGCCCTACGCTGCGGCAAAGAGGCCGAAGCGCTTCAGTATGAGTGGGGTGTTCCGGTCGATCCCGCTGACGTGGATGCCAAGCTCGCCACCGGCGAATTCGACGTCGTAACTTTCATTCACAACGAGACCTCCACCGGCGTGATGAACCCGCTCGAGGAAGTGGCCGCTGTCGTGAACAAATACGATGACGTCCTTCTCGTGACCGATACGGTTTCCAGTTTCTCCGTCGTTCCGATCGAGTTCGACAAGCTCGGCATCGACGTGCTGCTCACCGGCAGCCAAAAGGCCCTCGCCTTGCCTCCGGGTCTCGGCATCTTCACCGTGTCCGACGCCGCCTTTGAGCGCGCCGCCACGATTGAAGACCGCGGCTACTACTTCGACTTTCACGAGTTCAAGAAGAACCAGGAAAAGTCCATGACCCCGAGCACTCCCTGCATTTCCACCATCTACGGACTGCGCCACCAGCTCGACGTCATCTTCGAAGAGGGCCTCGAAAACCGTTTCGCCCGCCACGAGAAGCTCAACAATATCGTGGCCGAGTGGGTTGTTGCCAACGGCTTCGAGTTCTTTGCTCCTGAAGGTTTTCGTTCCAAATCGCTCACTGCGGTGAAGAACAACAAGGACATCGACGTGGCCAAGCTACAGAAAATCATGCGCGACGATCACAAGAAGCAGCTCGACGGCGGCTATGGCAAGATCAAGGGCAAGACCTTCCGTCTGTCCAACATGGGAGACGAGACCGAGGAAACCATCGCCGGCCTTCTTGCCGCACTCGACGACTCCCTCGCCAAACTCTAATTTTTGACCATGAGCAACCGACCCGTGTTCCCAACGAACCCGGGTCGTGTTGCGGTCAAAATTTGCGGCATCCGTACCGGTGAGCAAGCCGAAGCGATCATCGATGCCGGCGCTGATGCCCTCGGCATCAACTTTTACCCGAAGTCGAAGCGCTTCATCGCGCTCGGCGAAGCCCTCCCCTGGCTCCAGGATCTGGGCAACAACGTCTCCCGCGTTGCCGTGACGGTCAACGCCAGTGACGACGAATTGAAAAGCATTGCCGACTCCGGAGGGATCGACTGGATCCAGTTGCACGGCGACGAAACACCCAACAGGGTTGAGTCCCTCATTCAACAGGGTTTGCCCGTCTTCCGCGCTCTCGGCGTTAAAGACGATACCATGCTCGAGAGCGCCGCTGCCTACCCCGGCTCCACGCTTCTCCTCGATGCCTATGCCCCCACTGAATACGGCGGCAGCGGCGAAACCATGGACTGGACGCTCGGTGCCCGAGCAGTCGAACAATGGCCGAACCGACAAATCGTTCTCGCCGGCGGCCTCGTCCCTGACAACGTCGCCGCAGCAGTGGCTCAGGTACGACCGGCAGGGGTTGATGTTGCCAGCGGGGTGGAGTCAGAGCCCGGGATGAAAGATCTGGGCTTGGTAAGGGCGTTTATCGAAGCGGCTCGATCCTGAATTTCGAAACAAACACAGCCACTCACGACTCGTGGGCAATCATTTGATGATTTCGATTTCGCCGGGTCGCCACGTCTTATCGAACCAGGGTTCGAGGGGCCCATACAACCGGAGGATCGCAAACCAGCCTTTACCGGGGACCGTTTGAATCCAGTTATTCTCTTTCCCTTCAGGCGCATCAGGGCCAATAAAAAGGGTCACGGAACCATCGTCATTTTCGACGAATTCGTCTCTCTTGTTGTTTCTGCTAGGCAAGGGCTGATCCGTCTGGAGCTCGGAACGCGTCTGGGGGTCGTAAACCACCACCGACCAAAAATCCTTGGCCGGAGGATCAGCCGGAATAGTGAGTGTGTAGTTTTTGTCTCCTTCAAGATAGTCTCCGGCACTGTCGCTATCGATCCAGGCATATTGAGACCCCGCGCCGATAATTTCCGCTGCCATCGCGGGAGTGTTGACGGTGGCGAGATAGAAAAACAGCGTTCTGGCGTCGAGATTTCGGCCACCAAGCCCTCCATCGCGGAGCCAGCGATAGTCACCTCCGACAAAGGCAGTTTTCCATTGGCTTCCCTCGTAGAGATAAGCTTGCTCATCACGGCTATCAAAGGCAATGGAACGCGATGTCGCATTTCCAACCGCAGCGGAGTCTTTCAGGATTGCCCGCATCCGCTGGTCAGGTTGAAATGCCTGGCCTTTTTCGATACCTATCCCCGCAACGAGTCCCCGCAGTTCCGGATCAAGAAAGCCGACGGGCTCCTTCTGAATAACATGATTCAATTCCGCATAAAATTGATCATTGTTGGCGTGAATGGTGTTTAGCTCCATTTCCGAAAGGTCGGTGAAGACCATTTCGGGGGGACTCAACACCTTCTCCAATGGATAGACCCTGAGCCCCTCGCGGAACATCTTGACGGCAGCATCAGTTTTTCCATCAACGAGAAACCCTCTCAAAATCAGCCAATTGGTATAGGATGGAGACTGGACAACGTAGAAATCGTCGGTCGTGCCTTGCGCTGTGACACGTTGCATTGAATTATCCCTCGGAAACTCAACTCCGAGGCCGTTGTAATCCGGTGGCAAGATGAGATACTTGCCACCCTTGCCTCGATCCGGACCGGGGGCTCCCATGTCGACGACAAATCTGAAGAAAGCATCATTGACCGTGCCCGGCCCGCAGTTGGCAGGGATCTCCACCACAGTTGGTCCGTCACGCTCCAGGTCCAGGATCGCCGAACAATAGACGGTGTCCGTGTTTCCGGTCAAAAAGAGCGGATTTGAGTCAAGCAAGCTCTCGGCCAGCAGGGCATGATTCGCTTCCGTCACCCCGGCACGGACATGGGCCATCCGCATCGCCTCAATCGAACATGCCGGCATCAAGTTCAGAAACACTTCAACCCCACGAATGTAGGCAAGGTGATCGTGAATTCTGTTGGCAGTCTCGTGAGTCGGCCGACCATCAATGAACTCCAGCTCCCCCAGGTAATTGGTTTCAACGGAGTCCGGAGTCATGATCTCGGGAGGAATCGCAGTTTTGTATCCCGGAGGGGCCTGAGCAAACACCGAAGAACTGACCATAAGTATTAACGGCACCAGAGTGTGGAGTTTCATGGATTAACTGGGGTTGAAGTTGAGACAGTTTCCCATCAATTTTCGAAGCTAAGGCGGTTGGTTTTAGATGAGCAGTAACCGAAATAGCAATCTGTCTACCCGATAGGAAAACACCTCGGATGAAAGGTTCCCACCCCTCATTTGGGTGGGGTATTGCAACGGACCACTCGCCGACGGCTCCGTGCCTGACAGACCTTCGTCAGCTTGCGTCCAACGTTCCTTCAACCACCCCGAGACGCGAATCGACTTTGAGTCGCGCCCACAGAGCCGCGCCAGCATCTTCACCGCTCACCAGCCCCTGATAGACTCGAATTATTTCTCGGGATTCCCCGGCATCCTCTCTCAAGAATTCGATCCGATAATTCCTCAAGCCAGCTTCCCGCAACGGCTCAAAAAAGCGGGCACCGGATTGAGCCCGACCGTTGAACAAGGTATTGCGACAGCCCACATCGGCACTGAGCGGATGCAACTGCCCGACCCGGTCGCGCAATTGCACTTCATAGTTATCACAGGGGCGACCACAGTTGGTGAAGTCTGTGCCTTCGGAAAGAAAGGTACAGAACACACAGTGCTCCATGTGAAACATGGGCATGTGCTGATGCAAGGTCAGCTCGAACCATTCGGGCGGAGTGAGTTTCAGCAAATCCATAACCTGCTCGATATTGAGATCGTAGGACACGGTCAGTTTCTCAAAGTGTTGAGCCATCAAGCGCTGCGCGCTGATGGGATTGGCCACGTTCAGCGAAAAGTCCCCCACCATCTTCAAATCGGGATGGTTTCGGAAGTGGCGCACTCCGCCCAGGTTGCGTACCAGCACGCCATCAGGTTTCGCTTTTTCCACCACGCGAAAGAGACCACTCTCCCCGGCCTTCTGAATCCGTGGTGTTGCAAGAAAGAGCTTTGTCTCCGGGCTTTCACTTCTCACCCTGGCAACGAGGTCACGGTAACGCCTCACATCCTCAAGATCGGCGTAGACCGTTTCGATGCCCGACTCGATCGCCGCATCGACTTGCTCCTCGGTTCGGCACAGCACGCGCAACTCACAGCCTTCCGTCCCCACCTCGCCCCGCTCCGGCAGCATCTCTTTCACGGTCACGCCGGTGACGCGGCGATTCCGGAACGGTTCGTCACGAGAGACATCCAGCTTTTCAACGAGCGCACGGCGCATCCGGTTGAGCTCGCTCATGGGAAGCATGCAATCACCATCCAGATCAACGGACAGATCACTCAACTCATAAACCGTGTTCCCGAGGCGGCTGAGTTGTTTCTCGAGCACCTCTCGCGAAAGCGGACGGTTCTGCGCCCGCTCCATCGGTCCTGACGAAGCCACCTCAACATCAAACTCATCATCCACCAATCGCAACACCTCACCGACCCGACCGCTCACTGACCACCGAACACCAACCTTCCTGGACGGGAGCGCTTCGCGCTTCCAGGTGCTCTGCAGCTCGGAATTCAGGGCAGGGTCATCGGTCTTCCAGATTCGATCGCCAGGCTTCAGTTGTCTCGTATCCACCTTGCCACGCTTCAGCAGAAGCCGCGAACCCTTCACTTCGTAAACTCGGCTTCCCTGCTCGTGTTCCGTGTTACCACCCGTATCAAAGACAATTCCGTCGCCGTTCTTGACGTTCGATTCTCCGTCTACCTCGACCCAGTCCTTGCCCACCTGCTTCACCTTGCCAACGAACGCTCCCCGCTTTTTGCCAAACCGGGCGTGAACCAACTTCTTATTATTGATCCCATTGAGCCAACCGGACGAGAGCCCACGCGAGAATGCCATCTCGAGTTCGTATCGCTCCTCTTCGCCCGCAACCTGGTCATGCCCTGACAGAGCTGCATCAATAGCCTGACGATAAGCCCGTGTCACCGCGGCGACGTATTCGGGCGTCTTCAATCGTCCCTCGATTTTGAAACTGACCACGCCAAGACGAATCAATTCCGGCACCTGATCAATCCCGGCGAGATCCTGCGGAGAAAGCAGGTATTTCTTATCGCCCATGTCTTGGGTCACCCCGTCGACGACCAACTCATAAGGCATCCGGCAGGCCTGGGCGCACTCGCCACGGTTGGCACTGCGCTGCCCCAGCGATTCACTGGTGAGGCACTGCCCCGAATACGCGACGCAAAGGGCTCCGTGGACGAAGGTCTCCAGTTCAGTCGCCCCGGGTTCCGTGGCGTGAAACAGTCGGATCTCTTTGAGTGAGTTTTCCCGGGCGATCACTGCCCGGTCGAGTTCGAACAATTCGTCCGCAAAGGCCAATGCTTCAGGCGAAGTGATCGTCATCTGGGTCGACGCATGCACGTGCAAGTCCGGCACCATGGCCCGCGCCATTGTGGCCAGTCCGAGGTCCTGAACAATGATGGCGTCGACCCCTGCCTTGCTGAGCACATGGAGCTGATTCGCCGCTGCCTCCAACTCCGCAGGAAAAATCAGGGTATTGAAGGCCACAAATCCGCGGACACCGTGGTCATGGAGAAAGTGCATCAGCTCAGGCAAGTCGGCAGGCGTGAAGTTATCGGCCCGGATCCGCGCGTTGAACTGCGGCATCCCGAAATAGATCGCGTCGGCACCGTTAGCCACTGCTGCGCGGGCACACTCCCAGTTACCCGCCGGAGCGAGCAGTTCGGTGTTGGGAATGGACGGGGCGTGAACCATCTCGCGAACGTAACACAGCCCGATCGCTTCTCCTCTTGAAACTTCTCATCGGAAACTCAAAACTCCTCCATGCCCAATCTCCTTGTCGCCACCCACAACGCCCACAAAACCGGCGAATTCCGCGCCATGCTGGCCGACTTCTTTGATGAGGTCAGCGACCTGACCACCCTTCCC
>SPKZ01002285.1_pt1 | contig 11998 bp, 13 predicted proteins | sample 2456571 | NCBI WGS metagenome assembly SPKZ01 (sample SAMN11192286, study PRJNA482655) | marine metagenome | biome: ENVO:00000447; feature: ENVO:00000244|ENVO:00000211|ENVO:00000569|ENVO:00002023; material: ENVO:00002151; isolation source: ocean water from marine abyssalpelagic zone ...
CCGTCCTCGGCGCTCAAAACGGGATCCCATCGAACCAAAATGAGGCGGGCTTGTTGTCCCCGGCGAAGTCAAGAGTATGGATCCCTCGGTTACTGACGAGCGGTGGAGGACAGGGCATGATCCTCCACACTCCGACCGGGGGAGGAGCCTTGGCCATCCGTACGAGATTCGCACTGTACGGCAACGAGAATGCAAGCGCCATTTGTTGTCCGGTGTGCTGGTCGGTGTACCTCACAAGCAGAGCGATGTGTGCCCGAAATCCATTCCATGGCTGGTTGTCGAGAGCGTACCTGAACCGGTTGAGCAGCTCTCCCCATTGCGTGGTCGGGTACTCTGATGGATCGGTGGGATTGTTGGGCGATTCGGCGTCGGGTCCGACGTCCCGTTTTAGGTCCACGCACCAGAGGAGCCGATGCTGCTTTCCAGTGAGGCAATGCTTGGCCCATGCAGTGATGGCCATGGCTTGGCCTATGGTTCCCGCTGGAATTGGCACCGCTGGCTCCCCGACCGGCTTTTCGCCCTCGCCAAGCTCCCTCCATGTGGGAGACGCTGCCCGATCGATCAATCGGTAGTCGTTGGTTGTCCCGTTGGGTGTGCGACGGCGCTCAATGTCGTAGCCATCTGCTCTCAACTCCCGCAACCGTCTGAGGCCTTCACTGCCTCCGACTTCGGGGGATGCGATGACGTGCCCTGGGTACCACTCCCGATCCTTCATCAACGCTAGGACTCGTTCCTTGGCTGTGCTCATCTATGTCCCCCATGCATTCCCAACATCGCCCGCGCTGCTTTGCTCGGTCCAGGGGCGGGTGAGCACGACAATCATCGATCGGCCTGTGACCTCAGTGCTGATCGGCTTCCATCGCATTCGCAATAGATCGCTCAACGTCTCGGCCTCGGTGATCTCGTCTTCATCCACAACCGCCTCATTGGGTGTATACCGCCCCAAGGGACGAATGCCCCCGACACTTCGATCGATGAGGGCTACGATGATCATCTCAACCATTGCTGTCTCCTTGGCAGTGTCCGAACGATTGACAGATCGGATGTTTGCAGTCGATTGACTCGATGACGATGGGCTGCTGGTGGTAAGACCAGACCATGGTACCCTTCTCGTCTGACGTACCGGGCCATGTGATCGGGGGCTCGATTATCCTGTTCCGGCAGTCTTCGCGGTCGTAGATGAAATCGAACAGCCGATCCCGAGCGTCCTTCCCGGTGAAGACGATGGCCAGGGATTGTCCTGGGCCGAGCTTGACCTCGCGGATCTCAGCGCCGTAGACGGTCGCCACCCAGGCTGGATGGTCCTCTCTCATTCAATCGTACCAATCGCCGAGGTTCATGTTGCGCCCGCCGCCGTTGCAGCAATGGCGGGATCATCGCTAAATCCCCAATGGGGCGGGGAATCCTTGCCTCCAGGCCCGTGACCGGATCCGATCCATGAGCACGCTTCGACGTTGGACTCCGATCCCGGCTTCAATGCACTGATGACAACCCAGGAATCGTTGAGGCGGCGATCGACGGCGTACTTCTTCTCGGGATCGCCCTCGGGGAACACCTCCATGCCCTTTTTCAGTGTTCCCGGCATAGCCTCAGCGAGTGCCACGCGGGCGTGACCAAGGCGCAGCGACTGATCGCGGTCGCCGTGAATCGCCATCCGGTCCATCTGATCCATGGCGCTCGCCCGATCCTTGGCGGCCTTGGTGCGGTGGTGCTCCAGATAGCTCTTCTGCATCACGTCTCCGCCGCTCCGGTCTTCAAGGATCCGACCGCCGAATGTCTCAACCATCGCATTGCCGAGCGCAACTGCCTCAGACTGGCGGACAACAGCGCCCTGCATTCCGGTGCAGGCCATCCAGACGCGATGGGGCTGATCGTTGACACGCACAATGGCTGACTTGGGCGGCCCAGCGAACAGGGCGCTGATCGGCCACTCGGCTGTACCGAAGAACACCGCCGAACGCCCAGTGACGCGACGGCTGCCGATCATGATTGAGTTGCCCTTCGTCTCCAACCAGTACGTCGCTCCCTTCTCGTTGCAGAGCAACAATTCAAGGATGGCGGCAGTCACCTCGGTAGCCGTCTCGGGGTCGCACGACTGAATCAGCCCAGCGACGATGGCAGCGACCGGCGCACCTTCATTGGCCATGAACGTAGCCATCACGATCTCACCGACAGCGGGATCGACGTCTGGCAACAGGACACCGGCCTCGATTCGGGCCGCCTCCTTCATTGCCTCCTCTTTGTCCTTTTCAGCCTTCGTGCGCTTGCCCTTACCCATTGTCCATCTCCCGGTCCCAGTCCATCTGCGCGGCTGCACCGAAGATGGAGCCGTGCTGATTAGCCCATGCCTCCTTCTCGGCTTGGTCGCGCCAATGGACGATTCGCGCTTCGGCAATACCGAACGCATTGAGGTTGTCATCTTTGTCGTAGTTCTCGTGCTCGGGCGGCAGGGGGTACAGCTCCATTCCGATGAAGTCGAAGCCCTCCAGCATCGCGGCGCAGCCATCCGTCCCACTGCCCAGGAATGGCGACAGCGTAACTCCGCCAACAGGCGTGACTAGTCGTTGTAGCCAGCGCATCAGTTTGATCGGCTTGACTGTTGCGTGATTGTTCTTTCGCAGATTGGCACCGCCGCACAGGTAGGCGTTGTGCCCTCCGACCCAATCCTTCTCGGGATCGAGGTGCTGCATGGTGCGCTGGGGTACGAAGTCATCGAGGCCCGCGTCCCTCTCTTTGCGTCCAGGCTTGGAGCAGTAGAACAGATTAGCTGGCCACCAGCCCGAATCGTGAGGCTGATAGCGGATCCCCTCTCGGTAGCCGTAGATCTCGGCGCCGACGCCTGACCCAGCGCCCGATGCCGCTCCACTGCTCCCAACCCCGGCTTTCAGCTTTCCGTCCCGCGTGGTCGGTCGGGGTCCAGGCCATGTCGTGTCGCTCTCGGCCATTCGGCACGCGTCCACATTGATTGCACCGGTCCCGTGTTTGATCACATTGGCAGTGAGCGATCCGATGAATGGCTTGCGTGCGACGATGGCGGGCTCGATTGCCGGTTTCAGCGCGCTGTTCCATCCCTTCCAGGCCTTCGCCTCGGCGCTCACCGGCTCGGGCCGGTCCTCGGTGGGCTTGCCAGCCTCGCTTCCGCCGAAATTCTCACGCATGACTGACGCGGGCGATGATTGAGTGTGCGTCCCAGTCACCTCACGCTCCAGCCACGCGTCACCGGGCTGGCCCTTGCGTCCGTTCAGCTTCCAGACCTCAGAGTCCATCGAATCGTCGCAACCGAGCAACTTCTTGAGGGTTGCCCACTGTTCCCACTGCGGGATTTGGGGCTGGCTCTTGCTGCTCGTCCAGTGCCCTGCCATTCCGGCGAAGCCCATAGCCTTGTCTATGTCGCCGTTCTTCATCCCAGCAGCATCGCGAGCGGCTGCGATGTACTTCGTGACGACGTAAATGGCATCAAGGTCGCGCCCATATTCCAGCTCACCCGTCTCGCGGTTACGCATGGTCTGCCGGTCAATCTGGGCGTCGATTCGGGTGCCCTTCGGGAAGCCAGACCAGTAACACCAGTGAATTGTGTCACGAATCTCAAATCCGGCCTGCTCCATCGCTGTACCGAGATGGTGAGCCGTGCGCGTACCGCTAAACGCGATGAGGTGGCCACCGGGCTTCAACACGCGGATCGCCTCGACCAGCCAGCGGGTGTGCCACTTCACCTGCCCGTGTTTGTCAAGGTCATCCCATCCTTTCGACATGAAAGATAGACCGTAGGGGGGATCACAGACGATTGAGTCCACCGAATCGGCTGGGAGCGTAGCCATCGCATCAACGCAGTCGCCGTGGTAGAGGCGATAGTTGCGGGGCAGCTCAGAACCGGGCCTGATTCGCCCCGTGACGCTTCGCCTCAGGAAGTCGGCGTCGGACTCGGCAAAACGGCCTGACGTTACGAGACGGGGGGCTGAGGGGCGAATCTCCCCGCCGTGCAACGGTTCCCCGCCTGCTTTACCAGCTCCTCGTCCCCTGGATGGGGGAGGCGGAGGCGGACTCTTGACTGGGCGGCCAGGATGTCCTGTACGGCTTGGGGGAGCTGGTGGAGCAGCTCTTCGGCTTGGTGGGGGAGGAGCAAGTCGCGGGGGATCCCGCTTAGGCTCAGGCATACCGGGCATTTGCAGTTGATTGGCATCACTCGCTCCCATCTTTGACCTCTTCGATTCCTGCTCGGCGCATAGCAAGGTCCATCGCCAATTGCAGCGCCTCCTCGTCACTCAGGTTGTCTTCGACCATCGGATCGTTGATTACGTCCATCACATCAGCCTCATCCACGGAGGCGGCACCAGCCATCGCAGCCAACACGCGCTCACGCTTCTTATCCCTGTACTGCCCCAGTTTGACCAATGCTCCGACCGCGCCCTCCAGAGTCTTCGGGCTCACGGCTTTGATGATCGTCTCGCCGTGCTCATCGGTCACGCCATGGATGTGGTTGTGCAGGACAGCATCAACCGCCTCCATCTTGGCCAGCTCGTCCACCTCACGATCGACAGCCTTGGTTCGCAGCGTGGCGAGTACCCGGCGCTCGATCTCCAACCAGTGAGTCTCACGCTTCGATGGCCATTTGCCGCGGGCGGATGCCTTGTCGATCACGAACCACGAGACACACTCACTGATCATGGGTGATTCTTCGTCATCCGTGAGGTGCTCGGTGCCCCACACTTGCCTCAGCGAGCGGCCAGGGCTCTCGATGTAGCGCAGCATCGTGCGGAAGATCGCCTGATTGGCTCGGGTCGCACCATCGATGTCCACCTCGGATCCAGTGTGTCTAAGGATGGCGGCTTCCTTCTTTGGTGGAGCCGGGGGCTTCTTGCGCTTCTTAGCCATTGGCTACCTCGGCGGCGGTGGTGGGGATTTGCGCGTCGATCGGACGTTGGGCTCACGCGGACCGGTCAGCTGTGAGTACAGCGCCATGCAGCCTGCGTCTGCCAGCCCGTCCTGAGGCTTGCGGCATCTTCCTGGCACCAGATCGAGTGTCGGGATACCTCGCTGGCATTTGAGAATGGCGCGGGCCTTGGTGTCACCACCCTCGATGCCGTTGAGGATTTGGTTGCCCCAGGTGCGCGGGTGCGTGATCTGGTGAGGGATCTCCTCGCAGATCAGCGCCATTTCCAGGCAGCCGAAGCCTCGACCGTACCCGAACATCGATCGGGGGCTGGCTGCGGACGCACCTCCGCCACCCATCACCTGAGCCTTCTCCAATGTCACGAAGACCTTGGACGGGGCATCAGCCAACTGGATGATCGATCGCAAGATTCGGAGGATGCCGCTCTTGTCCAGCACCCACTTGTTCTTCTTGCCCTTTCCGATGTTGAGCAACGGCATGGCTTCTTGGTAGACGCACTGCCGCAGATCATCAAGTGCGACGAACGCTCCCTTGTTGCCTGGGTCGATTCCAACGTAGATCATGCTAATTCCTCTACCATGCTGTATCCGTCTGTGCCACGACTCACCCTCACAGTCCTGGGCAGTGTGCCGTGGAGCGCCGGATCGTGATCGATCACTACGACATCGGCTACCCCAGCGTGGTGCAGCGCCGTGACGACACCGGCCTTGCCTGCCTCGTCCATCCCGCTGAACACCTCCTCATCGAGGACCAGCAGCGAGAGAGCTAATGCTCCACCGCGGGCGAATGTCGAGGCTACCCCGAGATCGACCGCTAAGTTGATGCGGCGCTTCTCGCCACCCGAATAGGCGAGCAACGGCTGGACCTCGCCGTCCATCATCACGATCGTCTGAATCTCCTCCTTGACACCGGCCCGCTTCGTCTCCCTGGTCGCCGGGAAACTCACGCTCATCCGGCCATCCGACAGGACAGCCAACCACCGGTTCGCCTCGGACTCGATTGCGGACAGCGCTCCCTCAGCGAGGTGAGCCCTGACTCCCTTCGGGGCCAGCACCGCCTGCCACGCTCCTGCGAGACGGGCCTCACGGTCAGCGATGTCGTGAGCTTCGAGCAGGACCGCGGCCTCACGCTTCAATTCTCGGAATTGCTCCCATGCTCGCTTTTCAGCCTCAGTCCACGGGTTCTGGGCGTTAGATATTGTCTCAGCGCGGTCTTTAGCTGATTGCCATTGGGACTCAGCTGCGGGTGCTCGGTCCTTCGCGGCTACCGGCAGCGCGTCCATCTGCTTCTGCCAATGGGCCTGGGTGTCGAGATCCCACTTGATGGCCTCGTTGCCGATCCTCTCGGCCTCGGCGTGAGCGCGCTCGGCCTTGTCCACAGCCGTCTGAAACGGCGTCAAGTCCGTCAGGGTGCGAATGTGCGCGTCCCCAGCGATGGCTTGTCCACAGGTTGCACACAGGCCCGCGTCGATGAGCGCTTGCTTTTCAGCGTTGACCAGCTGAGCCGATTCCAGGGCATACCGCGCCTTCATCGCTACCCCCAGCGCGCCTGTAGTCGCATCGATGTAGGGCTTGTGATCGAGACGATCGGGCCTCGCCGTAACGTGAGCCTCACGGGAGGCATGGATCGCAGCCTGATCGGCGTCGTGTTTGCGGGCGGTGTTCACCGCCGATTCCAGTGCATTGGCCTCGGCCTTCGCGGTGGCAATCTTCGACGCCTGCGCTGTCTTCCAGCCTGACGCCTTCACGCCGAGATCCCAGGGGTCCACCGTGTCTGAGCGCCGCTTGGCATCGTCAGCCCGTCGAAGCAGTGATGACGCTTCGACCTTCTTGGTGGTCGCGATCTGCTTGGCGCGCTCGTACGGGATCCCAAGTAGCTCAGCACCGCTGATCGCGTCGAGGATCTCACGCTTCCTCATGTCGGTCGCTTCGGCAAAGTTCCATGGATCGTTCTGCCCGCGCAGACACGTCCGCACGAAGACCTCATAACTGGCCCCGATTAGCCGATCGACGTCAGCCTGAGTCTGGGTCGCACCCCAGCCAGAGCCTCCACCTGTGATGGTGATCTTGTCCGCTCCCGTGCGCTTCCGTGTCCGTGTGACGATGAACGCCTCGGTGGTGTCAGTGTCATGCAGTTCGATGGTGACGATGGCGGCTGATGCCTTGGGCTTGCCGCGCCTCAGTACATCCTTCCCTTTGAGGGCTCGGGTGCTCGTCCCCATTCGCTCGGGACTGCATGTCCCGTACAATCCCCAGGCGATGGCCTTGCTGACCAGAGTGCTCTTGCCTGCGCCATTCTTGCCGATCACAGCGAGCGGGCCTTGGCCGCTCAGCGTGACTGACTGAGGCTCACGGTACGACAGGAAATCCTGAGCCGTGACTGTGTGAATGATCAGCGCCACAGGTCCACCTCCTCAGCGAAGTCAAGCATTCTAGTAGGATCGTCACACTCTGAGAGCATGTAGCGGTGAGCCGCCTCACGCGGTCCCATGCGAGCGTCGATCACGCCGCGGGTTGTGCCCTTGGTCGGTTGAGCGATCACGGGTACTCCTTCCAGGCCTGTGCCTTCTAATTGCTTCGCGTGAGCCTTGACTTCCTCACGGGTAGCGAGCGCGACAATCCGAGGCAGGTCGCCATCCTTCATTCCCGCTGGCCTCACGGGTGGACCCTCCTTCGGATCCCAATGGACGGTGTGATGCCTGGGTGCGCCCAGGTCTCCGAACGGGATCCTCACGGGGATGGGATTCGTGAGCGCGTCATCCCATCGCAGCCAGCCTTTCAGCTGCCCCTCCTCAGCGAAGGTCGTCTCGTAGGGCGAGCCGCAGTAGATGATCCGAGCGAGGTTCTGAGGCATGTGGTAATGCCCGCTGATGACGATGTGACCGTCAGGGATCGCACCGTAGCTCACGCCTTCGGTGTTTCGGTGCATGGCGTTGACGTACGCGCCTTTGTAGCCGTGGTGAGTCCAGACCAGCTTAGGCATTCCGTGGATCTGAGGTACCAGTGAATCCAATGCGGCTGTGAAGTCCTCGGGCTTCGTGTACGGGATCATCCGACCCACAGGCGACCACATCGGCTCGCTCACGACGGTGCAGCTCCCACCATCGAGCGCCTCCAGGCAGTTCCGTGAGCCATCGTACTGATCGTGGTTCCCGGCCATCGCGTATATCTCAGCGGGCCAGCCTTGAAGCATCTCACGCAGCCGGTTGTATGTCGGCATGTGGACCGTTTCAGCCTGATGGAAGATGTCTCCCGCGAGTACGGTGATCCCGCCGTGAGCCTCAGCGTCTGCCCTCAGCTCAGAAAGCGCCGCAAACACCCATGGCGCGGTTCGAGGCGTGAGGTGTAGATCGCTCGTCGCGCGAACGATCATCCCCGCCACCAGCCTTTGAGTCGTCTCCACAGTCGATGACGGATGGCGGCCTCGTCCTTCCCCCGCTCACAACCTCGATGCTCGGCCTCACGGACCAGCTCTTCGATGGCGGGTCCGATGGCTGAGCGGACGCGCACTTCGACACCGGCTGGGCGGTTGTGCTCGCACCACTTCTCAAAGGTGATGGTGCCGGTCTTCTGGTGCAGGAAGATCAGTACCAGCCCCATCGACGGGATCTCTTCGATCCCGGCGAGCGCCACCTCGCACTCGGCGGCCATCTGCCGGATGCCTTGGTCAGTGAACGGTCTACTCATCGCGCCCTTCCATGTAGAGTGCTTTCAGCTCGACGTAGAGCGAGTAGTCCTCGGCCATCAGATTCGACAGCCCTCGGAACCCGCCCTGCCATCCAGCATCCTTCGGCCCGAGGATGGTCGGGTCGGTGAACCGTGACCACGCTCCGCCCTGACGAATGATGCCTCGGGCCTTCAGGTCTTGGTAGATCGCCCAGGCATTGTCCGCGCCTCGACCGAAGATCAGGCCGAATTCCTCTTGACGGAATGGATCGTTAACCTTGTTCTTCGGCACCTTGATGCGGACGATCTGACCGATGGGCGGGACGCGTGCAGCCTTGTCAGCTGATTTGGCGTAGATGTCGCCGCACTTGTCCACCTCCAATCGGATGGTGGTGTGATACTTGATGCCGCTGCCGCCGTACGTCTCAGAGCCGCCACCTCGGCCACCCATGCCGATCTTCTCGTAGCGCTGATTGATCAGCACGAAGGCGATGGCTTCATCATCGATCAGCTGGACCATCCGGCGCAGGTTGCGCTTGATGACCCGGGCTGCTGTTGCGGGGTGCTGGTCGCGAGCATCGCCGTCCATCTCAGCCTCGGTCGCCGTCCCAGCCACCGAATCCCATCCAATGACGATCGGACGGTCAGCGGGCATCACGAACGGATGCTCCTCTCCCTTCATCCACGCAGCAATCGCCTCAGCGTGAATCTCGGCCTGCTCGGCGCTGTCCAGATCCGGTGGAGCGAAGGACACGCATGGACGCAGCAGCTTCCGTGATGCGTTGTCCCTGATCCCGAAGGCATCGAGTCCGTTGTCGCGCTGGAATTCCAACAGGGCTGCTGCCTGCCCTCGCCCCCATCGCGAGAACACAAACTCAGCGATCTTCTTACGCTTGGTCTTGGCGTAGCGCTCGGTGTTCTTCTCACCCCAGATGATGTGCTTGTAGACTTCGGGCTTAGGGCACTTGACTTTGGCGCGGAGCATCGCCTCGTACCACGCCTTGCAGTTGATGTCGGCGCTGGTGCGAGCGAGCGTCTCGATTTCATCAAACATCAGCTCAACGGTCTTACCGCCGATCCAGACCAGCGACTCGGGCCTCACACCCAGCGTCTGCATGTACTTCCTGTTTCGGGTCCGCTCCGTGTCAGCCAAGACCGCGACACCTCCCTCCAACTGGCACTGGGCGAGGAGCTGATCGAGGACAGTGCTCTTGCCCGCTCCCGGCCATCCGCTGATCTCGGTGATGCGTCCGAGAGGCAGTCCGGTTGTCCCCAGCGCCCGCTCGATCGCGACATTGCGTGTCCCGATGAAGCCACGCGGAGCGCCGATCTCCTCGCTCATGTCCAGGGTGGAGGCCTGATCGACCCCATGCCCGTCCCGCACAGTCTGAGCGAGGGCTCGGGCGAGGGGGTCGTAGGACGGAGCCATCCGTGGTTTTGGAGGCGAGGGTGTCTTGGGTGGTGGTGGCGGCTTCTTAGCCATTGCGGATCTCCTGCATCAACTGATTCACGTCTGGATCGGGAAGCGGAGGCACCTCTCCCGTACTGAGGCGGCAGGCGGCTGCAACATCACATCCGACGCACACCCGATCGTCGGACCACCACCGCCCGTAGCAGGCAGGTGCCCCCGCTGGAACAGCTAGAACGCTGGTCCCCCCGGAGGACCGCCAGGAGGGCCGCCCTGTCCCCCAGGAGGAGGCGGGGGGCCTGCTGCCTTGGTCGGAGGCGGCGGTGGACCGCCTGCGGACGGAGGGGGGCCTGGAGTCACATCGTAGCCGCCCTTCGGCTGGTCCGGTGCTGCGGGCGGTGGAGTCAAGGCCTCGACGGCTGCTGCGATCTCGGGGATCGTGGCGGCCTCAGCCCAATCGCCCATGCCTTCGGTCCAGACTGCCGTGTTGCCGTGATCCATCGCATAGATCGCAACCTGCTCAGCCGACCAGCCTTCCTGGGTACCGGTGTCCGTGCTGACGTGGTAGCGAATGCCGCTGTCTGACTGCGTACGCGGGGGAGGGAGGGGTGCTGCTCGGGCTGGTGCCGGTGCAGGCGGAGGTGGACCACCGCTCGGGGGTGGATTGTGCCCTGGTGGCGGTGAGGACGTCGATCCGCCGCTCGGTGGTGGATTGTGGCCTCCTCCGCTGACTGGGGCAGGACTTCGGCTGCTACTGCCTGCCGGTCGGGGATCCATGGCGGCTGCTGCCTTGCGGAGGTCTTCCATTGAGGCGGCCTTGGCGAGCCCCTCAAGATCGAACGCGCCCTGCACGACAGGGAGCAGCTCGTTGGGAACCGCCTCACGGTCGCAGTTCATGATCCGATACTTGACGTTCATCTTCTTCGGGCCGGTACGCTCACACTCGATGATGAGATCCCTACCGGTCTGCCAGTCCTCGATGGGTCCGAGATTGACGCAGATCGACATGAACTCCTTGTGGATGCCGTAGCCGTAGCCGTAGATCTTCGGTCGGACCTTCCAGCCTCCGTTACCATCCTCCTTCCAGTGGCTTCCCTGGTCCTCCATGTCAATGACATTCGCGTAGCATCGAGTCCGTGTGCCCATGTCCTTCGCGATCTGGTCCCAGTCGGGATTCTTGGTTGCCCACAGCTCACGCTGGAGAACGCATAGCGGGCAGGTTGCACGCTCACGCCAGCCCTCGACATCGTGATTCTCGGGGCAGACGAGCATCCCGAACTTGCCCTCAACCATGGTCCGATGGACATCAGTACGCATCCAGAATTCGGAGGCAGGATTCGTCGGGTCGGGTACCTTGCCGCTCGGCCCATCGATCCAGGGCAGGCGCTGAATCACACGAACACGCTTCTGCGTCTTGTCCCCCTTGCGGGCTGGCTTGGAGATCTCCAGCCAATCGTAATCGCCGCCTCCCCCTCCGCCAGATGGACGTTCATCCATGCGCTTCTGTTCTTGGTCGTATACGGACATCGATTAGCTCCTGTTGGGCGGGGGTGGCGGCGCTGCCTTGGAGGGCGGTGCTGCGGGTGTACTGGATGGGGGTGGACCGGGAGGACCGCTGGCGGGGAGCGGCGTGCGCTCACCCGTCTTAGCTGACGCTTCCATGTCTGCGACGACATCGCCGTGGCCCCCGTGGTAGTGATGGGCCGGATCATCGACCGGCTCCTGGCTGGTGCGGCGGGAGTCATCGGTGCCTCCGCTGCCGTCAAAGGCGCGGATCGCCCACTGCCTCGCTTGGGAGGCGGTGTAGGCGGCGTGGGCCGATCCCCAGGCTTCTTGGGCGGTGAGGCAAATGTCCTTCATCTCGCGGTACTCAGGCAGCGTGCGAATGTAGCGCTCCACGATTGCATTGCTCGGGAGCTTCTGCGGCTTGGGATTGCCCTTGGCATCCTCTCCCGGTTCGCAGACCGAGGCGAAGCCAGCCTCCTCGGCGGCCTCCATGTCGTTTGTCATCGTCCAGATGATGTTGTCGCGCCA
>SPKZ01007300.1_pt1 | contig 11998 bp, 9 predicted proteins | sample 2456571 | NCBI WGS metagenome assembly SPKZ01 (sample SAMN11192286, study PRJNA482655) | marine metagenome | biome: ENVO:00000447; feature: ENVO:00000244|ENVO:00000211|ENVO:00000569|ENVO:00002023; material: ENVO:00002151; isolation source: ocean water from marine abyssalpelagic zone ...
GTCCCGCGAACCTGCGGGCGAGACTAAGGACACCGAGGATTACTTCCTCGCTGGCAAGGCGCTGCCATGGTGGGCGATTGGCGCCTCATTGATTGCCGCCAACATTTCAGCCGAACAGATCATTGGCCAATCAGGTCAGGGCTTCGTCGTTGGTCTCGCAATCGCCGCGTATGAGTGGCAAGCGGCCTTGGTTTTGATCATCGTCGCGGCTTTCTTCCTGCCGATTTTCCTGAAGCGCGGGATCTACACGATGCCGCAGTTCCTCGAGACTCGGTTCGGGCCAAGCGTCAAGACGATTATGGCGGTGTTCTGGATCTTCCTGTTTACCGCAGTGAACCTGACCACAGTCTTGTATGGCGGCGCTTTGGCGATCCAAGCCGTGACGGGCCTCGGCGTGTTTACAGGCATGGCCATGCTGGCCGGTTTTGCGCTCCTTTATTCTCTTTATGGCGGTCTCAAAGCAGTGGCGCTGACCGATATCATTCAGGTGGTCATCCTGATCCTTGGCGGCTTTGCGATTACGATCCTCGTGCTCTCAATGGTCGGCGGGGACCGCGGCGCCATGGGCGGTCTCAACACGCTCATGGGCGAGCTCCCGGGGCATTTCGAAATGATCCTCGACCGCGATCATCCAAGCTATGGCGATCTGCCAGGCATTTGGACACTGCTCGGTGGTCTATGGGTGCTTCACTTCTCTTACTGGGGCTTCAACCAGTACATCATTCAACGGGCCCTCGGTGCCGAGAATTTGGCAGAAGCGCAAAAAGGTCTCGCCTTTGCTGCGCTCTTGAAATTCCTCATTCCACTGATCGTCGTAATCCCGGGTATTGCTGCGCTGTGGCTCGCCCAGAATGGGTTGCAGGGCCTTAGTGAAGAGGCGCTCAGTGCGAAACCAGATAGCACTTATGGAGCCCTGATGGCGCTGATGCCGGTCGGTATTCGCGGCTTGATCTTTGCGGCTCTGGTTGCGGCGATCGTCTCGTCACTGGCGTCTATGATCAACTCAATCTCGACCATCTTCACGATGGATATCTATCGCGATTATGTCGCCAAAGACCGCGCAGAAGGCCACTATGTTCTGATCGGCCGGGTGACGGCGGCCATCGCGATGGTGATCGCGCTGTTTCTTGCGATCCCGCTACTCGGCGGCGGCACGAGTATCTTCCAGACCATTCAGGAATATACGGGCTTTGTTGCGCCAGGCATCGTTGCGGTCTTCTTGCTCGGCTTCTTCTGGAAGCGGACCAACACGGCGGGTGCATTCGCACTTCTCATTTCGTCAGTCGTGCTGTCGCTTCTCTTCTTCACAGCCTCCGGGTCAGAAGGCGGGGGCGTTGCTGGTGTGCTCGGTCCGATCTTTAATCCGATCCTCGGCCTGGCGGACTTTGACGTAACCAATATGCCATTCGTTGTGCGGATCTGGTTTATCTTCCTGATCTGTGTGCTCATCGGTGTGGTCGTGTCCCTGCTGACGCCGCCGCCAGAAGAAGATCAGCCTGTCCAATTGGGTGATATTAGCTTTGCAACCAACACGACTTTTAAAGTCACTGCAGGTGTTGCGATTGCCATCTTGCTCGGCCTCTACGTGGCCTTCTGGTAAGTCTTAGCAGCGTCGCCGACCGGGTGACGCTGCGAGAACATTTGCCAAGGTCCCATCCGTGCGCCAGTTAAAGCGCTACAACTGTTAGGAGGGTGCCATGGCAACTGGCCGCGAATTTGACGTCATCGTTTATGGATCAACGGGCTATACAGGCCGTTTGGTCGCTGAGTATCTCGCCAAGACTTATGGAACTGGCGGCGAGGTCACTTGGGCCATGGCTGGCCGTAGCGCGGATAAGCTGGCCGCCGTCCGTGATGAAATCGGCGCACCGGCAGACACACCTTTTGTAGTCGCGGACGCGAATGACGCAGCAAGCTTGAAAGCCATGGTCGAACGGGCAGGCTGTATCTGTACAACTGTCGGCCCATACCAGCTTTATGGCGAAGCCTTGGTTGAAGCCTGCGCAGCAGCCGGGACCGACTATGTCGACCTGTGCGGCGAGCCGGCTTGGATGCATGAGATGATCCAAAAGCATGAGAGCGCTGCGCAAGCGAGCGGCGCTCGCATCGTCTTCTCATGCGGCTTCGACTCAATCCCATTCGATCTCGGGGTCTGGTTCACGCAGGAAGTGGCGAAAGAGCGTTTCGGTAAGCCTGTCCCGCGCATCAAAGGCCGTGTCCGCAAGATGCAAGGCACGTTCTCTGGCGGTACCGCGGCGAGCTTCAAAGCGACCATGGCGTCTGTCGGCAAAGATCCATCTCTGCTCGGCGTTCTGCAGAATCCGTTCAGTCTCACCATGGGCTTCCAAGGCCCAGATCAGCCACACGGTATGAAGCCGGTTGAAGACGCCGATATTGGCAGCTGGTCGGCGCCGTTCATCATGGCCTCGATCAACACCAAGAACGTCCACCGCTCAAACGCGCTGATGGGCCACTCTTATGGCGAAGATTTTGTGTACGACGAAATGATGCTGACGGGTCCTGGTGATCAGGGCAAAGCGGCAGCGGAAGCAATTGCCAGCATGGATATGATGGGCGGCGACGATGGCCCGAAACCAGGCGAAGGCCCAAGCAAGGAAGAGCGCGAAGCGGGCTTCTATGACGTCATGTTCCACGGCACCTCTGCCGATGGTCAGGTGATCATTGCAGGCGTCACCGGCGATAAAGATCCAGGCTATGGCTCAACCTCTAAGATGATTGCCGAAAGTGCGATCTGTCTCGTTAAGGACGATACAGGCACACCTGGTGGCATCTGGACGCCAGCGCCCGCCATGGGCGGTCACATTGTGAAGCGCCTGACGGAAAAAGCCGGACTGACTTTTACCGTCGAGAACTAAGACGAAACCACTTTGACGGTTGAGGCCGCGCGACTTGCTTTGGCTCGCGCGGCCTCAATTGTATCCGCGTGCGCGATTGCGACGCCCATGCGTCGTTTCTTATATGAGACTGGTTTGCCGAACAGGCGGATCTGCGTGCCGGCTGCGGCGAGCGCGTCCGCAACGTTTTCAAACGCCACGCCTTCAGCTTCCACACCGCCATAGATCACAGCGCTGGCGCCGGGACGGTTGAGTGTTGTATCGACAGGAAGCCCGAGAATGGCGCGGGCGTGTAGGGCGAACTCACTCTGGTCCTGCGTCGACAAGGTCACTAAGCCCGTATCGTGCGGGCGCGGGCTGACTTCTGAAAACCAGACCTCATCGCCTTTGACGAACAGCTCAACTCCAAACACGCCCAGGCCGCCAATATCATCGGTGACTTTCTGCGCCATGCTTTGCGCGGCTTTCAGCGCGGCGGGGCTCATCGGCTGAGGTTGCCAGCTTTCGACATAGTCGCCGCCCTCTTGGCGATGTCCCACGGGCGCGCAGAAACTTGTTCCATCGCGGTGGCGAACTGTGAGCAGTGTAATCTCATAGTCAAAGTCTACGGCGCCTTCGACAATGACACGGACCTGATTACCGCGCCCCGCTGTGAGGGCGTGATCCCACGCGGCTTTGATCTCGTTTGCGCTGTCGACTTTGGACTGGCCTTTACCGGAAGAGGACATGACGGGTTTGACGAACACGGGATACCCAATCTTGGCGGCTTCGGCGGCAAGTGTGTCCGCATCACTGGCGAACGCGTAAGGGCTTGTTTTCAAGCCGAGGGTTTCGGCCGCGAGCCGCCGAATGCCTTCGCGGTCCATGGTCAATTGCGTGGCGCGCGCTGTCGGGATCACGGTTGCGAGGCCGTTTGCTTCAATCGCAGCCAACTCATCGGTCGCGATTGCTTCGATCTCGGGCACGACGAGATCAGGCTTTTCTTGCTCGATGACAGCGCGCAGGGCGGCAGCATCAATCATATCGATGACATGCGAGCGGTGCGCGACCTGCATCCCAGGTGCATTGGCATAGCGATCACAGGCAATCACCTCGACCCCAAACCGCTGCAGCTCAATGACGACTTCTTTGCCAAGCTCACCGGCGCCTAAGAATAGAACCTTTTTGGCGTTTGGAGAAAGCGGCGTTCCGATCCGTGTCATGAGGTGGTCGCTGGTTTGTGGCGCTTCTTGATCGTACCGGAAAAGTTGAGGACCGGGCGTCCGTCGCCGGTGATCACGCCGCGCACAAACGTGATGGAGCGTCCACCGCCCATGACCTCGCCGCGGGCTTCGATGAGTTCCCCTTCGAGCGCGCCTGACAGGAATTCCGAGGTAAAAGCCACGGTCACGCCATAACCGTCATTCTCGCTATTATGAGCCAGCGCGAACAGCGCGAAGTCGGCAAAGGTCATCAAGGCGCCGCCATGCACAACGCCGCCAGCATTCATATGCTTGCGCTGCGCGCGGAAGGCGGCGATCATTTTGCCGTCGCTATCTTCCTTCAAATAGAACGGTCCCGCGGTATCGTGCTCAAAGGGCTCGTTGGGCCAGGTCGACCATCCCGCAAATTCGCCCTCAGTGATTAGCTTGGCTTCCATAAACAGCCCTCCTTGCACCGCAGTGATAGCGCGGATGCCACAATTCGCCAGCGTGACGATGCGTCAGGGTTCGACTTGGCGCGTGGCTTCGCTATTGTAATCTCTAGGAGGAACTGATCCATGGCTTTTGATCCTGAAATTCGCGATGCATTGATCGACCAGGTCCGTCGTTTTGTGTGGGAACGCTGTGTCCCGGCAGAGGCGCAAGTGGCTGAGGATGACTTGGTTCCGAGTGAGCTTGTTCAAGAGATGAAAGAGCTGGGCCTGTTCGGCTTGGCGGTGCCAGAGGCTTATGGCGGTCTCGGGCTCGATATGGAGACCGAATGTCTGGTCGGATTTGAGCTTGGTTGGACGTCACCAGCCTTCCGGTCCGCGGCTGGGACAAATATCGGGATTGGCTCACAAGCGCTCGTCCTGTTCGGAACAGAAGAGCAGAAAGAGAAGTATCTGCCCGGCATCGCCAGCGGCGACATCGTCACCAGCTTTGCGCTGACCGAACCTGAAGCCGGATCGGATGCGGCGGGCCTACGCACCAAAGCGACAAAGGACGGCGACGCGTACGTCCTGAATGGCGGTAAGCGCTACATCACCAATGCGAATGTCGCGGACCTGTTCACCGTTATGGCGCGCACCAATCCAGACGAACCGGGTGGCAAAGGCGTTTCTGCCTTCATCGTCCCGCGCGACACGGACGGTCTGTCGGTCGGAAAGCCAGAAAAGAAAATGGGCCAACAAGGCGCGCATATCTGCGACGTCAATTTCGACAATGCGCGTGTCCCGGCAGAGATGATGGTCGCAGGCGAGGGTGAAGGCTTTAAAGTCGCGATGAGCGTGCTCGATAAAGGCCGTCTCCATATTTCATCAGTCTGTACCGGTATGATGGAGCGCCTGATCAGCGAGATGGTCAACTACGCGATGGAGCGAGAGCAGTTCGGTAAGCCGATCATGCAGCACCAGCTGATCCAAGCGATGATTGCGGACAGTCAAGCCGAAGCCTATGCCGCGCGCTGCATGATCTTAGACGCAGCCCGAAAGCGCGACGCGGGAGAGCCAGTCACGATGCTCGCCTCGTGCTGTAAGATGTTTGCTTCAGAGGCAGTTGGCCGCGTCGCCGATCGCGCCGTGCAAGTGTTTGGCGGGGCAGGCTATGTTGCAGATTATGGCGTCGAACGGTTCTTCCGCGACGCCCGTATTTTCCGCCTCTATGAAGGCACGACACAAATCCAGCAGATCATCATTGCGCGCGAACTGAGCCGCGCTGCAAAACGCGGAGAAATTTAAATGGCTGACACTGAGCACGAGTTTGCGCCCGAAGACGTTGGCCTGAACGCTGAGCGCCTGGACTATATCGCCGACTATTTTGACAAAGCCTATGTGAAGGACGGAAAGCTGCCTTGCATGGCGACCATGGTATCGCGCAACGGCCAGGTTGTTCACGAAACCTATCGCGGAAACACACATCTCGACGGCGGCTCAGCGATTGGACCTGATACGATCTTCCGCATCTATTCGATGACTAAGCCGATCACGTCAGTGGCTGCGATGATGCTCCACGATGAAGGCATCATTCGGCTAGATCATGAAATCTCGCGCTACATTCCTGAGTTCGCGGATACGCAGGTCTGGGATGGCGGCGACCTAAAAGATTATAAGACCCGTGCGCCAGATCGTCCGATGACTGTCAGAGATGCGTTCACGCATACGACGGGCGTCACCTACGGCTTCCTGTTTCAGCATGAAGTTGACGCACTCTATCGTGGTGAGAAGATCGGAAACCTCGGTGAAGGAGACGGCGAAACCCTCGGCGAGATGTGCGCCCGAATCGCTAAACTCCCGCTCGTGTTCAGCCCGGGTGAGCGTTGGAATTATGGTCACTCGACGGATATTCTGGGCCGCGTTGTCGAAGTTGCGAGTGGTCAGTCGCTCGATGTCTTCTTCCGCGAGCGCATATTTGAGCCGCTCGGCATGGTCGATACGGACTTCTATGTTCCGGAAAGCAAACTCGACCGGCTAATGGCGTGTTATGCCAAGAACCCGATCACGGGTGAAGTCACGATGAGCGATGGGGCAGGGGCGGATAGCAAAGCCTATAAGACCCAACCCAAGCTTCTAAATGCAGGGGGCGGCCTCGTCTCAACCCTGCGCGACTATCACAGATTCTGTTTGATGCTGTTGCAAGGCGGTAGCCTTGAAGGCGCGCGCTTGCTGAGCCCGAAAACGGTTGAGTTCATGCGGATGAATCACCTGCAAGGCGGCAAGACGATTAAAGAGATGGGCGATCAAACCTTCTCGGAAGCGCGGATGGAAGGTAACGGGTTTGGCCTTGGTGGATCGACTGTTGTCGATGTCGCTGAGACTCTTACGCCCGGGTCTCCAGGGACCCTTAGCTGGGGCGGTCTCGCGAACACATTCTTCTGGATTGATCCGGTTGAAGAGATCATTGCGATCCAAGCGACGCAGATGATCCCGACAGGATGTTACCCAATCCGACCGCAATTCCAGCAGCTGGTTTACGCTGCGGTGGATTGGTAGCGCAGGACGCGAAACATTCTGTAAAACCACGTGTTCATTGGGGTATTTTCTACCGCCAAATAAGAAAAAATACCCTTTAATGGGCATGTCAGCGTTGTCAGGCTTGCCAAGTCGCAAAAAAATCCCATGTTCCCCGGCGTAAGTCCCGAAAACGCGCCGGTGCTTGGTCCGGTAGACAGATAGCGGGTCACCCACCGGAGGATTTGAATGACGAAATTGGACAACCCGTTCCACACTTATGTAGAAGACCTATTCGCCAATCTTGGCCGTATCCGAATTCGGAAAATGTTTGGCGGCGCCGGGGTTTATTCGGGCGAAGACATGTTTGCACTGATCGACAAAGATCGTGTGTACGTGAAATCAGACGACACGCTGAAAGAACATCTGGAATCAGAAGGCGGAGAGTCGTTTGAATGGACCAACCCGAATACCGGGAAGACCATTCGCATGAGCTATGTCTCCTTGCCTGTAAATGCACTCGACGATCGCGACGAAGCTTCAGCTTGGGGGCGCAAAGCACTCGACGTTGCTATTCAAGCGCGCCGCGCGAAGGTGAAATCTCCGCGCCGCATGACCTTCTAAATTTGGTCGCCTAGCTGTTCCGGAAGTTCGCGGGACGCTTTTCTAGAAATGCCTGCACGCCTTCCCGGAAATCGGGTTGGCGGCCCGCCGTTCGCTGCGCAAAGCGTTCGGCTTGAAGTTGACTGTCAAAGTCATTGTCTTCCGCCTGCCAAACCAAGTCACGGATCATTGCCAGCGCTTGCGTCGGACCATCGGCCAACCGTTTCGCATAGGCCTGCGCCTCGTCCATCAGTTTGTCGTCCTCGACCACGCGGTTGATCATGCCCCATTCAAGGGCTTGCTCGGCGGGGATCTTGTCTCCGAACAGTGTCATTTCCATCGCCTTCGCGCGGCCCACCATACGCGGCAAAAGGAAGGTGGATCCGCCGTCTGGAACCAGGCCAATACGGCGGAAGGCTTGTAGGAAGTAGCCGCTTTGACCTGCTATGATGAAATCACCCATGAGCGCGATTGAGCACCCGACCCCAGCTGCTGCGCCGTTCACAGCCGTGATGATCGGATGTGGATGTGTGCGCATTGCTTTGATGAACGGATTATAGTGAGAATCGAGCGCCTTACCGGCATCTGGCTTGCCTTGCGCCGGTGCGCCGTCAGGCCGCGCAGAGAGGTTCGCGCCAGAACAAAATCCGCGGCCATTTCCGGTTAGAATTGTACAGCGCGCTTCGTCAGCAGCGTTTTCGATTGCCAGCGATAATTCCTCGATCGTGTCGATGCCTGCGGCGTTCATGGTCGATGGGTCATTGAAGGCGATCGTCGCGATATCGTCGACGACCTCGTAAGAAATCTTCTTGAAGCTCATGGCACTCTCCCGTTTTATGCCAATCTATTCAGCTCTGCGGCGGTGAAAACCGTGACGTGGGGGCAGGCGGATTTGTTTTGTGTTCTGGCGTTTCTAGGTTATCCTTTACGTCAACGATAATACGCCCCGGAGGATTCAATGGCATTGGACGGACTTTCAGCAGATGGCATGGGTGCCATTCTTGCCAAACAGAAGGCAGCCCACATACGAGACGGCATTCCGTCTGCGGCGCAGCGCGAAGCCTGGATCGATAAGTCCGTCGACCTCTTGGTGACGCATGGCGACGCGCTCGCAAAAGCCATGGCGGAAGACTTTGGGCATCGCTCGGTCGACCAGTCAAATTTGACCGACATTGCCGGCTCAATCGGCGCCCTCAAATTCTCTAAAAAGCATATGCGCAAATGGATGCGTCCAGAGAAGCGCGGCGTGGAATTCCCGCTCGGCCTGCTGGGATCTAAAGCTCAAATTCAGTATCAGCCGAAAGGCTCTATTGGCATTATCAGCCCTTGGAACTTCCCGGTGAATTTGACTTTCGCGCCCCTCGCAAATGTCTTTGCGGCAGGCAACCGCGCGATGATCAAACCATCAGAGTTCACAGAGAAAACCAGTGAACTGATGGCTGAGCTGATCGCTAAATATTACACCGAGGAAGAAGTTGCGGTCGTGACAGGTGGCCCTGATGTCGGCGCTTCATTCACGCAACTCCCGTTCGACCATATCGTCTTTACGGGCGCGACCTCAATTGCGCATCACGTGATGCGTGCCGCGGCGGACAATCTCGTGCCGCTCACGCTAGAGCTTGGCGGCAAGTCTCCTGTCGTCTTGGGCAAGTCTGCGGACGTCCAAAAAGCGGCGAGCCGGATCATGGCGGGTAAGACGCTGAATGCTGGCCAAATCTGCTTGGCGCCAGACTATGCCTTCGTGCCGGAAGAGAAGACCGGCGAGTTTGTCGGGGCAGCGCAAGCGGCGGTCGGCAAGATGTTTGCGGATGGCCTGAAAGACAACGAGGACTACACGTCCATCGTCAATCAGCGCCACTATGACCGCCTCAACTCTTACCTAGATGATGCGCGTGAAAAAGGCGCTGAGGTGATTGAGATCAATCCCCAGAATGAGAATTTTAGCCAGCAGCCGCATCACAAGATGGCGCCGCATATCGTACTCAACCCAACCGACGATATGAAAGTCATGCAGGACGAGATTTTTGGCCCCATCCTGCCGCTGAAATCATACAATGATACGAAAGACGCGGTCGCTTACATCAATGACAATCCGCGCCCGCTCGGCCTCTACTATTTCGGAGATGATGCGAACGAGCGCGACATGGTGCTCAACAACACCACGTCAGGCGGCGTGACGGTCAACGATGTGATCTTCCATGTCGCGCAGGAAGACCTGCCATTTGGCGGCGTCGGCCCATCCGGCATGGGTGCCTATCATGGCCGCGATGGCTTCTATGAGTTCAGCCATAAGAAGGCGATCTATACCCAGACGGGCAATGAGATCCTCGCCATGATGCGCCCACCTTACGGCGAAAAATTCCGCAAACAGGTCCAAGGACGCATCAAGAAATAGGCACCAGCCTTTGTCTCAAGGAAAGCCGTCCTTCAGGGCGGCTTTTTTAGTTGGTGACCGGCATGTGTTCCGCCAAAAACGCATCCATGGCGCGCAAGGTTTGCATCCGCGTATCAGCTACGGAAAGCCAATGGTCTTCGCCCTTCAGTTTGACCAGCTCGACCTGTTTATCGGCGCGTTTTAGAGCGCTGCGCATCCGCGTGCTTTGTGTGAATGGGACCACAGTATCATCATCGCCATGGATCAGGAGAATGGGCGCTTTCGCATTCTCTGCGAAATTTGCTGGGGAGATGGATTGCAATTTCTTTCGCCGCGCATCGCCTTCCGCCATGACGTCTTCCCAATAGCTAATGACCCAGTGATCTCTGCCATGATCGCGTTTTTCGGATTGCAGCATTCTGTTCAGGTCGCTAACCGGCGCGACCGCGATGACACATTTGTAGAGGTCTGGCGTAAACACCGCGCCCGCGAGCGCCGCATATCCGCCATAGCTTGCGCCGACAATGCAGACATTCTCCGGATCAACATAGCCAGCTTTGACGAGCGCGTTGACACCATCGGTAAGGTCACTCTGCATCTTACCGCCCCATTCGCCGCGGCCCGCGTCTTCGAATTTTTCGCCGAAACCGGCCGACCCCCGAAAATTAGGTTGAATGACGAGATAGCCGCGATTGGCAAAGAACTGCGCCACCCAATCAAAATCGAACCCGTCATATGACCCAGGTCCACCATGCAGCAGCATGATAGCGGGGATCGGGCCGGACTGACCCGGGACGAAATTTGGAGGAACCGTGAGGATCGCTTGGATCGTTAAACCGTCCTGCGCTTTATATTCGATACTCAGCAAGGGCCCGATCGCCTCGTTTGGAATGGCGGGGCGGGCGCGTCCTGCGATTTGGAGCGTGTCTGTTTCCACCTCATGCAATAACCAGACATCGCCAATGTTTGCATCGAAGGCGCGATAAAGCACGGTGTTGCGATCATCGGTCCAAGAGTCGAGATAGATCGTCGCCTCTGGCAGCTGCGCCAAAACACCCGACACACTTTTCTCGAGCGCCGGATATAGAAAGGCGTAGCTTGGCTCCACACCCGCATATCGCAGGCCGAGTATTTTGCGATTAGCGTCCGAATAGATGCGTTCAATCTCTGTTTTGTTTGGGGGGAACACGGGACCTGAAACTTCATCATCCAGGCCAAGCTTCATCAATGTATCGAACCCATCCTTGTCGTCTTTGATGAAGACCAGCCCACTTTCATCCGGCATGACGCCCAGAATAGAGACGGGAAGTATCTCATCTTCGACTTCGAAGATCGTTTTCCATTTTTTGTCGACGTAAGCCTGAACAGAGTACAAGTTTTTCTTATTGTTATAGCGCTCTCTCGCGAGGACTCTGCCTTGCTCGCCGACAAACCAATCCCGTGTATCATTTGTGCCTTTCTGGTAGCGCAGACCGCGGGGGTTCTTAATGTCGACCTTGAGAAGGTCATAGGTCGGTGAACTGCATTTTGGGCCCATGTAAGCTGGCATCAGAATCTGCTCCGGAGCGCTTCCGTGCCCGATAATGCCACCTAATCCGCTTTGCGCAGGGAACATGTCCTTCGTGCCTTTGAGCAATTGCCGGACTTTTTGCGTTTCGAGGTTCATCACGAATGCGCCGGAGTACTCATACTCCCCTCGAAACCCATAGGTGCTCGTCGTTTTCGCGGCGTGTAAGATCAGGTGATTGCGGTCGTAAAACTCAAGCCCGCGCGCTTTGCTGTTCTCTATGCCGAGTTGAACAGGAGGATCCCCCTCCAGGCTGATGATGGCGACGCGTGTGCCTGCTTCGAGGTTCGCGATGGTTGCGAGTTTTGATCCATCTGGCGAGAGTTCTGCCGATGAGATTTGAGGCAAGGCGCCATAGGCCTCTATCGGCGGACGCGGATAGTCTGATTGCGCGGTGGCGAGACTGAATGAAGCCGCAAAAAAAGAAATGGCCGCAAGTAATGTAGGCCGCATGAGTCTCTACTTCTGAA
>SPKZ01000583.1_pt1 | contig 11994 bp, 23 predicted proteins | sample 2456571 | NCBI WGS metagenome assembly SPKZ01 (sample SAMN11192286, study PRJNA482655) | marine metagenome | biome: ENVO:00000447; feature: ENVO:00000244|ENVO:00000211|ENVO:00000569|ENVO:00002023; material: ENVO:00002151; isolation source: ocean water from marine abyssalpelagic zone ...
ACAACCTGAGATACAGACTCCCAAGTAAGGCTACCCTTTACTCCCTTGTTATTGGAGTAGGTCTTGAGCGCCATCAATACACCCATCGGATGAACACGACCTCTCTTAAGAAGTTCAGTGTCCGTTAGCTTTGATACAGCTAGCTTGGATGCTTCACTACCAGGAGCAATCAATCCAATGCTAGTCATCTTACCCAGGTTACGGATCAATGCCGTGATACCCATGTTAGGTAGAAGAGCTTCCCACACCTTAGGGTTATTTAGATGCTGAGTCTGCAATGCTTCACGAGGAAGATTGTGCTCATTGATTAGATCAATAACATGCTCGGGCGTGACTGCAAGTTGAGCTTCCTCGAACGCCTTAATAAAGTCAGGCAGGTTTGATTCAACCACCTTCTTTCTAGCCTTGACACGCTTCTCAGAATCCTTCTCGGCCTGAGATACTACCCAAGCGAAGACAGCATTCTGTTCTGGAGAAGCACCAGACGGATGAGACAAGCGCAACAGATCTCTATTGCTCCAACCATCACGTTGCTGATACTTTACTACCTGCATCGCTAGTGATTCAACGGAACGATTCTTGTACCAATTAGCTACGGCAGTACGCAACCCTCGGCTCCAACCTCGGAAGCTCTCCATGTCACGAGTGAAGTGAAACAAATGCGTACCAATGCGGCAAACCTTTGGAATTGCTTCATAAACTGCCTTGCGAACAACCTCTTCCTTAGAGGCAGAGCACATTGCTAGTACAAAAATAGCCTGATCATTCTTAGGAGCACGACCTTGGACACTTACTTCTACGCAGCGATTAACAACACGCAGGCCATCCTTCTCAATTAGAGCAAGGATTGACGTAGCATTGTCAACGGTCAGCTTCTTTTCGGAAGCATAGTATGTGCTACCTTCGGTGCCAAGAATGAGGAAACGATCTAGCTTATCCCACTCGTCAACAACAAAGGTATAGCCGCCAGCAGAGTTCTTCTTCTGCTTGGGACTAGCCTGCTCGCTTTGAGAAGTCTTGCGAGTGTTGATGTGTTGACCGTAGTTTGCCATGATTATTCCCCGATTATTATAGTGGCGGATAATTTGTTGAGATTAGGGTTTGTTCTTTCGAACTGTTCTATACCAAGATAACCTAATTACTCTTCGACCCGCCTAAAAACTTATAGCGACAGATGTATTGATAAGAATGGAGATTGAGTGCTTGAGGGCGAACCCCAGCGACACTTTTTGTTCAGATAATCCAAACTCTTCGACCCGTCTAAAAATTTAAAGAAACGATAGATAAAATGTTAACCGTGGAGGTTTTCAGTAATATAGATAATCCACAATCAGCGACCCGTCGTCTCAGAATCTAATATATATCACGTTTCTTTAAAGTCAACGCAAAAACTTTTTATTTTCTTTAGGGCCCGAAGGCCAGTCTGGTAGGGCTGGCCCGCAGGGCTGAGGTAGGCGCCTACCTCAGCAATTATCCCTTGTGCCCTCGGCCTCTATACAGCGGCCAGACTGCCCCGCCGTGAGTCCTATAAAGATTTGAGACGCTTGAGGCGCTCGAAAGCAGCTGCCCCAAGTGCTCTGATTTCATCAATCGATTCCACCTGGCGCATACCTTCTATTCCTAGAAATGGTCTGGGGAAAGATTCGTCCGGGCATTCCATTTCTAGTGGCTTCCCATCCTTACCCCGCAGGTGTGTGAATGTTATTGTTTTAGACCTCACTACTCATCCAATTTTCTAAGTAGTGATCCTTCTGCTCTTTCTCATTGTAGAACTCGCCTTCACTGTATATGTATGACTGGTCCAAAACCAACTGTGTCACATGCTCAATGGTCTCAGTATCATCTAGTTTTGCTGGGTCCAGTGCGTTCATAATAGCCGCTACCGCCTCGGTATGGCTGAGGTTTTCTACCCTTGCTTGGGCGCGCTTGGCTGCTTCCACAATGAATTTGTTGTCGTCTGTAATTGCTTGTTTAATTGCGTCGAGTATTTCGTTTACAGTTTTCATCAGTCAATGTTCCCAGTGAGCGTTGAAGTAATCCTTGCTTGCTTTCTTAGTCATTTTCAATTGGTGGAGCCGCAGGGAATCGAACCCTGGTCCGCGAAAATTCCACAGTGTCCTTGATTATGTGCGTAGTCCCTCTAAGCCTTGGGACGGGCTTACTAGATTCGGCTAGTGCCTATCTCTAACTATCTTTGTTAGTCTATTAAGAGCGCTCTCAACTAACGTAGCCCTGTGGGTTGACACTTAAAAGAATACTAGGACGATCTCTTCTCTTAAGCGCCCTCACTGCCTAAGCAGCAAGAGGTAGTGCGTTATCGTTCGCAGCTATACGTTTGCTTAATTTTTCAAGCCGGCCAAGCAACCGGCTGCACACAGACATTCTCTTTCTTTTCCACGTCGAAACCTTTCAGCCCCTAGATACTGTATAACCTAATAACCCCTGCTTAAAAGTCAACCATCAAATTGGTGTTTCATCTGGCCGTTCTATCCCACCATCTGGCCGTATACGCTTCCGTTCTTTTATCACATTTATAAGGTCACACTTTTTAAAATCATTAATGGCTTCCGTTATTATACGGTCACACTTCTTTGCAGCTTGTTCCGGAGTAGATCCGATATCTCTTTCAACCATAGCACACTCTTCAAAGCGATACATACTGTTACCGAAATTTAAGTGACACATATCATCCCACATAATTAACGGAAGCTCTGGACAGCAGGACTCTACCATTACTATCTCTGGTTGCATTGGGATAGGCTCAACATGGAACACAAAAAAATACAATGCCGAACCAATTAATGATCCGGCAAAGATTGTTCTTATTGTTTGAGGATACATCCAGTCTATTAATGCTGGCCGCTTTATCCTCTCGACAAAAACGTTAGATTATTATACGAAACTCATGGGGGTATCCCAACATCCCACTCGTAGGTGTTGGGTCCATCCTCACCATCCTCAATCTCAGCAATCACCTCATCGTACCGGTCACCCGCCAAGATTCGTACCATTTGATCGATGACCCACATCTTATGATGACCACCATCGAACAGGCCGTTCTCCAGTCCCATCTCAAGGGCTGCATCAATGGTCTCTTTGTTAGTCATTTAGTAGACACGACAGGAATCGAACCTGTAACGATAAAACTATTTACATGATGGTCGAACACAATAAATAATTTTATCACTGAGATCAAACCCAGCTCCTCTAGCCATTTGGGATACGTGTCTAAAAATGCGGATAAATTGTTTGGCGTGGAGTTTTAATCTTAACAGGATAATCCATACCATCCGACCCGCACCAACAACCTAATCACCCTGACCCTGAAGTCAAGCAGAAAAATTCATTGCGGCGTCACTCATGATCCCTTAGCTCGCCGCAGCCACACTTGCTTTAAGTTGAGCCATTAGATCAATCACACTAGCCTTCTTTGATCCATCAACAGTGATAGTAATCTCCTTACCATCTTTCTTCTGTTCAACAGCTTCCAGTACTCGTCCACGGTAACCATCTTCATACACACTTGCATCGAAGGAATCACTAGTAAGCTGCTTGATGAGCATCTTACCCATGTCAAGCTCTGCATCACTCAGGTTCATCTTAGCAGCCTGGTTCACATCATCGAAGTCCCGCATTTCATTTCCGAAATACAGAATGTGCAAGATGATTCCATTCTTGTGAGCCCGAAGCATAACGAGGTTGTCCTTGCCCCTATTACTCCAGGTTCCAATGGCTACCTTGTCTTCCGCCTTCATAGCCTGTGATAGAAGGTTGTAAGCACCATCGCCACCCTTACCTGGTGACAAGTAGTAAGTGTTTTCAATCTGACAAATATCAATAGCACTAATTGAAACAAACTCTTTGATATTAAAGGCATCGGTCTTGGGAGATTCAATAGCCTTGATCTCTTCTGGAGCAAACTCAACATACTCATCCGTGGCAACTTCATAGCCCTTGATAATATCAGCACGTTCAACATCTTCACCGGTAACCTTGTCGTAGAGCTTCTGCCCCACCAAGTTACCAGTCTTGGAGTTGATCTGTTTGAAGGATACCTTTTGACTGTCGGTAGCCTTATAGATCTTGATTGGAATGGCAACTAGACCGAATGAAATTGTTGCTGAAGAGATTGCTCGAAGTCCCATGTTTTTGTTCTCCCGTTAGATGCTTAAAGTAATGGTGGCGAGCTTAAAAGTCAAGAGGCAGAAGGCTCGCAAGGTGTAATTCGAATAGCTAGATCCACTTCAGTGATCGGTGGGCTGCGATCAATCGGATCGGTGTATGGTTTCAGGCGCTCTGTCCACTTGCTTAGAGCTTGCTTGAATCGTCGGCTCTGCTCAGGTGTCAGCTTACTACTCTCGTTCATTTGCTTTGATCAATATTTTAAGCACCTCTTCGCTTAACGGTTTACTCTCCCGAGGGGGTGGCTGGAGTGACAGTCTGGGCTCAAGGATAAATGTGCATGACCCGCTAACCTTCTGCGTGTTTGTTTCGTTCATTTTTCCTTCTCTAGAAATGTATTGATTCGATCTCCAATCTCACCTGGAGCAAAAGAGAGCTGTGGCAACGTCTGTTTGAGTGCAATTAGCAGTTTCCGTGCCTGCTCTAGACGTTGGTCTCGCCAAGCAAGCTGTTTGGCAATGTCGTGCTTGCTATGCAGTCCTTCGGTCGTCATAGCAGAGATGTGCTTGCAGTAATACGGCTCTAATTCCCAAGGTTGTAGCAGCTTAGGATACATGAGCTTGGAGTCACTCTCGCTCATTTCGGTTCCTCGTAACCCTCATCTGGCCAAGCCTCTATTTCCTGCCGACGCTTCTCAGCCTTAGCCAAGTCATCTTTATAGCGTTTGATCCAATGGTCAATATTTTGGAGCATATTTTTCTTCAATCCGTTTGCTTGCGCGATGATAGCTACTTTGAGAGCCCCGTTGAGTACTCGGTTGGGACCTGCTATCTCATCCAGTGCGGAGATTAGTTTTAGGGCACGCTGTCGAGGCGTGGCATCAGGCATCCTTTCGATATCAGCAGAAATCTCAGTCATTCAAGTTTCCTCTCCTGATTCTTCCAGTAATCCTGGTAGTATTTGATCTGTTCTTTTATCTTCAGTGGCTGGTCATGTTTCTTGCGCCAATATGAAGTGAGAATAATACTGGACATATCATCTGGATGTTCAAGCTTAGCTTCCTGAACAAAGAAGTCCATCAACTTTGAGCCTGCCCACAGTCCCCAGTTGTTACGAATATATTGGCCAAGAGAATGATGCATTGTTACTGTGAACTCTTTCTCATCATTATCCTGCACGAACTGCTTGTCTTCATCAGACAATAGCTCATCCAGTGCGGGAAAGCATTCATCTAACGTGGAGGGAATACTATCAGGCATTATCTCTCAACTTTCTAACAACATCTCTGGCTCTAATAACAGCTTCCTCATCACCATTCATTGATGAAAGGCTTATGTTATCCATTATTCTTTCATAGATTTCTGTTGGATCCTCATCGCTAACATGCATTGTATCACTAAAGATAAACTCAGCTAGCTTTATTCCACCTGATGTTGCAGCCTCCTCTTCTGTTTTGTCCAGTGGATGAGGTGGAGGGTGGTCCGGTGTATTGAGCGCTATTTGTAAGGCTCTAAATACTGCGGTCATTTCATATCTTGTTAGTTTTGATTTCATCTTCTATCTTTATTTGCATTGCGACATCTTCCATATCCAATGCAGCCTCTAGGTAAAAATCATAATCTCGCATGCATTTATCACAGCCCTCGGTGTCTCCACAGCGACAATGACATTTTGAATTACTATTCACCACTTGCAATTCTTCAGTTGTATTTTTGCTCTGTCCAACTCGCCTCGCACCTCAATCAACTCAATGTCTAGCTTGTGTGCTCTACTACTCGCAGCTAACTTTTCTTTGTGTGCGACGTGGTTGCTGTGAATAAGAAGCCAAAAGAGTATTAAAACTATAGCAGCCACCACTCCAGGGCCCAAGAGGCTCTGCTCATCGTCTTTACTATTCATGCTCATTTAGTTGCCCCGTACGCCCTGGCTCTAACCTCTTCTGGGTCGTCATCTAGAGTAATGGTTTTATCCTCGAAGCCCTTGATAATCCAAAGGACTGCCATTTTTTCATGGCCATGTACTTTGCTTACATTTCTACCAAGAGTACTTACAATGAAAAAAGCATCTGAACCCATTCCAAGCCTGTAATGCTCATAGTGAGTCAAAGTATTATCACCTGGCGATTCATTTTCAGAGAGTCCAAGCACCCAGTCAGTACGTTTCTTACCACGCATGGCTCCATAATTAAGTATCCGAGTATACACTTCCAAAATTGCATACGTGATAATAATTGCGCAAATGACTTCCAGTACTTCTTTCATAATTTATCGAAGGTATTCTGGACCATAAGGCCCTACCTTTTCCATAGGATTATCATCGTAGATATTTCCCCTGGCATGTTTGGCCGGAGCTTTCCACGTAGCTGGCTTGAGAATGTCTCCGTTCTCTTTATTGATGAAAGCCCAGACTGACTTGGAGTCTCCACCATCACCATCCTTAGCGATGATTTTAATATACTTCTTGCCACCGCCCACTTCTAGAATGTTTGGTGTAAGGTTTGTGAGGTTCTTCTTGTAGTGTGCGTCTACAATATCCTGGCCTCGTTTTACGAACCGCTCAAGAGCTTCTTCAAAGGTTGGTTGTCCCATGCCCTTAAAGTAAGGATGCTATCTTAGAAGTCAATACTTAGGAGCCATATAGGCTACCTTTCAAGGTTGTCTCATTCATCTGAAGCACTTCCTCAAGAGGGGCATTTGCAGGGGACCAAGTAATCTCGTCATACTGCATCTCGAAAGTCGAACCCTGTCGTGTCATCATGCAAGACTTGATTTCCACCTTCGTGACCTGAATCCTGCCCATTCCAGCCAGCTTAAAGAGGCAACGCTTATTGAAACCAGGGTGCGAGCTAGTACCATAGGTTCGGGTTATGACCGAGCCTACTTTTTGCAGTAGTTCCAGGTTGCGTGCTTGTGCTTTACTGAGTAATGTCATGTCAATAGGATAGTTTTCGTTTGTTAGCTTCATTGATCATGGTATCAAGCATCGGGTGTCTCTTATATGTATTGGGCGCTTTATCCCACAATGCTTCGTTAAATTTATGGCCTGCTCCAGAATTAGGATTCCGATCAAGGTACCAAATAGTATTAATCAAATGGCTATTATCCATCTGATCAATTGGCATTTCCCTACCGTCCTTGGTAGTCCATATTGTTTGTTGTACTAACTTCAATACTTTATGGTGCTTCTACTGTGCGGCGTACTAATACTGTCTCTCGTTGGTGGAGCACTCGCCCTAGTCTAATCTCTGGTGTGTAGTTAGCTCGCGCTTCCTTATCTAACCACACCCATCCTTTACCGGTAGCTCCTATCTGACAAGTATCTCGAAAGTACATCCGAGCGGCTTCTGCTCCCTCCGGATGGGAAGACTTAGCCATGATGTCTTGATAGGAAATGGGCCCTTCCTTCTGGATAAGATTGGCCACGAAGTAGAGCTGACCGTCCAACTCTCGGAACACGCAGTCCTTGTTTGACTTTTCCGTCATAGCTTGATGTTACTTTCCACCACTAGCCATAATCATAATGAAAATGAAAAGCATGAACCACATCCAGCCGCCACCGCTAGTGTCTTCCTCTATAATGTATCTCTTGCCCATACGTTTGACTACCTTGCTGTTAGCTGCTGGCTTGCAACGCCTATAAACTAGGTCTTCTTTTGATAAATGTCAAGAGGGCTTACCATTCAGTTTGTTGCTTTTTCTCCGATACTTCACCACTAACCTCTTTGCCCAAGGACTCTATCTTCTTTAGCTCGCCACAACTTTCGTCAGAACATTTGAACACTATTGTAGTGACACCAAAAAGTACCTTCTCCATGGTTCTATCATTATCTGTTCGCAAATTTTTAACAACTGTTGATGGAGCATACATTCGGGCAATCTCTTTCCACTTATGCTTATGCTGATGCTGATTGCCAAAAAATATTAAGATACCAGTTCCAGTAAGGAGCAACAACGGGTCTCTAATCACTGGCTTGACGCCAAAGAAATTGCTGGCAAACCAAGCTCCAAACAAGATAAGTATTAATTGGAAAGCTTTGAATACTATCATATTTCAATCTCTTTGCCCAAACACTCTATCTTCTTTAGCTTAGCACATTCTTTGTCAGAACATTTGAATACTATCGTAGTGACACCATGAAGCATCCTATCCAAAGATTCGAATCCTCTCTTGCCCTCAGATTTTAATTTCATACCCTCTATGGGTGGGGCGTACGTACGAGCAATCTCTTCCCACTTGTGCCCACAAAAGAATGACATTATAATCCTGCACTATTAAAGAACTCTTCAATTTCATCACCAAGTTCTGGTTCTATCTCATCCTTAAATGTGTACCAGATATCATCGTCGTTGGCTGACCAATTGCTATCAATTTCAACATTAAACTTCTGTTTGACTTGTTCAATCAAGTCATCAAGGTCATCCACAAGTAGCTTGAAGGTACTAAGCACAGTGAAACATATCTCATCACTGTGAACTATAACGCTTAGAATCTCTTCTCTTGAGGCTTTCTTTGCCTTCCACAGACTCTCACTCTTATCTCTTATCCTTTTGATTGACTCCAACGCCCCAATCATTTTGTCCCTACCAACAGGGTTAGCAGTATGAATGACAACGTTTGGGATAGGATAATCAGGATCGTTACTAACCATCTCTTCTAGGAAAAGTAGTACATCATAGCCAGTTCTCTCTGCCCGCTCTTCTTTCTTAGCAGCTTGTTCGTCCGCCAGGTCATGGTCAAGACTGATATCACTGACAATAGCAAAGCCTCCTTGGTATGCTGAGTAAGCATTGAGCTTCAGTAGTTCAATCACTTCCTCTGGCCATCGAGCACGAAGCCAACCCTTTGGAGTGGGACGTTTCTCTAGTGTCTCATCATCTAGAAAGATCTTCAGGTATGTTTGTGGATGTGTTACTTTCATTACTTGAGACTCCTTACTCTTGCCTCAGCTTTATCAAGCTCCTCTTGAGCCATCTCTAGTCGGCGCTTTTTTATACTGGCAGCTCTTACAGCCTTTGCTCTTTTCTGCCTGTTGATAGCCTTAGCAACACGTTCCTTCTGGTCAATCACCTCAGCCTCTACAGCGGAAATCTTGATAATATCTGGGACTCCAAACTCTGGATAGTTCTTAGCAAAGAATGTTACTCGACTCCTCGCTGTCCCTATTTTACCGTAGAACTTTGCGTTGCTAAGATCATCAACCCAACTGTCGCCACCGCCACCATATCCTTTTGCCCGGAACCATTGGCCCTCTTGGTTTCTGACAACAAAGATTTCAATGTCAAGTTTCATGTTCTTATCCTATCAACCACCACATTAATGTCAGACTCAACGCCCCACTTTTTTACAGCTATGGTGAACTTAATAACGTTACCCTCTGGGCCTTCAACCTGGATGCCAATGATGTTATCTTCCTTGGATTGAACAGCTCGAATGCCTGTCAACCCCGATTCATTAGCAAAAACTACAATGATTGCAAAGCTTAACAGATCAGGTTTAATATTCAGAGCTTCAGGACTAAGACCAAAAGCCTTAGCGGCCAGTTCATTTAGTCGCATACTTACCATCCAGTTTGTATTGTCAGCTTATTATCGTTAGCCCACTTGTTAATGATCTTAAACTCTTGGGCATCCGTTTTGCGATTGTACTTGCCACGAATCTGTGTGATCTTATTGTTCTGATTGTTAACCTGTATGGTAATCCTTTTGCCATCATCATGGGACAGTGACCAGATAGAACACTGGCCACGTTCAATTGACCACCCATAGGAATATACGCAATGGTTAAGCGCCTTACCTTCCCTGAATAGTTCTTTTGATGTGAGGATTTCATCCACTCGCCACTCTTCTACAATGTAATTACCGTTTGCACGAATCTTGTTTTTATATACATTTGCTTTGTATCCAGAGGGAGCATATGCTTTACCAATCTTAGCTTCTTTATTAGCAAGAACATTGTGCCAATCTTCCATACCTCGGATAAGTGCCATGGGGGTTCTACCCTTCATGCTAAAACTAGGGTCTTCTCTCAAGCGGAACTCGATGTAATCAACAAGCGGTCCTACTTGGTTAAGGTCCAGCATCGGATTGTTTGCAAGAAAAGCAATGACTGAATCCCAAAAGACTTCTCTGTCAAAATCCAAACAGCATTCTCCCGGACCAGTTCTGCACCAGGCCTTGAACAACCTTTCATTTCCATCATGTGTCTTGACTTGTATTCTTCTAATTGCTTTCAAGAATGAATACGATGATGGTGTCTGAACTAGAGCGTGACATTGCTTCTTATTAAAGGGGAAGTATCCTTTGATAAGCTTGGGAAGACTACCACCATTAGCAAAGGCAACTACCATTGGGGCTAATTCTATAGCGATCTCTTTCTCTTCCGTAAAGACAGACCATATGAATTCAGGCATTCTGTACTTAGCAAAGAGATGAATCGCTAAGGATTTGAGGTGAGTGTCCCGTCCCTTTCCAATAGGCTCCCATGTATCTACAGACTTGATGCGCTCTTCTTTGAACATCGCATGAAGTGCATCAACGTGGTAAGGAACGAGCTTAGAACTCTTCTTGATGACAGTTTCAAGGAATTGTTTGAACTCGTCTCTCTTCTGAACAACGTCAGGTGGGTGCTGTGGATAAAAGACTTTATTAAGCGCGGCTTCAATTATACCTGAGCCTCGATTCTGACCATCACTCTTTAAGATGCTCTGAATAGTATTGTTATCTCTTTTAGATATTTCTTTACTGCTTTCCCGCATTACTCGACGGTGCTGGGCTTGCTGTTCATAACCCTTCTGAGCTTGCAGTCTCTTTCTTTTACTAATAGGCATTTGAGTTAGTCTTCAATAGAAATCAAGCGTCCGAAAATTCCATTGGCATAAATCCATCCGTTGATGTGGCCCCGATTGTTTCCAATCTGAAAGCGCTCACCTTGAATTGCTTTGACCAAATGTAGGTATTCGTTTCCCTTCACCTTGCACAACACAATGTCACCGACCTCTAGTGTACTGACATCAACCGGCGAAACAGTACAGAGCTGTCCGGACTTGATCTTAGGCTGCATGGAATTGCCACGGGGGCGAAACGAAACGTCTTCACCCTCTTTGAGCTTTGCGATATGTCTTACGGCCCAACCCATGATGTTTATCTAATGCTTATATGGTTAAAGTCAAGCAAATGTATTCAATAGTGGGTAAAGAGTAGACAAGATGAAAGCCCAGTAATAAATCCTGAGCTTCCAAACATCTACACCTACTCGACCTACCCTCTGTAAATCTGACTCCGGACTCTTACCAATCGAGAAGGTAATCAAATCAACCAGCCCTCCTACACACAGAATCATGATAACCGTCTGAACAATTCCAGCACCTAGTAATAAGTAGGATAGATGTAACAGACCAATAGCAGCCATGTCACAGACAGCCGGAGCTATTGCAATCCGCGCACGCTCGGAGTCAGTTAGCTCTCCTTTGAACTTACTATAATAAGCGGCGAACACAAGTCTACCGCTGGGCATTGTGTGAGGATAATACTTCTTTGTGAACGTAGCATCAGGACGTAAACGCTTGCACACAAATGCATGTGCTTCCTCATGAATGAATGCCCACAAAAAGAATAGTGGTATGGCAATTAGTATAAATAGTAGTAGTGTGTTCATTCAATCTCCTTACACCTACATATAACCACACGCACACGCCCGTTTATTTAGACTCTATATCCAGATTTCTATAGGCCATGGTGGCTCTATATCCAGCCTCGGTCACTATCTTGAGCCTAGCTTCTAGCTTCTCTTTATCTCTTAATGCTGCAAAGGCTTCTTGATGAAGACGCTGAATAGTATTTTCAAAGAATTCATGTACGATATGTCCGGGCCAAG
>SPKZ01006428.1_pt1 | contig 11993 bp, 11 predicted proteins | sample 2456571 | NCBI WGS metagenome assembly SPKZ01 (sample SAMN11192286, study PRJNA482655) | marine metagenome | biome: ENVO:00000447; feature: ENVO:00000244|ENVO:00000211|ENVO:00000569|ENVO:00002023; material: ENVO:00002151; isolation source: ocean water from marine abyssalpelagic zone ...
GAGCGGGGCGAGATCGCTGCCGGAAACGTGATCGTGATCCGCTACGAGGGTCCGAAGGGGGGTCCCGGCATGCCGGAAATGCTGACCCCGACGTCCGCCATCGTGGGTGCGGGTCTCGGAGACAAGGTGGCGCTCATCACCGATGGGCGGTTCTCGGGGGGCTCCCACGGATTCCTCATCGGCCACGTGACGCCCGAGGCTCAGGAGGGCGGGCCCATCGCACTCGTGCAGGACGGCGACCGGATCACCATCGACGCCAACAAGCACGTCGTCGAAATGACGGTGGACGACGCGGAGCTCGCGAGACGCCGGGCGGCGTTCGTGGCCCCTCCCCTCAAGGCGACGCGGGGTACTCTGTTCAAGTACATCAAGAACGTGAAGTCGGCATCCGAAGGGTGTGTAACCGACGAGTAAGAGGTCGAGAAGGAGTCGTTCGAGCCCACCGCATGCCGACTGTTTCCATCGTCATTCCCTGCTACAACGAGCGCGAAACGGTCGAGGAGCTGATCCGGGCCGTTCTTGAATCGACGGTTCCCGACAAGGAGATCATCGTTGTCGACGACTGCTCGACCGATGGCACCCGCGACGTCCTGCGCGAGAAGGTCGAGCCCCAGATCCAGCAGCTGATCTTCCACGAGCGAAACCAGGGCAAGGGTGCTGCGCTGCGTACGGGCTTCGACGCTGCCACGGGCGACATCGTCATCATCCAGGACGCCGACCTCGAGTACGATCCGCGCGATTACGCCAAGCTCCTCGCCCCCATCCTCGAGGGCAAGGCCGACGTCGTCTTCGGCTCGCGCTTCGCGGGTGGCGATGCGCACCGCGTGCTCTACTTCTGGCACTCGATCGTGAATCGCGGGTTGACGCTCGTCTCCAATATGCTCACGGACCTGAACCTCACCGACATGGAGGTCTGCTACAAGGTCTTCCGCCGCGACATCCTCAAGCAGATCACCATCGAAGAGGACCGCTTCGGTTTCGAGCCCGAGATCACCGCAAAGGTGGCCCGCCTGCGCTGTCGCATCTACGAGGTCGGTATTTCCTACGCGGGTCGCACCTATTCCGAGGGCAAGAAGATCGGCTGGCGCGACGGCGTCCGCGCCATCTGGTGCATCTTCAAATACAACCTCCTCCGCTGATCCAACCCGGGGACACAGCGTCCCAAGTCGGGTCGTCAGTGGCCGTACTCGTGGGGGTCGAGGGCGTAGGCGAGCCCTTCGAGGGGTTCGGCGCAGCGCTTCCGGTCGCGGTTCTCGCGGGCGACGGCTCGGAACAGGGCGAGGGCTGCGCGGCCGCCCAGCAGTGACGTGTCGCGATCGAGATGCTCCAACAGCAGCGCTTCGCGCAACCGCCGCGCCACCCCCTCGTGCCAGAAGGAGACGTTGAGCTCCGAGTCGCGGCGGAAGGAGCGTGCCGCGACGTTCGTCGAGCCGATCGTCGCCCAGCAATCATCGACGATCGCGATCTTCGCGTGGACGTAGATCTCCTGGTACTCGCCGGTTCCGCGCTGGCTCGCGATGGCGGCGAGCGTGAAGTGGTCGAACTGCCCGAGGCGTTCGAGTCGCTCGAAGAAGGGCTGCGCGCGCGGGTTCTTGCGCGCCTCTACGAACGCGGGGTGCGCCTCGCCCGGAACCAGGAACACGACCTCGATACCGCGTTCGAGCGCGCTGTACAGCGCGTCGACGATTTCGGGGGACGCGATCGCCTGGTTCTCGATGTAGATGCAGCGCTCTGCCGCGTCGAGTGCGGCGATGTATTGCTCGAACACCGAGTGCTCACCGTCGACGATCCGGAGCGGCTTGGCGTCGGGCGTCGCGGTTTCGTCCATATAGCGGTTGGGCATGATCGTCCGGGTGACCTGTGCCGCGATGCTGCCCACCGGACGGGACGTGAACTTCGGAAACTCGAGTGCCGCGGCCGCCGCTGCGCTGGGCCACTCGCCGTCGAGCAGGCCGCGTTCGCTCGCTTCGTTCCAGCGCTGCACGAAGTTGTGGTGGACGTCGGTGGCGGCGGGGCCGCGAATCTCGACGTAGAGGTCGTGGACGTGGAGCGTGTCCCGCGGCGCGTGGCGCGGAGCCGAGATCGAGGCGCGGTCGAGATTGATGCCGCCGACGAATGCGACCTCCGACACCTCGCCGGCGTCGACCAGCCAGCTCTTCTGGTGCTGGCAGTAGGCGTTGGGCAGGCGGTCGAAGCGCGCGAGCAACTTCGATCCGCGCTGTTCGAGCCAGCGCAACTGGTCGGCGCTTCCCGGAAAGTGACTCGATCCCGGTTCGACCTCGGGCAGCCGCGGCTCTCGCCAGAAGATGACGCGTACATCGATGCCCTTCGCGGCGGCGCGGTCGAGGACGTCGAAAAAGCTGCCGCGTTCATCGGGCATACGCACGGCATGCTCGTAGTACGCGACCGTCACCCACACGCTGTGTTGCGCCTTCTCGACCGCTTCGCAGATACGGCGGAACGCCGGCTCGCCGTCGATCAGCGGCTCGATGGCGTTCCCGGCGCGCAGCGGATACGTGCCGCCCGACGCGGGCGGGATGTGGGCGCCGTCTTCGGGTCGCACGTCGTTCACTGCACTCCCTCGGCCACCAACTCGCGAATCCGATCCAGCGCGTCGTCAATGTCGTCCTCACTGACGTCGAGGTGGGTGACGGCGCGGAAGCGACCTTCGTAGACCGAGTTGATGAACAGGTTCCGCGCGAGCGTCTCGCGCACGAACGTTGCGCTGTTGCGCACTTCGAACATCACCATATTCGACTCGGGAGTTCCGGCCACGCTGAATCCCAACTCTTCGAGGCCCTCGGCCAGGCGGCGGGCGTTGGCGTGGTCATCGGTCAGGCGGTCGATGTTGTGCTCGAGGGCGTAGAGACCGGCAGCTGCGAGGATACCGGCCTGGCGCATCCCGCCGCCGAGCATTTTTCGCGCGCGGTGCACGCGCCGGATCATTGCCGCCGAGCCGCAGACGATGGAACCGACGGGTGCGCCGAGCCCCTTGGAGAGACAGAAGGTCACGGTGTCGAACGGCTCCGCCCACGCGGCCGCGTCGATACCCGTGGCGACCACCGCGTGGAAGAGACGCGCGCCGTCGAGGTGCAGGGGCAGGTCATGCTCGCGCGCGGCTTCCGCGATGTCCTTGACGCATTCGAGGGGGAGGATCCGACCGCCACTGCGGTTGTGCGTGTTCTCGACCGAAACGAGACCGACAGGCGCGAAGTGAGACTCCGACGGGCGGACGGCGCCGCGGACGTCGGCGCCCGTGAACGAACCGCTCGAGCCGTCGCCGACGGTCTGGATCTGAACTCCCGAAAGCGCGGACGCGGCTCCCGACTCGTACATCAAGATGTGGGCGTCGACGGCGGTGACGACGACCTCGCCCGGGCGCGTGAGCGAACGGATCGACGCCTGGTTTCCCATCGTGCCGGACGGTACGAGGAGCGCCGCCTCCTTCCCGAGCAACGCGGCGGCGGTCTCCTGGAGGCGGTTGACCGTGGGGTCTTCGCCGTAGACATCGTCGCCGACCTCGGCCTCGGCCATGGCCGCGCGCATGGCGGCCGAGGGGCGGGTCACCGTGTCGCTGCGCAGATCCACAACAGCCACGCTGCGAGTGTACCATCCGGGCCCGATTCGAATCCGATTCCGTTGGCGCGCCGCGGTGATAGCCTTGGCGGCATGGTTGACAACGGTCCCACACGGGAGCTCGTTGCTCGCTGGCGCGACGCCGAGCGCGTCGTCGCGCTGACGGGTGCCGGATTGTCTACGGCGTCGGGCATTCCCGATTTCCGCTCACCCGGTGGACGCTGGGAGACCTATCAGCCCGTACCCATCCAGGATTTCGTCGCGAGTGAGACGTCGCGGCGCAAGTACTGGCAGTACAAGGGCGAGACGTGGCAGGTGATCCGCGCCGCCGAGCCGAATCCCGGACACAGGGCACTGGCCGATCTTGCCAACGGCGGACGGCTCGATCTGCTGGTCACCCAGAACGTCGACGGTCTCCACCAGCGCAGCGGTTTTCCCCGCGACCGCATCGTCGACATCCACGGCACCGACAGTGAGGTGGTGTGCCTCGAGTGCGGCGACCGCAAGCCGCGCGAGGTCGCGCAGCGCGTCTGGGAATCCGGAACAGCGGTACCGCTGTGTGAAATTTGCAGCGGTGTGCTGAAGCCGGCGACCATCTCCTTTGGGCAGAGTCTCGTGGAAGAGGATCTCGAGCGCGCGGTGCAGGCCGCCGGGTCGTGCGATCTGTTCGTCGCGGCGGGGACGTCCCTCGTGGTGAGCCCCATCAACGCCATGTTCGAGATCGCGGCCCGCTCCGGCGCGGTCACGGCGATTCTGACCGCATCGGAAACGCCGTACGATGGCGTGTGCCAGATCCGCTCGAACGATCCGGTCGAGGAGGTCCTTCCGGCCGTCGCAGCCGCGATCCGAGGTCGCGGCGGACACCTCTAGAGGAACCCCGTCATCGCTTCGAGCACCGCCGCCGGCGCTTCGAGGTGGACGTTGTGTCCCGCGCCGGGGATCTCGGCGAGCCTTCCATCCGGCAGCTCTTCGAGGACCTTTCGAGCGCCCTCGGACGTGAGCAGGTCGCTGTCGCCACCGCGAATCAGCAACACGGGGCATCTCACCTCCTCGAGCGGAGCGTTGCGGGAGCGCGGCAGTGCGTACCAGCGCGGATCGAACTTGAAGCCGAAGCGCCCGTTCGGCTCCTCGCGTACGGAGCAGGCTGCGATGTGGACGCGCAGTGCGTCATCGGCAGACGCTGCGGGGGGAAGGAAGCGGTAGCGATCGATGGCCTCCTGGCGGCTTCGGTACGTGCGCCGCGCCGCGAGCGCGAGGCGCATGGTGCGGCGCGTTCGATGCTGGCCCCCCCGCGCGAGGTCGACGGCGACGATGCTTGCGGTCCGACCGTGATTCGCGGCGTGGTCGAGCGCGATGCGCGCGCCCATCGAATGGCCGACAAGAACCGCGTCGGGAGCGTCGAGATGCGACAGCAGAGCTTCGAGGTCGAGGTGAAACGCACCCGGAATGATCGGGTCTGGCGAATCGGAGTCGCCGTGGCCGCGAAAATCCAAAGCGATCGCGTGGAATCGCTCGGCGAGGGCGGGGGCCAGATGGTCCCACCAGTGGGAGTTCGCCCCGCCCCCGTGCAGCATCACGAGTTTCTTGGCATTCGCGGGGTCGCCCCAATGGGTGCAGTGAAGTCGAACGCCCGAGAGAGACGGCGTTGTAAAGATCTCGAAGCGCACGGTCAACCGTTCCGCAGCGAAGTCGTCGTCGCCCCGAGTGACGACGACATTCGGTTTTCACCGACGCGCAGCATAGGCAATGGGCATGACAGCGGCTGGTCGATTCCCGAAAAGTGGCTCAATTCGGCTTCTCGGTGCTGATTTCGAGCATCTGACGGCTGTCACCGACGGGAAAAGACTCTATGCTCGGCCCCTGCTGAATCCATGCCGTCGAATGAGGGCATGGGATCGCCCCAAAGGGGGGGAAGCGCCGATGTCGGCGCGACTGAGAGCCGCGTTTACGGACCGCACAGCGTGAAGCCGGGACGGGGTCACGGACATTTCCATAGTGACGATGACAGTCTGATAGTGAGAGGAACCGGGAGAACATCATGGCAGCAAGGAAGAGGAAAGCAGCGAAGAAGAAAAGCGGCGACTTGATCATTTCGAAGTCGCGCACGAAAGCAGCGACCAAGAAGTGCAACGTGGGTGCCGAGTTCTACGGTGCCCTCGACGGCGCCGTTCGCAAGATGATCGCTGGGGCCGAGGCCCGGGCGGTTGGCAACAAGCGGAAGACCCTGAAGGCCGTCGCCCTCTAGTCGCAGCTCGAAGGTTACGCAGGCCCACCGGCGGAAGCGTCGGTGGGCCTTGCGTATTTCAGGGCTCGGATTCGCTCGCGACCCCCCCGCTGCGGCTTACACCGGCGCGGGCCCACCCGACTCCGGGAGCTCGTAGTACTGGATCTCGACCATCATCGGGAACAAGTACCGCGTGTAGAAGTTGTGGAGCTTGAGCACGCCGTGGTCCTCGATTTCGTGGTCGATGATCTCGACGCGGTCGTCGCGCTCGCGAAACTTCTTCGCGCGCGCCAGGACGTCCTCGAACTCGTCGAGGGAACTCACTGCCAGTCCGAAGTGGTCGAGGGGTGCGCACGAGGTGACGGTGTCAGAGCCCACGATGAAGACGAACTGATCGAACCGGTGGCACTGGAGCACGAGCCGCGCGCCGTCGATGCGCAGCATGTCGAGCTCCTTCCAGCCGTAGACCTCCTCGTAGAAGGCCGTGATCTCCTTGCGCCCCGTCTCGTGCAGCAGCTCGGGCGGGACGCAGAAGGCGACGTGGTTCATGCGCGGTGGATTCGACGTGGCCATGTTCACCTCCGAGGTCAGTGGGGGACGACGAGCACTTTGCCGCCGATCTTCCCGGCGAAGAGACCTTCCAGACTGTCGAACAGTCCCTCGAGCGGGACGTCGCGCCGTTCGACGAGATCGGCGACGGGGATCGATCCCGACTTCAGGAGCGAGAGCGCCTCCGCGAGACCGTCCGGGTCGTAGTTGTAGGCACCCGTGATGTGCAGCTCGTTCAGCAGGATGCGCATCGTGTCGAAGCGCGGCCGAGTGACTCCGGTGCCGACCAGCACGAGCGTGCCGCCCCGGCGCAGCTGCTCGAGTCCCTGCTCGGCGGCCGAGCGCCGACCCGAGCACTCGAAGACGGCATCGACCGCGCCCTCGGCGACGTCGAAGATCGATTCGGGAGCCACGAGATCGTCGGGCGACACCACCCGCCTTGCTCCGAGCCGTTCGGCGAGAGCGCGGCGCAGCAGCGACGGCTCGCTGACGCAGACATCTTCGATGCCTCGCGCCCGCAGAATGGCGATCGTCATCGCTCCGATGGGGCCTGCCCCGATCACGAGCGCGCTGTTTCCCTGTTCGATACCGCTCAGGCTGATGCCGTGAAGCGCCACCGCGACCGGCTCCATGATCGCGGCGTCCCGCAGCGACACGCCGGAGGGAATCTGCAGGAGCTGCTGTGCGTCGACTGCCGTGTATTCCGCGAACGCGCCGGTTCGCTCGCCACCTGCGCCAATGGACCCTCGCTCGGCGCATAGCGCGGCCCGGCCGGCCCGGCAGTACTCGCAGCGGCCGCACTTTGGCGGGTTCGGGTCCACGGCGACGGCGTCACCCACTTTCCACCCGGCGGTGTCCCCGCCGTGCGCGACGATTCGACCCGTGTACTCGTGGCCCCCCACCGAGCCGGGCTGGCCCATGCCCTCCATGACGAGGTGGAGATCGGTCCCGCAGATCCCGCAGTGGCTCACCTCGATGAGGACCTGTCCCGGGCCCGGCCGCGGGATGGGCAGGGAGTCGACGCTGATCGTCTTGTCGCCGCGGTAGACCGCGGCACGCATGCTGGCGGGAAGAGCGGCCATGACCTCACCCCGAGAATCCGCCCGACCGCCTGCGGAAGTCAAGCGGGCGCTCTTAGTTGAGCGTCGGGTCCGGGTCGTCTTCCGGCTCTTCGGGCGGCCGCGGCGGCCGCGCGGCTGCTGGTTCCAGATTCGCGCCGACGTTGAACAGTCGCTCCAGCGTGGACGACCGCACCACTTCGGTGACGTCGGTCCCGTTCTCCGCCGCGACGAACTCGAGGCCGAGGCTCGCGAAGCGAGCGGTCTTCTCGATGGCCTTCGGTGTGCTCTCGGCATCCGAGAGCTCCATGCGGTCCGCCACGGCGACCTTGTTCGCCAGGGCGACGAAGGCGTAGAAGGCCGACCGGCGTTCCTCGTTTTCGAGCTTTGCGATCGCGTCAAAGATCGCGAAGCGGTCGTCCGCCAGCTGCGGGAGATCCGGAATCCAGACGGGCAGATGCCATTCCCCTACGGCGGGGGGCCGTTCGTCGAGATTCAGGCGGCCGAGCCTCTCGGGCTTCACATAGCGGTAGATGCGCATCGACTCGTCCCAGCTGGGGAAGCCGAGGTCCTGGAGGCGGGCCGTCCGCCAGCGCAGGGCCCACTCCTCGTTCTCGGCATCGAGCTCCCACGAGACTCCCTGCAGCATCCGGAAGTAGGTCCAGTACTCGTTGTTGAACAGGCTGTGGAGCATCTTGAGGACGCTGGCGCCGTCGTCGTCCGGTCGCACGAGGGAGAAGTAGAACTGGCCGTCGAGCGTCTGACTGCCGGTCGGCGGCTCCCAGTCCTCGTCGTCCTGCGGCGGCTTCTGCACCACGCTGATCCGGTTCTTCAGGAAGATCACCACCACCTCGGCATCCAGGCTGCGGATCCCCTTCAGGAAGGCCTCCGGGCTGGCGTCGGCGAGGGCGTCCAGCCACTGATCGAGGGCCTCGCAGTCCGGGACGGTGCCCTGCCATGCGTCGAGGTCGACACAGGTGGCGATCTGCTGCTCGCTCGCGTGGTCGAGGATCCAAGACGCATCTGCGATCCCCACCTGTTTGATCGTGAAGCAGAGTTCGGCCTCCGGGAGCGCCGGAATCAGGGTCTCCGGGGTGGGGGAGAGGTCTAGAAGGTCCGCGCGGCGATTGAGGGGCGCTTCACTCATCAAGGCAACCTGCGCTTCGACCGAAAGTTGACCCATTGCCTGAGAAGCGGCTTTGCGGTCGCGCCGCGCCAGCGCGAGTAGCTCGCGGAGCTGGGGCGTGAGGTTGGAAATTCGCGACATGGCCACAAGCGTAAGCAAGGCACCCGAAAGAGCCAGTCTCCCGCGGACTTCGATGCGGCGTCTCGACCGGGAGGGATGGAGAATCTGGGCGTTCGTGGCTGGATTCCCGGTCGGCGTACTCGCCGCGAAGGCGTGGCTGGTCTCGCAGCCCTCGCCCTCGCGTATTCTCTACTGTGGCGCCGGCGTCGGAATCGTCTGGCTGCTGATCGTCTCAGCGGTCGATTTCATCCGCGAGCGGGACCCTTGGCGCCAACACCATCTCGGAGTGGCCGCTAGTGCCGGGCTGGTGGCTGTAGGCCCGCTGATCGCGCTTCTGCGCGGCCTCGGCTCGGAATCGCTGCTGGCGGCGATGGCGCTCAGCGTGATGGCCGCCGCCGCGATTCACGCAGCGTTCACGAAGGCGATGCCGGGTGGAGCCCCGCGACAGCTCGCCGCTGCTGGCGGTCATCTGGTCGTTGGCATCCTGCTGACCTGCGCCATCGCGCATTTCGCTGCGAATCAGGGGAAACGCCCCCCGGAGTTCGATGAGCGTCGCGCCGCGCTGATCTTGGATATCGACGCAAAAGTCGCCACGCGAGCGACGCCCCAGTGTCGAACCGAGGCCCAAAAGGGCGAGATTCTGCTCGAGCGCGGCGCGCGTCCGAGGTTCTCTTCGAGCGGCGATCTTCTCTGGTTCGATGCCGAGACCGCCGACGGAACCCGCCAGATCCACACGATTCGGCTCGATTCCGGCGAGGTCACGTGCTGGACGTGCGGCGAAGACGGCAACAACCTGCGACCGGTGCCGGGCCCCCTCAGCGTGGTATTCGAGACGGACCGCTACACGACCTGGAGCGATCCGCTCAATACCGACCTGCACCTGCTCCGAACGCCGTCCTCGGGGCAGCGCGACGGAGCTTCCAAGCGCCTCACCCACCTGCCGGGCCCCGACTCGCACGCCGTAATCGGGCCGGAGGCGGATCGCATCGTGTGGTCGCGGCTGGAGTCCGGACGCTACGCGGTGGTTTCCGCGCGCCTCAGCCAATCGCACGGCGGTCTCTCGCTGGGCAGGAATACGGTGCTCGAAGCCGGGGGCACCCTCTGGATGGCGCCGGTGGCCTGGTCGCCCGACGCCCGGACCCTCGCCGTGGCGACCGGTAACCCCTATTCCCCGCTCAGCGTCCACGGCGTCGACTTCGCAACCGGTGAGACCGTAGATCTCGGAGACGACGTGGCCGGCGCGGGTTCCGTGACGTTCAACGGCGACGGCGCGGTGGTGGTCACGGCTGTCGCGTCAGGGGCCGGCAACGCGCCCGGCAGCTGGATCCCGGATACCGGCAGTTTCGCCCTCGGTGGATTCGCCGCACACTCGGAGCGCAATGGCCCGCTGCTGCACTCGGAGGGGGCCATCCTGAGGGTGGCGGAAAGGGGCGAAGCGGGGACGCAGATCCCGCTCGGTGAAGCGGGAGACTGGGGGGCGTTCACCGGTGTGAGCGCGCTTCCCGATCTGTCGGCGGTCGTCATCGGTCAGCACCGAACCTCCGGTGACGGCGCCGAACGCATGCTGTGGATCGACCTCGACTGCCGGAGCTGATCCGCAACGAGCCCGTTCCATCGAGTTCCCCAGCCCCGCGACGGCCCGATTCCACTGCTGTCGCCTATGCTTCGCGCGATGCTGACCCTCGGTGCGATCCGCGACGCCCTGTCGGACTACGAGCCGCGAAGCGTCACCGCCAACGCCAACCGCAGGGCCGCCGTGGCGCTTATCCTGCGTGAGGGCGAGCGCGGACCCGAGGTGCTGTTCATCGAACGGGCCACCCGCGACGGCGACCCGTGGTCGGGCCACATGGCGTTCCCGGGTGGCCGCCTCGAAGACGGCGATCCGCATCTGCGGGCCGCCGCGGTGCGCGAGACGCTCGAAGAGGTAGGTGTCGACCTGGCCGACGCGGAGATTCTGGGCCAACTCGACGACATGGAGGGCCATCACGCGGCCGACACCCGAATGCTGATCTCGGCCTTCGCCTTCCTCGTTCGGGGGACGCCGGACGTGTCGCCCAACCACGAGGTTCGCCAGGCATTCTGGTTTCCCGTCGGCGATCTCCTCGATCCGGACCGCCACGTCGACTATCCCATGGAGCGGTTCGGGGTCGGGAGCTACCCGGGCATCCTCGTGGGCCTCCCCGATCGTCACGTGGTGTGGGGGTTGACCTATAAATTTCTCGAGGTGTTCCTTCACACCATCGGGCACCCCCTCCCGGATCGCTGGGGCGACCTGCCGGAGTTCATTCGGCCGCCGCATCGGCAGAAGAGCTGATCGCGCCAGCGTCGTCCCCGATGCCAGCGGATCAGCGAACCGGCGGGTCGGCGGCTCGAAAGCCCGCACAGCGCACGACCGGCAGCGGCGGGTAGCGGCGCAGAGAGGGCTCCTCGTCGGCGAGGCGGCAGCGCCAGAACGAGCTCCCCTTCGCGCTGTGCTGCACCGCCGCGTGCACACACGCGGAGCAGAGACCGACACTTCGATCGGGAACGTCGTGGGGATCGCGAGGACCTCCGGTCTCCGCCATCCGGGCAGTCTACAATCCGACCCCGTGAAGCGTGCCGACCCACCCACGACTGGTATCCGCGGCCTCGTTCGACGCCTGGCTCGCGTGCTCGCGCTCGCCGAGGAGATGCTCGAAACCCGCGCGGATCGTCCACCGGACTCCACGTCCTTCGAACGCCACCTGGCGTTTCGCTGGGACACGTCCCGGGGTACCGGGCGCCTCGAGGCGATCGAGGAGCCCGATCCCTTCGATTTGAACGATCTCCTCGGAGTCGAGACGGCCGTGTCGAAGCTCGTCACCAACTTCGAGCAGTTCATCGGGGGATTGCCCTGCAACCACGTGCTGCTGTTCGGCGAGCGCGGCACCGGGAAGTCGTCGGCGGTAAAGGGACTCCTGTCGCGCTTCGCGGGGCGGGGGCTCCGCGTCGTCGAGATCCACAAGGATCACCTGAACGATTTGCCGCGGATCTACGATCAGCTCCGGAATCTCCCCCAGCGTTTCGTGCTGTTTTGCGACGATCTCTCATTCGACGCGTCGGATTCCCGGCACCGCGAGCTGAAAGCAGCGCTCGAGGGCAGCCTGGCGGCGCCGCCCGGCAACGTGCGGATCGTTGCGACGAGCAACCGGCGCCACCTGATCCAGGAAATGCGCGCCGACAGCCACGGCGCCCACCTCGACGACGCCGGTGAGCTCCACATGGGCGAGACCGTGGAGGAAAAGCTGGCGCTGTCCGACCGCTTCGGCCTGCTCCTCGGCTTCTACGGGTTCGACCAGCCCACCTATCTGTCGATCGTCGA
>SPKZ01020342.1_pt1 | contig 11982 bp, 9 predicted proteins | sample 2456571 | NCBI WGS metagenome assembly SPKZ01 (sample SAMN11192286, study PRJNA482655) | marine metagenome | biome: ENVO:00000447; feature: ENVO:00000244|ENVO:00000211|ENVO:00000569|ENVO:00002023; material: ENVO:00002151; isolation source: ocean water from marine abyssalpelagic zone ...
ATCAGGGTGTTAAAACATGCAATGAGTATAGACCACATATGAGCATAAATATGTTAACACCTGAACAAGCACATGAAACTTCAGGGCCTTTAAAAAGAAAATGGAAGAACTATTATAAACAACCTGTAAAGTTATTACAGGAATAAACTATCATTGTAAACCTAGAACAGAAATAACATATAAATCTGTCAAGCTATTTCAGTACAACATACAGCTCCCCTTCCTTCAAGGGGATACTGTCACGCGGCACGCGTATTCTAAGGTTAAACCTAATAATATTTAATATTTATTTTAAGCAGCAAATTGGTTTAAAGACACATAAGGAGTTCCTCTTTTAACGACAGCAAATACTCTGCTTATTAACTTGTTTCTAATGATGTTAAGAGTGCTCGTTTTACTTTTCCCGCCTTCTACTCTTCTGTTGTAATACGCCTTTAGTTCAGGATCTGCTAGTATGGCTGATCCGGCCCTAGATTTAATAGTGCTTTCATTGTCTTATTTGCCATATGGCTCACTTTTGCCCTAGAGTTGATACTTGTTCCGGATTGATATGAAAAAGGAGCTATACCCGCATAACATGCATGTTTTCTAGCATCACTAAAGCTAGTAAAGCAATTGGTGGTTACCAGGAAGTAAGACGCTAATACTGGGCCTATTCCCTTTACATAAATAATGAGTTTATAATGATGACTTAGTTGCTCATCTTGATCTATTATATTTTGTATCTCACTATCAATTCTCTTTATAACTTTATTAAGATGGATTATCGACCTTTCTTGTTCTTGGAAAAGGACAAAATTATCCTTTCGGCTTAATATAGTTTTATACTCATTTAAAGAAGCTTTATATCCAGCTCTGTGCTTTACCATTCTTGCTCTAAGAGTATTTAGACTCTGGAGTTTTAATAGGTTGGTTGAGGGAGGATTATAGGGTTTCAATTTATCTCTCCTCAAGAAAGCAAACTCTGCTATTCGTAGCGCGTCCACTTTATCGTTTTTGCCTCTTGGAATTCCCTAATATTTCTTAATCTCCATGCCAGGTAGCATGGAATAAATAATTTTTATTTTGTAAAAGAAAGTAGCCAAAGGCAAAGAGTACAAGCCAGTGTGTTCAAAACAGATTCCTATCTCATTAATTTTCGATTTTGAACATGCTTCCAGCCAGTTAACCAAAGCGGTAAACCCTTTCGGGTTGTTACTAAACTCTTTGTGTTTCCTATTTACATATAAATAAGCGTCGAATGTACTTTTTGAGATGTCTATACCAACAGTTTCCTTTTTATTCATAATTTTAGATTTAGATGATTATGTTGCTTTTAACCAAAACCTTTAAAAGGCATTTATGCCTACGATTCTAAACGGTTCTTGGAAACGGAATTAAAGAATGGGGGACTAATACGCATTATAGGTCACTAGCCTAGAGACTGAGCGAGTTCACCCCATTCTTTTTTTGTATATTAATCTAAGTTGTTAATACGCAGGCAAACCTAAAAGGTGACTGAGGGGTTATAAATTCAACCCTAACAACCTTAATCGGAATCAACCACTATAAAACTCAGAATCACAGTATTATATTCTAAAAACCGAATCAAAAAAGAATTACTTTTTGTCTGAAACTGCTAGAATCCTCCTTTATAAATGTACATTTAACCCGATGCATTAAACAAGCAAATGAATCGAATACTAGTATTAATACTTCTTCTTTTCACGTCTCATCAATTGGCGGTCTCGCAAGAAACATTCCATATAAACGGCGTTGCAAACAAAACCGAACTTGTTCATGCATTTACCAACGCAAAAATTTACCTCGACCATAAAACAGTAATTGAAAACGCTACACTAATAATTAAAAATCAATTAATTATTGGAGTTGGCACAGATGTAAAAATCCCTAAAGGTGCTGTAATTCACGATCTAAAAGGAAAAGTAATTTATCCTTCCTTCATCGATTTGTATTCCAGCTATGGCATGCCAAAAGTGAAGAAACATAGTGGATACGGCTGGCAACAATATGATAAGATAGATGAAGATGTAAACGGCTGGAACATGGCCATCCGGGCAGAAGTAGACGCCGTAGAATTATTCGAAATAAACGATGGAGCAGCGAAAGGATATAGAAACAACGGATTTGGTGCTGTGCTTACATCGCAAAACGATGGCATTGTTCGTGGCACATCAGTATTGGTAGATTTAGACAACAAACATGAGCATCATTCAATATTAAAAAAACGTGCTTCAATGGGATTTTCTTTCGAGAAAGGAAGTTCGCCACAAGCATACCCCACGGCTCACCTTGGTGCTTCTGCTTTGTTAAAGCAATCTTATCACGATGCAATATGGTATGAGCAAGTAAAAAATAAAGAATACGATGCAACATGGGAGGCATTTAACGAATTCAGAAACTTACCTCAAATATTTGAAGTAGGCGATTATATAGAAAAATTTCGTGCCGATAACATAGGCGATGCTTTTGGCGATCAGTACATCATCAAAGGTTCGGGCGATCAGTACAGAAGAATCGACGAGATGAAAAAAACAGGAGCTACGTTTATTGTACCTCTTAATTTCCCTTTAGCGTTCGACGTTACAGATGATCAGTACACCAGAATGTTGCAACTGGCAGACATGAAACATTGGGAAATGGCTCCAGCTAATGCGGCTAAACTAGAGGAGGCACAAATCAATTTTGTTTTCACTGCCGACGGACTTAAAAAGAAAGGCGACTTCCTTAAAAATATCAGAAAAGCGATTTCTTATGGCTTAAGTGAGGAAACTGCTTTAAGGGCAATTACTTCTGGACCTGCTGAATTAATAGGAGTTGAAGATCAAATAGGTGCTTTGAAAAAAGGCATGAGAGCCAATTTTATAATTTCAAAAGGCAATGTTTTCGATGCTAAAAATGTGATCTATGAAAACTGGGTTGGCGGGTCACAACACATTATCAAGCCAATTAACTTCCATAATCCTACTGGAGAATACAGTTTGCTGATTGGTGCAAGAACGTACAAGTTAATGGTAACAGGAAAGCCAGAGAAGCCAAAAGGGAAACTAAAAATTAGCGACACTACCAAAGTTGATGTGCATCTTAGAATAGATGGACACAATGTTTCTTTAAATTTCGGAATTGGCGAAAATGAATATTACAGACTTGCTGGATCGGTTGATTTTAAATCGAATAGCTGGGCAGGTACAGGAAAAGACAAGAGCGGAAATATCCTCAGTTGGTCAACTGCTTATGCTAAAGAAATTACCAAAAAGGACAAGAAAAAACCTGATAAAGAAAAGGAAAAGCCAAGTGTTGGAGCCGTTTGGTTCCCCAATAAAGCCTACGGTTTTAAAGAGCATCCAACTCAGAAAACAACGCTTATAAAAAACGCAACAGTTTGGACTAACGAGGAGGCCGGAACTTTAAAGGAAACAGACGTGTTACTGAGAGATGGTAAAATTGCTGCAATAGGAAAAAACTTAACGGCAGAAGGAGCCGAAATTATTGACGCAACTGGTATGCACCTTACTGTTGGGATAATAGATGAGCATGTTCATTTTGCGCTTAGAGGCGGACTTAATGAAGGCGCTACTAACTGTAGTGCAGAGGTGGATGAGAACGATGTGATTTATCCAGAGGACGTTCGAATTTATCAGATTTTGGCAGGGGGTGTTTCAACTGTTCAATTGCTCCATGGTTCGGCAAACTTGATAGGAGGTAAATCTGCCATTGTAAAATTAAGATGGGGTAAAACAGCCAACGAAATGGTGCTGCAGGGTGCCGATAAATTTATAAAGTTCGCATTGGGCGAAAACACTACAGAGCATAATGAGAGATCGGGTAAGCGATTACCCGGTACAAGGTTGGGCATGGACGGATATTACCGAGACATGTTTAACCAAGCGGTTATTTACAAGCAACAATGGGAAACCTATAACGCACTATCTGCATCTAAACAGCAAACTGTAAAACGGCCTAAAAAGAACCTCCGGCTCGATGGATTGGTAAGCATATTAAATGGCGAATTACACATAACCTGTCATTCCTACCTCCAGTCGGAAATGATGATGTTGTTAAGGGTTTCCGACGATTATGGCTTTAAAATAAACACCTTTACGCATGGTATGGAAACGTACAAAATTGCTGACGAATTGGCGAAGCGTGGTGTTACCGCCTCTATCTTTTCAGATTGGTGGGGATATAAAATAGAAGCGGAAGATGGCATTCCACAAGCTGCCGGAATTCTTTTTAGCGAAGGCGTAAATGTTTGTTTTAATTCAGATATAGCATATCAATCAAACCGATTAAATCACGATGTTGCCAAGGCAATTAAATATGCTGGTTTATCGGAAGAGGATACTTGGAAACTCATTACACTCAATCCTGCTAAAGCGCTACACCTCGATGATAGATTGGGAAGTGTTAAAGTTGGTAAAGATGCCGATGTGGTTATTTGGAGCGGTCACCCAATGTCGCTTTATTCCAAAGTAGAAAAGAATTTTGTTGACGGCATTGTTTATTTTGATAGACAAAGAGACCTTGAATTAAGAGCGGAAATTAAAAAAGAGCGTGCTAGGCTTATTGCTAAAATGCTTGTTGCTGCAGAGGATGGCGAGAAAACTAGAAAGCCTGTAGTAAAAGAAAGAAAAGATTATAACTGTCTTCACCAATGAGAAAGGGACTATTGTTGATATTGTTTGCGTTGGCATTTCTTCAGGGAATGGCACAAGCTCCTATGCTTGTACCTGCCGTAGATCAAACCAAAAGCATTTTACTCATCAATGGTATTGTTCATATTGGAAACGGAACTGTATATAAAAGTGGCGCTATTGGGTTTGATAAAGGCATCATTACATTGGTAAGCGAACAGGGTGCTAGTGTAGATCAAAGTGGCTTCGATGAGGTTATTGACATGGCTGGTCAACATGTTTACCCCGGCTTAATTGAAGCACAAACTATTCTTGGATTAGAAGAAGTAGAGGGCATTGGAAAAACAACAAACAAAGGCGATTATATCATAGATCATCGTCCACATTATCGTGCTATAACAACATATAATACGGAATCATTCTTTATTCCTACTGCGAGAGCAAATGGTGTTTTGGTAATGCAAATTGCACCGGTGGGAGGTTTGTTATCGGGTTCTTCTTCTGTTGTGCAATTAGATGCGTGGAACTGGGACGACGCTGTTATAAAAATGGATGACGGCTTAACATTGATGTGGCCAAGTTCGTATGGCGGCAGGGGAGACCCGATAAAAAGAAGAAAAGGGTACGATGATAAATTGAGTGACTTAAAAAACATCTTCGTAAATGCGAAGGCGTACGCAGAAACAGATCACAGAGAAAAGGACATAAGGTTAGAAGCGATGAAAGGTCTGTTCGACGGATCGCAAACACTGTTTGTTAAAGCGAGTTTGTTGGAGGAAATTAAAGACGCTGTTAACTTTTGCAAAGCTCAAGGTGTCGTGAAAATGGTGCTTTTTGGTGCTAGAGATTCTTACATGTGTACCGGTTTTCTTAAAGAAAATAACATTTTTGTAATGTTGCCAAGCGCCATTCAATTGCCTAATTCTGAAGATGACGATATCGATATGAAGTTTAAAACCCCAAGTATTTTACAGGAGGCAGGAGTTAAGTTTTGCATCCATGAGGATTGGAGTACGTACGATGTGAGAAATTTACCTTTTTGGGCTGGAATGGCTGTAGGTAATGGACTTACATTAGAACAGGGCTTAACAGCAATAACATTGAGCGTTGCCGAAATATTAGGTGTAGATGATATTTTAGGTTCGTTAGTTGTTGGCAAGCACGCAACATTATTTGTTTCCACTGGCGACGCTTTAGATATTAAGAGCAACAATGTTACACTTGCTTATATACAGGGTAGAAAAATTGATTTGAACGATCGTCACAAAGCAATCGCGAAACAATTCAAACAAAAATATTTGAAAACGCCTCAAGAATGAAAAAGATAATTTTATACTTCTTTTTTCTTTTGATTACCTCCGTAGTTTATGGGCAAAGCACCTATGATGATAACAAGGTGCACAGTAATGAGAACCTCGTTTACGCCTTTATCAACGCTAAAATACATGTTGATTATCAGATCGTTTTAAATAATGGCACGTTGCTTATTAAGAATGGTAAAGTGATTAAAACGGGCGAAGAAGTTGTAATTCCGAAGGGTGCTGTGGTGCTAGACTTGAAAGGGAAATACATCTATCCGTCATTCATTGATTTGTATTCTACTTACGGAATGCCCAAACTTAAAAAGGGGGAATCGAGTAGAGACAACACGGTATTTAGCAATCCGAATGGGAAAGCATTGGGATGGAACATGGCGGTTAAGCCAGAAGTAGATGCTATTGATTTATTCGAATTAAACAGCGATAGTGCTGAAAAATATTTAGAAAACGGTTTTGGCGTTGTGCTATCTGGTCAGCGTGATGGTGTTGTTAGAGGTACCAATGTATTGGTAGACCTAAACGATAAAAGCGCCAACAAATCGGTGATTATAGGAAAAGCTTCAACCGAGGTTTCGTTGTATAAAGGGAAATCGTCACAAACTTACCCATCATCTAAAATGGGCAGCATTGCATTGCTTAGGCAAACTTACCTTGATGCTAAATGGTACAATCAAAAAGGACTTAACTACACCGATCTTTCTTTAGAAGTATTCAATAAAAACCGAGAATATCCAAAGTTTGCCGAAGCCAGAGGCTATTTGGATTTACTGAGACTTGATCGCATTGGTGATGAATTTGGAGATCAATACATTCTTATTGGTGCAGGCGACGAATTCAATAGAATTGGGGAAATCAAGAAAACCAATGCGTCTATTGTTGTGCCAATTAACTTTGAGGATGCTTTCGAGGTTAAAGATCCCATGATTGCCGATATGGTTGATTTAGGCGACCTTAAAGCATGGGAATTAGCACCGTACAATTTGTCGATGTTAGATGAAGCGGATATCGAATTTGCCATTACTACAAACGGGCATAAGAAAATGAGTAAGTTCTGGATCCACCTCAGGCAAGCTGTTAAATCTGGACTTTCGGAACAATCTGCTTTAAAAGCATTGACATATACGCCAGCAAAATTGGTTAATGCAAACGAAACAATTGGCGCATTGAGAACGGGAATGCAAGCGAATTTCTTTATCTCGTCCACTAGTATTTTCGATAAAGAAAATCAGATTATAGAGAACTGGGTGGACGGAAATCGATTTCAGTTTAGCGATATAACAATCCCTGACTTAAGAGGAATTTATGATTTTAAATCCGATTCAAAATCAAATTTAAGATTGGTTGTGTCTGGTTCAATCGGCAAAGTGAAAGCTGCCGTTAAGCCAAATAAGGATTCAACTTCCTATACGCTAAACGTTACTTTGAGAGGGAACGACATTAAAATAAATTACGATGCCGACGACGAACAAGGCCTAATCAAACTAGTAGGAACAGTTGATCTTGAAAAAAGACAATGGAGCGGAGTTGGTACAAAAGAAGATGGTTCAACGTTTAACTGGAGCGCTACATACAAGAAAGCTTTAGAAGAAGAGGACTTGTCCGCCGAAGCTTTAGCGAAGGAAAAACAGAAATATAAACCAGGTGCAGTGTGGTTCCCTAATAAGTCTTATGGATTTAAAGAAATCCTGAAAACAGAAACCGTTCTTATAAAAAATGTTACGGTTTGGACATGCGAAGAACAAGGGAACTTAGAGAAAACGTCGGTTAAAATTAAGGATGGAAAAATTGTAGCTATTGGCAAGGATCTTAAAGAGGATAAGGGAATTAAGATTATCGACGGCACAGGCAAACACCTCACACCGGGAATGATTGATGAACATTCTCATATTAGCGCGTCTGGTGGATTTAATGAATGGGCCGAATCTAATTCTGCTGAAGTTAGAATAGGTGATGTATTAGATCCTGATGAAATTGCCATTTATTATCAGTTGGCTGGCGGGACCACTGCAGCACAGATTTTACACGGTTCGGCAAATTGTATTGGTGGTCAATCTGGGTTGATAAAACTGAGGTGGGGTAGCAACGCAGAGGAATTGAAAATTAAAGATGCTGACGGATTTATCAAATTTGCCTTAGGGGAAAATGTGAAAAAATCCTCTGGCGGTTATGCTCAAAATCAATTTCCTAGAACCAGAAGTGGTGTAGAGCAAGTTGACAAAGATGCTTTTACACAAGGCAAAGAATACTTGGCTGCTTGGGAGAAATACAACGCGCTTTCATCAAAAGAAAAACTAAACGCAATTGAGCCAAGAAGAAACTTGGAGTTAGAAGCCATTGGTGAGATTCTTGAAAAGAAAAGATTCATCACATGTCATTCATATGTGCAATCGGAGATCAACATGCTGATGCATTTGGCTGATTCTTTCGGATTTACACTTAACACTTTCACACACATTTTAGAGGGGTATAAGGTGGCCGACAAAATGCAGGCGCATGGAGCAGGTGCTTCAACCTTTTCTGATTGGTGGGCTTATAAAACAGAGGTGATGGACGCCATTCCATACAACGCTAAAATTATGCACAAAGCTGGTGTTGTGGTTGCGTTAAATTCCGACAACGACAACGAAGGCAGTAATCTTAACCTACTTGCTTCTAAAGTCTATAAGTATGGTGGGCTTACTCAAGTAGAGGCTTTTAATATGGTAACCATCAATCCTGCTAAATTGCTTCACCTCGATCATCGAATGGGAAGTATTAAAGTTGGTAAAGACGCAGATTTGGTACTGTGGGACGGTAATCCTCTCTCAATTTACTCTACAGTTTTAAAAACCTACATCGATGGTAAATGTTATTACAGCAAAGATGAGAACGGCAAAAAACTAAATGAAATTAAAAAGGAACGAGCTCGAATAATAGAAAAAATGATTGGTGAGGAAGAGGGCGGAGGATCGACGAAGAAAGCACCGGTTAAAAAGAAGAGACAAACAGTTCACGAGTGTATGGACATTGAAATGCACCATTTGGAATGAAGAATTTATTAATCATAGCGACATTGTTATTTGTGGTTTTGAGCGCTAGTGCTCAAATCCCAACTCCTGCACCAGCACAGTCCGAAAGTGTTTTGTACGTTAATTGTGTGGCGCATGTGGGCAATGGCAAAGTAATTAAGAATGCAGCAGTCGGTTTTGTAGATGGCAAATTTACGTTTGTACAAGAGGGATCTAGTGTGTCAAAAAACGCGTTCAAAAAAGTAATTGATCTAAAAGGAAATCACATATATCCTGGATTTATAAATGCAAGAACCGATTTAGGATTGGTTGAAACCAATGCGGTTTTGTCTACCAAAGACAATGCAGAAACAGGAAAATTCAGACCTCATGTTAGCACGGCCAAATCGTACGACGCAGAGAATATGGTGATTCCAACAGTTAGGTCAAACGGAATTTTAATGTCGAATGTAACAGGTAAAGGCGGTGTAATCACCAACTCATCATGCCTAATGCAACACGACGCATGGAATTGGGAAGATGCATTGGTTAAAGACAATGTGGGTATTTGGCTCAACTGGCCTCAAAAATACAAGTGGTCTTGGAAACAAAATAAGTATGAGGTAAATAAAGATTACGAGGGGAATGTAAACGAAATAAAAAAGATTTTTAACAACGCTAAAGCATACGGTAATCAGGCTTCTAAAACCACCAATCTTATTTTAGAATCGATGGTTCCAACTTTAAACGGAACTAAAAGAACGTTTGTGGTTGCCAATGGGGCTAAGGAAATAATGGACGCCGTAAACACCCTAAAAGATTTAGGAGTAGCTAACATTGTTTTAGTTGGGGCAAACGATGCGTGGAAGATGACTGCTTTCCTTAAAACGAATGACATTCCGGTAATGCTAGGGCCGTTAAAACAATTGCCTAATAGTCAGGATGAGGATTTGAAAATTATGGCCAAACGAGCTAAGATTTTACAAGATGCTGAAATATTATATTGCATCTATAGAAGCTCGTTTTGGGATGGTCGAAACTTACCTTTCTCTGCTGGTATTGGAGTGGCGTATGGCTTAACGAAAGAAGAAGCGTTAATGGCCATTACAGGAAGCGTTGCTAAAATATTGGGTGTAGACGATCAGGTTGGTACATTAGAAGTAGGCAAAGACGCCACCTTTATAATTACCTCAGGCGATCCGTTAGATTACCTTACGCACAAAATGGAAAGCGCCTATATCCAAGGTCGGGAAATTAATCTTGACGACCACCACAAACAACTCGACGCGAAGTATTCCCAAAAACACGGTCAGTAGCAACGAGTAATTAACCTTGAGATCAAATCATTCTGACTCAATCCTTCTTTAGGGGTTAAGTGTAGAATCTTTTGTTTGAGCATAAAAAAACACCCATCATTCCTTTAGAACAATGGGTGTTTAAATTTTGAATTTTAATTCTCTTAAGAACTAGATTTTATCTTCAATTTGGTCTAACGAATCAAGAACCTTATTTAGAAAATCAATAACATCATCAAGTACATTATCAATTTTTCCACCTTCTCTTACAAAATGTTCGATAAAGCTTAATATAGAAATTACCCTATCAATTTTATTTTCAATATGTTCAAGCGCCTCTATTAACTCTTCTTTTTTATCTGCTAAAGCTGCTGGATCACTTGTGATGGCGTAAGCCTTACCATCTGCAGTAATTGCTTTTTGTAAACCTCTATCGGCACGCTTTCGGGTAATCTTCATATCTATAATGTCAATTTAACGAATTAGGTAATAAAATATTAAATAAATGCCAATTGTATTTGCATTTGTTTGTTTTAGTCTAGATTTAACTTAGTTCTAGATTTAAGATAATCAGGATGTTAGGTCGTATTAGCTCATTTCTAAATAATGCAGCAATACACATTTAGCCCTATCTGTATTTATTACCTTCGTCTTATATCCAAGCAAGAGATTTAGTGTCCTAAATGAAATATATATTTCGACTATTCATATTGATGTGCTGGTTAATTCCGGCTACTTTGTTTGCAAGTAAAACCAGCAAGGTCTACTCATCATTAAATCATGAGATCTTAATAAAAGCACTTCGCAATGGTCAAGCATTAATGTACGATCAAAGTATAGAGCGCTATAATAAATACATAGAAGCGCATCCCGATGATGTGGAGATTTACATAGAACGCTGCCAGTTTGTGGAATTAGCTGTGTACGACGAATACGATGATTACAATCCCAGTCAAGGATACTTAGATAGTTTGCAGGAACAATTGAAAGATCGGTTCCCAAACAGTCATTCTGTAATAATTTACCACTTGTCATATACATGTTGAGACGACAAATTCGAAATCTTAGAAGACGCATTGGCCTCCTTTAACAACAACGAATCGAATTGGGGAGATGATGATATAGAACAGGTTTATCTCGGATTGGCTTAGCAGTACTACGGTAAGGAAGAATTTGATAAAGGACTGCTTTATTATCAAAAAGCAATTGAGCTTAATCAAAGCAATGAATCCAAATTACTTTACGCCAAGTTGCTTTTTAAATTGGAGCGGACCGGTGATACAAAAAGAACGCTTCTTAATTGTGTGGATACCTCTTTAACCATTTGGGAATTAAATCAAGTAGCCGATTTACAGCTAGAGGTAGAAGACTTGCATTTAGTACTTGAATCTACCATCTAATTCATGAAAGGGATTCTGCTTATTTAAGCAATAAAGACATGGCGCAAACCATGGTTGTAATTGAGCAATACTTGGCAGCTCGAACTTTCTTGGTAAAGGATACATCGGAAGCGTGGAATAAAAGGAATGCTTCCTATGCGCTTTATGAGCACGATTTAAAATATCACGGTGGCGATACTGCCTTGGTTGGTTATAATAATTTTAGAGATTTTGGCTACGGAAACGATCCTATTAGTGTTTACCGACTCAGATTGTTTTATTTGATCTTTTAGGGTTTAATACCCCGAGGCTTGCCTCGTTATAATTACTATCTTGAGACTCGATGTCTCGAGAAAGTAAATTTGTAC
>SPKZ01003170.1_pt1 | contig 11979 bp, 7 predicted proteins | sample 2456571 | NCBI WGS metagenome assembly SPKZ01 (sample SAMN11192286, study PRJNA482655) | marine metagenome | biome: ENVO:00000447; feature: ENVO:00000244|ENVO:00000211|ENVO:00000569|ENVO:00002023; material: ENVO:00002151; isolation source: ocean water from marine abyssalpelagic zone ...
ACCGGCGGGAGGGACCGTGGTGCCATCCAGATCCGCCGGAATCAGCATCTGAAACCCAAAGCCGGCGAGCGGCGAGGCGGTAAAGCGCTGCACCGTCGCAGGAGCCCCGAGCAGCATCTGGGTACGGTCGGCCACGTAGACGGCTGGTGTGTCCTCGTTGGTCCCGATGTAATAACCGTCGGGCCAGACGGCGTACTTGAAGTAGTCGGGGAAGAAGTCCGCCTGGAACTCGTAGGCGAACCAACCCCCACTCACCGGGTCGGAGGTCTGCGAGACGTAGGCACAGAGCTTGTCGCCCGCGGTCGAGAACTCCGTGAGCAGCCAGCGTTCTGCGAGATGGTCGTAGAGCACGACGGGATCGCCGTTCCCGCTGGCACAATCCCCCGTCCCTAGGCTGTCGATCTGAAAGGGTCCGGCGGCCACGCTGCCGTCGCTCTTGTTGAAGATCGTGACGGGAGCCCCCCCCGGGCCGTTGACCATCTGGATGTAGTAGTCCGGGCCGACGTCGCCCACGGTGTCCGGAGGCTGGGCGCCGGTGTATCCCTGTCCCTCGAAGCTGATGATCGGCGTGGTGAAGGCCCGCTGCGTGGGTGCCGCGGCTTGCTGGGCCAGCAGGGGATCGAGGCTCGGCGCCCGGGGCACGAGGCGGGCGATATGTTCGAGGTGCTCGGGCATCCGGTAGGTCCGCTTTGGAATTTCCCGGGTCGGATCGCCCGAGCGCCACGGCTGGGCCTTGGGGAGCTTGCGAAGATCGATATCGATGCGCCGGGACCCCGCCGACGCGGTGGACTCGGCACCTCTCACGATCACGGTCTTGCCGAGCGACTGAGCGAGCACGGCCGCGGGCGCCGAGCCGAGCGCAAGCGACACCAGTGCCCAGACGAGGCCCCGTACGACGTGCCCGCGTGAACCCGGGGACTGGCCGACGTACCCGTGAACCGGAGCAGGCTGGACCGGGGCCGCGTGATTGCGGGAACGAACGCTGATCGCCGACCAGGCCGAGCTGAAGAGCCGAACAACGAGGCGCATGCGCGTGGTTTCCCTCACAGAATCCGTCCAGCGGCAGCTCGTCCGATTGTCTCAAGGTCGAAGACAGAAGGGCAGAAAAATCTTCGAAGTGGCGCTCGCTGCCGCCTTAGACGTCCGCACGGCGCTGCCGAAGCAGGGGCGTCGCAGAAACCGACGTTGGCCCTTCCGCTCGAGACGGCGCTGTGAAGGATCGTCCACCCCTAGAAGCTCCCCCGGTGAGGCCGAAGGAGGTGCCGTTGGAAGGTGCGTCGGGAGCGGAGCGGGGTCCCGCGGCTTCCGCTCTCCACGATGCGAAGGGCGGAAGACTCAGCGGACGGAATTCATGGATGGGCCGTCGGGGACTCGAACCCCGGACCAACGGGTTAAAAGCCCGCTGCTCTACCAACTGAGCTAACGGCCCGAAACGCCGAAACTTCGCCCGTCCGGGCGCCACGCGCCAGTGTTGGGAACCGCGGCGACGAGAGCGCTGGCGCTACGCGTCGCGCTCGCCGGCGGGGTGGGCGCGCAGTTCGTGGACGAGAAAGGCGGCTGCGAGCACCACCGCGGTGACGCTCCAGAGGTGGAAGCGCAGGTTGGTCTGTCCGCCGGCGAAGAAATAGGTTCCGCTGTAGAGGCAGGCGCTCGAGAGCAGCAGCATCGAACGCACCGGCCAGCCGCGGCCGCGCGCACCTCGCGTCGCACAGACGACCAGACCGATCCCCGCGAGCAGGAGATACCGCCAGCTTCGGAAGAGACCCGGGAGGTTCTCCACCGCGGCGCCCAGCCACGAGCGCACGAGCAGCGAGAACCCCGAGCGCTCCCAGCTCACCTCGAGGCCGTGGCGCGGGTAGTGGAGCTCGACGCGGGTCCAGTCCCACGGAATGGTGACGTAGAAGCCGGCGAGGTCGGTAAAGCCCGTTGCGATCGCGAAGGTGTGCCAGCGGTGCGCGAGATACGCGAGAGGATGCGAAAGGATCGCCTCCCGCCACGCCTCGCGGAAGCGCTCGGCGTGCGCGGCGCCGAGCGCGATGCGGTTCTCGGGCTTTGCGAAGTACTTCGTCCAGCCCCTGGCGTAGACCGCGTCGTACTCGGCGGCGGTCCGCTGGGGCGCACCGTCGATCGCGGGCAGCAGATCGCGATCGGTGCGCGCGGACAGACCCATGAGGTCGTAGGCGACCGTCTGGGTCATGGGCGTCTCCCCGGCGTCGGCCGGAAGCAGGACGGCGTTGATCGCGAAGCTGCCAGCGAGAAGCGCAACCCCCGACGCCAGCACCACGCGCCGGCGCAGCGGGGGATCGAACGCCGCAAGCGGGCCTTTCGAAAGACACAACGGGATCCAGAGGACGAACGGCAGCACCGCAGCGGTACCGTTGTAACGAACCGCAGATCCGTAGAGGAGCGCCGCCAGTGCCGCCCACAGCGGCCACGGATGTTCGTTGCGCTCGAAGCGGACGAGCACGCCCACGCCGAGCACGAGTGCGCTCATCATCTGCGCGTCCTTCGAAATGTGCGTGACGTGTCCGAAGCACGGCGGAAACAGGCCCACCCCCAGAAAGAACGCGAGCTGCCACGCGCGACGACCGGGAAACAGCGAACGCGCGATCCACGCGAGCCCCAGCCACCACGCGGTCACCTGCAGGAGCAACATCAGGAACGGTCCCTTCACGAGAGCGTTCGCGAACATCCAGACCGCCGCCATCGCGGGCGGGTGCCACGCGTAGAAGCTCCCAGCGAGCGCGGCTTCGAGCTGCTGTCGCGAGTCGATGCCGAGGTGACCGGGGAAGCCGACAGCGAGTGTCAGCCCGATGCACACCGCGCAGAGCCACGTGCCGGGGGCGACGCGCGCCACCGCATCGGAACTCGCAGTGCGCGCTGCGCGGGCGTCGTCGGACATCGCACCTCAAGGTACCCGGAAACGGACGATCGTGTACTCTGAGCCAGCGCCTTGCGAAGCCTTGCACCCTCCATCCTGCTGGTCGCTCTCGTTTCCGTCGCGCCCTTCGCGCGGCTCTACTCGCGCAACCTCGGAAACGCCATCGACGCCTTCGAGCTCGCGCTCTGGGCCATCGCCTGGACCTCGTTCTGGGTGATCGCGCTGCTGCTCGGCCGCGCGCTCTTGCGCGCCGACACGCGACGCGCGGCGTGCGTGTGTGCGACGAGCGCGTTCGTCGCGTTCTCCTACGGCGCCCTCGCCGATGCGCTGGGCGAGGGAGGAGGAGCGCTCGCCTTCGTGGCGATCGGTGCGCTCTCCGTGGCCGCCGCGGTGCGATTCGGTGGGCGTCCGGTCGTGCACCGGGCCGCGCTGGTCTTCGCCGCACTGTCGCTCCTGCTCCCGCTGTTCAGCGTGATCTCGTACCGCCCTCCTCCCCGAGGTCCCGCGCTCCCCCTCGAAGCGGCGTTCCCCCTCGCGGACAACGCCATCTGGTCCGGCGCTCCGGTGCGCACGCCGAACGTCTACTGGCTCGTCGCCGACAGCTATCCGAACGCCCGCGTCCTCGCCGAGCAGTTCGGCTTCGACAATCGGCCATTCCTCAACGCACTCGGCGAGCGGGGCTTCTACGTGTCGAACGCCAGCTACGCGAGCTTCAGCAATACCCTGCTCTCCGTGTCTTCGACGCTCGACATGGTCTACCTCTACGAGCCGACCGAGCGATTTTCCGAGCTTCGCTCCGGCGTCCGCGTGACCTTGCCGGGGCGCGCGAACCGCGGACCCGTCGAGACGACCGTGGGCGACAACCGCACCGTCGGGTTCCTCAAGCAGGCCGGCTACCGGTACGTTCACTTCGAGGGACGCACCTACCACATCACGCGTTGCCGCGGTTACGAGGACGTCTGCATCACCGGAATGCCGACGCGACCGAGCGACCTGCAATCGGTACTCCTCGAGATGCTCCCCTACCGGCTGCCGTTCGCCCTTGCGGGCGGCGACGCGCCCATGGCCCGGCCGGTGGTCAAGGGCGATCGGAGCGCATCGGGGACGGGCATCCCGGAGCTCGCCGCCGGCCTTCGCGCCCTGCCCCGCGACCGTCCCTTCTTCGTGTACGCGCACATCTTCTCACCCCACGGTCCCTACTCGAACGACGAGCACTGCAATCTCCTCGAGCGAAGTCCGCCGCGCCCGACCTCCGCGGACTACCTGCGCCAGCTCCAGTGCGTGAACCGACAGCTCCTCGGGCTGCTCGACCAGATCTCACGCGACGATCCGAGTGCCGTCGTCCTCTTGAACTCGGACCACGGTCCGCGCCTCACCGTGCACCACGAAGTCGCGATCGACGACTACGACGCCGACCAGATCCGCGAGACGCTGGGCATCCTGAACGCCGTGCGGCTGCCGCCGGTCTGCCGCGAAGATCTCGCCCAAGATCTCATCCCCGCAAACGTCATGCGGATCGTCTTCGCGTGCCTCGGCGGGCACCCGGCCCGCCTCCTCGAGCCGCGCCACTTCGTCGCCGCGGGCAACGCGGGACACCCCGACTACGGGCGGATCCGCGAGGTCCGGGTGCGCTGAGCGCCAGCCGAATCGACGTCCTGGATTGACTTTCGTTTTTCTTTCGCGTATGCTGAATCGCCTACCCCTGTGACGCCCAGGGCGAATGGAGAACGGACCTCCGGACCGGGAAGGGTTCCCAGCCGGCTGTCGCCTCGGGCACCGCATGAGTGGTGAGCGGGCAGGTGCTGCCGATTGAACATGGGACTCGCGGTCCCCGCTCGCTCGCCACTCCCCCCCTTCCCCCGACGGATCCCCGGGCTCCGCGTCGGCTCCGATTCGATTTTCGAACCCGCCTCAGGCGATGGAGAGATCGAGCCGGATCCCGTAGTGGTCCGACCCGGGGATATCGAGCATCCGGCAGGTCTCGACGTCCACGCCGCGGCCGAAGCAGTGGTCGATGCGGAGCAGCGCCGGCCCAGCCCAGACGGGCCAGGTCGGACGCGGCCGTTTTCCACAGCGACGCGCGTGGGCAGACACCAGATCGTCGAGCAACGCCGCCATGCGCCGGTAGAGGGGCCACACCGGCGAGGCGTTGAAGTCGCCCACCACCACGCGGGTCCGCTCGGAGCTGGCCTGGACGTAGCGGAGCAGGTCGTCGAACTGGCTGGCGCGCCGGGCCGGCTGCGCCCACACGGGCGGGCTGTGGGGCGCAGCGAAGTGCACGTCGATCACCTCGACGGGTTTCGGCAGCTCGGGCCAGTGCTCCGGGGACAGTGTCGCGACGTGCGCGCGGCGGTAGACCATCGGAATGACCTCGAGCACGGCGGGTCGACGCAGCGCGATTCCCATGCCCACAAAATCGTCCGACGGCATGAGCTCCCCGTACGGGAGCACCTCGGCGACCGCGTCGGCCTGGTCGTGCGAGAGCTCTTGCAGGCACACGACATCGATCTGTTCACGCTGGAGGAGGTCGGCGAAGCGATCCGGGTCGGCGCCACCGTTCAGGAGATTGGCCGTGAACAATCGCAGGTGGGCGCCCATGCAACGCCTCTTCGTTCGATTCCCGTCCGAGGTTGAGCCCGACCCAGGCGAGGATAGGCTTCGGCGCCAGCACGCGGCAGAAGCCGGATCTGCGACGCCGGAGAGTGACCGCACGGTCGGCGGCGGACGCCCACCCCCTCGGTGATCAGGATCTCATCGGGTGAATGAACCGGCACGCGAGCGAGTGCCGGAAGCAACCCAACCGGTGACGCGGCTCGCGCGCTCAGCGCCGCGGTCGGAACGGATCGAGGTCGTGGATCGTCTCGTCTCGCCCCGGCCCGACGGAGAGGATCTCGACGGGAACTCCCACGAGCGCCTCGATGTGCCGCACGTAGTTGCGCGCATTCTCCGGGAGATCCTCGAATCGGCGGCACCCGCGGATGTCTTCGGTGAAGCCAGGCAGGCTCTCGTACACCGGCTCGGCGGCCTCGATGTCGGCGAGTGTCATCGGGAAGTCCTGGCTGATCTTGCCGTTCACCTTGTAGGCCGTTGCGACCTTGAGCTCGTCGAGGCCCGGCAGGACGTCGAGCTTGTTGACGGCAAGACTCGTGAAGCCGTTCACGGTAACGGCCTCCCGGAGCATCACCGCGTCGAGCCAGCCGCAGCGACGCGGTCGCCCGGTGGTCGCGCCGAACTCGGATCCCACCTCGCGCAGACGCGCGCCCATCTCACCCTCTTCCTCCGTCGGAAAGGGCCCGCCGCCCACGCGCGTGGTGTACGCCTTCGTGATGCCGAGGACGCGGTCGATCCGCGTCGGACCAACGCCCGCGCCGGCACATACCGCGCCGGCCACGCAGTTCGACGACGTCACGTACGGATAGGTGCCGTGATCGATGTCGAGGAAGGTCCCCTGGGCGCCCTCGAATAGCACGTTGCGTCCGTCGCGCAGCGCGCGTTCGAGTGTGCGCGACACGTGACCGACATAGGGCTCGAGTTCGCGCCCCCATTCGATCGCCATGCGGGTGGTCTCGGCGACGTCGATCGCCGGCCAGCCGTAGTAGTTCACGAGCTCGAAGTTCTTCTGCTCGGCGACGCGCTCGATGCTGTCGCGCAGCTGCTCGGGGTTCAGGAGATCCGCGACGCGGATGCCCCGCCGCGTGACCTTGTCCTCGTACGCCGGACCGATACCGCGCCCGGTGGTACCGATCGCGTGCTTCGCCGCCTTCTCCTCGCGTGCCTTGTCGAGCGCCTTGTGCCAGGGCAGGATCACGTGGGCGCGTCCCGACACGCGCACCCGCGACGGATCGCGCAGTACGCCGCGCTCGCGGAGCGCGAGGAGCTCCTCGAGGAGCACGGTCGGATCCACCACGACGCCGGGACCGATCAGATTGATCGTTCCCGGGTCGAGGATACCCGCCGGAACGACGTGGAGCACGGTCCGCTCTCCGTCCACCACGAGGGTGTGACCCGCGTTGTTGCCACCGTGGAAGCGGACCACGAGATCCGCCTTGGGGGCCAGCCAATCGACCAGCTTCCCCTTGCCTTCGTCACCCCACTGGGCGCCTACCGCAACGAGTGTCGTCATGAGCCGAGGTCCACGATCTGGGCAGAGATCACCTGGGCAAGGCCACTCAGCCGCTCCATGACCTCCGCGCTGGGCATTCCGTCGATATTCACGAGCATCGCCGCCTCGCTTCGCTCCGGGACGAGCGCGAGCTGCATCCGCGAGATGTTGATTCCGCCCTCGCCGAGGATCGTCCCCACCATCCCCACCACACCGGGCTGATCGTGGTTGTGGATGAGGAGGGTCGGGCCCTCCGGGATGGCCTCGAGCATGAAGTCGTCCACGCGTACGATCCGCGGCTGGCCGCCGTGGAAGACGGCGCCGACGATCAACCGTTCGAGGGTGCCGGCCACCTTCGTGCTGATGGAACTCGCGAAGTCGATCGGCCGGTTCGACTTCGACTCGATGACCTTGATGCCGCGCTGCTGGGCGAGCAGCGGTGCGTTCACCATGTTGACCTGCTCGGTGGCCGATTCGAGGAGGCCTTTCAATACGGCCACGGTGATCGGCGCGACGTCGCCGAAAGCCGCGTCTCCCGCGTACTCGATCTCGATCAGCTCGATGGGCCCCGGGCACAGCTGCCCCTGCATGCGCCCGAGCTTCTCGCCCAGCGTGATGTAGGGCCTCATCTGCGCCCACAACTCCCTCGAGAGTGACGGCACGTTGACAGCGTTGTTGAACACGCCGGTGAGGAGGAAGTCGCGCACCTGCTCGGCCACCGCGATCGCCACGTTGATCTGCGCCTGCTCGGTGGACGCGCCGAGGTGGGGCGTGCAGATCACCTGCGGGTGTGCGACGAGCGGGTGGTCTTCTCTCGGTGGCTCCTCGGCGAATACGTCGAGGGCGGCTCCGCTCACCTGACCGCTCTCGAGCGCGTCGAGCAGCGCATCCTCGTCGATGATGCCGCCGCGCGCGGCGTTGATGACCATCACACCGGGCTTCATCTTCTCGAACGCGGCGGCGTCGAGCATGGCGGTGGTGTCCTTCGTTTGCGGTACGTGGATGGATATGAAGTCCGAGCGCGCGAGCAATTCTTCGAACGACACGAGCTCGATGTCAGCGCGACTGGCCGCGAACTCCGACAGGAAGGGATCGTGAGCGATCACCTTCATGCCGAGTCCGCTGCCGCGTTCCGACACGATTCGCCCGATGTTGCCGAGACCGATCACGCCGAGCGTGCGGTTGTAGAGCTCCACACCCGTGAAGCTCTTCTTGTCCCAGTGACCCGACTTCATCGACGCCGTGGCCTGCGGGATGTAGCGCGCAAGCGACACGAGCAGCGCCACTGCATGCTCAGCCGTCGTAATGTTGTTGCCGCCGGGCGTATTCATCACGGCGATGCCGTGCGCCGTGGCCGCGCCGACGTCGACGTTGTCGACGCCGATGCCCGCGCGGCCGATGGCAGTGAGCTCGGTCGCCGCCTCGATGACGTCCGCCGTGACCTTCGTGGCGCTGCGGATGACGAGGGCCGACACGCCAGCGACCGCCCCGATGAGCTCTTCCGGGGAGAGCCCGGGCCGGTAGTCGACTTCGATGCCGCGCGCGCGCTCGAGGATCTCGAGCCCTTGTTGAGCGAGTGAATCCGTTACGAGAACTTTGACCACGTGGTCTCCAGCGGAGTTGGTGCGCGGGTTCGTCTGCGCCGATCAGTCGGCGAGAAGCTCCGTCGCCGTGCGGGCGGCTTCGCCGAGCTTGGCGACGTAGCCGTTGGCCGCGAGCGACATCTCGATGGCCGCAATCGCGGCGATCGTGTCGAAACGGTCGAAGTAGCCGAGGTGGGCAATCCGAAAGATCTTGCCCTTCAGGTGTCCCTGGCCGTCGGCGACCGTGTAGCCGAGCCGTTCTCGCAGATACTTCTGGAACGCCGGGCCGTCTACGCCGTCGGGAATCACGACGGCGGTGGTGGCCGCGCTCGGAGCGTCAGGCGCGAGGAGCTCGAGTCCGATCGCGCGCATCGCTTCGCGCGTGGCGGCTGCAAGGCGCTCGGTGCGCTCCCACGTCACCTCGAGGCCCTCCTCATCGAGGATGATCTTGAGCGCCTCGTCGAGTCCCAGCATCAGGCCGATCGCCGGCGTAAAGGCGGTCTGGTCCTTCGGCAGGACCGCGAGCTCCGCTTTGAGATCGAAGTAGTAATGACTGCAGGTCGAAGTCTCCATGAAGCGCTGCGCGCGCTCGGAGACGCCGATGAAAGCCAGGCCCGGCGGCAGCATGAACGCCTTCTGAGAACCGGACACGACGACGTCGAGGCCCCACGCATCCATGCGCATCTCGTAGACGCCCGCGGCGGTGATCGCGTCGACGACGATGATACGGTCGCCGCTGTGATTCACGACTTCGGCGATCTCCTTCACGGGATGGCGCGCCCCGGTGCTCGTCTCGGAGGCCGTGAGGTAGACGGCGCGGATGTCGGGACTCGCGTCGAGAGCGCGTGCGATCTCTACGGGCTCGACGGCGCGGCCCCACTCGACGTCGATGCACGTCGTGCGCACGCCGTAGGCCTCGCAGATCTCGGCCCAACGCTCTCCGAATTTGCCGCCCCGAACGACCAGGGCGTGATCACCGGGAGAGAGCAGGTTCGACACCGCGGTGTCCATCGCACCCGTGCCCGACGCGGCGAAGATCGCCACGGGACTCTCGGTCTGGAACACCTGCTGCAGGCCCTTGCGGCAGCGTTCGAACACCGGAAGAAAATCGGGGGCGCGGTGATTGAGGATCGGTTGCGCCATCGCTAGACGCACTCGATCCGGAACCGGGACGGGTCCCGGTGTAAAGAGACGACGCTTCAACATCGGACTGGTCCTGCTCCCGGTTCTCCAGGCTCTTGGGAGGCGCGCGCACGCGACCCCTCGGGTCGCGACGCGCGTCCGGTACGACGGATCGCGGTGGGGCCAGCGGCCGGTCGAGGACGCGGACCCGCCCCGTGAGGAAATCACGCGGAGTTGGAGGGTACCGGAGCCCCGGGGGACTCTCAACGGTGGTCGAGGCGACGGTCGCTGGGGCCTTCTGGGGCCACGAGGGCGCCCGCGAAGGCCTGGCTGCACCGCTACCCTGTCCACGCCATGTCGCCTCGTCCCTCCACGCCACGCGAGATCTCCCCCTCGGGCGCCCTCAACGCGGTGGTTCGGGTCCCGGGATCGAAGAGCCTGACGAACCGCGCCTACCTCATTGCCGGCCTCGCCAACGGCACGAGCGAGGTCACGGGCGGTCTCGTGGGCGACGACAGCGAGGCCATGATCGGCGCGCTGCGTCGACTCGGCTGCCGGGTGGAGGAGGATTCCGATGCCCTTCGGATCACCGGTCGCGGCGGCGCATTCAGCCGGCCCGACGGCCCCCTCGATCTGCGCAACTCCGGCACGAGCGCGCGTTTCTTGACCGCGGCGGCGTGCCTCGGCGAGGGCCCGGTCGTGATCGACGGAAACGCGCGCATGCGCGAGCGACCGATTGGCGACCTCGTCGACGCGCTCACGAAGCTCGGCGCCGAAGCCGAGATCGTGGGACGGGACGGCTGTCCGCCGGTCCGGCTCGCCGGTGGCGGCATGCGCGGCGGCGAAGCGGGGATCGACGCGAGCGCCTCGAGTCAGTACGTCTCGGCCATCCTGCTTGCAGCGCCCTACGCGAAATCGGACGTTGCCCTGTGCTTCGAGAACGGTGTGCTCGTGTCCCGTCCCTACGTCGACCTCACGCTCGACATCATGCGCCGCTTCGGCGCTGACGCCGAATGGATCGACGAGTCGAGCTTGCGTGTGACGTCGGGACAACCGTATCGCGCACGCGCCTACGCGGTCGAGGCGGATGCGTCGGCGGCGGTCTATCCGTTCTGCGCGGCGGCGATCGCCGGCGGTCGCGTGCGCGTCGAGGGAATTGCCGAGGGGTCGCTTCAGTCCGACTTCAGGATCCTCGAGCTGCTCGAGCGCATGGGCTGCCGTGTCGCGCGCGGCGCGGGGTGGGCGGAAGTCGAAGGCACGCCGGCTGGACTCTCTGGAATCGACGTCGACATGAACGACCTGCCCGACGCTGCGCTCGCTCTCGCGGTGGTCGCGCTGTTCGCGACGGGACCCACGCGACTGCGCAACATCTGGAATCTGCGGATCAAAGAGACCGATCGGCTGGCGGCCCTCGAGACCGAGTTGCGCAAGCTGGGCGCCGACGCGCGGGCCGACCGCGATTCCCTGTCGATCGCGCCGGGTCCGCACCGCGCGGCCACGATCGACACCTACGACGACCACCGGCTCGCGATGTCGTTCTCGCTAGCCGGTCTGCGGATTCCCGGAGTCGCGATCGACGATCCCGGCTGCGTGGCGAAGACCTGGCCCGACTACTGGGCCGCGTTCGACGCCATGCTGGCCACAGGGTCGCGGAGCTAGCTCGGCGGGTTCGGCTCGAAGCCTACGAATCGCGATCCGGGCCCGGGTTGAGCTCCTTCGGGCGCCGCTTGCCGAAGAAGCGCGCGGGCCGCGCGTACAGGCGCGGCTCCTCTACGGCAGCCTCGCGCCGCGCCGCCGAAGGCCGCCCCTCGGCGCACGCCGAACCGCAGTACCAGATACCGCCGCGGCGCAGCGACGCGAGCCCGAGGCCGTCGTCGCAGCGCGCGCAGGAGCCGCTGCCGCTGATCGGTCGTTGATCTGACATGGTTGCGCCGTCCGCTTTCAGTGCCTGTACCATCGGCACGCGCCGTTCAAACCTTTCACCCGTGAGGGGGAGAACCGGGGATTGCGCGGGAGTTGCCGCCGCGTGAATGTCTGCGGCGCGGACAGACGAAGGAGAAAAGCGGGAATGCAGGAAGTGACGGCGGCCATCGACGCACTCGGCCTCACGCGGCGTTTCGTCGACCACACGGCCCTCGACGCCCTCACCCTGCAGGTCCCGCGCAACGAGACGTTCGGACTGCTCGGCGCAAACGGCGCCGGAAAGACGACGTTCATTCGCCTGGTCACCGGCTTCCTGCTCCCGACGGACGGCGAAGTCACGGTCGACGGCATCTCGCCGAGCCCGCACC
>SPKZ01000675.1_pt1 | contig 11977 bp, 10 predicted proteins | sample 2456571 | NCBI WGS metagenome assembly SPKZ01 (sample SAMN11192286, study PRJNA482655) | marine metagenome | biome: ENVO:00000447; feature: ENVO:00000244|ENVO:00000211|ENVO:00000569|ENVO:00002023; material: ENVO:00002151; isolation source: ocean water from marine abyssalpelagic zone ...
CCTGGTCGATGTATACGTCGAGCGGGGATACGAACTCAGCGTTGCAGCAGCGGCACGGCTCGGGCGCGCGGGCCAACTCGCGGAGATGCTTTCGGAAGGTCTCGACGCGCGCGAACCCGGTCCCAACGGTCGCACTCCAGTCCAACTCGCGATAGAGAACGATCGCGGCGAAGCACTCCGAGTGCTGCTCGACCACGGGATCGCCGCCGACACGCCGCTCCCCACCTGGGACCGGCGCTCGCCACTCCACGAGGCCGCCGCCCGGGCCGACGCCGCCAGCGTCGCACTACTGCTCGAACGGGGCGCCGATCCCGATCGACTCGACCGCGTCGGCCGCAGCCCGCTCTACGAAGCGGTCGCGCACGGACGCGAGAAGACGGTACGGGTCCTGCTCGAACACGGCGCCAACCCGAACCTCGCGCCCCCGGGCGAAGCGCTGGTCGACCTCACGCATCGCGACTCGATCCGCGCACTGCTGGAGGACCACGGCGCGCGCTCGTCTACCGAGGTAACCCCAGACTGATCGCGCCGCCCGCGTCCCGCGTCACAAAAACTGGAGCGGGAAACGGGGTTCGAACCCGCGACCCTCGGCTTGGGAAGCCGATGCTCTACCACTGAGCTATTCCCGCGTGACGGGCAAGATACCAGAGCCGCGGGCGCGGAGGTAGCGAGGACTCGGGGCTGCTCCGGAGGGCTTACTGCTTGACCCGGATCTTCTCGAAGAGCGCGTCGAGGCCGGAGAGGCTGTCCGCGTTGGATTCTTCGAGCGGGTTCTCGTCGGAGCATTCGAGGTCAAGTGCGATCTCGGATGCGGCCGCGGCAGTCCCGCGGGTCGGGGCTGCGACGGAATCGAATGTCGGCGGTTCCGGGGACGGGGACCGAGCCAGCTCCGGGCCTTCGTCCAGAGAGACATCGCTGGGCTCGAACCCGGGGTCTTCGGCACGCCCGACCGGGTCGACGCGCGCTCCCTGCTGGGCCGCGGGTTGCAGTCGAGTGCGCTCCGGTTGGGTCAGGCCCAGTTGCTCGGCTGCAGCAGCGATCGCCGACACGTCGATCGGGTCGGATTCCGAGAGAAATCCCTCGAACAGGCTGTTGTCGGCCAGGGTGTTGATCAACCGGGGAACCCCGTCCGAAAAGCGGTGGATCGCGTCGATCTCCTGGTTACCGAAGAGGCCGGGATTCCCACCCACGCACGCGAGTCGCGCGTGCAGAAACTGCTCGGTTTCCGCGCGGTCGAGGCGGTTCATGCACACGCGCGCATCGACGCGCTGGCCGAGCGACGGATGCTGATTGAGCAGCGCGTCGAGCGCCGGAACGCCGAACAGCAGCAGCGTGAGCAGGCGTTGGCCCCGATGCTCGAGCGAGAGCAGTCCCCGAAGTTCCTGGAGCGCCCCCGGGCCCTGGAGCAACTGCGCTTCGTCGATCAGGAGCAACGGCAGCTTGCCCTCGGCCTTTAGGGCGATCAACTGCGAGTAGGTCTGTCCCATCGCCTGCAGCGGTTCGTCGGACGGCTGGGTCACGCCAAACGCATGCGCGACGCGTCTTCTCAGCCAGCTCCCGTCGCACTCCGCGTGCGGGACCGTGAGCAGCCGCACCTCGCAGGCGTCTTCGGCCAGTTCGTTCAGCAGCCGGCGAGCGAGGGTGGTTTTCCCCGAGCCGGACTCCCCGACGACGACGCACAGACCCTTCCGCTGCTCGACGATGCGCAGGACGCGCGTACGGGTGCGTGCGAGCGCGGGCCCCTCGTGGTAGGCGCGCGGATCGGGGTCGTTGCGAAAAGGCTCTTCGTCGAGCTTGTAGAACTTCAAGTATTTCATCTCTGGTCCCTTCAGAACCTTCTCAAATATCAAGGGTTTCGAGTTCCCGAAGCCGCAGCGCGACATCTCGGAACCCGGCGTCCGCCTGGGCCACCGAGCGGAAAGCCACGAGCGCTTCCCGGTGGCGCCCGCAGGCGCGCAGGGAACCGCCGAGTTCGTAGCGCAGCGCGGTCAGCGCCGAGGGATCTTCCTTCGCGAGCGCGAGTGCCTCCTCCAGGTGGTCTATGGCCTCGGCCGGACGGCCGAGTTCGACCTTGCAAGTGGCCAGGAGCGAAAGCGCCTCGAGACGGCAGGTCTCCCCGCGGCGCGCAACCTCGAGTTCCTGCACCGCGTCGTCGAGCAGACCCATTTCCCGATACGCGATTGCGAGGTCGTAGTGGGCCCCGCTCTCGTCGTCGCTGAGCTGCGCCTGGATTCCCTGCTTGAACGCCGCGAAGATGGCGTCGATCCCGCTGCCCGTGGAGGCCCGCGTCGGCGTTGCGTCGCTCTCGCTATCGTCGGCAGCGTCGATCGGCGTGATGAGCACGAGTTCGTCCTCGTCCCCGGCCTGGCTGTCCGCTTCCGATTCCAGGATCTCGAAGGCCTCGACGAGCGGGAGTTCCGATCTGTCGGCCACGTCCACCGATTCCGGGCCCGGCCCGTTCAGCGAAACGACGGTCTCAGTCCCGGGCCCGTCCTGGAGTTCGATCTCCGGGATCGGTACGTCCGGGTCGGGCTGCTCGAGCGCCTCGATCCGCTGATCGATCTCTGCCACACGCGCGGCATTGCCCTCTGCGCGGGCCTGTAGCCTGCGCTCGTGCTCGAGCGCGATCGCGCCGCGCGCGTCACCCTGCAATGAGAGCACCTGCGACAGGATCCCGCGCGCCGCGTCCGACGCCGGTTCGTGCTGGAGCACACTCCGCGCCCGGCTGGCGGCGAGTTCGAACTGTTCGTACTCGAGAGCCACGCGCGCTTCGGCGAGGAGCGTCCCGGAATCCTGCGCGCCGCCCGCGTTAGGCTCCGCCGCGGGAAGCACCGGATCCGTCGCCTGTTCCCCGGAGACGATGTCGTCGAGCAGCATGCTCCCGGAGGTCTCGGATTCGGAATCCGGCTCCAGTGGGTCGACCTGAAGCGTCGAAGCGAACTGCAGGGGTGACGGGCTGCGAGCGGCCGGTGTCCCCGCTGGGTCCGGCTGGTCGAGTTCGAGGTCCAGCTCGAGTTCCAGCCCGGAGTTCGCCTCGGACTCCGGCTCCGCGTCGATGCTGAGTTTCTCCAGCGGTCCCGGCCGGTCCGGGTTCTCGAGATCGGGCGCCATCTCCGGCTGGCTCTCGCCGGCCTGACGCTCGATTTCCTGCATGAGCTTGGTCGGCGCTCCGAGCGTCGCGATGGAGACGCGACGCTGCAGAATGTCGCGCGCCGTCTCTTCGTCTCCGCGCTCGCGATACAGGCCCGCGACCTCGCTCCAGACGCGCTGTGCCTGTTCGTCGTCTCCCACCGTCTCGAGCGCGTCGGCCAGTGCCTTCCGCACCTCGAGGTCGCCGGGCAGGCCCTCGGCGGCCGCGCCGAGCAGCGTCGCCGCCTCTTCCGCCGCACCGGCCTTGAGCTTCACTTCTCCGAGTTTGCGCAGCGCGTCCGCGTGATCTGGAAAGTGCTCGAGGATCGCGGTCGCGACCCGTTCCACCGCGTCGTCGGCGTCCGCCGCCTCGCTGTCTGCGAGCAGGCGGTCGAACCCGGCGCGGGCCTCCTCTTCGAGACCCTCACGGAGCATGAGGCCGGCGAGTGAAAGGCGATTCGAAATATTCTCGGGATCGAGGCTGGCGGCGCGCTTCAGCAGATCGTAGACCTCGGTGGTCGCGCCGCGCTCGCGGTACATTTCGAGCGCCGACTGGTACTCGCGGACCGCGTCCGACGACAGGCCCATGCGCTGGTAGAGTTCACCCAGTTCGACGCGAATCTCGAGCCGGTCGGGATCGATCCGCAGGACCTGCTTCGCGACCGCGACGGCCTTGGCCTCGAATCCGGCCTGCGCGAAATAGCGCGACACGGTCACGTAGACCTCGGCTGCCTTCGCCGCCGCACCGCGCTTGAGGTGAAGGTCCCCGATCCGCATCAAGACGTTCGGGTCCCCGGGGTCGCTCCTCAAGAGCTTCTGATACTCCAGGATCGCCTTGTCGAACGCGCCCTTTTGCGCGTGCTTCTGAGCCGATTCGAGGAGTTTTCTTTTCTTGGTTCGGAAGGCCAGAACGCGTCCTCGCTGGCGACGTCCAGCCGTGCATCCGGGTACGGGTGTGGCTTGCCGCTAGCGAGCGTTATCGGCTGAACACGCCGGCCCACTTGAGGAAATCGACGGCGCACACAGGCGATCCAGGCTGCGAAGCCGCTCCCGGCGCCGGACCTGGTCGAGTTCCGACGCGGAAAGTCCGGCCCGCTCGATCGGGCCGCCGAGCGCGTGCTCGAACGCGACGACGATGGCGCGCCTGAGCAACGCGGGGTCCGTGTGTCCGGTCTCGGGGAGCGCGGGTGGCGGGCCGGTGCCGAAGAGCGCGCGATACAGTTCCGAGTCGTCCCGGAGCCGGATCGAGCCGTGCTGAAGAAAGCCCCAGCGGGTGCGTCGTTGCGCGCTTCCGACGAGTTTCAGCCCGGCGGCCTCGATCTCGGTTCCGGTCGCGGACTTGAAGCAGAGCGGCTCGGCGCCGGCATCTCGATCCCCGTGCGCGGCTGCGGCCTCGATGCCGGCCCCGCGCAGCGCCTCTAGCAGCGCGGACCGGATCCACTCGTAGCTCGCCCACATCAGGTCCGGGATCGGGGCCGTGCCGCGGGCCGCGGCGACGCTGTAGCTCAGGTCGCGGCAGTGTAGGACCGCGCCGCCCCCGGTCGGTCGCCGGACCAGGTCGATCCCATGGGCATCCGCACGCCGGATCCAGTCCCCGGCGCGATCGCCCGGCGCGGGTGCGGCCCGGTAGCCGAGGCTCAGCGAGGGCCGACTCCAGCCGTAGAGCCGGAGGGTCGGGCGGCCCCCGGTGCGCAGGGACGCGAGCAGGGTCTCGTCGACGGCCATGTTCCGGGCTGCGGGGCCCGGCGGGTCTTCGAGCAGCCGCCAGGCGGAGGCCCGGCCTCTCGCCCGACTACTTGCCGGTTCCGGTGAGCGCACGGAAGGCCAGTTCGTAGCCGAGCGGGCCCAGGCCCGAGATCTGGCCCGTGACCACCCCGGCGAGCAGCGAGGTCTGCCGGAACGGCTCGCGCGCGTAGATGTTCGAGAGGTGCACTTCGATACACGGGGTCTCGGGCACGAGCAGCGCCACCGCGTCGCGCAGCGCAACGCTGGTGTGGGTGAGGCCTCCGGGATTCAGAATCAGGCCCTCGACCTCGCCCCGCGCCGCCTGCAGGCGGTCGATCAGGGCGCCCTCGTGATTCGACTGGAAGGTCTCGAGCCGCGCCCCGGCTTCGGCCGCCAGGCTCTGCAACCGGGCCTCGATCTCGGCGAGCGTGGTGCGCCCGTAGACCTCGGGCTCTCGGCGGCCGAGTTCGTTCAGGTTGGGGCCATTGAGGAGCAGGATCCTCATCGAGTCCGGTTCTACAACTCCTGGCGCAGATCGCGCAAGAGCGTCCCGACCAGGTAGCGGGCCTTGCCCAGAGTCCCGCTCGGATCGAACGCGACGGCCAGGAAGTACTCGTCGTCGAGGGGACGAAACAGCAACTGATAGCGGCTCGTGGTGACGATCAGTTCCTCGAGATCGGCGGCGGTTTCCTGCGCACCCGCGACCTTGCGCGCCGCGCCCAGGACGGACTGAAACTCGACCGCGACGGTCGCCAACTCGATCTCTCCACGCCGCGGGGCGTACTCCTCGACCGCCAGGCCGTCCTCGCCCATGATGGCGCCCGCGAGGGCACCCGGGGTACGGTCGACGACGATCGCCAGCATCTCTCGAAACGTCATTCTTAAACCTCCTGGGCCCGCGACCGCGATTGCCGTTGCTCGATCGTGCGAAGCCAGCTTTCCAGCGCCGCGATCGCGTCTGCCTGCGGGTGTGCCTTGCTTTCTACCAGGTTGCGGACGGCCTGCGCGCGCGCGTCCGAAGGGTTGCGGCGGAGTACGTCGTCGGCCACGTGAACCGCCTGTTCGAAATTACCCTGGTCTGCGAGGAGTTCGGCGACGGTCGAGGTCGCGAGCGGCGGCAGGCCGCCCGCTTCGGCGTCGGGCGCAGCCTGCGGTGTGAACTCTCTCGAGGCGGCTGCATCGGGCTGCTCTGCGCCGGGTCTCGACTCGTCGTCGAGCTGCAGTTCGCAAATGTCGTAGATCGCCGGGGTGGGCCCGCCGCCCTCCACCGGAACCAGCCGGAGTTCCAGCTCGAGGAGTTGGCGACGGACGGCCGGCGGAGACTTCGGTGTCCAGGCCGCGATCACGCGCCGCAGTTCGAGCGCGTCCGGCGCCTCGACCACCGCACGCTCGAGACACAGCAGCGCCAGATCGTGCTCGCCGAGTTCCCAGTGCCCGCACGCCAGGTCGAGGCGCATCATCACTCGCTCTCCGCTCACTGGTCCGCCCCCTCGAATACCTCTTCCGGGGTCAGCTTGATGACCTTGGCGCGCCCGATTTCGCTGAGTACCACGAAGCCCAGCTGGCGCCCTCGCACCTTCTTATCGACCGTCATCGCCCGAAGGTAAGCCTCGCGAGTTTCCGTTACACCGAGCGCGTCCGGGAGTTCGGTGGGCAGGCCCACGCAATCGAGGAGTCCCTCGAGCCGCTCCGCGGTTCCCGCGGGAGCCAACTCGCGCCGTTCCGAAAGCCGGGCCGCAAACATCATTCCAATCGCGACCGCTTCCCCGTGATGAATTTCGCGATAGCCCAGCACATTCTCGATTGCGTGGCCCAGCGTATGTCCGAAGTTGAGCAACGCACGCAGTCCGGCTTCACGCTCGTCGAGCCCGACCACCTCGGCCTTGATTCGAACCGCCCGCACGATCGCTTCGCTGAGCAATTCGGGATCGAGCGCCGTCACGCCCTTTGCGTTCTTTTCGAGCCAGGCGAAGAATTCGCCGTCCCAGATCGCGCCGGCCTTGATGATCTCGGCCATGCCGCAGCGTAGCTCGGAGGCAGGCAGCGTGCTCAGCACCGCCGGATCGATCCAGACCAGGCGCGGCTGAAAGAAGGTGCCGATCAGGTTCTTGCCCCGCGGGTGGTTGACCGCCGTCTTGCCACCCACGCTGGAGTCGACCTGTGCGAGCAGCGTGGTCGGGACCTGTACCAGCGCGACCCCGCGCAGGTAGGTCGAGGCGACGAAACCCGCAAGGTCTCCGACCGCTCCGCCGCCGAGTGCGACGATCACGGTGTCGCGGTCGGCCTCGAGATCGATCAGCGAGTCGTAGAGTCGCGATGCGTGGCTCAGGGTCTTTGCGCGGTCGCCCTCGGGCACGTCGAGGCGCTGGTGGGCGAGATCTGCACTCGAGAGGCCTCGTGCCAGGGTCTCGAAGTGAGCTTCGCCGACCCGCGGGGTCGTGATGCTCACCACGTGCGCGGCCCCGAACTCGCGTACCAGGGTCTCGCCCAGGTCCGCTAAGGATCCAGGTCGGATCCGGATTGGGTAACTCCGATCGCCCAGCATGACCTGCACGGTGTTCACTGCGGACCCTCCTGCTCGGAGAGCCGCTTCAGGATCGCGCTTGCGACCTCGCCAACCGAGCGTTCCGCGGTGCAGACCCGAATCGGGGCCTCGGCGTACGCCTCCCGCCGCTCCCGGAGGAGCGCCGCGAGCCGCGCGACCCGCTCGGGCCCCGAGCGATCGCCCAAGAGCGGGCGTTCCCGGCTGGCGCCGATCCGGGAAGCCAGGGTCTCGGGGGGCGCGTCGAGCCAGACCTGAATCCCCTTCCGGGCCAGGATCTCGCGATTCAGGGCGGAGGCGACTGCGCCGCCCCCCAGCGCCACGACCGTCCGCTCGCGCGGAAGCGCCTCGAGCACGCCGCGTTCGAGCCGGCGGAAGTGGTCTTCGCCCTGCCCTCGGAAGATCTCGGGGATCGTGGCGCCTGCGCGCTGCTCGACTGCATGGTCGGAATCGACGAGTTCCCAGCCGAGCCGGTCGGCGAGCGCGCGGCCCACCGCCGACTTGCCGGAACCCATCATCCCAACCAGCAGAATCGATCGATCCGGCTGCCCGGTCCCCATCCCGGAGACTGTAGCAGCCGCCCGATCAGCTGGCCCCGCCGCGCGGGTGCACGATCCGCGGGGTGACGAAGATCAGTAGTTCCTCGCGCTTGTCCACCTTCGTACTGCTGCTGAAGGCCGCCCCGAGCAGGGGGATTTTGGAGAGGAACGGCACACCCGTGCTCGAGTCGCTCTTGTCGACCACGTAGATGCCGCCGAGGACCATCGTCTGGCCGTCCATCACCAGCGCCTCGGTCTGAGTTTCGTTCTTCCTGATTCCGACTTCACCATTGGTTGCCGACGACACCTCCGGCGCGTTTCTCGACACCTTGATCTTCATCACGATCGACCCGTCGGCCGTGATGTGAGGCGTCACCTTGAGTTCGAGTACCGCGTCCACGAAGTTCGTATTGATGCTGTTCTCGGTAGTCGCCTCAAACGGGATCGCGACCCCCTGCAGGATCGTCGCTTCGGTGTTATCGAGGGTCAGAACCCGGGGCGATGAGACCACCTTTCCCGTGCCGTTGGTTTCCGCGGCCTGCAGCCTGAGATCGAGTTGGAGACGATCAGCGAGTCCGAGAAGACCCGCCGTGAGAACGCCGACGGCATTCTCGACCGGGTTCTGGACCACGAAGTTGGTTTCCTGCATCCCTCCGAGGCTCGAGGGATTGGTCCCGTCGCCCAGGTGGAAGTCCGGGGCCCCACCCCAGCCGCCGAGCGGGTTGTAACCCAATCCCCAGGTCGCTCCGAGTGAGCGCGAGAAGTTCAGGTCCGCCTCAACGATCTTTGCCTCGATCAGCACCTGGGGTGTCTGCGTGTCGATCGCCTTCACGAGCGCCGTGGATTCGTGGATCACCGAGGGGATGTCCTTGATGATCAACGTGCTGGTTCTGCGGTCGACGTCGACGCTGCCGCGTTCGGTGAGCAAACGCTCCACCAGGCCTTCGATCTCGTCCACGTCAGCGTAGTTCACCGGCTGGAACTTCACGACGAGATCTTCCAGCTTTTCCTTCGCGCGACGTTCAGCGAGCCTGGACTCCTCCTCCTGATGAAGCAGGTCGATCGGCGCGATCCGGAGGACATTTCCCACCCGGGTGAAACCCAGTCCCTTCGTCAGCAGCACCACGTCCATCGCCTGGTCCCATGGCACGTCGACGAGTCGGATCGTCACCTTTCCGCTCACCTCTTCGCCGGCCACGATGTTGAGGTCCGAGACCTCGGCAATCAGCCGAAGAATGCTCGCGATGTCGGCGTCCTTGAAATCGAGCGAGATGCGGCGTCCGCTATAGCTCTTCTCCGTGCTATAGCTGCCCTCGCGAAGCACGTCGATCGCGGCCGGGTTCGGGTTCTCGGGGGCGCTCGGAACCGGGCTCGGGTCGACTTCGTAGGACCGAAACGTCGCAGCCTGGCTCGGATTCATGGCGGGTCCCGGGACGGGTGCGGCGTGAGCCTCGGCCATCCACGGGGCAGCCGCGTACGACGGCGGCACTGCGGCTCTGGGTCGGTCAGCGGGTGCCGCGGCCAGCGGACGTCCTGCGTGCGCAAACTCCAGGACCCAACGACCGTCGCGCTGCTCGAAGCTGGGCCTGCTCGTGCCCCGATGCTTCACCACGATCCGCGCTTGCTCGATCTCGATATCCGGAGTCCGGAATGCCGAGACCTGCTCCACCGGACCCCCGAACTCGCGGGTGTCCAGCCGTCGCTGCGCCTGCGGCTCGATCGAAGCGTGCGGGAAATCGAGGACCGCGGTCACCGGATCCGGGTGGACCAGGATGGGCTGCGGGCCGCCCGTGGTGATCACGACGATCCGGTCCATCCCCTCGATCGACTCGAATTGAACACTGCTGACGTGGCCGCTCGTCGCTGGTGCCGGGGTCCTGGCGACATACGGCGCGTGCGATGCCGCGACCGGATTGGCCGCGATCTGGATCACGTCGCCGGAGCGCCGCTCGATCGCGGGTACGAACGAGGGTACGCTGGGCCGTTCGGCGATGCCGTCATCGGTGGATTCGATCGGCTCCGGCGCGCTTTCCGCCTGCTCCCCGACCAGGCTCAACTCGATCTGGACGCCGGATTCGGAATGCTCGATCACGTGCGATGCGATCGGGCCCCGCAGATCCACCACCACTCGCACCTTCTCAGGGTGGGTGCCGACCCGTAGCTGTCGAATTGCGCCCTGGTTCACCTCGTAGAGAGGCAGGTCGAGGCCGTTCTCGGCGCCCCAGAAGTCGATGACCAGACGTTCAGGCGAGTCGAGTAGAAAGGAATCGACGTTGTCGATGGGACCGGTGGCCTGCACCACGATGCGGGTCTCGAAGCCCCGCAGGTTCGTAATGCGGCTCGAGGCCTGAGCCTGCTCGCGAACCCGCGTGGCCTTCGCGTCTATCCGCCGCAGTTGGTCGGAGCTGGCCGGGTCCTTCTCGAGCATCTGCGCCTTCGCGACGAGCGTCGGCGAGTTCTCTATCACCGGAGAGCCGGCACGAGACGTGCCGCTCGGGGCCTCATCTGCCCGACTGGGATTGAACGCTTCGCTGCCATCCGAATCCGCCGGTGCGGCAGGCGGGGCATCTTCCGGGTCCGACGAGGATCCGGCCTCCCAGTTGCGGGGCCAGATCTTCACCACGAGATCGCTTCCGGACGGGATCACCTCGTACTCGGAGTCGTGCGCGAGGCCGACGGTCATTCGACCCAGAACGGCGCCGATCGCACCGTCGCCATACTCGCCGAAGGCGATCTCCTGCACGGTGCCGTCGCTCACCAGCATGGGCGACTCCATGCCCTCGAAAGTGACGTCGTAAAGTTCGACCACGAGACCCGGAGGGTCCTCCCTCATGAAGGCGGTATAGATCGGCTCCTCGGCGCCACGCAGCACGATCTGCGTCGTCCCGTGGCTCTGACGGACCTCCACGTCCGAGATCGTATCCTTGACCTCTTCGCCCGCCATCGCGGAACCCACCGTGAGCAGTGCAGCAAGGACTGCCGTCACTCCAAGACCTCGCCTGCTAGAGAGCCGCATCCTCATCAACCTCCCTGCGCCGCACCGCTGAGGCGCATCTCAATGTCTTTCGTCGTCGCGCGACCGCGGAAGTCGACGTACGTCTCCTTAACCAGGACCACGTTGTCGGCGATCCTGACCACGCGGCCATCATTCTTTCCAATGGGACTGCCGACCCCGATCACGTATCCCTTCCCGGATGGGTCCAGCACCAACGCCCGGGCTCTGTCGCTTCCCCAAATGATGGCCTGCAGCTGGAGCTGAGTGAGGTCGAAGCGCTCGAGTGGCGTCGCATCGGCCTCCTTCGAGCGTCGTTCGATGTCACGCATGCGGAGGACGTAGGAAGCGAAGGGATCCCGGCCTCCTCCGCCGCTGTAGTGAAAGGGGACCTCTGCGTCGGCGGCCGGGAGCGAGGCCGCCGGAGGCGGCTTGCGCAACGCGGGCGCCGAGATCACGGCCGCCTGCTCCGAACACCCGAGGAGGGCTGCGAGCGCAAGCGCGAGAACAACTCCTGAAAGGCTGCGCACGTCATTCTCCCCCGGTCTTGGCGTTTTCTACGAATCGGAAGGTGGTCGCGACGCCCCGCATCTCGAGCAAGGCCTCGTTGGGGCCCGGAGTTTCGATCATCAACTCGAGTTCAGTCATGTTCACGATCCGCTCATGCTGCGCGAGCTTCTCGAAAAAGCTCCCGAAATCGTGATAGCTTCCGAACATCTCGACCGAGATCGGAACCTCCGCGTAAAACTCTTTCATCCGCTCGGCCTGCGGCGTGAACGAACGAAACTCGAGCCCGGCGTTCTTGCCGAGACCCGTGATGTTCGTAAGCAGCACCGGCAGTTCGCGGCTGTTGGGCAGCCTCCTCAATGCGATCTCCAAGCGCGAGCTCACCTCGTCCCGGCGGCGCTCGAAGGTGGCGAGATTTGCAATCACACCCTTGCTCTGCGCGATCTCGCTCTGGAGACCCGCGTACTGCTGTTGGAGCGTGTTGAGTTCGCTCAGGCTGGCGGAGTAGGTGCTGACCCAATAGATGGCGACCACCGAGGCAAA
>SPKZ01008127.1_pt1 | contig 11974 bp, 13 predicted proteins | sample 2456571 | NCBI WGS metagenome assembly SPKZ01 (sample SAMN11192286, study PRJNA482655) | marine metagenome | biome: ENVO:00000447; feature: ENVO:00000244|ENVO:00000211|ENVO:00000569|ENVO:00002023; material: ENVO:00002151; isolation source: ocean water from marine abyssalpelagic zone ...
CGCCTGGCCGATGAGCGGATGCGGTGGATCCTGTGCCGCCCCGTTCATCAGCCGGTTCATCGTCTCGGAGTAGTTCGTGAACACGAAGTTCGCGCACTCGAGCATCGACAGATCGATGTGCTCTCCGCGTCCGGTTGCACGTGCGTGGAACACGGCCGGGAGCGCCGCGACCGCCCCGAAGGTCCCGGCCGCCCACTCGCTGACGCGGCCCCCGCCCTGGTAGGGCTGGGTCCCGGGCCGGCCCCGTCCCCCGATCGACCCCGACTCGGCTTGAAGCGTGAACTCGGTCGCGAGACGATCGGCCCAGGGCCCCTCCAGCCCGTAGGGCGTGATCGAAAGCACCACGAGGGATGGATGGGCCGCACGCAGGCCGGTCACGTTCAGGCGTTCGCCGGTGTCGGATTCCAGTCCGTGGCCTTCGATGACGAGGTCGGCTTCGGCCAGGAGCGCTTCGACGTGTGGCTGCGCGGCGGTTCCGACGACCGACTGCTTGCCGGCGTTCAGGAAGCCGAAGAGCGCGGAGTCCTCGCCGCCGAGGTCGGCGCCCGTAGCCGACCAGCGGCGCAGTGAGTCACCCTGCGGCGACTCGACCTTGATGACCTCGGCGCCCGCGTCGACGAAGAGCTTCGAACAATAAGGACCCGCGATCTGGTCCGAAAACTCGAGCACCCGGATTCCGGATAGACTCTTGTGCATCACGACACCTTCGGCCGCCTCGGCGCCGAGTACCGGTTGGCCGCGGATCCGGGGGCATCAGGCAGAGGATAGGCGAAACCAGCGGGCTTTTGGGCCTCGGCCGGTAAGCGTCCTGTCCGTTCGGAGTATTCTTTGAGTTCGGTCGTCATCGTGAGCGGGTGTCCGGGAAGCGGGAAGACGACCCTCTGTCGTGCGCTCGCGTCCGCCGACACCAACGGGTTGCACCTCGTATCGGACGCGTTTTACGAATGGATTGCGCACCCGATACATCCGACGAAACCCGAGTCGCGCCAGCAGAACACCGTGATCATGCATGCGCTCGCCAGTTCGGTGCAGGCCTTCGCGAAGGGGGGCTACACGGTCTATCTCGATGGGATCTTCGGGCCGTGGTTTCTGTACCTGTTCCGGCCGTATCTCGAGCCTCACACGCCGACTCACTACGTGGTTCTGCAAGCCCCGGAGGTCGAAGCGCTTGTACGTGTCCGAGGCCGGCAGGGCAGCGGACTGAGCCCGACCGTGACCCATATGCACCGATCGCTCGCCGACCTGGGCAAGCTCGCCCGATACTCGGTCGAAACCGGAGGCCGGAGTGAAAGCGAGGTCCAGGCCGTCGTTAGCGAGAGGCTGGCGTCCGACGCCCTGGCGCTGGATTGGTCGCTGGTTCCCGCCGGCCCGTGACCGCGCCTCCGCCGGGCCGCGCACCGATGCCGGGCCCCGGGGTCGGCGCCGTGTATTCGAAGACAGCCGAATCTGACTCGCTACATCGTCCTTCAAGCCCGCGAGGCGTAGGAGCGGTCGCGGGTGTCGATGCGGAGTTTGTTTCCGCGCTCGATGAAGCTAGGCACCTGGATCACGGCTCCGGTCTCGAGCGTGGCCGGCTTTAGATTCCGACCCTTTGCGGGTGGGTCCGTCTCGGTGACCTCGAGGACGACGAAGTTCGGAAGTTCGACGCCGATCGGCTCTTCGCGGTGCAGCACGAGCTCCACCTCGCAGTTTTCCATCAGGAGGTCGGCGTTTTCGATCAGGGCTTCGCGGACCTCGACCTGTTCGAAAGTCTTCTGATCCATGAAGACGCGGTTCGAGCCGTCGGCATACAGGTACTGCATCTGGCAATGCTTCACGGCTGCCTGCTCGAGGGACTCGCTGGCCCTGAGCGTACGGTCGATGACGGATCCGGAGATCAGGCTCTTGAGCTTGAGCCGCACGAACGCACCGCCCTTGCCCGGCTTTACGTGCTGGTACTCGGTGATGATGAACGGCTCACCGCTGTCCAGTTCGACCCGTGTGCCGGGTCGCATGCGAGAAGTGTCGATCTTGGCCATGCAAAGGGACCATAACCGATCGACCTTGCATCGGCTCGGGCGCGAGAATGCGCCCGACTAGTTAGGCTCACCGGGTTCGTGGTACCTTCGACGTCCGTGCGAGGCGTCGTGCGGCGTCTCGTTCGAGTGGGAGCCGCGACTCCGATGGATGCAAGGCTCAGTCTGGTGACGCTCGGCGTTGCGGATCTGGACCGCGCGGTGCGCTTCTACGAAGACGTACTCGAACTGCCGCGCCTCGCTTCTCCCCCCACGATCGCCTTCTTCGAACTCGGCAAGATCTGGCTCTCGCTCTACTCTCGCGAACTGCTGGCCGCCGACGCAGGTCTTCCATCCGAGGGCTCGGGCTTTCCGGGTTTTACGTTGGCACACAACGTCGGGTCCGAAGGCGAGGTCGACCGACTGCTCGAACACGTCACCTCTCGGGGCGGTCGTATCGTCAAGCCCGCGCAGCGCGCGGACTGGGGCGGCTACTCCGGCTACTTCGCCGATCCCGACGGATTCCTCTGGGAGGTGGCGTGGAACCCCAACTTTCCGCACACCTGAGCGCGGTCGGTCGCCAAGTACGCGGTCTGCGCGCTGAAGGCGCGTAAGGCACGCTTTGCCGGCGCGCGTGCACCTCGAACGACCTTCCGCGGATCGCCGGGACGAGTTCCTGTCCGCGGTGGTTCGAAGCCGGGGGCTTCATCGGCACTTCGCTCACCCGCCGAAGGACCGGCACGCCTACGCCGCGTGGCTCCGGCGCATCAGGCGGCCCTCCACCGAGGGACATCTCGTCATCGACGACGCGCAGGACGCGCTCGTCGGTGTCATCAACATCAATGAAGTCGTGAAGGGCGCCTTCGAAAGCGGCTACCTCGGCTACTACGCGTTCGAGCCCCATGCCGGGCGCGGTCTGATGCATGCGGGCCTGCGGCTGGTCATCGCGCGCGCATTCGGCGAACTAAGGCTCCATCGGCTGGAGGCGAACATTCAGCCCGAGAACGTGGCGTCGATCGCGCTCGTAAAGCGGCTGGGTTTTTCGTGCGAAGGGTTCTCGCCTCGCTACCTGAAACTCGGGGGCCGCTGGCGGGACCACGAGCGCTGGGCGCTGCTGCGCGAGAACTGGCGCGGGCGCCGCGGTCGCTGAGCAGCGAGCGCTACGCTCCGATGCTCGCCATGCGCGCCGCCGCGTGGGTGGGTGATAGAGTAGGCGAATGCTGGGGGGCAGCGAGGTGTTCCTTCCCTCACCTGGTGGGAAATCGTGAACGGCGGGCGTCCGCACCTGCTCGGCATCGACGACGCGCCCTTCGACAAGGGCCAACGTGAGCCCGTCCCGATCGTGGGGGTCACGATGGAGGGAGCGGACCTGGTCGAGAGCATCGCGGTCACGCGCTATCCGGTCGACGGAGACGGCGCGACCGAGTTCCTGAGCGACTGGGTCCGCGGCCTGCGCGTATACGCGTCGCTGCAGGGGGTGGTGCTCGGCGGCATCACGCTGGCGGGTCTCGCGGTTGTGGACGTCGAAGCGCTCGCCGCCGCGCTCGAACTCCCACTCCTGGTGGTGACGCGTCGGGCCCCGGTGGACACGGATCTGGTGGCCGCGCTTCAGGCCGCGGGTTTTCCGGAGCGTGCCGCGCTGGTCGAGCGTGCACCGCGAGCGGCGGCCCTCGGTGCGGGTCTTTACCTCGCCTGCGCGGGCACCGGGCGGAGCCGGGCCGAAGAACTGATCCGGGCCACGCTCAGAAAAGCCCAGCTTCCCGAGCCGCTTCGCGTGGCGCACCTGGTCGGAGCCGCTCTGGTGAAGGGCGAGTCGCGCGGCCGCGTTTGAGCGCGCTGTGCGGCGCGCGCAGGGAGTGCCGATTTTGCGTCTCGAGTCGCGTCGGGGATCGTGCCCCGCTCGACCCGCCCGAACGAGGCGTGAGATACACTTTCGAGACCCCATGCGTTGCGAAGCGAACGCTCCACGGTGACGGTCCCGCGTGAGCTCCGAACCGATCGCCTGCGACTTCGGCGCTGGCGGGACTCCGACCGGGCGCCCTTCGCCGAACTCAATTCCGATCCCAGGGTGCGGGAGTATCTTTCGGCTGCGGGTTCCGCAGACGAAAGCGATAGGTTGGTCGAGCGCATCGAAGCCCACTTCGACCGGCGCGGCTTCGGCCTCTGGGCGGTCGAGATTCCGGGCCGCGCTCCGTTCGCGGGATTCGTGGGCATCGCGGTGCCCGGCTTCGAGGCGGCCTTCACGCCCTGTGTCGAGATCGGATGGCGCCTCGCCGCCGAGCACTGGGGACACGGTTACGCCACCGAGGGCGCGCGCTCCGCGCTGGCTTTCGGCTTCGAGGTGCTTGGCCTGGACGAGATCGTGTCGTTCACGGTGCCGGCCAACCTGCGTTCGAGACGCGTGATGGAGAAGCTCGGAATGACGACCCGGCCCAAAGACGAGTTCGAGCACCCGCTGCTCCCAGCCGGGCACCCGCTCCGGCGCCAGGTGTTATACAGAATTGCCAGCCCCGCTCTGCGCGAGGCTGACCGCCCGGAGCTCAGGCGTTAGGATGAGCGACGCTTCAGAGGAAGATCGATGAGCGTGGCAAGAACCATCTCGCCCGAAGAGGCGCGCCGTTTCTACGACCGCATCGGATCCTGGCTCGACAGCCAGAGCTTCTACGAGGACGAGGCGATCTCTGACCTCGTCGACCACGCGAGCTTCGGCTCTGCCGAGGCCGTCTTCGAACTCGGCTGTGGTACGGGTCGTTTTGCCGAGGCCCTGCTTCGCGAGCACCTGAGCGAAACGGCCAGCTACCGCGGCTGCGACCTGAGTCCGAAAATGGTGAGCCTCGCAGGGACGCGGCTCGAGTCCTTCGGGGAGCGCGCCCGGATCATTCTGAGTTCTGGAGGCGCACCCGCAGCCGAGCCTGCCGATTCCTGTGATCGCTTCGTCTCCAACTACGTGCTGGATCTGCTCTCGGAATCGGACATCCGAGCGGTGGTTTCCGAGGCCTCGAGGATGCTTCGCCCCGGGGGTCTTCTGTGCGTTGCGAGCCTTTCCTTCGGCTGTGGCCGGTGGTCTCGCGGCTTCATGGGTTTCTGGTCGCGCGTGCACGCGTTGAGCCCAAAGCTCGTCGGTGGATGTCGGCCGATCGATCTGCCGTCCTTTCTGGGGGGCAGCGCCTGGAGCCTGCTTCACCACGAGTCCTTCTCTGCGTTCGGGGTCTCTTCCGAGGTGGTGATCGCCGAGTGCCGCGCCTCCGCCTGACGACGCGCCGGGCCGCGCCCAGCGGGTGCCGGGCCGGGGTAGAATACGGGGAAGCCATGACGGAAGAGAATCTTCGACCGCCCATCTGGGTCGGGCACATTGCGCTCGGGACCCCCGACCTGGAGGCCACGCGCAGGTTCATGCTCGAGCTGGGTATGCGCGAGATCGAGCACGGCGATCAGGTCGCGGTGCTGGAACTGCGCGGTGGGACGCATCTCGTCCTGCTGCCGTCCGAGGACGCTGGCGCAGGTCCCGCACCCTTCGATCTGATGGTCGAAGACCTCGCTGCCACGCGCCGCGACCTCGAGGCGAAGGGCCTCGAGCCCTCCCCAATCGCGAAGGAACGGTTCCACACCTCGTTTAGCGTTCGGTCCCCCTCGGGACATCTCATCACCTTCAACTCGAGTCACGTCTCCGAGCTTCCGGTCTAGGGTCCGGACCGCTCGGCGGAGCGCGAGCTTTCGGAAAGGCGAGCGCATGTCTTCGCGTCATTCGTGGATGGAACGCTTCATGCGGTTCGCGTCTCCGCGCGTCGTAGATGACTTCGCCCCGCCGCCGCGCCAGCTCGAGCCCGGCGTCTGGGTGCTCGACCGAAAACTGCAGCTGCCTGGCGGTCCGCGTCTTCCATCGAGATCCACGATCCTTCGCCTGGAAAGCGGCGCGCTGCTGGTGATCTCGCCGCCTCCGCTCAGCGAGTCTTCCGGGATCGATGCCCTCGGCACAGTCGAGCAGGTGGTGCTTCCGAACGGCCTGCACCATCTCTTTGCCGCCGAGTTCACGGCCCGCTATCCCGACGCGCGGCTGTTTGCGGCCCCGGGCCTGCACGAGCGGGTGCCCGGGCTGCCGCCCGCCCAGGTACTCGAGGCCGGCATGCCCGGCCCCTGGCCCGGCGAGCTGGAGCTTGCGGTTCTCGCTCCGGCGCGCGGCATCTCCGAGGTCGTGTTCTTTCACCTTCGAAGCGGAACGCTGATCCTCACCGACATCGCCTTCAACCTGACGAACATCGAGCGGCCGTTCGAGCGAATCTTCTGGCGCCTGTTCGGCGTCCCCAAGGCCTTCGGCCCGACCCGCAACGCCCGCCTGGTGCTGCTCCGCGACCACGCGGCCGCCTCGCGCTGCCTGAGCCAGGCGGCCCGCTGGCCGATCCAGCGGATCGTCGTCGCGCACGGAGAAGCGGTCGAACAGAACGCAAAGTCGGAGTTCTTGCGCGCCTTCGCGCGTTACCTGCCCGAACCGGACCGGACCTGAGCGGGTGCCGGACCTGAAGCCCAACTTCGGGAAGGCGGCCGAGGACTACGCGCGGTATCGCGCGGGCTTTCCCGACTCGATCTTCGATCGGCTCCAGCCCTTTGGGGTGGGCACTCCGGGACAGCGGGTGGTGGATCTGGGCACCGGAACCGGAACGCTGGCCCGTGGCTTTGCCCGCCGTGGTTGCGCGGTCACCGGCATCGATCCGGATGCCGCGATGCTCGAAAAGGCGCGGGAACTCGACCGCGAGGCCGGGGTGTCTGTCGACTACCGCGAAAGTCAGGCGGAGCAGACGGGCCTCGCAGCCGGATCCGTCGACGTCGTCTCTGCGGGACAGTGCTGGCACTGGTTCGATCGAGACGAAGCCGCGCGCGAGGCCCAGCGGATCCTGGCTTGCGGCGGACGCATCCTGATCGCGCACTTCGACTGGCTCCCGCTCGCGGGGAGCGTCGTCGAAGCCACCGAGCGGCTGATCGAATTGCACAATCGCGCGTGGAAGTACGCGGGAGGCATCGGAATCCACCCGGCCTGGCTCTCGGACCTCGCGCGGGCCGGATTTCGCGAGATCGAGAGCTTCTCCTACGACCTCGACGTGCCCTACACCCCCGAAGCCTGGCGCGGCCGGATTCGCGCGAGCGCCGGGGTCGGCGCGAGTCTGGCGCCCGACCAGGTCGAGTGCTTCGATCACGAACTGCGTGCGCTACTGGCCCGGGAGTTCCCGGGAGAGGTCCTCGCGGTTCCCCACCGCGTCTTCGCGGTGGTCGCGAGGTCTGCCGAGAGCGCCGCGTGACCGGCCTCGCGACTCGGGTCTCAACCGGAAGTGCGCGTGGAGCGCCCGCGATGCCCACCGGGCCTGCACCAGTACCGCGCCGGATCTGCTTGACAGGGTCCGGACCCGCCGGATAGAACCGATGCGTGGGGTCGGTGCGCACTGAAAGCGATAGCATGGGTGCGATCGAGGTTCCGTCCGATCGCTACTGGGGGGCGCAGACCCAGCGCTCGCTCGAGCACTTCTCGATCGGCCACGACCGGATCCCGCTCGAGGTGATCCACGCGCTCGGGCTGCTCAAGAAAGCCGCGGCGCTCTCGAACCGCGAACTCGGCGTGCTCGACGCGGAGCGCGCGGACTGGATCGTGCGTGCGGCCGAAGAGGTCAGCAGCGGTTCCCTCGACGAGCACTTTCCGCTGCGGGTCTGGCAGACGGGAAGTGGAACCCAGACCAACATGAACGCAAACGAGGTGATCTCGAACCGCGCGATCGAGTTGGCGGGAGGCACACTCGGAACCAAGGATCCCGTTCACCCGAACGATCACGTGAACTGCTCCCAGTCTTCGAACGACACCTTTCCGACCGCCATGCACCTGGCGGCGGCCGAAATCCTGAAACGCGAGCTGGTGCCGGCGATCTCCGAGTTGCGCGACGCGCTGGCTCGTAAACAGGAAGCGTTCGACGACGTGGTCAAGATCGGGCGCACGCACCTTCAGGATGCCGTCCCGCTGACCCTGGGCCAGGAATTTTCGGGCTACGTGGCGCAGCTCACGGCCGACCTGGTGCGGATCGAGGCGTCGCTTCCGGCGCTGTTTGAACTCGCGATTGGGGGGACCGCGGTGGGGACCGGCCTGAACACGCCGCCCGAGTTTGCCGAGCGCTGCGCGGCACACCTGGCCGAACTCACCGGACTCCCCTTCGTATCGGCCCCCAACAAGTTCGCGGCACTGGCCGCGCACGATGCCATCGTCGCGGCCTCCGGTGCGCTCAAGGTACTGGCCTGCTCGCTCATGAAGATCGCGAACGACATTCGCTGGGCCGGCTCGGGGCCGCGCTGCGGCCTGGGCGAACTCAAACTCCCGGCGAACGAGCCCGGCTCCTCGATCATGCCCGGCAAGGTCAACCCGACCCAGTGCGAGGCGATGACCATGGTCGCGGTCCAGGTGATCGGAAACGATACCGCGATCTCCGTGGCCGGTTCTCAGGGAAACTTTGAACTCAACGTATTCAAGCCCGTAATGATCTTCAACCTGGTCCACTCGGCGCGGCTTCTCTGCGATGCGTCGCACGCTTTTCGAAAATTTCTCGTGGAAGGTCTCGAAGCGAACCGCGATGCGATCGAGAAGACGGTTGAGCGTTCGCTGATGCTGGTCACGGCGCTCAGCCCCAGGATTGGTTACGACGCGGCGGCCCGGATCGCGCACAAGGCAGAGGAAGAGGGCACCACGCTCAAGCAAGCCTGCCTCGCGCTCGAGTTGCTCTCTTCGGAGGAGTTCGACGAGCTCGTGCAGCCGGCGAGGATGGCCCGGCCGCACGCGCAATCCGACGAATCCTGAGCGACCCGGCGCCTTCGTCCGGGGAAAGGCTCCGAATTTCGGTCGGGACACCGAGTAGGCTTCGAAGCGAGGTTTCCAACGCATGCGCTTTCCCCCGGATGCTGGTCTTGCGCGAATGCTGGAGTCGTTCGGTCTCACGCCCGAAGCGATGCTCGGCCATGGAGGCGAAGCCCTCGTGTACGCGCTCGACGAGCAGCGCGTTCTCCGGGTCTATCGCGCAGGGACGGACCCGGAGGAGGTCGATCGCCGGACCGCCCTGCTCTCGGAACTCGTCGGCAGTCGCGAGCGAGTTCCGTTTTCCATCCCGCAGGTACTGGACACGGTTCCGGGAGCAGGGCGCGTCGCCACCGTGGAGCGCCGGCTCCCGGGGCGGCAACTGACCGAGGTTCTTGGGGAGTCTGCGGGCGAAGCGCGCGAGTCCCTGGTGCGGGCCTACCTCGATGCGGCAGCCTGCATCCGTGATCTCGCGCTGGAACGGCCCGGGTACGGGGACGTTTGCCGGAGCGAGCCAATCCTAACCGAGACCTTTCGGGCGTACATGGAGCAGCGGGCCGCGCGAAGCCTGGCCGCGGCGGGTCCGCGCTTCGCGCGCGTCGACCCGGCCGCGCTCGCGAGGGCGCTTCCCGAGCCAAAGGATGGAGCGTTCGTACACCTGGATGCGTATCCCGGGAACATGCTGGCCGAAGGCGGTGCGATCACGGCCGTGATCGACTTCGGGGTCGTCGCGATCCGGGGGGATGCGCGCCTCGATCCGCTGAGCGCCACGGCCTACCTGAGCCCACTCATCACGCCCGGCGCGACCGAAGCGGATGGCGCAGTCGCTGCGCAGTGGCTCTCCGAGCATGGACTGGACACGTTCTACGAACCGGCGCGGCGCTGGATCGCGGCGTTCTGGTCCGCTGCAGTCGATGACGCCGGGCTCCACCAGTGGTGTCGATCGGTACTTCTGGACTGATCGGCGCCCGGCCGATCGGGACCCCGACTTCTCAGTCCGCCGAGTCGTGCCCGCGTGCGCGGTGTTGAAGATGAAGTCGGAACCGACGCGGACTTCTCGAGCCCCACGATGTTGCGCACGCCGAGCTCGGACAGGAAGTACGCGACCGAGGACCCGACGATGCCGCCGACGCCCACGATCACGCTGTCGGCAGTCTCTTGGAAGTTTTCCGATTTCACGACGGATGCTGCTCCACGCAGCGCTTCCCGGCCCGGGCGGGAACTGGCTTCCAAAGATCGTTTCGGGAATCTCGCCTTTCCGCGGCGCTTTCTCGCACACGTTTCCAGATCCTGTGGCGCCAGCTCTTGGGTCGGCCGGCCCGTCAACTCCGATCCATGCTAGCGTCGGGGGGGAGGCATGCGGATGTCCTGGCACGGAGCCGAGATCGGGCGAAGCGGCGAGCCACGACCTGAGCCGGGTGCTTTCCGCGCGCGGCGGCGTGCGACGCGTCCGCTCGCTGTGCGACAACTGCCCGGGGGCCGAAGGTGACGACCGAAGTTGTCGTCACCGGAACCGGGGTTCCTCACCTGGCCCCGGGGCGTGCGGGTCCGGGCGTACTCGTGCGAACCGCAGACACCGCACTTCAGTTCGATGCCGGACGTGCGACTGCGCTGCGCCTGTGCGAGGCCGGAACGCAGCCGCAGGATCTCGACGCCCTGTTCGTGACTCACCACCACAGCGATCACCTGACGGGGCTGGTCGACCTGGTCTTTGCGCGCTGGCTGCAGAGCCCGTTCGGCTACACCCCGCTCCCCATCGTCGCGCCCATCGGAGCCTCGACCCGCTACGTCGAGCGCATGCTCGATCCCTGGGACGACGACATCGCGGTTCGTATGGAGCACGTGGGCCGGCCCGACGGTCCGGCGCCAGAACTGATCGGTTTCGTCGCGAGCGCGGACGCGCGCGAGGTTTGGAGCAACTCCGAGCTGCGGGTCCTGTCGCGCATGGTGCACCACGAACCGGTCGCGCCCGCGGTGGCATACCGGGTCGAGACGCCGGACGGCGCGGTGGTGATCTCGGGCGACACGGTTGCCTGCGACGAGGTCGCCGAGCTGGCCGAGGGTGCGGAGGTGCTCGTGCACGAGGCCTTCCGGCGGGGTGCGATGCAGCCATTCATCCAGGCGGTTCCGCAGCTGGCCGACATCGCGGCCTACCATGCGGATACGCCCGAGGTCGGTGGCGTCGCGAAGCGCGCCGGCGTGCGCACGCTGATACTGACCCACCTGATCCCGGCGCCCCGGAACGAGCACGACAAGCAGGGCTTCATCGACGACGTGCGAGCCGGTGGCTTCGACGGAGATCTGATCGTGGCCGACGATGGCGAGACAGTCCGCTTCTGAAGCTCGGGCGCCGACGGCCGAGAAGTGGATCGAGCGGAAGCCGGGCTGGGCCGGCGGTTCCTTTCCGGGTCTGTGCGATAATGCACGCGTCGGGGCCTGTGGCGTCCCGGTGAAGCGATCCGGCCTCGTGACGCACGCGGGTTTCCCGCGCTGTTAGTCAGGGGCGCGGCAGACTGGTCAAACTGGAAAGGGAGTCTCGGAAATGCGAATCGGTGTAATGTCTGGAGCCACTTCGGGACCCGATGGGACCCTCGACGGGCTGGTCGCGCGCGCGAAGGATCTGGAAGCGCGCGGCTTCCACTCGGTCTGGATGGCGAACATTTTCGGCATCGACGCAATTACGGCACAGGCGGTTGTGGGGCGCGAGACCGAGCGGATCGAACTCGGGACCGCCGTCGTCCCGACCTATCCGCGTCACCCGGTCGCGATCGCGCAGCAGGCGCTCACCACCCAGGCCGCGAGCGGCGGGCGCTTCGTGCTCGGGATCGGGCTCTCTCACCAGATCGTGATCGAGAACATGTTTGGGATCTCGTACGAGAAGCCCGCGCGCCACATGCGCGAGTACATGGAGGTGCTGGCGCCGCTCTTGCGCGGCGAACCCGCGAAGTTCGAGGGTGATCAGTACCGTGTGAACGCGGGACTCCAGGTGGAGGGGGCGACGCCGGTGCCGGTCCTGCTCGCGGCGCTCGGCGACCACATGCTCAAAATCGCGGGGCGTACCTCGAGCGGAACCATTCTCTGGATGACGGGACCCAAGACCATCGAGACCCACATCGTGCCCAAGCTCACGGCCGCGGCCGCCGAGGCGGGTCGTCCCGCG